>Ga0335073_10012066_pt1 | contig 12136 bp, 10 predicted proteins | sample Lox_Sample_22_FD_207093 | JGI IMG/M metagenome (GOLD analysis project Ga0335073, IMG submission 207093) | Soil microbial communities from Loxahatchee National Wildlife Refuge, Florida, United States - Lox_Sample_2.2 | ecosystem: Environmental > Terrestrial > Soil > Wetlands | place: USA... | reverse complement strand
TGGGTTGGTCGCTGACAGCCTCCGTCTGCTTCCAAAGAAGGGCCAAGGAAATGGCGAGTGGTCGGCCACGGAATGGGCGGAGACACGACAGGGATGGATCTTTATTACTTCGCTTCCTGCGGAACGCGAAGCCCTTCGTCCGCTTCAGAGTCTGTGGATCGATTTGCTCGTCTTGCGTCTCTTAAACGAGCCGAAGGATGGACAAAAGCGAGCATGGTTTGTGATCGACGAGCTGGCAAGTCTGCAAAAGCTCCCCCAACTCCACACGGCCATTACTGAAAACCGGAAGAGCAAGAACCCGGTGATTCTGGGTTTCCAGGGTAAGGCACAACTGGAATACCTCTACGGTCACCTCGCTGAGGTCATGCTGTCCCAGCCAGCAACCAGCATTTGGCTTAAGACTAAGGAGCCGAGTGCTGGCGAGTGGGTCAGCAAGTTCATTGGAAAGGTCGAAATCGAACGGCTTCGCGAGACTCACTTCGACGGCTCCCGTGCTGGACGAAACTTCGCCTTGGACCGGCAGATTGAACCGCTGGTGATGGAGTCCGAAATCTCAGGCCTCCCGGACCTCCACGCCTACATGAAGTATGAGAACTATGTGACACGCTTCTCGTTTCCGTACTTTGATATGCCCATTGTCGCGACTGACTTCGATCTGCGAAGTACGCCCGAAGATAAGCTTCCGTACGATCCCAAATCTGTTGGAGCAATTAAGCCGCAAATGCGCTCAGCCGAATTGAAGCAAGAACCTGGGGTGCCCAATCCGCCGCAGCGGAAGTCGCCAAGGGCCGCGACGGAGATACCCCACGGCACGAATCTCGATACAGGCGTCAACGCTCAACAAAGCCTCAATCTTCGGGGATAGTTACCTGCAATGCTGACCATTTCAAAGCCACTATCCGCTGGCCAGGCACAGACCTACCACCAGAAGGAGTTCACCGCAAAGGAGCAGAACTATTGGTCGCAACGCGGCGTCATCGCGGGTGAGTGGCAAGGGCAGGTTGCCCGTGAGTTCGGACTTTCCGGGATGGTGTCTTCCGAGGACTTTGCTAGTCTCAGCCAGGGCCAGCATCCAAAGACGGGCGAGCAGTTGGTGCGCCAACGTTCGTCATATGAATATCAGGATCTTGACGGCAAGACCATCAAAACGATGGAGCACCGGGCGGGATGGGATGCCACTTTTTCCGCTCCGAAATCCGTCTCCCTCACCGCTCTTGTCGGCGGCGACGAGCGCGTTCGCGAAGCGCATCGGGAGAGCGTCCGCGTTGCCCTAGACCAACTCGAACGCTACACACAAGCCCGCATCGGCGGCAACCATCCGTCCGAGACTACGGGCAAGTTTGTCGCCGCCAAGTTTGAGCACGATACCGCCCGCCCGGTCGATGGCTATGTCGCGCCACAACTGCACACGCACGTGGTCGTTTTCAACGTCACCGAACGCGACAGCGGCCAGCCACGGGCGATTCAGCCGCACAGCCTCTTTGCCTCGCAGCAGTTTGCCACGGCCGTCTATCAATCCGAACTGACCTACCGAGTACGGCAACTCGGATACGAGATCACAACAGGGCGAAGCGGCGCTCCGGAGATCAAGGGCTATACCCAGGAATACCTCGACGCATCTAGTCCCCGAAGCCAGCAGATTCGTGAATACCTCGAACGGACAGGCCGCTCTGGCAAGGAAGCCGCGGAAATCGCAGCGCACTCTACTCGCGACCGCAAAGAGATCCATTCAGCGGCAGAGGTGATGGCCGCACACCGAAAACTGGCAGCCGATTTTGGGAACCAAGCGGATGCTGTTGTACGCGCAGCTCGGGAGCGGGCACAACATCAGGAGAAGCCCGTCAACTCCTTGGACCGGGTTCGAGAATCTCTTACCTTTTCTCGCGACAAGAACTTCGAACGCGAGGCGGTTGTAGATGAACGGGCGCTCATCCGCGACGGGCTACGTCGCGGGATGGGCGAGATTACCTACACCGAGGTTCAAGCCCATCTTGCCGCTCGCTTGGCCTCAGGGGAATTTCAAATTGTTGAACGATCTCAGAGCGTTCCCGGCCGCCAGTTCACGACCGCGAAAACCATCCAAGCAGAACACGAGATTCTCCGCCGGATGCGTGAGGGGCAAGACAGTTTGGAGCCAATTCTCTTGCGTCGGCAGGCCATTGCGGTTGCCGATCAATACTCGGAGCTCAATCGGGCACAAAGGACCGTGATCGAGGATGTGCTGAGCTCTCGGGACCGGATTCAAGGAATCCAGGGATTCGCCGGCTCAGGCAAGACGAGCACCCTCGCCGCGATCCGCACCGCTGCGGAAGGGCAGGCCTACCACATCGAGGGTTTCGCTCCGACCTCGCGCGCTGCGCGCCAGTTGAAAGAGGCGGGAATCGACGCCGGAACTCTGCAGGCCTTCCTCGTCCGAACGACAAATCCAGAAGTGGAAGACCGAAAGCACTTGTACCTCCTCGATGAATCGAGCCTCGCCAGCACCAACCAGGTTCGCGAATTCCTCTCGCGACTGGCCGGCCATGACCGTGTGGTTTTAATCGGTGATATCCGCCAACATCAGGGTGTTGAAGCTGGCCGCCCCTTTGAACAGCTACAGGAGGCCGGAATGCGCACAGCTAGACTCGATGAGATCGTTCGCCAGCAGGACCCTGCTCTGAAATCCACGGTCGAATTGCTGGCCACGGGCCACGTGTCCGCCGCACTCGAAGCACTCCAACAACAGGGACGCGTCAAGCAGATTCCGGACGCGGAAGACCGTGTCCGCGCAATCGCCAAGAATTACGTCGAATCGCCCCAGAACACTCTGATCATTTCGCCGGACAACGCGTCCCGTCGCGAACTGAACGTCGCCGTTCGCCAGGATTTGAAGCTCATTGGAACGCTTTCCCCGGAAGACCATACTCTGCGTGTCCTGGTCCAGCGCCAGGACATGACTGGGGCCGAACGCTCATGGGCGAACCACTATGAGGTCAACGATGTAATTCGGTACACACGTGGCAGCAAAGCCACTGGAATCGGGGCCGGCGCGTATGCGTCGGTGGTAGCAATCGACTCGTCCGCGAACCTGCTCACAGTTGAGAAACCGAACCATGAGCTTGCGACCTATGATCCCCGTCGACTCAGCGGCGTCACTGTCTATCAGGAGATCGACCGTGAGTTCTCTGTAGGCGAGCGCATCCAGTTCACCGCACCCAACAAATCGCTCGGCGTTGCGAATCGCGACCTCGCCGTCATTGAATCGATTCATCCCGATGGCCGCGTCACCGCGACCCTGAGTGATAATCGGCGGATTGAATTCAATGCGCGTGAGCACCCTCATTTCGACCACGGCTATGCTGTCACTAGCCACAGCTCTCAGGGGCTTACCGCCGAGCGCGTCCTGGTTCACGCCGACACCGGCGTTCACCCGGACCTAATCAACTCACGCTTTGCCTACGTTTCCGTTTCGCGTGCGAGCCACAACGTCGTAGTCTTCACCGATGACGTAGCGAAACTCGTTCCCCAACTAGGAGCCGATGTCTCGAAGACATCCGCTCTGGAAATCAATCAGACGTCATCCATCGCACAGGGAATTGGATTAGGACTATGACGGTGTCGACCCTAGCTGGCAAAACATTTCATGTCTGTACGCGATAAACTAAAAATAGTACGTATGTAAGCTATTGATAACACTACATTTGAATTAATATGATGCATGAAAGATTAATAAAATATTTGACATTATTACTTGCAAAACTGTAGCATAAGCGTGGAGAATCAGGAACATGCGGACAAGCACACTAGACCATTTGAAGCGACGCCTTCGCCCCGGACGCGTCTACCGCAGAGAGGATCTCCTGCCTTGGTCTCATAGTGTTGATCGACACCTCAAAGAACTTACCGGCGACGGAACCCTCCAGAAACTGCGTAACGGCTTGTACTACAGCCCTCGCAAATTTGAATTTGGAGAGGCTCCCGCGGATGAGCATGAGTTGGTGAAAGCGTTCTTAAAGACAGACCGTTTTGTTGTGACCTCCCCGAATGCATACAACCAGTTAGGACTTGGGACAACCCAGCTCTACAACAAACGCGTTGTCTACAACCAGAAACGGCATGGGACATTTCCGCTTGGCAATCGCATGGTCACTTTCGAGCGCCGCATGAATGTTCCCAGGCAACTGTCTCCCGAGTTTCTGCTCGTTGATCTTGTTAATGAGCTCGGCGACCTTGCGGAGGACCGCGAAGCTGTTCTTTCTCGCGTTCGCGAAAAGGCCAAAGAGATGGACCCGAAAAAGCTTTCGCGGGCGGTTTCGCTCTACGGCAAATACTCCACGCAGAAAAAGTTTCAGGAGATGCTTCAGCATGCCGCCTGATGGCTTTTTGCACGAAAGAAGCGATTTCAAGGCACTTGTCGAGACCGTTGCCGACAGCGAGAAAATTAATGATCCGGCTCTCGTGGAAAAAGACTACTGGATCATGCATGCCGTCTTTGGGCTCAAGCAACTGGGCTTGACCTTTGAGCTCAAGGGCGGCACTTCGCTTTCCAAAGGTTTTGGAGTCATCCATCGCTTTTCCGAAGACATCGATATTCGCATTGAACCCTTCGACGAATTGCAGGTCGATACAAATCCAAATCACGAGAAGCCGCAGCACATCGAGTCGAGGCGCCAGTTTTATGAAAAGCTGCGCGACAAGATCAAGATCCACGGCATTACGGCCGTCGAAAGGGATACGACATATGACGACGCAACGCTAAGGAATGCCGGCCTCAGGTTGAGCTACGAAACCCACTTTGGTTCGATCACTGGTCTCAAGGATGGAATCCTCTTGGAAGTTGGCTTCGATCAGACGGCTCCGAACCGCGCAGTTACGATTTCTTCCTGGATCATAAAGTTCGCAGAGGCCAAGAAACTTCAATACACCGACAACCGGGCCCTCGACATTCTCTGCTACAACCCCGAATACACTTTCGTAGAAAAGGTGCAGGCTGTGGTTCGAAAATACGGCCAATTCAAAGGAACGGGGAAAGTCCCCACGAATTTCCTCAGGCACTATTACGACATTCATCAGCTTCTCGACGTCGATGCGGTGCAGAGATTCATTGGGACACCCGAGTACCTGGAGCACAAGAAAAGGCGTTTTAAATCTTTGGATCATGACGTAGCAAAAACTGGAGCGTTCACGATCGAAGACGAGAACATCCGCAAGCAATTCGAAGCGGAATATTCAAAGACGGCACCGCTCTACTATCGTGGCCAGATTCCATTAGACAAAATTCTCGCCCGCATCCAGAAGGACCTTGCGCGTCTCTAAGCAAATCTAACCAATTGTGCCCGTATCAACATGATCTTGCACAACAATCCGACTGCCCCTATCGCGTCATGAGCAACAGCAGCGAAATCGTCACGATGCTCCAAACGTCGGAGCTACGACAACGGATCGTGCGAAGCCTGTGCAGCTCGACGGTAGCACTATTCGCACTATTTCCTGGAAAGGGTGGTGCTCGTCTTGAATTGGCCGGCTCAGGCACGCTCGTATTCACCGGCAAATCGCATTGCATATTAACTGCCGCGCATGTGTGGGAAGAGGTTCTTAAGAATTCCGCGAAAATCGGAATCGAATTGACGGATAACATCAGTCACCGATGCCTTTTTGCAACCGCAACAATCGCTCCAACTCTGTTAAAGCCCGATTCCGGATGGAGCGAGTGGGGACCAGATTTGGCTCTCCTTCGAATTCCACCGTACCGGGTGGGTGGAATAAAAGCTTTCAAAGTCTTCGAGGATGTGGCGACGCCCACCAGAGCGCCAGACTTTGAAACTATTGGAGGCTGGGTAGCAATAGGTACCCCGGCAGAACTCGGGAGTTTCACTGCTACTCATGCGGTCGTCCAAGTTAGCGGCCGCTTCGTCGATCCCGCCTACCATAAAAGGGGTGGATATGATTACTATGATTTTGAAATGGACACGACCGCTCCTCAGATGCCCAGCACTTTTGGCGGAATGAGTGGGGGCGGTCTCTGGAAAGTATTGGTATACCGTTCGCCGAAGACGGGGCAAATCGACTGGGTCCAACGCCTAAAGGGTGTTATCTATTATGAATTTCCCCCGCAGAAGGGGTTTCGTATAATTCGGTGCAACGGACCAGAGAGCGTTGAAGCAGTTAATGGAATGCAAGAATAGGTGGGACCTAGGCGGTGCACACTGCACTCATTTCAGAGGGCAAGTCAATCCAGCAACTCCTGGGAGCTCACTGGTCCGACTGACTCATAAGCTTCCGGACGGACATGTACTCTTTAGGGCACGAACGACACCGAGAAAGTGTTTGATTCGAGTACCTACTATGAGACGCGGCCGACGCCTGTGCTCGGTTGCGATCGCGACGAGTGGTCCTCGCATTGGTTTTCGGAAAACCAGAAAAATTCCTCCGCCACTCACACCCTTGAGTTTAGGAGGAGATGTGCGCTTTCCTTCGACGTGTATCTCCTTGTGGTCAAAGTCGAGAAGTATGTGGTCTGACTTGGCCATCCCCTCTTGAACATATTCGGCAGGATCTACCGGCTGCGTTGAGCAGCGAAATGACTGCTGGTGAATTCGCCGCTCGGCTCTGGAAACCTTCACTTGTGTCCTCGATGCAGAATAGCCGAGAACAAAATAGAAAGATCGAAGATCATCCTGATCGTCAGGTAGATCCTCTTGATCGATATCCGCGCCAGCCAGGAAAACATGGTGCTGGAAGGCTCCCAATCTACCTGCTGGCAGGGCCAGCACGCCAACGTCGAGATCGTTATTACTGCCGGACGCTTTCAGGTGCGCCGTACACGGTGGTAACGGCTGCAACTTCCCGCCCTTGCCTTCAGAAGGAGCAAAGAGTTTTGCGGAGCCGGCGTCTCGAATCACATGAGCTGCCGTAAATGCATAGAACTCCGAATCCAAATGTACGAGGACGCAAGAACCAATTCTGTCAGGCTGCCCGTCCCGATAGATGAACAAAGGTATAACGGATTCCTGCAGGCGTTCGGTTAATAGCTGTTTCTCCTTCTCTTTTCGTGCTGCTGCCTGATTTTGCACTGTTCGAAGGTTGATTCCTTGTTCCTGCGCAAGTGGTTCCATTATCACCATGAGGTCGCGGACAGCGCTGCTTAGCGAACGCCCCTGATCTCGACGCTGTTTGGCGAAATCGATTCGTTTCGGCATCGTCTCTCACATATTCCTGATGTGCGCGGCCATTTGGCTCGCGACTTGCTCTTTATTCTCAATCACTTATACACGGTTCGGGCTAGCGCCATACAAAAACGCTTGACTTTTCTTCAACACAACAATAAAGTTGTGTTGCCATGATACCCGCGTTGGATGCGGATGGAAATCTTCCGGCTGGCATTCATCCTGTAACTTGGGCGGAACTCGTCGCGCATTGCGGGCTCAATCCGCACCGCCGTCGTCTTTTGTCGGGGCTCCGCAGAGCAGCGGAAGTTCTCAAATCGGCCGGTTGTAGCACTCTTTATGTGGATGGGAGCTTCGTCACAACTAAGAGTGCACCATCGGACTTCGATGGCTGTTGGGAGCGCGCCGGAGTTAACTTGTTTCGACTTCTAGCGGCAGACCCTGTATTGCTCACTTTTGCGAACAGGCGGCTCGCACAGAAAACGAAATACTTCGGTGAGCTCTTTCCTGCGGATTCCGTGGAGGGCGGGTCGGGATTAACTTTTCTCAACTTCTTTCAACGAGACAAGGACACCGGCCTACAAAAGGGCATTCTCGCTTTGGACCTGGGGAGCTTGTAATGATCAGAAATGAACGTCAATACCGCATCACGAAGGCTCGACTCGAGGAGTTTGAGCACACTCTAGCGGCGTTGTCGTCAAAGCCGATTGCAAGCGCGGAAGATGAGTTGTGGATCAAGGTCCAGAAGGACGCTTTGACAAGCCAGCTGGAAGAATTTCAGGAAGATGTTCGCGAATACGAAGGATTGCGAAATCGAGGACTAGAGGCGTTGGAGGTAAACGCACTTGACGCTCTTCCTGAAGCATTGGTTAGGGCAAGGATCGCAGCAGGGCTGACTCAAAAAGAGCTAGCCGAACGGTTGAAGATCAAGGAACAGCAGGTTCAACGATATGAAGCAACGGGATATGCTGGCGCGAGCTTGGAGCGAATTCAGCAAACAATGGACGCGATTGGACTCAGACTGGCGAAGGGCGTCTTGCTACCCAAAACCAGCGGTACGTTAGAAGGGGTCCTTAGACGAATGAAAGCCGTCGGTTTATCGAGGGAGTTTGTCCACAAGCGGCTTCTCCCCAAAACATTGACCTCGACGATAAACGCAAACCTTCCTGTTGATGATCGCGAGACTGATCTGTGGGCCCTTGAGGCGGCTGCTAGGATCGGCCGCGTATTCAACTGGTCTCCGGAATTGATTTTGAGTAATTCTCAATTACCGATTCGCAGTGATGTGTTGGCCGAAGCCCGTTTCAAGGTGCCGGCCCGCGCCGATCAACATTTCTTTGCCGCGTATACGGTGTATGCGCATTACTTGGCATTGCTTCTCTTACAGAGTACTGCTCACATTCGGTCGCATGAAATACCTAGTTCTGCTGCAACCATCCGGAACGAACTGCTCTCTCGTGGTGGGATCACCTTCGAGACTGTTCTTGCGTACGCTTGGGACGACCTCGGAATTGCGGTTCTTCCATTGAATGATCCAGGGGCGTTCCATGGTGCGTGTTGGAGAATCGACGGGCGCAATGTCATTGTTCTAAAGCAAAGAACCAATTCCCCGGCTCGATGGGTCATCGATCTGCTCCATGAACTCCGCCATCTTGCGAGTCGTCCTTCCATAGAGGACATATCTGTTATTGAGCCGGAGCTCCTGTCCAAAAATGCACCATCGGATGTTGTCGACGAGGAGACTGAGGCAACAGACTTTGGCGGTGAAATAGCTCTCGGCGACAATGTGGAAGAGCTTGCGGAGAAGTGCGTAAAGGCTGCAAAGGGAAAGCTCGAGTGGTTGAAATCGGCAGTTCCGCGAGTTGCGAAAGACGAAAACGTACCCGTCGATCTCTTGGCTAACTACATGGCTTACAGGCTGTCTCTCCAGGGAGAGAATTGGTGGGGTGCCGCACAGAACCTGCAAGTGCTAAAAGGGAATCCATGGCAAGTTGCCAGAGACTTTGTTTTGGCCAGGGCAGACTTCGGGAAGATAAACCCAATAGAGAGGGATTTCCTCTTGCAAGCTCTATCTGCTGACGAATAAACAATGGATGCGGAACCCAAACCGGCACGCAAGAAGCTTGCTCCTCTGAAGATAACCTGTACCAGCTCCGCCTGCGACGACGGGCTCCACTGTTTCAAACAATCGAAACGTGAAGGGAAGGAGAGGGTATCGGGGGGCAAGTGCCGCGATTGCGGAGCAGATCTGGTGGATTTCTCACGGATTCAACAACGGAATCTGCAAGACCTCGATTACACTTTTCGATCTTTGAAGTACGAGTTGATCAGGCACCATTTTTGGCATTTGGAATTTGATCTACGAGCGAAGAACTATGCACGCCGCAAGGGTCGATTAGCTTTAAGAGAGACGGCAGAGCACAGAATCCGCAAGGCGGTTGGTCCCGCGACGCCCTTTCGAGACGGAACACAAACGGGCAAGAGTGGGAATCCAATCTTTTATGCTCAGCATGCGACTGCTACCTGCTGCCGAAAATGTATCGAGTATTGGCATGGGATTGAGCGCGGTCGAGACTTGACGGACGACGAAATCGCGTATTTTTCTGCCTTAGTCAATATGTTTCTTGATGAACGACTTCCCCATCTCAAAGAACAGGGAGAAAAAGTACCCGGAATTCGATCATCCGACGTTGAGGATGGAATTGACGAACAGAGGGATCCAGACTTTGAGGATTGATTAACCTTTTCGAGTCGCGTTATCAAAACTCAAAACGCGATAGCGAAGGCAACGTGGCTGCTAGAATTCTCGTTAGCGCCGGGCCCTGAACACTTGTCGTGAGGAGCTATGAGACTTTCCGAGGATGGGAAGGCCGCGCAATTGGATCTACCGGGTTTTTCCGAGGAATCCGAGATCATTGGCTCAGTTTTTGATCTAACGATGGAAGATGTTGAGAGCCTTAAGAAAAGGAGGCCCAAGAAGCTCGGGATTGTGTGCACCCGTTCCAACTGCCAGCAAGGTCTGCATTGTTTCGGGGGTGGTGGAAATAGCTCCTCTCCCGATGGCGCATGCCGATCGTGCGGCGCGAGTGTAATAGATTGGGAAAAGGTTTATGACAAAGGTTCCATTGACCTTGACGCGAAGATCGACTGCTTCAATAAGGAGTGGATTCGGCACTTCTTTTTTCATCTTCCCATTACGGGTCGCATTGACGAGTATGCGCGCAAGCAAGGGGTTTCCGGGCTTAACGCTGTTGCAGTCCATCAGTTTCGACAAGGCAAGATGTTGCGGTATATGCCAGCCCAGGATTGGAAACAGACACCAATGTTGAATGGAACGATTGTGCATTGGGCAAGGCACGCGACCGCATGTTGTTGCCGGGCCTGCATGAAATATTGGCACAACATTCCTCTCTCTCATGAATTGGAAACCGCAGACATCGACTACTTTGCAACACTGGTTATGCACTATGTTCGGATGCGAATACCCAATCTTGATGTAAGTAGAAAGATGGCGATTGCAATCGGCCCCACGATGGAACGCGCGAAGGCAAACTGATGCCGATACTAAACAAGCGAGAATTGATGCGTCGAATCGCCGCTGGCGATCTTATTCTCTCTCCGCTTCAGGATGATGCCGGAAACCCTGTGGTAGAACCTGCAAGCTACGATCTCAGGGCTGGAATAGTTCTTTGGAAGGATGATGGCAACCAGATTGTTCGTAAGGATTTCGACGAGAAAAAGGGTCCACTCGATCAGCTAGTTGTGACATTGCGTCCGGGCCAGATGGTATTCGTGATAACCCATGAGGAGTTGAAACTTCCGGAAGACGTTTCTGGGACGGTCTATTCGAGGAATAAGCTCCAGAAACAAAATGTGCTCGCGCTAAATGCAGGTCACGTTGACCCGGGATATCAAGGCCCGATCATGATTCGCCTGATAAATCTGGGAGCCATACCATGGCCGCTGACATTGGGCGAAGCCGTGTTTACCGTTGTGTTTCATACTGTCCAACCGGCTAATGGCGAAAAGGGTCATGCGCCTCGAACCAAGGCTGAAACGGTTGAAGCTGGCATGAAGACTGCCGTCGAGGCGTTCAGTAATCCATTTCATGATCTATACCAAGACCAGATTAAGAAACAGCTCGATGAGCACTATGCAGGCGTTGAGAACAGGCTACGGAAATCATTCTCGGACGAGTTCTTTAGAAAAGATGACGTTGCTCGACTTGTATTTTATTTCGGAGCCGCGGTGGTAGCAGGTATTGCAGCAATTGCCAAAATACCGTGGGCGCAGATTTGGAGTTGGATAAAGAATTTCTTTGGGTTGTGAATACTGATGAACCATTTGTTATGAATTCTAAAAGCTTGGATACGGCTAGGTTTTCTGCGTCCTTGCGGCGCCGGGGAATCGATCTAGAAAACCGTAGGGTTCTTGTCACAAATTTCCGTGGCAGTGAGCAAGAGCAGGACTTGACGATTCCTGCGAACTGCGGAGGATTTGGGAGAATTCATCACTTTCACCGCTCGCAGCCTCACCCCTGGCCACAGAATCCTCTGCCCATTGATCCGGCAGCGAAGGCACTAAAGCTAGAACTATCAAACACTCTGCGCGTACAAGTGTTCCAGAACGCAATCTGTAGTTGGAGATGTTGGTATTGTTTCGTTGACTTCGAACTTTTATCCGCGAATCCAAAATTCTCGGAATTCAAGACCGCGGATGAGTTGCTGGATCTTTATTTGGCGGAGGATGATCGGCCGCAGGTTATCGATCTTTCTGGCGGTCAGCCAGATCTTGTGCCCGAGTGGAGCCTGTGGTTCACGCGAGCTGTAGCCCGCCGCGGCCTGCAGGCGTCTGTATACCTATGGAGTGACGACAATCTGAGTAACGATTATCTCTGGAAATACCTTCGACACGAAGAGGTCATGGAGCTGGTTGATTTTCGTAATTACGGCCGAGTTGGGTGCTTCAAAGGCTTCGACGCTGACTCGTTT
>Ga0335073_10012065_pt1 | contig 12136 bp, 13 predicted proteins | sample Lox_Sample_22_FD_207093 | JGI IMG/M metagenome (GOLD analysis project Ga0335073, IMG submission 207093) | Soil microbial communities from Loxahatchee National Wildlife Refuge, Florida, United States - Lox_Sample_2.2 | ecosystem: Environmental > Terrestrial > Soil > Wetlands | place: USA... | reverse complement strand
GCCTCGGCGACCAGAGCGCGTGCCTCGCGCGCGAGCGCATCGATGTCGCGCGGTGGCTGCTGGCGATTGCCGCCCCCGAGCGCGAGGCTGACGAGCTCGGTGTCCCAGGCGCGGTGCAGGCTCTCGCGGCCGCGCGTCCGAACGCCGGCGAGCGCGACCTGCACCTGGTTGCCGCCGTGATCGCCGTTGTCGGCGGCATGCAGTGGCTGGTGGATGTCGCCGACCAGGTGCACGACCCACTTGAGCGCCGCGTTACGCTCGCCTCGGGAAGCGCTGGCATCGGCGAGCACGCGCGTCAGGCGCTCGAGCTGCGCGGAGTTGCATTGCCCGCCGGCACAGTACGCAGCCCGCGGCGCGCGGCCGCACACCGGCGCATCGTCGTAGTGCCAGCGCGGCTCATCGAGCGCGGTGCCGCGGATCTCATCCGCCCACACCGATACGGACTCGAGCGTGGTGCGGCCCGAAGGGTTGCCGAACTTGTCGCGGTCGTCCGCGAGCAGCTCAGCGACTGCGGCACGCGCCTCGCTCGTCAGCAAGCGGTCGGCGATCGCTCCCACCGTGCGATGGCCCTGCGGTCCCCAGGCGAGCGCAGGCGCCATGGAAAGAAGCGCGAGCGCCGCACCCACCGCACCGAAGCTGCGCACGCGCGGTCTGACGAGCCGTCGGGCCCGTCGCGCCTCAGCCCGCGGCCGGCCGCCCGAAATACACGAGCGTCTCGTAGGGCATGACGATGCGGCCGTCCCGTGCGTGCCGGGCGAACAGCCCGCCCAGCTCCGCGATCATCGGCTCGTGATCGGGATGGCCGGGCTCGGGGGCGTAGGAAGACGACATGAGCCGTCCCTTCAGTCCCTCGAAGTCGAGGATCTGCCGGTTGGCAAAGGTCTTCACCTCCATTGCGGCACCGAGGAACTCGCGCATGCTGCGCACGTCCGCACGGCTCGCGGCGATGCGCGTGTACTCGGGCGCCCGCTGCCGCAGCAGCGCCTCGTAGTCGGCGAGGAACGCGGTGGCTTGCGGCGGGCGCTCGTTCCAGAGGAGCGCCGCCCAGGCGCCGGACCTGAGTATGCGCAGCGCCTCGGCGCGCGCGCGCGGCACGTCGAACCAGTGAAACGCCTGGCCCGCGACCAGCAGCTCCACGCTCGAGTCCGGGAGCGTGGTCGACTCGGCGCTGCCCTTGATGCTCCTGAAGCCCGGGTAGCCGGCGAGCTGCGCTTCGGCCGCGGCGCGCATCGCATCGTTCGGCTCGACGGCGTACACCAACGCGTCGCGTTTCAGGAGGAGCTCGGTGAGGATCCCGGTGCCCGAGCCCAGGTCCGCCACACGGGAGCCCGCAGTGAGGCCGCAGCGCGTCGCGAGGAGGTCGATGGCGCCGTGCGGATAGCTCGGACGGTGGCGGGCGTAGCTCCCGGCGCGGGTGCTGAAGCGCTCAGTCGGCTGGCTCACGCCTGCCCTCCCCGCGCCGCGCGCGGCTGTACTGGGATCGTGGCGGCACAGTGTGCGCCGGAGCGTGCCTGCCTGCCTCTCCATAAAGACATACGGACGCGGTAACGTACCCGCCGGACAATAGCGCCACAGTGCCGGGGTCAACGATGTCAGGTCCATTCAAGCGCCTCGAGACACAGCTGGTGCACGCCGGTGAGCCGCGCCCGCGCATCGACGGGGCCGTCGAGATGCCGATCTTCCAGTCGGCCACCTACGAGTACCGCGGCGAGGCGCGCTACGACGACGTGCGCTATCTGCGCCTCAACAACACCCCGACGCAGACGGCGCTCGCCGCCAAGATCGCAGCCCTCGAGGGCGCGGAGGCTGCGCTCGTGACCGCGAGCGGCATGGCGGCGATCACCACCACGCTCCTCACGGTGCTCACCGCCGGCGATCATCTGCTGGCGCAGAGCTGCCTCTACGGCGGCACCCATGATTTCGTGACCCGCGAGTTCGCCGGTCTCGGCCTCACGGCCGATTTCATCGACGCCGACCGGCGCGAGAGCTGGCCCGCGCAGCTCAAGCCCAATACGCGCGCGGTGTATGTCGAGGCGATGACCAACCCGCTGCTCGAGGTCGCCGATCTCGCCGCGGTGGTCGAGTTCGCACGCGCCCACGGCCTGCTCACCATCATCGACAATACCTTCGCCAGCCCGGTCAATTTCCGCCCCATCGCGGCGGGCTTCGATCTGTCGATCCACAGCGCCACCAAGTACCTGAACGGGCACACGGATATCGTCGCCGGTGCGGTGGCCGGAACGGGCGCGCTCATCGAGCGGATCCGTCACAAGGCCAATTACCTGGGCGGCTCACTCGATCCGCACGCGGCGTTTCTCCTCAACCGCGGACTCAAGACCCTCGCGCTGCGGGTGCGTTACCAGAACGAAAGCACGCTGCGGATCGCGCAGTTCCTGGAAGAGCATGCGGCGGTCACGGCAGTGCACTACGCGGGCCTGGCGAGTCATCCGCGCCACGAGCGGGCGCGGCGCCTGTTCTCGGGCTTCGGCGGGGTACTCAGCTTCGAGCTCGCTGGCGGGGCGGCGCGCGCGGATGAATTCGCCTCCCGCGTGCGCATCCCGGCGATCGCCCCGAGCCTTGGGGGTGTCCATACGCTGCTCACCCGCCCGGCGACCACTTCGCACGCGGGGCTCGCGCGCGAGGATCGCCTGAGGCTCGGCATCACCGACGGGCTGCTGCGACTCTCGGTCGGGGTGGAATCGACCGAGGACCTGCTCGAGGACTTCGGCGAGGCGCTCGCATGAGCGGACCCGGGCGCAAGTTCCGGGTGGGCGCCGACGCACCCGCGCGCGAACATGCACGCCATGTCCACTGAGATCACCACCGCCCCCGCCGGGGAGGCTGCCGCGCGCTGGCGCGCGCCGCTCGAGCTCACCCTCCTCGGGGCCATCTGGGGTGGCTCGTTCCTCTTCATGCGGGTGGCCGCCGGGGACTTCGGTCCCTTGCCGCTGGTCGAGGCGCGCCTCGCACTCGGGGGCCTGGTCCTCACGCCCTTCCTGTGGCGGGCCCGCGCGCACTTCACCCCGGTCCTGTGCCTGCGCATCCTCGGGATCGCGGCCATCAACTCGGTCGTGCCGTTCGCGCTCTTTGCCTGGGGCGCCGAGCGCGCTCCGGCCGGCATCGGCGCCATCACCAATGCCATGACCGTGATGTTCACCACGTTGGTGGCGTACTTCTTCTTCGGCGAGCGCCTCACCGTGCGGCGCCTGATCGGGCTCGTGGCCGGATTCGCCGGCGTGGCGATTCTCGCCAGCGGCCGCACCGAGGGTGCGGGCGTCACGCAGGCGGCGCTCGCGGGCACGGCCGCATCGGTGTGCTACGGCATCGGCATCAACCTGGTGCGCCGCTATCTCACCGCGCTGCCCTCCGCCGCGGTAGCCGCGGCGAATCTGCTTGCCGGTGCGGTGCTGCTGTCACCGCTCGCGCTGCTCAGCTGGCCGGCGCAGCCGATTCCCCGGGGCTCGTGGCTGAGCGCGGTGCTTCTCGGGGTGCTCTGCACCGGCGCCGCCTTCGTCCTCTACTACCGGCTCATCGCCCGCATCGGTGCCTCGCGGGCCTCGACCGTCACCTATCTCATTCCCCTCTTCGGGGTCATCTGGGCGTGGCTGATCCTCGGCGAGCCGCTCACGGCCACCATGGCGCTCGCCGGCGCACTGATTCTCGCCGGCGTCGCGATCAGCCAGCAGCGGGCGCCGAAGAAGTGACGGACGACCCGCGGCGCCGGTTGGATTTTCCTCAGCTGCTGAATGCCCGGGACCTGGGCGGCTGTCCGACGCTCGACGGCGCGGAGACCCGCTGGCGCTCGTTGCTGCGCGCCGACGATCTGACGCAACTCGATGAGGCCGGACTGCGCGCGCTCGAGCGCTACGGCGTCGAGACCGTGATCGACCTGCGCTGGCCGGAGGAAGCCGCGCGGCTGCCGAACCCCGTGCCGCGCTCTCTCCCGCAGGTACGCTACCAGCAGCTCTCGCTCCTCACGCCCACCGAGGAGCAATGGCGGCTGCGCGCGGATGATGCCACCAAGGAGCTGTGGAACTGCGTGGTGCTCGAGCGCGTGCAGGAGGAGCTGTGCGAGGTGCTGCGGGCGATCGCCGCCGCCCCGCCCGGGCCGCTGCTCTTTCACTGCTTCGCCGGCAAGGACCGCACCGGGCTGATCGCGGCGCTGCTGCTCGCGCTCGCCGATGTCGTGCCGGCGGCGATCGCACGCGACTACGCGGTCTCGGGCAGCAACCTGCGCGCGGGCTATCTGCAGCGCTACGCGGACAGCGACCCCGAGCGGATCCTCGCAGTCCTGAACTGTCCCGAAGAAGGTGCGTACAACATGCTGAAATTCCTCGCACGCGCCGGCGGGGTACGTACTTACCTCGGGGACATCGGCCTGCACGGCCACGAAATCGCCGCGCTGCGGGCGCGGCTGCGCGAGTAACGGCTCTCATTCCGGAGTCGGCGAAACGTGACTGCGCAGGACAAATCCAGGATTAATGCGTGCCGCCATTCACGGCGCGTTCAGCGACGCGGCACGATACTGATACTCGCACCGGTTGCGCATGCTCCCGAGCCGCCCACCCTTCAAGCGCGGGCACCATTTCAAGCAGGCACGGATTTGAGCATGCGGCACACCGGTGCTTCTATTTTCCCCTTCCCCGACCTCCGATATCCTCGCCTCCTGCCCGCGGCAGCGAGGAACTCACGTGCAAATCACCGGCGGATGTCTCTGCAAGGCCGTGCGCTACACGATCCGCGCCGCCCCCATGGTGACGCGCACCTGCTGGTGCCGCGCGTGCCAGTACATCGGCGCCGGCAGCGCCACCGTGAACAGCTGCTTCCCGAGCGAGGCGCTCGAGGTGCAGGGCGCGCTGCGCGATTACCCCATGGTCGCCGACAGCGGCAACGTGGCGCACCGGCGCTTCTGCCCGGTGTGCGGCACACACCTCTTCAGCGCCTCCGAGGCGCGCCCGCATCTGGTGTTCGTCCGCGCCGGGACGCTCGATGATCCGGAGATCGCGCGCCCCTCGGTCACGATCTGGACCGCCAGTGCGCCCAGCTGGGCGTGCATCGATGCGAGCTTGCCGCAGGTCGAGCGGCAGCCGCCTCCGGCGGGCTGACCGGGCTACCTGAGGCCGAGCGCGGCGCGCAGCTGCGGCGCCGTCATGATGCGCGTGTAGACCGGCGTACCGACGTCGAACTCGCGCGCGCGGGAGAGCGGGCCGACGACCACCGGCTCGAAACCGGCGTCGCGCACCAGGCGCTGCGCCACCTCGAGCGCCTGCGGATCATCGCCCGCGAGCGGGATCGCGACGGGTTCCCCGGCGCGGTGCGCGTCGGCGGCCAGATCTCCGGCGTTGATGGCGTTGAAGGCGCGCACCAGGCGCACGCCCGGCAGGAACTTCGGGTCCGCCACACCGGTGCCGAGGCGCCGCGCTTCGACGGCCATGTCGCCGTCGCGCGAGGGGTACGGGTTGCAGGTATCGAGCACGATCTTGCCCGCCAGCTGTGCCTGCAGATCCCGCCCGACCTGGGGCAGCGCACCGTAGGGCACCGACACCACCACGACCTCACCGAAGAGCGCCGCATCGTGCGGTGTGCCGACGTGCGCCCTCGCGCCGAGCTCGGCGGCCAGCCCCTTGAGCTCATCCGGATGGCGCGAGGAGATCAGCACCTCGTGCCCCGCCGCGACCCACAGCCGCGCGAGCGTGCCGCCGATGTGGCCGGTCCCGATGATGCCGATCCTGACGGGCGCAGCGGCGCTCTCCGCGGCCGCCGCAGCCGGCGCCGCAGCGGCAAGCGCCGGCAGGAGCGCACAGAGGAGACCCGCGAGCGCCGCCCTGCGCCCGGTGCGGCTCACTTGGGCGAGAACTCCACGTAGGTCTCCCAGCGCGGCATGCCCGGATTGTCGGTCTCGATGTCGAGCGTGCCGTGCGCGCGCGGCGCGCTGGAGGCGAGCGTGAGACCGGCGTTGTCGCCACAGGGTGCCTGCAGCGGCAGCGGGGTCTTCACCGTGATGGCGCGCGCCGCGGCGACGTCCTCGGGGGAGGCGCTCGAGGGCTCGATGTGGGCGGCCAGGATCTGTGTCAACGGCATGGTCGCGAAGCGGTAATTGACCACGCCTTCCCACTCCTCCCGGCCTTTGGACCCCTTCTCCTTCGACGCCTTGCCTGCGGCGGGCTTGGCCGCGGTGTCGAAGCCTTCGTGCTTGGTGAGCGGCGGCTCGGTGAGTTTGATCTCGCGCGGCTGCGGCGGCACGAGCTTCTCGCGGGTGGAGAGGCCCTGCAGGCGCCACACCGCGAGGATCTGCAGCGGGAAGCTCGCGTGGCAGCGCATCGAGTAGAGGCCCTGCCAGGTGCCGTCCGAGTACTGGCGCAGCTCCACCTTCTGATTGTTCTCGCCGATCCCGAACAGCACGAGCGACCCGGAAGTCACCAGCGCGCCTTCGGTGGCGGTCGCGCTGATCTTGTACATGCCGATGTCGTTGTTGGCCTGGAACTCGGCAGGCGTAGTGTCGTTCACCTGCACGTCGCAGGCGCTCAAGCAAAGCGCCGCAGGGATACAAAAGAGCCCGATCGATCTGTTCATGGTGCCCCCTCGTGACGCCCGCCGATCAGCGCAGGAGCCGGTTGTTCTTCAGCGGTGAGCCGGCACCCCGGGCGGCGCGTCGCAATCGCCCGCAAGGCGGTCCGGCCGCCCGTAGCGTGCGTCCGGACCACGCGAGACTTCCTTCCGCATGCGCTATTTCTTTCGGCGCGCTCCCGCCCGCTTGGCCGCACGGAAGGAGATTCCGGAGCGCATGGCCTTCTGCTGGACCGCGGCTGCGGTGCGCCCCAGCTTTCTCGCCACCTGACTCGTGGGAGTTCCCGCCTTCGCGAGGGCCTTGAGGGTCTTCAGTTCACGTGCGCTCCAGGAAGCGCCGTCGTTCGGTGGACGTCTTGCCATCGCTGCGTTCTCCGCGTGTCACCCAACTCGAGGGCCGGGCTGGGGATCATACACCGATGCCGGGCGAAGCGAGAGTCCTACAAACCCTCCTCAACATGTTGGAAAGCTGCGCAGCACCGTGGCGGTTTGCTGCGCTGCTGCCCGAGACCAACTTGTAACTGATGAAACATGGGGCGGGAACTTTTCAGCGTGTCAGCTGCCGGTAATCTCCCGGGCTCATTGCAGCTGCGCGCGCGACGCTACCGAACCACGACCGTGCCTACCATCCGCGGATGGATCGAGCACGCGTAGTGGTAGGTGCCGGGCTTGTCGAACCGGAACGAGAAGCTCTCGTTGGTATCGAGCGCGCCCGAGCGAAACAGCCCCGTGTCGCTCACCACCGTGTGCGGCTCGTCGTCGTGGTTCGTCCAGGTGACGGTGGTGCCGGCCGCGACCGTGACCGTGAGCGGCGCAAACATGAAGTCGCGGGCAATCACCACGCCGGGCGCGGTCGCGGCAGCGGGCGCTGCGGCGACGGCCGTCTGTGCCGTCGCCGGCGGTGCGAGCGGTGCGACGCCGAGCAGCAGCAGGCAGGCGGCGGCCAGCGGAGGGATACGCGTCCTGGCTGTCATGTCAGGCGAGCGTCGCGTCGGTGAGTGCGAGTGACTGCGCACGGTTGACGAGCGCGACGCTCGTGACGCCGAGCATCGCGGCGAGCTGCTCGGGCGCGACCTTGAGCGGGCCCGGCCCCGCTCCGACACCCGCCGCGGGCTGCGGGTAGGCGGTCGAGCGCGCGGTATGGAACAGCACGTTGCCCTCGACCTTCTGCACCACCTGGTGGATGTGGCCGTTGAGCACCGTCACCGAGCCGAAGCGGCGCAACTGCCCGATGAGCTGCGGCGCATCCCCCGTGCCCCACCCCCACGGCTCGTAGATGCTCCACAGCGGCATGTGCGCGAACACCACGATCGGCGTGCTCGCGGAGCGGCCCTTGAGGTCGTCGGCCACCCACGCGAGCTGCTCCTCTCCGAGCGTGCCGAGGCCGCCGGCCTTGAACTCAAGCACGTTGACGAGTGCGACGAAGTGCACGCCCGCGTGATCGAAGCTGTAGTAGCCGCGGTTGCCGGAAGCCTTGCCGAAACGGTTGAGATACTCCGTCTGGGCCGCATCGGTCGTGTCGTGCTCCCCCGGCACGGTATGGAGCTCGCTGACCCGCAGCCGCGCAAGGAGCTGCTCGGCGAGGTCGAACTCCGCCGGCTTCGAGAGGTGGGTGATGTCACCCGTGTGGATGATCAGGGCGGGCTGCTGCGGCAGCGCATTGACGAGGTCGATGCTCCTGGCGAGCGTCGCACCGACATCAGGGTTTGCTTCCTTGTTGAAGCCGATGTGGGTGTCGCTGATCTGTACGAAGAGCGGCTTGCCGAGCCGCCCGAGGCCCTGCCGGTCGGCCGCGGCTGCGGCGAGGCTCACGGGCGCCAGCACGCCGCCGGCCAGCACGAAGAGCGTGCCGGCGCCACCCAAAGCCATGCACTGGAGCGCCTTGCGGCGCGCTGGGACGGCGGTCTCATCCGGCATGTCGGTCTCCTCACGGTTGTGGCGGAGGAGACTGGCGCGGTCGTCGGTTTATTCCCGCGCGTCGCGTGCGCCAAGATCCGCGAGCAGGCCTTGCAGCCCCGCGAGCTCCTCCCAGCCGGCATCCGACACCGCGCAGTAGCCGAGGTCCGCCGCCCGCCAGCAGGTGATGTGATAGCCGCGGCGTGTGACCTGCGCCGGCAGCGGCGCGCGTCCCGGCATGAACGCGAACACGTTGATGACGTGCGCGCCGTGCTGGTAGACCAGCACCGCCGCGCGCTCACCCTCGATGGAATCGGCGCGGCCGCCGATCAGGCGATAACCCGCGGCGCTGAAGTCCGCGACTACCGGGGACACATCGACCCGGCCTGCGAACCAGGGCTTGACGGTGTGCCGGTCGGTGGACACGACCTGTGTCAGGTGTCCCGGCTCGAGCGAACGCAGGTGCGCACGGATCAGCTGATCGGGGAGCGCCGCGGGCAACAGCGGGGCCAACAGCACCGCCACGAGACCTGCAGCGAGCGCGGCGCCCGCGCCGGCGAGCGTGCCGAGCCAGAACGGGCGGCCGCGCCACGCGGCCGGGGGAGCCTTGCGGCGTTCCTCGACGGCGGCTTCGGTGTCGAGGGCACGCGCGAGGCGCGCGCGCAGCTCACGCGGCGCCGTGACGTACTCGAGGTCCCGGCGGATGCGCGCGCGCGTGTCCTTGAGGCTCTCGAGGAGCGCGCGGCACTCCGCGCAGTGCTCGACGTGCCGCTCGATGGCGACCGCGGACAGCGCATCGAGCTCTCCGTCGAAGGCCGCCTGCACACGCAGGTGTTCAGCGCACTGCACGTCCGCCTCCTTCGCTCTCCCCGAGCCAGTTGGCGCGCAGCGCCGCACGGGCACGCGCGAGGCGCGACATCACCGTGCCGATCGGCACGCAGGTCACCTCGGCAATCTCGCGGTAGCTCAGGTCCTCGAGTTCCCGCAGCACCAGCACCTCGCGATGCTCGTCCGGGAGCGCGCCCAGGAGGCGCGCGAGCGTGCGCCGCTCATCGCGCTCGATCGAGGCACCCTCGGGGCCCGCATCGAGGCGGGCGGCCACCGGGTGCGCCTCGGCCTCGCGCTCCGCGGTGAGCGGCTCGGCGGCATGCCGCCGGCGCTGCTCGAGCGCGCTCAGGTGGCAGTTGCGCACGATCGCGAGCACCCAGGCGCGCGCATCGGCGCTGCGCAGCGTCCCGAAGGAGCGGAACGCGCGCAGGAACGCCTCCTGGACCACATCGTCCGCATCGCCCGGGGAGCGCGTCAGCCAGCGCGCCAGACGGTACGCGGCGTCGAGGTGCGGCAGCACCAGCGCCTCGAAGCGACTCCTCTTGTCATCCATTCAGATGCCCCGAAGCTGCGCTCCTGCGCGCGGCGCAAGCCTTGCGGAGATGAGACCTCGGGGCCGGTGGGTTTATTCCCGTCGGCCGGCCCGCAGGTTCGCAGCATCGAGCGTATTGGAGAGGAGCATCGCGATGGTCATCGGACCCAGCCCCCCGGGGACCGGGGTGATCCAGCCGGCGCGCCGCGCGGCGGCCTCGAACTCGACGTCCCCCACGAGCTTGCCGTCGGGACCGCGGTTGATGCCGACGTCGAACACCGCAGCTCCCGGGCGCACCCACTCGCCCGGGATGAAGCCCACCTTACCGACCGCCGCGACCAGTACCTCGGCGCGCTCGACCTCGGCGCGCAGGTCGCGCGTTCCGGTGTGGCACACGGTCACGGTCGAGCGCGCCAGCAGCAGCTCGAGCGCCATCGGCCGCCCGACGATGTTGGAGGCGCCGACCACCGTGGCGCGCAGCCCCGTGAGGCCAATCCCGTAGGCCTCGGCGAGCTTGATCACGCCGTAGGGCGTACACGGGCGCAGCCGCGGCCGCTTCTGCGCCAGCAGCCCCGTGTTCACCGGGTGGAAGCCGTCGACATCCTTGGCCGGGTCGACCGCGTCCATCACGCGGTCGGCGTTCACGCCCTTCGGCAGCGGCAGCTGGATGAGGATGCCGTCGACCCGGTCGTCGTGATTGAGCGCATGCACCAGCGCCAGAATCTGCGTCTCGGGGGTGGAGGCCGGCAGGTCGTGCGCGAAGGACTCGATACCGGCCTCGAGCGAAGACTTGCGCTTGTTGCGCACGTAGACGCTGGAGGCCGGGTCCTCGCCCACCTGCACGACCGCGAGCCCGGGACGGCGCCCATGCCGCGCGGCGAACTCGGCCGCGCGCACTGCCACCGCGGCGCGCACCCGCGCCGCCACCGCCTTGCCATCGAGCAGGAGGGCGCCGCCGGCGGTGCGCACGGCCTCCATCGGTGAGGCGGCCATCAGTAGCGGTAGTGGTCGGGCTTGTAGGGCCCGGCGCGGTCGACGCCGATGTAGCGCGCCTGGGTATCGGTGAGCTGCGAAAGCTCGACGTTGAGCGTCTTCAGCTGCAGCCGCGCCACTTTCTCATCCAGCAGCTTCGGTAGCACATACACCCCGACCGGATACTTGCCGGTGTTGCTGTAGAGATCGATCTGCGCGATCACCTGGTTGGCGAAGCTCGAGCTCATCACGTAGCTCGGATGCCCGGTGCCGCAGCCCAGGTTCACGAGCCTGCCTTCGGCGAGCAGGATGAGCCGCCGCCCGTCCGGCAGGATCACGTGATCGACCTGCGGCTTGATGTTCTCCCACTTGTACTGCTTCAGGCTTGCCACGTCGATCTCACTGTCGAAGTGGCCGATGTTGCACACGATGGCGTTGTGCTTCATGCGCTTCATGTGATCGTGCGTGATCACGTGGAAGTTGCCGGTGGCGGTGACGAAGATGTCGGCCTGGTCGGCGGCATGCTCCATGGTGACGACCCGGTAGCCCTCCATCGCCGCCTGCAGCGCGCAGATCGGGTCGATCTCGGTCACCCAGACCTGCGCCGCGAGCGCCCGCAGCGCCTGCGCGCAGCCCTTGCCGACGTCGCCGTAGCCGCACACCACCGCGATCTTACCGGCCACCATGACATCGGTGGCGCGCTTGATGGCATCCACCAGCGACTCGCGACAGCCGTACAGGTTGTCGAACTTGCTCTTGGTGACCGAGTCGTTGACGTTGATCGCCGGGAAGGCGAGCTTGCCCTCCTTCGCCATCTGGTAGAGGCGCTTCACCCCGGTGGTGGTCTCCTCGGTGACGCCCTTCACGTGGCCGATGCGGCTCGAGTACCACGTGGGATCGGCCTTGAGGTGCGTACGGATCGAGGCGAAGAGCGCCTTCTCCTCCTCGTTGGCAGGCTTGGCAATCACGCTCGCATCGCTCTCGGCGCGCACGCCGAGGTGCAGCAGCAGCGTCGCATCGCCGCCGTCGTCCAGGATCATGTTGGCGTGATGGCCGTGCCACTCGAAGATGCGGTGGGTGTACTCCCAGTAGTCATCCAGCGACTCGCCCTTCCAGGCGAACACCGGCGTGCCGCGCGCGGCGATGGCGGCGGCGGCGTGATCCTGCGTCGAGAAGATGTTGCAGGAGGCCCAGCGCACCTCGGCGCCGAGCGCCTGCAGCGTCTCGATCAGCACCGCCGTCTGGATGGTCATGTGCAGCGAGCCGGCGATGCGCGCGCCGCGCAGCGGCTGCGTGGGGGCGAACTCGTCGCGGATCGCCATGAGACCGGGCATCTCGGTC
>Ga0335073_10012063_pt1 | contig 12139 bp, 9 predicted proteins | sample Lox_Sample_22_FD_207093 | JGI IMG/M metagenome (GOLD analysis project Ga0335073, IMG submission 207093) | Soil microbial communities from Loxahatchee National Wildlife Refuge, Florida, United States - Lox_Sample_2.2 | ecosystem: Environmental > Terrestrial > Soil > Wetlands | place: USA: Florida... | reverse complement strand
CCGGGCGACAAGGTGATGATCTGCGTCGACTCGAACGTCGACCTGACCATTCCGACGGCGATCGCGTCAGTACTCCGTGAGAAGGGCGCCACCGTCGACCTCGTGGTGGTCGACGGCGGTCCGGATCGCCCGATCGACGAGACCGATGAGATGAGGGCGTTGATCCGCCGCAGCCCTTGGATTGGGTTCGAGGAGACGTTCCCCATCAGGCGGTTCTCCGAAGTCCCCTGGGTCACCAAGTTGGTCAAGTCGGGTGACTACGATCTGCTTATTCAGGGGCGTGCCTATCCTTCGGAGTTCGACGCTTTCCGTTGGGAGGGGCATCCGTGGAATCAGGTTGAGCAATTCGTGGCCGAGGCGAACAACTTCCCGCGCGAGGTGCACGAGCTGATCAATCGGAAAGCCTGGGACTCCGTGTGGCTCCGTGGCCGCGGCGCGCGTGTGCACATATCGGACCCTGAGGGCACCGACTTCACCTACACGTTGTTGGACGAGTACTGGGACGAGTCGGTCCTAAACTGGTTCGAGGAGGCTCCCTGCATCGGGCACCTGATGTACCACCCGGCTCCGCCAATCAACGCCAAGCAGGATGCCACGGGGGTTATCAAGGGGACCATCTCGCACTTCTCGCGGCCCTTCCCGCAACTGTCGGCCACGCTTGAGAACGGCCTCATCACAAACGTCGAAGGCGGCGGCGAGTACGGCGCGGCCTGGCGTGAGCTAATGACCGAAACCGAAGAGATCCATTACCCCGATTTCCCCAGGCCCGGCCTATTCTGGCTGTGGGAGATCGCCGTCGGCACTAACCCGAAAGTACGCCGCACCTCCAATATCGAGATGGTCTCTTCCGGCGGCACCGAGTGGGAGCGCTGGCGCTCTGGGGTGATCCACATGGGCTTCGGTACATCCGGGCCGTCCGACTGCGAGCACTGGGCCGGCGAGCGGGGCTACGCTTACGGGCACCTGCATATGCACATGATGTTTCCTACGGTGGAGATCATCCACGCGGACGGTTCGGTCGAGGTCCCGGTGAAGAATGGTCACCTAGCCGCTCTGGACGACCCGGAGGTTCGTGAGTGCGCCGCCAAGTACGGCGATCCAGACGTGCTGCTGAAGGAAGACTGGATTCCAGAGATCCCGGGTGTGTCGATGCCTGGCTCCTACGAGGTGTACGCGCGCGATCCGAAGCGGTGGATCCCGGAAATGCCGTCAAGCTACCAGCCGGACTGAGCTGGCCCGCGTTGCATGGTCTCAGACGGTGCCCCGGACGTCACTGTCGTGGCGGAAGGCACCGCAGCTGCTAACCGCCCGGACAAGCGGGCGCCCGCCCAGCGCGACCGCCTCCAGCACCGCGGTCACCCCCGAACAGGCAGAAGAAGCTGCGGGGGCAGGGCACCGAGAGCGTCAAGATCGCGCGGCGCACATGATCAAAGAAGCCCCGTTGCCGACACGCCTGACCGGATCACGGAAAAGTGTGCCAGTAACGTCCACAGCCCGGTTCAGCGTGCGAACTAGCGCGCGTCAGGTAGTTCAAAGTCCCAAATCGATACGCCCGGGAGCCCGACATACGCTATCCGATTCGCTTCGGGCACTACTTGAGCGGCCGGCGTCCGCACGGTTGCCGCGGTAAGCCGCGGCTCGGCGAGGCTGCGCAGCCTTAGCCCCGCACTGCTAGCCGCAGCGACGTAATCGGAGGGTAGGTGACAGTTCATGCGCATGAATCCCGGCTCGTCACCTGTCGTGGCAAACTGGGCCTGCCAGCCGGTGAGCACAAGGAAGGCGTGCACATCGCTGATTATGAGCCGCCCGCCGGGTCGCAGCACCCGGGCGAATTCATGCATGGCTGGTGCGAGATCGGGGAGATGCACAAGCGCGAGCCCGCACACCACTGCATCAACGCTGGCGTCCGAGACAGGCAGTGCGCTCAGATCGGCGAGGTGGAAATCCGCTTGCGGCAGCTTCACCCGGGCGATCTTCAGCATGTCCTCGGACTGATCGACACCGGTCACGCGGTGACCACGCTCGGCTATATACATGCTGTACCGACCGGTGCCGCAGGCAGCGTCGAGCACTGATCCTGGAGGGACCTCGTCGATGAGGGCGCGCATCGAGGGTTCCTCAATCGGAAAGAGTCGTCCCGCCCCGTCGTAACTCGCCGACCAGTGCTGATATCCAGCCTGCAGATTGAACTCAGTGCCAACGGGCGTGCTCAAAGCACCGCCGCTGCCGCTGCGAAGCTCATCTAGCAGGTCGCTAATCTCGGTCGTGCGAGCAGCACGGCTCGTTGAGTTACTGCTGAACGCTGTTCGCAACAGCGCTAGTCCCTCGATGCCGAGGGCATACTCTCCAAGCGGCAGTGCAGCGCTCACAATGCTTCTCCTTCTAAGGCTCGGCCGTCAGCTTAAGAGCGCGGTACGGCTGCGATCGTCGAGTAGTCTCCGTCACCCAGATGGCTGCCCCACTCTGTTTCCACGACATTCGGGCCAGGCGCAGGAGCCTCCGACAAGGCAATGTGTGTCATGAAGTATGTGGGTGCCGCCCCGTGCCAGTGCCACTCGCCTGGCGGCGTGTAGATAACGTCGCCAGCCCGGACCTCGACCACGTCTGAGCCCATAGACTGGATCCAGCCGACGCCCTCGGTTACATACAAGGTCTGCCCTACCGCGTGACTGTGCCACGCGGTGCGAGCACCCGGATTGAACCGGACGACATTGGCCCGGATCCGGGAAGGCTCTTCGCCCCTCGCGATGACATCGATCCAGACGTCACCACTGAACATCTCCGCGGCGCCTTTCGCCGTTGGCGTCTTGGGTAGCAAGTTCACCGGTCGCCCCTTACCTCTTGTACGTGTGCTAGCACTTTCCGGTCCATCCCCGCAGTCCTGGCGTCCCGTCTCACCGAACGAGACTGAATACCGACTTCGTCTCCAGATAACCATCGACACCACCGGGGCCCAGCTCGCGACCCCAGCCAGATTGCTTATAGCCGCCAGTCGGCATGGTTACGTCCGGGAGTCCGTGCACGTTGATTCCTACTCGTCCCACTCGCAGCCGGTCTGCGATATCGTGGGCCCGCCGAACATCGCTCGTCCATACGCTCGCGGCAAGGCCATATCTCGAGTCATTTGCCATAGCCACAACGTCGTCGGAGCTTGAGAAGGCCATCGCGGCCACCACGGGTCCGAAAATCTCCTCACGCACAACCTTCATCTCGGCTGTCGTATCGGTAAGGACCGTTGGCTCCATGAAGTACCCAGTGCTGGACACAGTACCGCCAGTCGCTACCTTCGCGCCCGCGGCAACACCCCCTTCAAGGTAGCCGACGACGCGATCTCGTTGCTTAGCCGAAATTAGCGGACCGACCTTTGCGCGACCATCAAGGCAATACCCCACCGGTATGCTGGATGCGATACTTGATAGCTTTCCTACCAAGTCAGAGTAAACCGACTCGTGGACGTACAAGCGCGAACCTGCGGTGCACACCTGTCCAGCGTTCGAAAAGATTGCCGCTGCGGCCCCCGCCGCGGCAATGTCGACGTCAGCATCGCCGAACACGATCACCGGCGACTTGCCGCCAAGCTCAAGTGAGACCTTCTTCAGATTGCCGGCAGCCGAGGTGACGATCGACCGCCCCACTTCAGTCGACCCAGTGAACGCTACCTTATCGACCCCAGAATGAGCTGCCAGCAGAGCGCCAGTCGTCGGACCGGGACCGGTAACCAGATTCATCACGCCGTCTGGAATGCCTGCTTGGCGAATCAGGGAAGCCAGAATAATAGCAGTCAGCGGTGTCTCTTCGGCAGGCTTCAATACGCAAGTACATCCTGTCGCAAGCGCCGGCGCAAGCTTCCACGCAGCCATCAACAATGGCGCGTTCCACGGGATAATGAGAGCCGCGACGCCTATCGGCTCGCGCTGAGTATAGGTGTGGAATGTGTGATCGTTAGCGTGCAGCGGGGAGGCATGTCCGACAATCTTATCGGCCCACCCAGCGTAATAGCGAAAGCACCTCGCGGTCTCCGGCACTGCGACGTCTCGCGCGTATGATAGCGGCATTCCTTGATTGAGGCTCTCCACTATCGCCAACTGTTCAGCATTTGCCTCGATCGCATCTGCGACGCCCCACAATATCCGCGCACGCTCATAGCCTGATTTCCCAGACCATACGCCTGTGTCGAAGGCTCGCCGCGCCGCGCGGACCGCGTTATCGACCTCTTCTGCTCCGGCCTCGGGCACAGAGGCGAGCACCTCCCCGCGACCCGGGTCGATAACATCAAATGCCCTTCCGGCCTGTGAGCCAGTCTGTTCGCCGTCGATCAGCATCAGCCAACGGCGGTCGAATACATCCGCGTAAGTGCCAAAGTCTGAGTCAAAGTCGAGAATCACTTAGCGTCGAACTCCATCTTTAGGATTAGTTCGCTGGAACGCGGCGCGGACAGACTCTGAATAGCCCGATCACGCCTTCGTGTACCTGCGGACGCATGCCGTAAATTACATCCGCGAGATGACCAAGTCTATGGAAGTGAACCTAACGGGCATTGTAGAATGAAAGACAGCACGGGGACAACGGCAGGAGCCAGAATTGGCCATGTAGCCAATTTCGCACTCCCTGAGCTGTCCGCCTGTCCAGCGCAGCTCAGGTTCACGATCTAACGAAGGAGGCCCAGAGTGGCTGCTTCCGATGCTCAGGTTCCGTCAGGTGCCACCCAGTCAGGCGACGTGGTCGACTGGCATTCCCACGTTTGGCTGCCAGAGCATCTCGGCTCGGAATGGGGAGGCGAGATCGACGCTAAGTACCCGCATACGCCATCGAGATGCGGATCACCCGAGTTGCACAACGAGGCCATGCGGCATGCAGGCATTACAAAATGCCTCATCGTTGGCTTGCGCAGCAACCATCTGGGACTTCAGATACCTAACGAATACATCGCGGACGCTGTGCGGCATTTCCAGGGGACTGCTATAGGGCTCGCATCGGTCGACCCTAATAGCAGCAACGCCCGAGATCAAGTCATCCATGCGGCCACAGAGCTGCAGCTGCGCGGACTAAAGCTATCGCCACCGTATCAGGCATTTCATCCGCACAGTCCCGAAGCTTACCGGATATATGACGCGGCAGCTGATCAGGGGATGTTTTTCATGTTCCATCAAGGTGCAGTGACGCACCGACGAGGTGTACTTGAAGTCGCCCAGCCTATCCTGCTAGATAGGGTCGCCAGGGACTTTCCGGACACCAAGATCATTATCGCCCACATGGGACAGCCGTGGCACAATGAGGTAATCCCCATGCTGCGCAAGCATCCGAATGTCTATGCCGATGTCTCAGCACGTTGCAGCCGAACAACACAACTGGCCGAGATGCTGAAGAATGCACGTGACTACGGCGTGCTCCCGAAGGTGCTATGGGGATCCGACTTCCCCACCTTCGATCCCCTGAAGCATATGCAAGATTTTCTGGCCATCGCCTCTCTTGGTGACCCGAACGGCATCAGCGAACAGGAGGCAGCAGACGTCCTCTATAACAGGCCGCTAAGCCTTCTAGAGACCTAGTTCTTCTGGGACAGGATGCGACGCACCGCAGGGGCAGCCCTGAGAAGGCCCGCCATCAGCAGCTGAGCCGGTCCGGTCGCCCGTGTTCAGATGAACTTAGGCAATACCTTTTCGCCAAAGAGCTGAATCGACGACATCGTGTCTGAGTGAGTGATTCCTGGCAGCGACATGAAGAGGAGAATCCTGTCAAGGCCGCAGGTATCTCTGAGGTCAGCTATCTGTTCGCAAACATCGTCAGGAGTCCCGACCATCAGGTGGCCACGGTCATCGAGGAAGTCAAACCATGACTGCCCGTTCTCGCTATCACTGAGCTGCTCACCGGGATCCGCATAGATTGACCGTCCGCGCAGGCCTCCAAGATAATCACGGTACATCGACTCGACCGCTGGCTCCGCTATTTCGCGCGCCTGACTCCGGGTAGGCGCGATCACGCATGTCCGCAGGAGCGCACAGTTCTCTCCTAGCCTGAGATCGCGCCCGTGCCGATTACTCTGAATCGAGCGGTACAGTTCCAGGCACTCGAGCAGGGCACGTCTCGATCGTAGCCACGTGATCGGGCGAAGATCGTATTGGGCGGCCGTCTGGAATGTCTCGGTACTGTCGCCGACTATCCACAGCCTGGGGTGAGGTTTCTGATAGGGCTTTGGCACGACGTTGATCCCGACGTACTTCCCATTTTCATCACGCCATGCTGGGTTACGTGGATACCATGCCGCGTAGCTGTCATCCACACCGGGGCGCGGAAATTGATAATAGTTACCGTCGAAACGGAGAGAATCAGTCGTCCAGGCCGCGAGCAATATTTCCAAGGTCTCACGAAATATGGCATTCCCGGCATTCGGGAACCTGCGATCAACGTCGAATGAAGTAAGGTTAGAAATTTCTCTGTTAGTAATTCCCTTTCCTAGAGCGCATTCAACTCGTCCGGCCGTGGACTGGTCGAGGAAAGCGATGTCCTCCGCCAGGCGGAGCGGATGCCACTCCGGCAGGATAACAGCGGCGAATCCCAAGCGAATCTTCGTGGTATAGCGCGCCAGGTGCGCCGCTGTCAGGATCGGGTTCGGCTGTATGTCGAAACCTTCACCGCCAAAGTGATGCTCGCTTGTCCATGCGATTTCGAAACCGAGTGATTCAGCTTTCTTGACTTGATCCGTGGCCTCCCCGAGTAGTGCGTGGTAAGGCCGCTTCGGGTCGCCCGTCATAAACAGGAAATAGTCGAATTTCACCGTTTCTCCTCGCTTGTACTACCGTAGGTATCAAGCCAATTATTAGTCGGCGTATACTGCAGGTGTCTAGGGCCAAACGTCGATAGGCGCGCTAACTCAATCGGCCAAGCGGCCCTGAACGACTGCGGGGGGAGCAGGCGTCACCGCTGCCGTCGCCGACGCTGCGCCAGCCGTCGGCCGAACATGACTACTCCGCCCCGAGCCCGAGGCTCCTAACGGTAGCGACGTAGTCTTCAATGCCCTCCCTGAGCCCGTATGCAGGCTCATAACCAAGGTCACGTTTGGCGAGGCTGATATCGGAAATCGAGTAGTAATTGATCCCCATACCCAGGTAGTCCATGCCTGGGCCGACGTTGATTTCCGCATCTGGGATAACGGCGCGCACAGCCTCAGCGAATTGTCGAGGCGTAGTTCCGTAGCCAGTCGCGATATTGTACATGGGTTCCAGTTCGGGCGCTGCGAACAATGAAAGCGTTATGCCGCGGGCAACGTCGCCCACGTACATCACATCGTCGACTTGGTCGCCGCCCGACGGGATACTTGTCTCCACGCCAGCGAGCGCATTTTCGATCATTACAGCAAGCAGTCCCATTCGCCCGTGGCGCGCTAGCTTCCCTGGAGCGTATATGGTGCCGAATCTCAGTGAGACGATCTCCATGCCATAATTCTGCTGATAGTTACGCGCCATCACCTCGGCAGCGAACTTCTCGATGTCGTAAGCGATCACCGGATCGCAGGTGGCTGTTTCGGCTATAGGAGTGTATTCAGGAGGGCCGTATGGGGTGTCTGGAACTCTGCCGTACGCAGACTTGGAACTTGTGAATACCACACGTTGCACGTCGCATTGGCGTGCGGCTTCGAAAACATTAACGGCGCCTAGCGCGTTGATTATAAAGCCCTGACGGAGCCGGTCTTGCGAGTCGTTCGGCATCAGTGCGGCAAGGTGCACAATGCGCTCCACACGATAATTCTGGCATGCCGCGACCAGTGCATCTAGATCAGCTACATCACCGAGCACGAGGGGGAACTGCCCTTCGATATCTGGCGCTAGGGAATAGTCAGCACGAGCTTCGAATACTATGGGCTCGTGGCCTTCATTAAGCAGGTTCCGAGTCACCCAGGACCCGTTCACGCCAAGTCCACCAGTCACCAAGACGCGCATCTCGCATCCTCCGCCTAGATCGTTTGCATCGTTCGCTGATTAGTCCGCGCTCTACACCGTGCCTTGTGTGTTGTCATTGGGACCGCAGGTCGCGCGGGGAGGGACGGTTGCCGCCGAGGCGATGTACCGCACGATCTGCCTGGTCCAGCTCGCGGACATCACGGCGGCCGTCCGCGTAGTAGCGGCCGCCGCCGCGCGTTCAGGACTGTCAAGTACGTCAAGACCAGCGAGGTGATGAATAGCAGCCCGGCTGAATTCTCCTTTCTCGATTCGAACCAATGACGCCAGTCGCCACGCTTTGGCTCGGCGCAGTACAGGGCCATGCTCCTCGCAGAACCAGGAGTCGAACTTCGCTTTGTCGCTCGTCGGAACCGGGAACAAAACCACGAAGAGATGGCCACAGCCGTCATCGTCTCCGTCACGCCAGAGCTCGTGGCCGGTAAGCGTCAGGAGCGGGAGGTCTGTGCATGACGGAGGCCGCACGGCTCCCTGGGCGAGGCGAATCCATCCTTCTTCGTTGCGGATCCTGAACCATGCCGCGGGCATACCGACAGTCGTCCGCCCGCGACCGCGGCAGGACTGCGCGTATACGTCCAAGCGGACAGCGTGGCCTGACTGGCTGTAATCAGGCCGACGCGTCGAGGTGACTGGCTCTGCTTCAGCCATCGCAGGAAGTCCGAAGCGGTCTACTGACGACCTCACGCCGCACCGTCATCTGTCCATCCACAAAACGCTAACCATCCCAGAGCAGGGGCGCCGTAACGGACGACACCGTGCTATTGCCAAAGGCTAAACCCGCGCCTGAGCTCCAGGTATGGACGATTGGCCAAAGTTTGGATCATGACAGTGCCGGTTCCGTGACTGAGTTTGGCTGCCCGCTGCACGTCCAGGTCGCGCGCCCCCGATCGGTGTCCCGGGCGCCAGTCCGCGGGGCAGGACTAAAGGCCAAATTAGTCGACCGTTTTATGCTAAGTCGGCCAATGACGGGGCCGCTGCCGTCTAATAGCATTTTTCCTCATCCTGTTGTTTCGTTAAGAGTGTATTGATCGACGGGGAGAATCGAGCATGGTCATGCGCAGTGGAAAGACCGATTCACCTGCATCTGCTAGCGTTAGCAACCCATCTGGGATCGTCGGCCGCATCCTCGACATCGACCAGACTTCTGTCCGGCTTCGGGATGCCAGCGTCGCTTTCCGCGAGGGGGTAATCGAGCAGGTGAGGAACGAATCCACGGAAGCGCCACAGTCTTATCTGGACTTCGGAGCTTCGCGGGTCGTCATGCCCGCCTTCCTCGACCCGCATGCTCACACCGAGGTCAGTTCGCGTGCGCTCAGTACAATGGTTGACTGTCGCGTCCCGAAGTGCAAGTCGGTCGATGACGTTCTACAGACGCTCAGAGACGGCATTGCCGATATCCGTGGCACGGACACGTGGCTTCGCGCGCAAGCTAACCTGTTCTTCAACCAGAAGCTTTCTGATCGGCGCTATCCTACGCGGACCGAGCTCGATAGCGTCAGCCGGACCGTCCCGATAGCAGTGCACGCGGGCGGCCATTCTACATTGCTCAACACTCGGGCTATGGAGCTAGCCGATGTGCTTCGCTTTTCTCGCGGGGCTGGGGCGATGGGGCGGGCAGTCGTCGAAGTCGGGAGCGACGGCTCGCCGACGGGACTGGTCAGCGAGATAGACAGCTTCCTGCCCATCGTCGATCCGCTTGAAATCGATAACGAGCAGGTTCTGGTTGATGGCTGCAGATCGTTGTATACCCGCTACGGCGTGACAGTGGTCGGCGACATCTCGGGTTCACCCGCCGGTACCAGCCTGCTGGCGAAGCTCGCTGATGAGGGAAGAATCCCCCAGCGGCTGCAGATGTTCATCTGTGCGCCCGGCACTTTGCCGTTCGCCGACGCCCTCGAAGCGAAAAGGGTACTCGGGATCAACTCGCGGAGGGCAGACATACGAGGTGTTAAAGTCTTCGCGGACGGCGGGTTCTCATCACGTAATGCCGCGACGCTCACGGCCTATCGCGCACCGCATGCCCTGCGGCCTGGTTCGAAAGGTCGGCTAAACCTTCGCCGCCCGGAACTCGCACATCAGCTTCGCGAGACGAGCGCCGCGGACCTACAGATGCTCGTGCACGCAAACGGTGAAAGAGCACAAGTCGCCATTGTGGAGGTTGCCGCCGCGCAGAGCACACGCCTGCCTGTCCGGGTCGAGCACGCGGGCAACCTGCTCACACAGCGGTCAGCCGTAGGGGATTGGCGCCGTGCTGGCATTGAGCCCGTCGTGCAGCCTGGGTTTCTGTACAATTTCGGGGACTTCTTCCCTACTTACCTAGGGCCGGCGGCATCGCGGGGACGGTTTCCTTTTAGTTATCTACTCAGCCAGGGGTTCGAGCTTGCGGGCAGCTCCGACGTCTACGTGGGTGCGGAGGACGCGCAAACCAATCCATTTTTCAATATCTGGTGCTCCATGGCGCGTACCACCTTCAACGGCCACCGCATTGAGACATCTGAGGCGCTCGACTTCAGCGCGGCGGTCAGAATGCATACAATCAATGCTGCCCGAGCACTTAATCTAGACAATCAGTATGGATCGATTTCCGTCGGCAAGGATGCGGATGTGATTGTACTCGATCGCAATCCCGTCGGGCTATCGGCGGATAGCATGCTCGACATCCGGGTAGATTTCGTATATGTGGCTGGCCGTCTCGTTTATGCCCGGGCCGGAGCAGAGCCCCCGCGAGTGACTGCCCCCGCGACATTCTGATCTGCCTAGGTCCAGGTTAGCGAGCCCGAGACTGCTGGTAAGACCGGCGGCGTCTCGAGGCGTTGATAGAGCTCAATCGCTAGACCAAGTTCAAGCAGGTGGCTGCCGTCGCGCGGATCTCGCCCGGTGAGCTGCGCAATGCGCTCGAGACGATACGCAAGCGTGTGACGGTGTACGAACAGTGCCGCGGAAGTGGGACCCGGCCTGCAGCCATGTCGTATAAAGCACTCTAGTGTTGATAGCAGTTGCGCTTGCTCTGCGTTGTCATACTCTATCAATGGGCCAATGACTCGCGAGACTACCAGCCCGGCGAGTTCACCTTGGGAACTCGCAAGCAGCGATACGACGTCGAGGTCCTCAACGTCATAGATGCCATCCTTCGCATGCGGGTGCGGGATCACGGCTTTACATTCCCGGAATGCGGTGAGCAGACCTGCCGGACCGCTGTGCTGCCTGCCGCGACCGATCGGGAAATGCCAACCCCGCCGCCGCAGAGCCGAGTTGACAGCGTCCGTGATCTCATCGCGGTCAGCATGCGCGGCAACGTAGATTGCGCCGTCGAAGTAGCCGACCGCTGGGCTGATCGCGGTTAGGTCGTCCTCGATCACGCGGCAGACGGTGACAGAGTCCTGGTCCGTGCCAGGCACCACACAGAACATCCGGAATGGCCGACAGGCGTCTACTCCGACCTTCCGCATCCGCTCTGCGAGGACCTCCTCTCTCAGGTGGTTCGTGGCGACAGATTCGAGTAGTTCCTCGACGGCCGCGCGGCGGGTCTTCCTGACGGATATCTCGCGAGCCAGGCTCATCGTCACGCCGGCGATGAGCTGTTGCACAACTATGTCTTCAGGCTCGCGCAGGGCGCGCTGGCCAGCAACGACCAGGAAAGCCTCCAGTTCTCCGCCAATGTGGATCGCTGACGCGCTTATGAAGTGATTCTCGATCTCCTGGTCGAACCGGCCATCACGACGAGCCGCCCGCGCCGTGGTCGACCGGAGGTCGTCGCGAGCGAGGTCGGACAAGCAACCATTTGGATCTGCCAGGGCAACGGGCTCGCCGAAGAAGTCAAGCACCGCCAGGCCGTACTCCTGAAGCTCCTGGCTGGCGGCCGCGAGGATGGGCGGCAAACCGGAGTTCTGACTGACCGCGGACAGCACCCGGCTGTGCAGGCTAACTGCGGATCGTAGGGCGGCGTACTGTGCGGACAGGACTTCCTGTGCCACGTACATCGTGACTTCGATGAGCGGTAGGTCGTTGGGAAGCTGGAAGAGGGGCAGGCCTACCTGCTCGGCCGTCTCCACCATCGTAGGCGGGGGATCCCCGCGGTCGAAGGCGCTATACCCGAGTCCGATGCATCCCCTAGTGGCTATGCGCTGCACCAACTCTCGCTGCAGCTCCTCAGAACCGGCAACTCCCAAGCCGGTTGTAATGAT
>Ga0335073_10012057_pt1 | contig 12144 bp, 11 predicted proteins | sample Lox_Sample_22_FD_207093 | JGI IMG/M metagenome (GOLD analysis project Ga0335073, IMG submission 207093) | Soil microbial communities from Loxahatchee National Wildlife Refuge, Florida, United States - Lox_Sample_2.2 | ecosystem: Environmental > Terrestrial > Soil > Wetlands | place: USA... | reverse complement strand
TCTTCTCGAGTCCATTGCGCGCCCACCACGCGCCGAGATGCGTCTTGTAGGGGGTCTTATCGCTGGAGAAGCGCGTGTCGCGGTAGATGCGAAAGATGCACTTCGACGCCGGGCGCACGTGGGCGGGCGCGTAGTCGGCCATGCCCGCGGTGATGCGATCGACGAGGGCGATCATAGGCTGCTTCACTGCGCGTTCGAAGACGTCGCGGCGCTCTTCAAACCACTCGCGGCGGTTGTTGCGCCTGAGGCCGCGCAGAAATTTGAGAGCTTCCGGAGTGAAGCAGGGCTGTGAGGGCATGGAGCGATTCTAACGACACGGCGCTGTTGAAAATTCCTGGCAGGAGGGGTTGCTTGTCCGCACGCGGAACCATCAAACTGGAGACCATGCGTTGCCTCAGGATTGCCGCTCTGCCGCTGGTTGCGGTCGCATGTGCCATCGCACAAAGCTCGCCCGCGCATGGGATCACCGAATCTCAGGCGCGACGGATGGCTCGGGTTGTGGCGAAACACGAACAAATCGATCTGAGCGACACCCACATCGAGATGAACAGCATGGATCTGGGCCGGGCGTTCATTCCGGGATTCTCGAGCTTCATCCTCATCCGCGAGAGCACGTCACCGGGCCCCGATGAGACGCTGCGACGCTACGCGGTCAACCGGCACAGCGGCGACGTGTGGGAGATCAATCTCTGCACGCATTACGACTTTCCTGAACTGACACGGATGCGGCGCATTTATGCGCTGAGTGCAACGCCCGCGGCCGGCGATCTCGCGAAGGAAGGCAAAGAGCTGGGCTGCACGGAAGAGAAGCCGGCATCGACGCTGTAACCGGGCGAAAGACCGGCTCACTCGGCGCCCAGCGGAACTTGCGGAATCGGACGCAGGGCTAAACTGGTGGCGGAGGGAGTCCACCGATGAGCACACCTTCTCCGCAGACGCACGCTCCGCTTCGCGATCTCGAACAGTGGGACGAATTTCTAGAAGGACGCTACCGGGAAGGCAGGTCGAAGGAGCAGTTCCGGCAATATGACGCAGCGGCTCAGCCTGGCGTCGCCGAATTCTACCGGCTCAATCATGAGCATCAGACGGTCGACTACGTGCTCGGGAAAGAGGATGAGTACTTCAGTCTGAACAAGGGGAAGAAGACGGTCTGGGAAGCAGCCGAGTTTCTCAATACGCTGGTTGACGACAGCGATCCCGATACCGATCTGACGCAGGTTGAGCACCTGCTGCAAACGTCCGAGGCGATTCGGGCTGACGGACATCCGCGCTGGATGGTCCTGACCGGGTTCCTGCACGACCTGGGCAAGTGCCTGTGTCTGTATGGCGAGCCGCAGTGGGGCGTGGTGGGCGACACCTTTCCCGTGGGCTGCGCGTGGTCGCCGGATATTGTTTTTGCGGAGTACTTCAAGGCGAATCCGGATCGCAAGGTTCCGGACTACCAGACAAAATATGGAATCTATGAGCCGAACTGCGGGCTCGAGAACGTGCACATGTCGTTCGGGCACGACGGCTACATCGCCGCAGTGATGAAGCCATACCTGCGCGACGAGGCGCTGTACATACTGCGTTTCCACTCGTTCTACCCGTGGCACAAACACCGGGCGTACGATCACCTGTGCAATGACAAGGACCGGGCGATGCTGGAGTGGGTGCTGAAGTTCAATCAGTACGATCTCTATTCCAAGGGGCACGGGAAGCCCAACCTGAAAGAGCTGAAGCCGTATTACGACGACCTGTTTACGGAGTTTCTGCCGCCGGTTCTCGCCTGGTAGGCAGGGAAGCACCCTGAGGCTTAAGCGCTGTTCCTGGCGACGCCTGGGGAGCCGATCTGCCAGATCACGCGCCAGGCATAGTGCAATCCTGAGATCAGGGTGAGGACGACGGTGGCTTCGAGCGACCACTTGCGCACCCAGAGAACCCACTCCGGATGCCATACCTGGCTAAGGATGACCGCGGCCACGGCGAGAATCTGCGCGACGGTGTTCGATTTGCCGAAGAAGCTTGGCTGGAAGCTGCGGATGGAAGTCGTGGCATAGAGCACGGCGGCCACCATCAGAATGCCGAGGTCGCGCGCAAAGACGAGGACGGTGACACGCAGGCTGATGAGGTCTTCGTGATGCAGGACCAGGAAGAGCGTGCTGAGCAGCAGCTTGTCGACAACGGGATCGAGATACTGGCCGAGCATCGTACCCTGGTGCAAAAGCCGGGCGAGCAGGCCGTCAAGGGCATCGGTGATGCCGGCGAGGACAAAGAGCCCGAAGGCGATCTGGAAGTGTCCGTCGAGCACGGCCAGCACCAGGAAGGGCGCCAGCACGAGCCGGAGAAAAGTGAGCAGATTGGGTGTAGCGCGGAGGTCGTTCATCGGATCACGTGGCTATCGGCCTCAGCTCGTCGGGAATCGATCAGCAAAAGATTCATGGTAATGCAGGCAGCGGCCGAATGGGCAGAAAGTGGTCGAGGGTTGCGAGCCGGAAGAGGGAAGAGCCGCCGGCGGAAGCTGGTATGATAAGCGTTAGTCCTGCCGTTGTAGGCGCGTAGCTCAGTTGGTTAGAGCGCTTCCTTGACACGGAAGAGGTCGCTGGTTCGAGTCCAGTCGTGCCTACCATTCCATCTCACAATCGATCGCAATCGGCTTCGGCGGGTCAGAGTCGCCGCTCGCCGGTACTATGGACGGTATGCTGCGCGTGAAATTGCTCGAACCCGGCGCCCGTCTGCCGGTGGTGGCGCATCCGGGCGAGGACCTGGGTTACGACATCTTTCTCCTCGAGGACGCGCATCTGGCTCCGCGCGCGACGGTGCGGCTGCGCACGGGAGTGGCCGTGGAAGCACGGCATCCGGAATCGGGCGCTCCGCTGGGACTGCTGGTACGGGATCGCTCGTCGATGGCAACGCGCGGACTGGCGCTGACGGGCGGGGTGATTGACGCAGGCTACCGCGGTGAGATTCTTGTGGTGATGACGAACCTTGGGGAGTCTCCGGCAGAACTCAAGGCAGGAGACAAGATCGGGCAGATGGTTCCGGTTCCCGTGCTGACGGGTCCTGTCGAGCAGGCAGAGGATCTGAACGAGTCGCTGCGAGCGGGCAAGGGCTTTGGCAGTTCGGGGCAGTGAATGATCTCGGACCGGCAAGCCAACGCTTCGATCGCTCGCGAAGCGCGGCTTTCCGGGAGTCAGGGCTGGGTCCGCAACTCGGGGACGACCTGGCCTTCGCCTTCCTGAAGCACGAGGAACTCCGCCGCTCGGGAATCTCCTTCAAGGGCGGCGCGGAGGCGATCCAAGGGCGCGGATTCGCCGTCGTCGGCGAGTGAAAACGTGCCGTAATGCATGGGGATCGTGGTTTGCGCCTGAACCAAAGCATGCACTTCGACGGCCTGCTCGGGCGTCATGTGAACCGGGCCCATGAACCATTCCGGTTCGTAGGCGCCGATCGGCAGGAGCGCGAGGCGGATGGGGCCGAACGCGCCGCCGATCTGCTGAAAGAAGCTGCCGAAACCGCTATCGCCCGCGAAGTACAAGTTACCGCCGTCAGGGCAGAGCACCCATCCACACCAGAGCGTTCGATTGCGATCGAAGGGGGTGCGGGCGGCGAAGTGCTGCGCCCGAACGCAGTGAACCGGTATGCCGCGCCAATCCACCGATTGCCCCCAATCCAGCTGATGAATTTCGCGGAAGCCGAGGCGCAGCAGTGGCCGTGCAAGCCCGAGGGGACAGAAGACCGCGGGCCTATGGATTCGAGCGAGCGTTCGCAGCGTCGGCCGATCGAAATGGTCGTAATGATTGTGGCTGATGAGGATCGCGTCGATTGGCGGGAGATCTTCCAGGCGAATGCCGGGAGCGCGGTGCCGTTTCGGGCCCGTCCACTGAACCGGGCTGACGCGAAGAGACCATACTGGATCAGTAAGTATATTGATACCAGCAGTTTGTAGTAAAAATGTCGCGTGATTGATGAAGGTTACGCGAAGGGTGCTGCCGGCTACTCGCGAGGGAGGGGGCGGCCCTGGCTCAGACGGAATCCACGGGCGCCAGGGCTCGGGAACCCGGGTGCGCATCCAGCGCAGCGCCTGCCAGAAATTGTGATCCGGGACGTCGGGATTGAAGAATCGCCCCGCCCGGAAGTGCAGTGCGACGACCGGGGATCCGGTCTCTTTCGGCGTCAGTACCTCAGCTTCGTGCATAGCCTAAAGATGTCACGGGAGATGTTTCGGCGATCTTCTTTTTACTCTATCCGGCTGGGGTGCGGGAGGAGTTCCTGTGAGCGGAGATGGAGAGAAGGACCGTTCCGGATCAAGAGCTTACCGCTCGGATACTCCTCCGCGCATTCCTACCCCGAAAGTGGAATACCCCAGGGTAACTGTGGGCCTATAATCTCGCTCAAGATTCGTAAACCAGAAAGCCAGAGAGCCGCGCAAGCTCTTCAGTCTTCCTGAGGAGGGTGATTCATTCCTATGCGTTTTCGCAGCATTATGCCGTTTCGTAAGCTCTCGGGCCCAGCGATGGCCGGACTTGGCCTCGTGGGACTGGTTTCGATGCTGGGCACCAGCGGCTGCACTACCTACAAGTTGACGCAAATCTATGTGGAGCCTTCCGCCGGCGCCTGCGTTTCGCAGGGAGGAACTGCCCAATATACGGCGTACGGCGTCTATACACAAAGCGGCCACGCTACGAAGACGGAAGATATTACCGACTCCGTCACCTGGAGTTCCGACTTATCCGAAGTCGGATCGGTGAGTTCCACGGGCCTGGTGACCGCATCCACTACCTGGACCGGCAACACCGATATTAAGGCGAGCGCGATGGGCGAATTTGGGATCGTCTGGGGCAGCGCGAATTTCACGGTTCCCTGCTCGACGACTTCATCCGCGATTGTGCCTTCGGGCCTGAAGATTCTCCCCGGCGATCAGAAGCTCGAGTGGATCGGCGATACGACAAAACTCGTGGCGATCGGCCAGTACTCAGGCGCGCCGTGGAGCCGTGATCTCTCGCAGCACGTGACCTGGACTTCGAGCGATCCGAAGGTAGCCACAGTCACAGCTGAGGGATTGGTGACGGCGGCCAAAGCCGGAGAAGCGACGATCACGGCGACGAACACGGACGAGCGCGGCGCCGTTCTCGTGACGACCATCAAAGTCGACGTCGGCCAGGCATCGGCTGCCGAGTGATTCCGCCGGGATAGCCACAACAACGAACTGCTACAAGGAAGATGAAGCGCCCGCCTGGTGGCGGGCGCTTTGCTTTTGGAGCGAGCAGCAGGCCGAACCTTGCGCGTCACGCTCACGAAGCGCGGGGGATCTCGTACTCAGTCTGTACCAGGCCGCTCCCATACGATTGCGTTTTCACGTGGCGCAGGGCGACGTCGTGCGGTAAGGCTCCGAAGAGGGGAATGCCGTCGCCGATGAGGACCGGGACGCGCGTGACAATGAGGCGATCGATGAGGCCGGCACGGAGGAAGCGCTGGATGGTGATGCCTCCATCGACGTAGAGATGATGGGCGCCGGTGGCTGCGAGCTGCGCGACGATGTTCGCCGGTTCTCCGGACATCTGCTCCACGCGCGCTTCAGGAAACGCGCTGAAATCGATGGGCTGTGAGCTAAGGACAACCACACGCATCCTGCCATACGCCCATTGACCATACGAGAGCACCCACTCCCAGGTCCTGCGCCCAATCACGACGGCGTCGACGCTTCCGTAAAACTCCGTAAACCCGTGCGGCTCGGGATTTTCGGGCAGGAAGCCGACCGTGCCGTCAGGACGCGCCATAAAGCCGTCGACACTGATACCGACGAAGACCGAGCAGGGCATAGGGAAGTCCTTACGGGGGGATGGGTGTGAGGAATTGTAGCGCGGCGCAGGACTCGCCGGCAGGCCATCCCCGGCGCGGCTTCGATTCCAACAAAATCTGTTGGTGCGGGGAACAACCCTGGCACCCCCTGGCAATTCCTACACACAGGGGCCGACTGCCGGGGCATCGACCCGCGATCCCCGCGCCCGACGCCATGTGCCCCGTGCATTTTGAGAAAGCTTAAGCGAATGAGGAGGGAACGAGGCGATGAAGAAATCTGTTGTTGTTTTCACCCTGGGAGCGCTCGCGGGAGCACTCTCGATGTCAGCATTTGCGCAGAGCCGGGCCGACAGCGAACTGAACGCGGCGGGCCAGGTGATGCAGGATCTGACCGGTCCGCAATCGAAGGCCGGCATACCCGATAATGTTCTGCGCGATGCGAAATGCGTCGCGGTGATTCCCAAGATGGTGAAGGCTGGCTTCATCGTCGGCGGGCAGCATGGAGCCGGCGTTGCGACGTGCCGCACCTCCAGTGGCCAGTGGAGCCCACCTGCTCCCTTCGATCTTTCGGGCGCCACCTGGGGCGCGCAGATCGGCGGCGAGGTGCAGGGCTACGTGATGATGATCATGAACGACAGCGGCATGCAGGCTCTGATGTCCGGACACTTTAAGATCGGCGCCGGCGTGGATGCCGCAGCCGGGCCCGTGGGGCGCGAGGGCTCTGCTTCCGCAGGCGCCAGCGCTGCGATCCTGAGCTACGCGCGCGCGAAGGGAGCGTATATCGGCGCGACTCTGAATGGAGCCGAGCTGAACCAGGACCACGGCGAGACGCAGGAACTGTATGGGCAGGTCAAGCAGTTCCAGGCGATCCTGAACGGTCAGGTCCAGATGCCGAGCGACAACGCGGCGCAGGACTTCATTCACACCATCACCCACGCCGTTGACCGCGCCAGCACCAACGCCAGCACGAAGTAACTCGCAAAGAAACACTGCAAGAGAAGGGCGGGCTTCGGCCTGCCCTTTCTTTTTAGCCGCGCGCGCGCTCGGCGATGGGGATGCGCACCTCTGCGATGCAGCCGGACTTGCCTTCACGGTTGCGCAGAGCGATGGCCCCGCCATGGGCTTCGACGATCTGTCGCGCCAGCGCGAGGCCAACGCCGGAGCCGGACTTCTTGGTGGTGTAGAGCGGGACAAACAGGTTCTCCTGATTCGCGAGGCCTGGACCGTTGTCTTCGATTTCGATCGCGGCGACATCGCCGTCGTCGAAGGCGCGCAGCGTGACTTCGGGCTGGCAGGGCGCGAAGATGCTGGCGACCTCTGCGCCTTCTCCCACACACGCGGTCGCAGCCTCGACGGCGTTCCGCACCAGGTTGATGAGAAGCTGCTCGATCTGATCGGGATCGGCGAGCAACTCGACGTCCGGCGCAGAGAGCAAGCGGACATCGAGCCGAATCTCGAGGCTGACGACGCGTTCGAGCAGCGGCAGCAGCGGCACGCGCTTCAGGACCGGGGCAGGCAGCTGCGCGAGCTGGCGATAGGCCTGGACGAAGCGGTTGAGGGAGTCGGCGCGGTTTTCGATGACGGACAATCCGCGATTCATGTCGCGCTTGAGGGTTCCATTCGCAGGTGGCGCGGGTGGCGCTGGCGCGTCTTCGGGCGCGGGGCTGATGCGCGAGCGGAGACTGGCGGCGATGGATTTGATGGGAGTAAGCGAATTGCTGATCTCGTGGCCGATGACGCGAATCAGGCGCCGCCAGGCGAGGCGCTCTTCTTCGCGCAGAGCCACACTCACGTCGGATAGGACGATGAGCGTGTGCGGCACGCCGCGCTGGCGGAAGGTCGAGCGCCGGATCATCCAGCGGACGGTCTGGTCGCTGCGATTCCGCATGCGCAGGAGGTTGGTTTGTGCTTCCGCGGGCAGGATGGTCTCGCTCGGCTGCTCGGTGAGGCCGGCGAGCCCCAGTTCGTCGGCGGTTTTGCCAAGGTCGCGCGTCGGTAATAGAGCAAAGGCGCGCTCGGCCGCGGGATTGAGGAGGCGCAGGCGCCAGTCCTGATCGAAGGCGATCACGGGTGCGTCCATCTCCGCAATGACGCGGCGGAGCAGGGCAACGGCTTCGAGCGCGCCTACGCGTTGCGCCTGGAGCGTGTCGGCGAGGGCGTTGATCTCGAGGGAGAGCTGGCCGAGCGCGTCTTCGCGATTGGCTCCGCGGGCGCGAAACGAGTAGTCTTCTTCGCGGAGCGCAGCAACAACGTTGGCCAGGGTTTGGATGGGGCGGACAGCCTCTTCAATGAGCGCGGCAAAGGTGAGCAGCAGCGCCAGCAGCAGAATGCCCAGCGTGGCAAACATGGGCCCGGCGGAAACGTGCAGCAGCGCAAGGATGGCGGCACAGAGACCGATGAAGAGAATCGCGGCAATGGTGCAGTAGACACGGAGGCGCGTTTCGAAGGAGGGGGCCTGATGGGCAACTTTGTGTCTGCGGCCGTCGGGCCTAAATGCCATATTTCTCCATCCGCCGGTAAAGGGCCCCGCGGCTCAGGCCCAGGGCCTCGGCCGCCTGGCTCACGTTGCCGTTGCAGCGTGAGAGGGCTTTGCGGATGAGGATACTCTCCACCGATTCCAGGCTCATCTCTTCCAGAGCCTGCGTGGAGACGCGGGCGGGGCTGAGGCCGAGGTCGGGAACTTCAATGATGTCTTCGCGCGACATGAGCACGGCGCGCTCGATGGTGTGGTCGAGCTCGCGCACGTTGCCAGGCCACGCGTAGTGCAGCATGAGCTGCAGCGCGGCCGGATCGATGCCCTGCACCTGCTTGCGATAGCGCTGAGCGTAGCGGGTGAGGAAATGCGCGGCCAGCGGCGGGATATCTTCGCGGCGCTCGCGGAGCGGAGGCAGATGGATCTCGACGGTGTTCAGCCGGAAGAGGAGATCGGCGCGGAACCGGCCTTCGTCGACTTCCTTGCGCAGATCGGAGTTCGTCGCCGAGACGATGCGCACGTTTACGCGGCGCGTTTTCGACGAGCCCACGCGCTCCATCTCGCCGGTTTCGAGCACGCGCAACAGCTTCGCCTGCTGGCGCAGGGGGACGTTGGCGATTTCGTCGAGGAAGAGCGTGCCGCCCTCAGCCAGCTCGAAGCGGCCAATGCGTTCGGTGCGCGCGTCGGTGAACGCGCCCTTCACGTGTCCGAACAACTCGCTTTCGAAGGTGCCTTCAGGCAGCGCGCCAGTGTTCACGGCCACCAGGGAGCGCGAAGCGCGGCCGGACAGGGCATGCAGAGTCTGCGCCACGACTTCCTTGCCGGTTCCGTGCTCGCCGGTGATCAGCACGGCGGCGTCTGAAGGGCCGATGCGCGCGATGGTCGCCAGTACCGGCTGCATGGCCGGAGCTGTGGCAATCATCTCCGGCAGATTCGCGGTGCGCAGCAGCCGATTTTCCGCTTCGAGGCGCTGGGCGCGGCGCACGGCGTTGTAGAGGTCGATCTGCGTGCGCAGAATGGTCAGCAGGCGCGCATTGTCCCAGGGCTTCTGGATAAAGTCATTGGCGCCGCGGCGCATGGCTTCAACGGCCAGCTCGAGATTGGCCCAGGCGGTCATCACGACAACCGGCAACTGAGCTTCGTGCGAGCGAATCTGCGAGAGCAGGTCGAGGCCTTCGCGTCCGGAGGTGGTGTCGCGGGTGTAGTTGAGATCGAGCAGCAGGGCATCGAAGCTGCTCGACTTGAGCGCGTCGAGCACCATGAAGGGCGACGTTGCCTTTTCGATGCGATAGCCTTCCGGCTCCAGCAGCAGCTCGAGCGCATCCAGAATGTGCGGCTGGTCGTCGGCGATCAGGACGCACGGTGCGAGCCGGTCGCGGCCTGCATCGGTGCTGACGGGTTGCGCTGCTGTCGACATGGGGGCCTTCCCTGATTCTAGTGCGTCACTACTCCGGTCTTCGCATCGTCGATGGAGACGCCGGTGCGCTCGAGCGTCTCGCCGGTGGCGCGATCGATATCGACTTTGGCGATCTCGAACGCAGTCTGCGCAGCGTCGAGGGTCGATTCGGCCACGGCCAGCGCGTTCTGCGCGACCAGGGTATCGAGACTCGACTTCGCCCCAAGCTGCTGTTCCTGTCTCGTGATGTCGAAGGTGCGCTGCGCCAGGTCCTTGGCTTTCTGCGCGGCATCCACGCGAGCCTGCGCCTGCTCCAGCGCGAACTGGGAGTTGCGCACGTCGAAACGAATGCTCTTCTTCTGCTGCTCGTAGGCGATCTGGGCCTGCCGGTAGCCAAGCTGGGCACGGTACTGGTCGGCCTTCGCAATGCGGTTCCGAATGGTGATGTTGAGAGTAAAGCCGACCTGGTATTCGGGCGATGAGTAATTGAAGGCATCCTGCAGCACGCCGGGCGTGTTGGTTGGCAAGCTGGTGGTGCAGTACGTGCCGAGGTCGCACTTCGGGTTGAGCGGACCGCCGGTGCCGTATCCGGCAAAGAGGCCGTAGGCGTTGAGCGAGGGCAGCAACTCGTTGTTGATGGCCTTCAGGTTCATTTGCGCGACCTGCATACCGATCTGGTCCTGCGTAACGTCGGGCCGGTTCTTTTCGGCCTCGGCAATCAGGTCATCGATCGTTTTGCTGGCGTTCGGGTCCGACGGTCCGATCTTGTCGAGAGGAATCACCGACATGCCATCAATGGTGGGATCGTCGGTTTTCGTGAGCGCGTTCTTCAGGTTCAACTCCGCCGCACGGAGAGTGGCCCGCGCCACGGTAAGGTTCCCCTCGGCAGTCGCGACAGCGGACTGATCGGTCATGACCTGCATGGCAGGAATGGCCTTCAGCTCGAACTGTTTCTGATCGTCGGTCAGCGTCTGGTTGGCAAAGGCCAGCGACTGCGCCTTGATCAGTTCGTCCTCATACGCGCCAACAAGGGTCCAATAGATGTCCTCGACACCTGTGACCGTAGCGATCGCCTGTGCCTTGAACGCATAGTCCGTCAGCTCGAGGTTCTTCCTGGCAATCCGGATCCAGCGTTTGTTGGTTCCTGGTCCGAATCCGGCAAGCAACGGCTGCGTCAAAGTCAGCGTGTAGTTCAGGAAAGTATCGGGATTGACGATGCTCTCCGGGCTGTTCGTTGCCTGCCGTTCACCGCTGAGCGTGAAATTGACGCCCATGCCAGTGCTGAAATACTGCTGATACGCGGTGCCAAAACCGACAGTGTTCTGCTCATAGAGAGGAACACCATACTGGATGGTGTTCACTTCCTGGGTTTTGGAGTGATCCACAAGAGCCTTCAGGCTAAAGACAGGATCGAAGGGCTCGACAAAGGTGCCTTCGCCAAGGGTCGACTGCACCAGGCCACCAGCGCCTGCTGCCCCTGCTCCCGAAGTGGCTTGTCCGCCCGCGCCCGCCGGGGTCGACCCCGCACTGAGGCCGTTGCTTTGCGTCGCGGCCGATACTACCGCCGTGTTGACACCGTTGGCCACACCGCCGGCCATGGTGCGGGCCAGGTCAGTCTGGGCCGTCGGCAGCTCGTAGCGAGCGTACGCCAGGTCGAGGTTGTTCTCAATCGCCAGGGCGATGGCGTCCTGGAGCGACACGTAGAGCTTGCCATCGCGCATCAGCGACTGGAGCCGCGGCGAGTTCTGCAGGTTCAGCGGCGGCGCCAGCGTCGGCATGTACGCCTTGAAAGGATTTCGTTGGTGCGGAATCGTCACGTGAAACGGCGTCTGCGGCGCCACGGGCTGCTGAGCCTGCTGGATATCCTGCGCGAGCGTCGGGGAAGCCGGCTGCGCGGCCGGAGCAGGCGCTTCCGGCGCGGTTTGTGCTGGCTGCGCCTGCGGCGGAGGCGTGGGTGTAGTCTGCTGGGCCAGACCGGCCGGAGCGAACAGGGCACAGAAGAGAACTGCGGAAACCAACGGAAGCGTTGAGCGAGCGGTCACTGTGCGGTGACCTCCACGCCGAGATTCGGGTTGGCCGTATCGGCCACCATCCAGCCGTCGCGCAGCTCAATGATGCGCGAGCCGAAGGCGGCGTTGGTCTCAGAGTGCGTGACCTGCACAATCGTCGTGCCCTGCTGATTCAGTTCGCGGAACAACTCCATGATTTCCTTTGCCTGGCTGGAATGCAGATTGCCGGTGGGTTCGTCGGCGAGCAGCAGGGCCGGCTTGTGAATGACCGCGCGCGCGATGCCCACCAGTTGCTGCTGTCCGCCGGAAAGCTGGGAAGGGAAGAGATCCTTCTTGCCGACAATGTTGAACCGGTCGAGCGTGTCGGCCACAAGGCCCTGGCGCTGTGACTTCGGCATGTCCTTATAGCTGAGCGGCAGGTCGATGTTTTCCTGAACGGTGAGGTCATCGAGCAGGTGATAGCTCTGGAAGACCATACCGATGTT
>Ga0335073_10012054_pt1 | contig 12147 bp, 9 predicted proteins | sample Lox_Sample_22_FD_207093 | JGI IMG/M metagenome (GOLD analysis project Ga0335073, IMG submission 207093) | Soil microbial communities from Loxahatchee National Wildlife Refuge, Florida, United States - Lox_Sample_2.2 | ecosystem: Environmental > Terrestrial > Soil > Wetlands | place: USA: Florida... | reverse complement strand
GACGTAGCGCAGGTCCGGAATCTGCTCGCGCATGGTCCGCCAGGCGCCCATGTTTCGCGGCTCTTCCTGCGCCCAGACCAGCTCTGACGAAGCTCCGTAGCGGCCGAGGATCTCCTTTGCCTGGTCTGCGGCGAATGGATACAACTGCTCGACGCGCACCAGCGCGACGTGCGACGCTTTGCGTTCGTCGCGCGCGGCCAGCAAGTCGTAGTAAATCTTGCCGGAGCAGAGCACGACACGCGTGACGGCTGCCGGATCGGCCGCGGCATCGTCCAGAATCTCGCCGAATCCGCCGGTGGTGAAATCGTTGAGGGTGGAAACGGCCCGGGGATGGCGCAGCAGCGACTTCGGTGTAAAGACGATCAACGGCTTGCGCATGCCGCGCCGGTCGGCTCCGCCGTACATCTGGCGGCGCAGGAGGTGGAAATATTGCGCCGGCGTGGTGCAGTTGGCCACCTGTATGTTGTTTTCGGCGCACAGAGTGAGGAAGCGTTCGATGCGCGCGCTGGAATGCTCGGGGCCCTGGCCTTCGTAGCCGTGCGGCAGCAGGAGCACCAGCCCGCTGGGCTGGCCCCACTTGGAATCGGAGCTGGAAATGAACTGATCGATCATGATCTGGGCGCCGTTGGCGAAATCGCCGAACTGCGCTTCCCAGATGACCAGGGAAAGCGGATCGGCCAGGCTGTAGCCGAATTCGAATCCCAACACGGCGTACTCGCTGAGCGAGCTGTCGAACACGTCGAAGCGGGCTTGATCCGGCGAAATGTGCTGCGTTGGGACGTAGCGTTTGCCGGATTCGTAATCGTAGAAAGCCAGATGCCGCTGGCTGAAAGTTCCGCGGCCCGAATCCTGCCCGCTCAGCCGCACGGGAGTTCCTTCGAGGACAAGCGTGCCAAAAGCCAGAGCCTCACCAAATGCCCAATCGATGTGCGCGGCTTTTCCTTGGGCTTCCTGATCGAGAACCTCGTGACGCTTATGAACGAAGTTCTGCAACTTCGGATGCAGGTGGAAATTGGCCGGAAAGGTGGTGATTCCGCGGATGACGCGATCGAGCACGTGGTGATTCACGGCCGTGCGCGGGCAGAAGGGGCTGATTTCGTCGCCCGTGACCGCGGTCACTTCCTGCAATTCGTACCGCTCAGCGCGCTGTTGTACGGCGTCGTAGGCTTCGGAAAGGCGCGCGGTAACGGCGCGGCGCATTTGGTCGGCTTCGCCGGCGGCGAGCACGCCTTCGCGCTCCAGCCTGGACTGGTAGAGCACCGAGACCGGTTTGTGCTCCTTGATCTTGCGGTACATGATCGGCTGGGTATAGCTGGGATCGTCGCCCTCGTTGTGGCCATGGCGGCGATAGCAGAACATGTCGATCACGACATCCTTCTGGAACTGCTGGCGGTAATCGAAGGCGATCTCTACCACGCGGATGGCGGCCTCGGGATCGTCGCCGTTGACGTGGAAAATAGGCGCCTGGACGCCGCGCGCCACGTCGGTGGAATAGGGCGTGGAGCGCGATTCGTCCGGGTTGGTGGTGAAGCCGATCTGGTTGTTGATGATGAGATGAATGGTGCCGCCGGTGGAGTAACCATCCAGCTGCGACAGGTTGAGGGTCTCGGCCACCACTCCCTGACCGGCGAACGCGGCGTCGCCGTGGACCAGCAGCGGAATCACACGCGACCGCTGCGCATCCCCCAGTCGATCCTGCTTCGGCCGGACAATGCCCTCGACCACCGGGTCGACGGCTTCCAGATGGCTGGGATTGGGCGAGAGCGCGACCGCGAGCTGGCGTCCGTTGTCCATGGTGCGGACGCAATTCGCGCCCAGGTGGTATTTGACGTCGCCCGAACCCTGTGTGCTGGAAGGATCGATTTCGCCTTCGAATTCCGAGAAAATCTGTTTGAGATCCTTGCCGATCACGTTGGCGAGCACGTTGAGCCGTCCGCGGTGGGCCATGCCGATGACGATTTCCTGAACATTATTGTCGGCCGCGCGCTCCAGAATCTCTTCCAGGATGGCGTTGGCGGTTTCGCCGCCTTCCAGAGCAAATCGCTTCTGGCCGACGAAGCGCGAATGAAGGAAGTGCTCGAACTCCTCGGCGGCGATCACGTGGCGCAGGATGCGGCGTCGCAGCCCGGCGGAAAGCGGCCAGTTGTTGGCGCCCGGCTCCATGCGCTGTTGCAGCCAGCGTTTCTGTTCCGGCACCTGGATGTTCATGTACTCGCAGCCGATCTTGCCGCAGTAGGTCTGGCGCAGCGTCTCCAGGATCTCGCGGAGCGTGGCGACATCCTTGTGTCCGCCTTCGCCGATGGCTTCGCCCAGGCTGCCGGTGAGGAATTCGCGGTCGAGATCCCAGATGGTCAGCCCGTAGGTTTCGGGTTCAAGCTCGGGATGGTAGCTCGGTTCGGCGCCCAGAGGATCGAGATCGGCTACCAGGTGGCCGCGCACGCGGTAGGCGTTGATCAACTGCATGATGCCGGCTTCTTTGGCGATTTCGGCGGTGCGGGCCGCGGTCACGCCCGGCAGAAGCGGCTTGCGGTCGGTCTCCCAGCGGACCGGCATGTGCGGCATGCGCAGATGGGAGAAGATTTCGTCGTAGAATCCGTCCTTGCCGTCGAGCAGTTCCTGGACGCGGCCGAGGAACGCACCGGATTCGGCGCCCTGGATGATGCGATGGTCGTAGGTGCAGCTCAGGGTCATCACCTTGCTGATGCCGAGGACGGCGCGCGTTTCGTCGGCGGCTCCGCGATATTCAGCGGGATAATCGATGGCGCCGGCGGCGATGATGGCGCCCTGTCCCGCCATCAGCCGCGGGCTGGAGGACATGGTGCCGACGGTTCCGGGATTGGTGAGGGAGATGGTAGTTCCCTGAAAATCGGCGGGGAGGAGCTTGGCGGTGCGGGCGCGGGCGACGAGATCGTCGAATTTGGCGACGTATTCGTAAAAATTCAGCGCCCCGGCATTGCGGATGTTGGGCACCATGAGGGCGCGCGTGCCGTCCTTGCCGGCCACGTCCACGGCGATGCCGAGATTGGTCTGCGGCGGCGCCACGCGATAGGGCTGGCCGTCCTTTTCTGCGTAGGCGCAGTTGATGCCGGGCTGTTCCTCAAGGGTGCGGATGATGGCCCATCCAATGATGTGCGTGAAAGAGACCTTGCCTTTGCCGAGCAATGTCCGGTGCTGGTTGATGATGCGCCGGTTTTCGTCCATCACCTTGACGGCGATGGTGCGCTGCGAGGTAGCGAGCGGAACGGAGAGCGAAACCGCCATATTCTCGGCGATGCGGCCGGCGACTCCGCGCAACGGCTGGAAGTCGCCAGTGATTGCGATCTGGGGCGCGGCGGGGTGCGACGGGGCGGCCGGGCTAGAGCCCGGCGCGGGCTTGAGCCCGCCTTCCGCGCCGTTGGTCTTTTCGAAGACCTGCTGCCAACTGGCGTCGACGGCGGAGCGGTCGTGGTGATACTGCTGGTAGAGCTCGTCTTCCAGCCAACTATTGACGTTCACGTTCTGTTTGGGATCCATCGGAAGTGGAACGGCTTTCTTCATCCATCATATCGCACGAGAGATGACGGAACGAACCCATTTTGCGGCTCGGGCGCCTTTGCAAGTAGTTGTAATGATTGGGCTTCCCTGCGCGGGCAACTCGACGAAACGAACCCAGACTGAGCGGCCCGAAGGGGTTCTGTCACAACGTCAGACTTATGCGCAGCGCTCGATCCACCTTGTCCACTGCGGTCTTCGAGAGATGCCCCGGCGCACGAACAAACCGTCTTTCGTCGACCTAACGAATGAGGTTACATTGCACCACACTGTCCTTTAGAAGGCCCCCCTCACCTTTGGGAATCGGCACATCCACGGGGTGGCGTTTGGCAATGTGGGCCGCATCCGTGATTGCCGCGACAATGGAAACCGGCGAGTACCGGTTCCCAATATCATTTTGAACGACTACACAGGGCCGTACTTTGTTGGGCTTACCGCCCACAGCGGGGTCCAGGTTTACTTCTAAAACCATGCCCCTTGTACACGTACCTGGCATCAGGCCAGATCTGACTCCAGGTGCGCGAGTTCTTCGCAGGCGCTCAAGGCTTGCGGCGCGTAGGCCGTATAGCCTTCAGCAAGTTCGCGTTCCAGTTTTACTCGCTGCAACGCTCCCAGGTACTTTTCAACCGCCAGACGAATCAGCTCGCTGCGATGGATGTCCAGTTCGGCAATCGCACGTTCGGTGGGATTGATTCGGTTCCCCACAGTTGCTCGAAGCTGCACGGCCTCGAGCGCGGGCGTCGGAGGCAGGCATAAACATCGGGAAACGAAGATGGTCCGGCGGACGGCAATTCTGGTAGGGTAGCAGGTAAGGAGATAGGGGTGTGGACTGGAATGCTGTCGCCAAACTTTCGCAGGAAGCCTTTCGCGCGGCTGTCAACGAGTGGATCAGCAAAGCGCGGATTCAGGGTGGGCAGGTCAACGGACCCACCGCCACTCTGACTCCCGGCTCTTTGGTGAGTGACGCGAACCTGGAGCGTGAGATCGCTCAGAGACTGACCGCATCGGTCCTCCCGCCCGAAGTCACACAGATTCTGGCCAGGGAACTGGCGGCTGCATGGAACCAGTGGGCCGCCGGATTTCAGCTAAGACTACCCAAGGCATACCCGTCATTCGCCGCTGTTCCCGGGCCGTCAGCGCCACCGACCCCGACGGCCGCGGGAGCCATTCCGCTGTCCCAGGGCAGTTCGCAGGGTGAATCCTCGCTCACGGCCGCAATGCTGGCGAACAGGCTGGCCGCTGCACTACGGCCGTCTGTCATCAAGTTCGGCGGAGCGTCCGCCGACCAGGCGGTCAAAAGCCTGGCGGTCTGGATCGACGCCAGCTTCACGCAGTGGAAGGGTTCCGTCAAACTGGTCGGCATCATGGGGAAGGGGCCGGCTCCCACTTTTGCGCCACCGTACGTGCCGGTCGCGCCGGTGATCCGAGGAGAGAATTTCAGCTCGGGGCCGGTGTTCGCGGGGGCGCGATTCGGCATGGTCACCGTCTAAAGGGACGAACATGAGGGTTCTGCTCATCAATCCTCCGTCGCCGGAACAATTGGGCTCGCCGCTGTTGGGTTTGCAGTATGTGGCGGCATCGCTGCTGGCTCGCGGGTGCGAGGTGCGCGTGATCGACGCCGCCGCGCGGCACTTCTCATACGACGGCGAGTGGATCGCGAATGAAGCTGCGGCGTTCGCGCCCCGGATCATCGGTTTCAGCCTCTTCACGCGCTGGGTCATGCACGCCTACGAACTGGCCGGGCGGTTGCGCAGCGGTCCGTGGCTGCTGGTCTCGGGCGGAGCGCATACCACCGTGCGCCCCGAAGAGACCTTGCACCAGGGTTTCGACGTGGCCATCACCGGTGAAGCGGAACAGGCGCTGGTGCGGGTGGTCGACTGGCTGGAAGGGCGCGACGATGCGGCTCGCATTCCGGGAGCCGTTTTTCGCCGGCCCGGCGGAGGCATAGGCTATGGGCCTCCTTCGCGTTTCGTCGAACGGCTGGACGATCTTGCTCCTCCGTACCACGCCCAAGGATTGTTCGATCCGCGCTGGTACGATCCTTCCGGGGTGGAAGCGCCGCCCGGGGGGATCCTCAGCAGCCGGGGATGCCCGGCCAAATGCACATTTTGCGCCAACTATGTGACCGGGCGGTCGTTTCGGTACCGATCGGCGGGTCAGGTCACGGATGAAATCAACACGTGGCACGCTTTAAGCGGCAATACCTACTTCCCCTTTTGGGACGACGCGTTGACCGCCGATTCCGCCAGGCTTTCCGGGCTCTGCGAAGCGATGGAACGCGATCTTCGCTTCCCGTTTGCCTTTGGCGCCATCACCCGCGCCAACATGGTGACCCGCGGTCTGCTGCGCACGATGCGCCGCGCGGGACTGCACAACGTCAATTTCGGCGTCGAGAGCGGGGACGACGACATTCTCAAGGCAATCAAGAAAGGGGTACGGACGGACCAGGTGGTGAGGGCGCTGGAATGGGCCAAGGAAGAGGAGCTGACCACCGCCTGCAACTTCATGCTGGGCTTTCCGCAGGAGACGCCGGCGGCGCTGGAGCGGACGCTGCGCTTTATGGAGCGCATCGCGCCGATGGTGGATGCTTTCAGCACCATGGGCGTGGTGGTGCCTTTCCCCGGGACCCCGATCTACGACGAATTTCACTTCCAGTACGGATTCACGGACTGGTGGCTGCGTCCCGAATACAGCCGCTATTCGCCACCGCCGCCGCTCGACGATTTCGACCGTTACTACCGCTACTATATTGACGACGCGAACCTGGAGCTCGACTTCTTTCATTACAGCAGCGGAATGAAACAGCTCATCCGCGAGTGCCTGCGCTTCAAAGCCGAGCACAATCTCGGCCGAATGGGTTTGCTGCCGGCCCTGGGTGTGCGATGAGCGGCTGGGAGGACCCGGAAACGGCTGCCTGGTACGAGGCCTTCTGCGAGAGCTATCCTCGTTATCGGCGAGCCAACCGGGAACTGATCTCGCATGCGCGGATCGAGCCGGGGATGCGCGTGCTGGACCTGGCCGCGGGCACGGGCCGCACGGCGGAAGCGGCGCTGGATCAGTTGGGCCGGCATGGCGAGGTCCTCTGTATCGAACCTTCGGCGGCGATGCGCGCCGCGGGGATGCGGCGGTTGACGGATACGCGCGTGCGATGGCGCGCGACCCTGGCCGAAGCCGGCGGGTCCTTCGACCGCATCCTCTGCGGCGCGGCCATCTGGCAACTGCACCCGCTACCCGCGGCGATGCAGGCCCTGGCCGGCCGTTTGCGCCCCGGCGGCGCGCTCTGCTTCAACATCCCGGCGATCTATCTGCTCGAGCCCGACGAAATGGGCGGCGGCAGCGATCCTTTGCTGCTCTCCTTGCCGGCTCTGCTCTTCTCATTGCCGGATTCCGGCGAGATGCCGGCAACGCCGTCAGCGGCGGTGGGAGATCCGCTGGACCGCGCGTCGATCGACGCATGGCTGATGGCAGCGGGACTGCGAGCGCAATCGTGGAGCTTCCGCGCGCGGCTGACGCAGGATGAGTACGCCGCATGGCTGAAGATCCCGCTTCTGACCGCGCACAGGCTGGGGGGTTTTACAGCGGCGGAACGGGCCGGCCGCATCGACGCCGCACTGGAATCGGTGGATCGGTCGTCGTGGAAGTGGGAGCGCTGGAGGGGGTGGACAGCCTGGAAACCGGGTGCGGACCAGGAGCCGGTTTTGTGATTACGACCGAGCTCGAAGATGCGGCGAGGCATATCGGCAATCCGCAGCGGCTTCGCGAATTGGACGCCCGCGACGGCTTCCTGTTCTTTCGCGGGCTGCTGGACGAGGCCCTCATTCTGGAGCTGCGCCAGACCGTGCTCGATTACGCCAGCCGGACCGGATGGCTGGCTCCGGGAGAGTCCATTCGAAATGCGCGCGCGATGGCGGGCAAACGCGTCGGCGATTTTCAGGACCCCGATTGGGTAAACCTCCAGGTACACGTTCAAAACCGTTCCGAGATGTGGGCGCTGGGCGATTGCGCCGCCATCCACCGTGCGCTACGAGCGGTCGAAGCGCGATCGAGCTATCTTTGCCTGAGCACGGCAAACACCTGCCGGGTCTTCTCGCCGCATCCCGACATGGCCACTCAGCCGCACCAGGATGCGAACTACGTCCGGGTGATCGGCGATTTCTGGACGGCCTGGATTCCTCTCGGCGACTGCCCTCGGGAACTGGGACCGCTGGCGCTGCTCGCGGGCTCCCATCGCGGAGGCTTGCGCCATCACGACGGAGAGGGCATCGTACAGGGCGGCGTCGCCGTGCCCGAGGACGCGGTGTGGAGCACCATCGATTTCCACTGCGGGGACGCCGTCCTGTTCCGCCCGCACACGCTCCACCGTTCGTTGCCGAACTGCAGCGGAGACCGGCTGCGCCTCTCGGTGGACTTCCGCTACGGTTTCTGGGACGATGCCGCGGAGGTGGATTGGCGTGCCACGTCGCTGGACCGCTGAGCTCCAGGCGGCACCTGGATTCCTGAATCTGCCCCTGAGCCGGGCGCGTCAGCAAGCAGCCTTTCGAAAGAGTCTGCGGGCGCACGACCGCTCCTGACAGTTGCGGCTCAGGGGCGGCAACCGTACAGAAACTAGTTGATGTTTACGGTGGATCCGTTGATACTTACATCCCCGGCGTCACTCTTCAGCTCAAGATTGTTGCCGCCTCTTACAGTCGCGTCGATGGCCGCCCTCAGATCGAGGTTATTGCCGGCGCCGATCGTCAAATTGTTTGTGCATCTGAGATCGATGTTAGCCGCGCTCAGAGTCAGGGTACCTAGAGTTTTAATCGTCATATTCACTCCTAATGTGATTCTGAGGACCTCTTTGTTGTTCAACTGAACGACCACCTCATCCGTGCCGGCCGGTGTGGATATCTGGTAGCCGCCGCGGGTCGTCAGCGTTGGGCCCTGCTGGGATGACGCCGCTGCCTGCAAAGACGCTAACGGCTGCAAGGACTTAACCTGCATATAGATTGGATCCCTCCTTGGAAGTGCCACCAGTATACCGGCAAAAGCGGCGGCAAGGTTGGCGTGGGCCGACACCAGCACGGATGAGGGCAGAATGCCTGCGCGACGGTCTCTTAGAGCGGGATGTTGCCGTGCTTCTTGCGCGGCATGGTGTCGACCTTGGTCTCCAGCATGCGCAGCGCACGAATGACGCGCGGGCGCGTTTCGCGCGGCTCGATGACGTCGTCCACATAGCCGCGTTCGGCGGCCACGAAGGGATTGGCGAAGCGCTCGCGGAATTCCTCGATTTTCTCGGCCCGCACGGCGTCTTTGTCGGGGGCGGCCGCCAGTTCGCGGCGGTAGACGATATTGACCGCGCCTTCCGGTCCCATGACGGCAATCTCCGCCGACGGCCAGGCCAGGTTGACATCGGTGCGCACGTGCTTGGAGCCCATGACACAGTACGCGCCGCCATAGGCCTTGCGTGTGATCACGGTGACCTTCGGCACGGTGGCCTCGCAATAAGCGTAGAGCAGTTTGGCGCCGTGGCGGATGATGCCGCCGAACTCCTGCTCGGTGCCGGGCAGAAAGCCGGGAACGTCCTCAAAGGTCAGAATCGGGATATTGAAAGCATCGCAGAAGCGCACGAAGCGCGCGCCCTTCACCGACGAATTGATGTCGAGGCAGCCCGCCAGAAACGCCGGTTGATTGGCGACTACGCCGATCGGACGGCCATCCATCCGCGCCAGGCCTACAACGATATTGCGCGCGTAACGCTCATGGACCTCGAGAAATTCGCCGTCGTCAACCACGCAGTGAATCACGTCCTTGATGTCGTAGGGCAGGTTCGATTCGGGCGGGACGATCTGGTCGAGCGCCGGGTCCATGCGATCGATGGGGTCCTGAGTGGGACGTCGCGGGGGATCTTCGCGGTTGTTCTGCGGCAGGTAGCCGAGAAGGTCGCGGATCATGCGCAGGCACTCGGCATCGTCGGACGCGGTGAAATGGCCGACGCCGCTGATCTGGTTGTGCGTGGCGGCGCCGCCCAGTTTTTCCTTGGTGACATCTTCGTGCGTGACCGTTTTGATGACGTCGGGACCGGTGACGAACATGTGGCTGGTGTGGTCCACCATGAAGACGAAATCGGTGATGGCCGGTGAATAGACGGCGCCGCCGGCGCACGGACCCATGATGGCGGAGATTTGCGGCACCACGCCGGAGGCCAGCGTGTTGCGCAGGAAAATATCGGCATAACCTGCCAGCGAGACCACGCCTTCCTGGATGCGGGCGCCGCCGGAATCGTTGAGGCCGATGAGAGGCGCGCCCATCTTCAAGGCGAGATCCATGATCTTGCAGATCTTCTGCGCGTTGGCTTCGGAAAGCGAGCCGCCGAAAACGGTGAAATCCTGCGCGAAAACGTAGACCAGGCGGCCATCGATGCGGCCGTGGCCGGTGACGAAGCCATCGCCGGGGACGATCTGCTCCTCCATGCCGAAGTCGCGGCAGCGGTGGGTGACCAGCTTGTCCAGCTCTTCGAAGGAGCCTTCGTCGAGGAGCAATTCAATGCGCTCGCGGGCGGAAAGCTTGCCTTCGCGGTGCTGGCGCTCGCGGCGCTCCACGCCTCCACCCATTTCGGCCGCTTCGTGGCGGCGGCGCAATTCGTCCAGGCGATTCATCAGGGATATTGTACGGCCTGAACGTCGCGCAAGCACTTTTGCTTGCCGCGCCGACCCTCATCTCGGCGCTTGTGGCCGCCTGCCATACCGAGATAGCGCATCGGCACGAGTGCCCGCGCCACGGGCTATGTCCCGGTCCAGGGATCGCCCCAGAGAGCGGCGCGGGCGGCGCGGAAACGGTCACGGTCGCGATGCGGCACCCGCTCGGTTGTGGTAGCGCCGCCGCGGCAGATTTCGAGGCTCACCAGGCCGGGGCGATGTTCCGGACGGCGGAGGATGCGCGCCGCGGCGAGCGGCGCCGGGTCGCGGGCGAGGGCGAGATAGCTGAACTTTTCGTCCTCGTAGCTCAGTTCGCCCTGCTTGATGCGGCGATGCAGGCTGGAGCGCTCGACGCGCGCGCCGAAGTGGCACCAATCCGGCTCGTGCAGCGGACAGGGGGATTCGGCCGGACAGGGCGCGATCATGTGCGCGCCATCGGCCAGCAACCGGTCGCGCAACTCGCGGATGCGGCCGAAGCCGGCCGGCGTGCCGGGTTCGATGACCACCATCGCCGCACGCGCCGCGCGCCAGGCTCGCGCGGCCACGGGGGCCGGCATCTCGCCCAGCGAATATCCGGCAATCACCAGGTCGTGCGGCGGGAGGGGGTCGATGTGGGCGACGTCGTCCATGCGGATGGCCGCGTCCGGCAGGCACTCGCGCGCAATTTCGGCGAAGGCGCCGTCGCGCTCGACGAGCGTCAGCGCCGCCGTGGGGAACCAGTGGAGCGCGGCCAGCGAGGCCGCTCCGGCGCCGGCTCCGATATCCAGAATCGAGGTCACGGGCCGGCCCGCGAGGCGTCCGCTGACTTCGCCCAGAACCCGAAATGCGGCGGCATAGGTGGCGGGCAAGCGCGTCACGAGATAGGCCGCGGCGCGCTCGGCGGCGAGCAGGCGTCCGGTTCGAGACGGATCGCCATCGCGGTAGGCGTCCGACATGGCCGTTGCGGCGCGTTTCAGCGCGGCGAATCCGATGGCTTCGGCGCGCTCGTCGACAATGGCGCGGATATGCGGCGGCAGGTGCACCTTCCTATCATGCCGAAAGACGGAAACTTCCGCCGGGCGGTGGTGTCTATTCGGGTGGAGGCTTGCAGATAGCTCCGGAACGGCGGCCCTGAGGCTGCCGTCCGGCCGGCTAGCTACAACCCGTTCGCGCGCGCGATTTCCGTGTTTGGTCAGGGTGAGTCGAGGTGTGTCTGACGAGGAGGAATGCCATGTTCGAACAGTCGATGATCGCGAAGGCTCCCAAAGCCAAGCGCATCTGGGCGGCGTCGTTGGGCGTGACCGGGCAGGCGACGCTGGTGGGCGCGATGATTCTGGCCCCGATGCTCTGGCCGGAGACGATACCGCGCGTCACATTCACGACGCTGGTGCCGCATGCGCCGCCTGGAACGCATCCCCGGGAAAAGGGCGATGCGAGACCGCGACGAGCCCCGCGGATGGTACGCGTGTTCCGGCAGGAAGGCCTGTTTCAGCCGCGTGTGATTCCTGTTGGTGCGCCGAGAATCGAGGATCCACTCACGCCCATGGATCCAGGCGTCGGAGTTCCCTACGGCACCGGCCTGCCCGGCGGCGGCGATGGTGATGGCCACTTCTTCGATGGCATTCTCACGACAACTCCGGAGCCGCCGAAACCGACGCCTGTGCCGCGCGCGGCGGAACGGCCGAAGCCCGCCGAAACGGTGATCGAGCGCCGTAAAGTCGGCGGCTTCGTGCGGGAGCCCAAACTGGTCTACCGGGTGGATCCGCGGTATCCGGACATCGCCGCGCGTGCCGGCATTTCGGGAGTCGTGATCTTAACGGGTGTGATCGGCGTGGATGGGCGCATTCGGGAACTCTCCGTGGTGAGCGGCAATCCGCTATTGGCGCCGGCCGCGCTGGCCGCTGTGCGCCAGTGGCTCTACCAGCCCACTTTGCTGAATGGAGATCCCATCGAAGTGGAA
>Ga0335073_10012053_pt1 | contig 12147 bp, 10 predicted proteins | sample Lox_Sample_22_FD_207093 | JGI IMG/M metagenome (GOLD analysis project Ga0335073, IMG submission 207093) | Soil microbial communities from Loxahatchee National Wildlife Refuge, Florida, United States - Lox_Sample_2.2 | ecosystem: Environmental > Terrestrial > Soil > Wetlands | place: USA... | reverse complement strand
ACCTGCGGGCCAGCCTGCGCCGGGGCCGGGAAGCCAACCTGATCGTGCTGCTGCTCGACACCTCGGGCTCGATGGCCGCGCGGCGGCGCAGCGCCGCGGTGGCCACCGCCGCGCTGTCGCTGCTCGCCGACGCCTACCGCCGGCGGGACCGGGTCGCGCTGCTCACGTTCCGCGGCGACGGGGCGAGCGTGGTCGTGCCGCCCACCTCGTCGGTCGAGCTCGCCGCCCGGCGGCTGCGCGGCCTGCCCGTCGGCGGGCGCACCCCGCTCGCGGCGGGCCTCGAGGCGGCCCGGCAGCTGGTCCGGCGGGAGGCCTGGCGCGACCCGGCCAGGCGCCCGATCGTCGTGGTGATCACCGACGGGCGCGCCACCGGCCCCGGCGCGGTCCCGCAGGCCCGGCGCGCGGCCGCGGCCCTGGCGCGCACCGGCGCCGCCGCGATCGTGGTGGACGCCGAGGAGGGCCCGGTGCGGCTGGGCCTGGCCGGCGAGATCGCCAGGCACCTGGCCGCGGAGCTGGTCACGATCCCCGGGCTGGCCGCGCAGGCCGGACCGCTGCGGCGGCGGGCGGGCCTGGCGCTGGCCGACCTGATCCGCGCGAGGGAGGCGGCGGCCTGATGCCACAGGGCAAGGTCCCCGAGGTTCCCGCCGACGGGCTGACAACGCGGGAACGGCGGGCCAGGCCGCTGCTCGCGGTGCACACCGGTGACGGCAAGGGAAAGTCCACGGCGGCGTTCGGCCTCGCGCTGCGCGCGTGGGCCGCGGGCTGGCCGGTCGGCGTATTCCAGTTCACCAAGAGCCCCAAGTGGAAGGTGGGGGAACAGGACGCGCTGGTCGCCCTCGGACGGGTGCACGCCGCCACCGGCCAGGGCGCGCCGGTGACCTGGCACCGGATGGGCGCGGGCTGGTCCTGGCTGCGCACCCAGCCCGAGGACCACGCCCGCGCCGCCCGCGAGGGCTGGGAGCAGGTGCGCCGCGACCTCGCCGCGCAGACCTACCGGCTGCTGATCCTGGACGAGTTCACCTACCCGCTGGCCAACGGCACCCTGGACACCGGCGAGGTGCTGGCCGTGCTGGCCGCCCGTCCCGGCGTCCAGCACGTGGTGATCACCGGCCGCCGCGCGGTCCCTGCGCTGGTCGGCGCCGCCGACCTGGTGACCGACATGACCAAGGTCAAGCACCCGATGGACGCCGGGCGCAAGGGCCAGCGCGGCATCGAATGGTGAGCCTGCCCCGCCTGGTCGTCGCCGCCACCCGGTCGGGCGACGGCAAGACCACCGTGGCCACCGGGATCATGGCGGCGCTGCGGGCCCGCGGGCTGGCGGTGTCACCGCACAAGGCCGGGCCCGACTACATCGACCCGGGCTACCACGCGGCGGCGTGCGGGGTGCCGGGCCGCAACCTGGATCCCTGGCTGACCGGCGAGGATCTCGTCGCTCCCTTGCTCGCGCACGGCGCGGCCGGTCTCCATGCCGACGTGGCCGTGATCGAGGGCGTCATGGGCCTGTTCGACGGGGCGGCCGGCCGCGGCGACTACGCGAGCACCGCGCACGTGGCCCGGCTGACCGGCTCCCCGGTGATCCTGGTGGTGGACGCGGCCGGGACGTCGGTGTCGGTGGCGGCGACCGTGCACGGCTTCGCGGGGTGGGACCGGCGGGTCCGGCTGGCCGGGATCGTGCTCAACCGGGTCGCGTCCGCCCGGCACGAGGCGCTGCTGCGCGAGGCGCTCGCGCCGTCGGGCATCCCGGTGGTCGGGGCGCTGGCGCGGGATCCGTCGCTGCACACCCCCTCGCGCCACCTCGGCCTGGTCCCGGCGGGGGAGCGCCCGATCGAAACTCACGCCTGGCTGCCCGGGCTGCGCGCGCTGGTCGAGCGCGGCCTGGACCTGGACCTGCTCATGCGCATCGCGCGCGGCGCTCCCGGCCTGCCGGCCGAGCCGTGGTCGCCGGCGGCGGCGGTGGCCGACGCCGCCGGGACGGCTGGAGCCGGAGGGCCGGCGGCCGATCGGCCGCCTACCGGCCGGCCGCCGGTGGTCGCGGTCGCGAGCGGGCCGGCGTTCACGTTCGGCTACGCCGAGCACGCCGAGCTGCTGGCCGTCGCGGGGGCCAGCGTGGTGCCGTTCGACCCGCTGACCGACCGCGCTCTGCCGGAGGGAACCGACGCCGTGATCGCGGGCGGCGGCTTCCCCGAGGTGCACGCCGACGCCCTGGCCGCCAACACCGCCCTGCTCGACGACGTGCGCCGCCGTGCCGCGGGCGGCATGCCGGTGGTGGCCGAGTGCGCGGGCCTGCTCTGGCTGGGCGAGTCCCTGGACGGGCGCAAGCAGTGCGGCGTGGTCGCGGCCCGGGCCCGGATGACCGGCAGGCTGACCCTGGGCTACCGGGAGGCGGTGGCGTTGCGCGACAGCCCGCTGGTCGCGGCGGGCACCCCGGTCCGGGCGCACGAGTTCCACCGCACGGTCAGCGACCCGGCGCACGCCGGCGACCCGGCGTGGCGGCTGGCCGACGGCACCGAGACCGGCTGGGCCGCACCCGGGCTGCTCGCCTCCTACCTGCACCTGCACTGGGCCGGCCTGCCCGGTGTGGCGGCCCGGCTGGTCCGTGCCGCGCTGGCCCGCCGGGTTGCGGCCCCCCGCTGAGCCGGGCTCAGCTCAGGGCGCAGGCTCGCATGGCGGGATATCGGGCCACGGGAGCCGCTGCTCGTGCGCGGCGGCGACGCGGAACGCGGTCACGTCGTCGTAGGTCTTGGCCACGACCGACAGCCCGGTGGGGACGCCATCGCGGGAGCGGCCGGACGGGACGCTCAGCACCGGGCACCGGCTGGCGATGTTGAACGGCAGCGTCATCAGCACGTCCAGCCAGTCGTCGTGCTCGCGGCCGTTGACGGTGACCGGCTGGTCGGTGTCGAACTCGGCGGGCAGGGCGGGCACGGCGAACGTCGGGCACACCAGCGCGTCGACGTCCTCCAGCAGCCGGCCGAGCGGGGCGTAGATGCCGGCCTCCAGCTCCAGCCCGGCGACGAGGTCCTCCTTCGGGATCTCGTCCGACTCGGCGACGAACCGCCGCGCGTACGAGGTGAGCTCGTCCGCGTGCGCCGCGTGGATCTCCCGGACCGACGGTCCGAAGATCATGCCGAAGTGGATCCGTGCCGCCCGCTTGATCGCCGCGAGGTCCCAGGGCAGCGTGACCTCCCGCACCTCGGCGCCCGCGTCGGCCAGCCGGGCGGCCGCCGCCCTGGTGTTCGCCACCACGTCGGCGTCGACGTCGTAGCAGCCCAGGTCGGTGCTCAGCGCGACGCGCAGCCCGGCTGCCGGCTCCAGCCGCCGCGGGATCTCGAGCTTCGGCCGGATCGACGCGACGTCGCTCCAGTGCGGCCCCGCGATGACGTTCTGCAGCAGCGCGCAGTCGGCGACGGTCCGGCCCAGCGGCCCCTCGTGGCAGTAGTGGTCCAGGTTGAAGATCTCCACCTCCGGCACCCGGCCGTACGGCGGCTTGAACCCGGCGACCCCGCAGAACGAGGCGGGGATGCGGATCGAGCCGCCGATGTCCGAGCCCGTGGCCAGCGTCGCCGAGCCCGCGGCGAGCGCCGCGGCCGAGCCGCCGCTTGACCCGCCGGGGGAGTAGGCGGTGTTCCACGGGTTGCGGGTGACGCCCCACAGCTTCGTCCAGGTGAACGGGGCGCAGGAGAACTCCGGCGTTGTCGACCGGGCGTGCACGATCCCCCCGGCGTCGATGATGCGCTGCACGAACACCGCCGTGTGGTCGGCGACCACCTCCCGCAGCGGCAGGGAGCCGAGCGTGTTGCGCTGGCCGGCGATCGGCGCCTCCTCCTTCACCGCGACCGGCAGGCCCTCCAGCGGCCCCGGCTCCGGGCCCCGGCCCGCGTACCGGGCCTCGGCCTCCCGGGCCCGGTCCATCGCCTGCTCGTACCGGGTCTCGGCGAACGCGTTGATCGTCGGCTCGACCGCCTCGGCCCGTGCGATCACGGCGGCCATCAGCTCGGCCGGGGACAGCTCGCGGGACCGGAACAGGCGCAGCGCCTCGGTGGCGGTCAGGTAGTGCAGGTCGGTCATCCGCGGGGTGCCTCCTTGTCGGGGTCCGCCTGCCCGGCGCTGGCGCTGGCCCGGGCGAGTTGGCGGGTGGGCTTCCAGCCCGGGCGGGGGACGCAGTCGCGCAGCAGCCGGGTGTAGGCGTGCCGCGGGTCGTCGAGCACCCGGGCCGTCGGACCCTGCTCGACGACCTGCCCGCGGCGCAGCACGATCGTGGTGTCGGCGAGCTGCCGGACCACGGCGAGGTCGTGGCTGATCAGGATGTAGGAGACGCCGGTCTCGTCTCGGATGTCGGCGAGCAGGTTCAGCACCTGCGCCTGGATGGACACGTCCAGCGCGGCGACCGACTCGTCCAGGATCAGGATCCGCGGCTGCGCTGCCAGCGCGCGCGCGATCGCCACCCGCTGCCGCTGCCCGCCGGACAGCGCCCGCGGCAGCGCCCGGGACTGGCGCTCGTCGAGGCCGACCAGGTCGGTGAGCTCGGCGACCCGTGCCCGGCGGCGGCCCGCCGGCCAGCCATGGTGCAGCCGCAGCACCTCGTCGATGGCTCCCTCGGCGGTCTGCCGAGGGTCCAGGCTTGTGTACGGGTCCTGGAACACGATCTGCACCTCGCGGCCCCGTCGCCGGCGGTCCGCCAGCGATCGGGCGGGCCGGGACCGGTCATGGCCGCAGGCGGTGATCGAGCCGCCGGAGGGCCGTTCCAGGCCCACGATCATCCGCGCGATCGTGGTCTTGCCGGAGCCGGACTCGCCCACGATCGCGAGCGATCCCGCTTCGGGGATGCTGAACGACACGTCGTCGACCGCGACCAGGTCGCCGAACTCCTTGCGCAGCGAGGTCACCTCGAGCACCTGCGCCCGGTCACGGTCAGGCATTGGCCGGTTCCCCCAGCTTCCCGCGCAGCTCGTGGGCGCGGACGCACCGGGACAGCCCGCCGCCCAGCTCGGCGAGCGGGGGCGGGCCGGCGCGGCAGGCGTCGCGGACGTGCGGGCACCGCGGCGCGAACGCGCATTCGCCGGCGGGTGCCTCGAACGCCGACAGCGGCCTGCCCGGGATCGCCCGCAGCCTGCCCGCCGCGCGGGTTATGTCGGGACGCGCCGCGGCCAGCGCCGCCGTGTACGGGTGCAGCGGGTCGTCGTGCAGCCGGCCGGACTCGCGGATCTCGACGATCTGCCCGGCGTACATCACCGCGGTGCGGTCGCAGATCGCGGCGGCGAGCTCCAGGTCGTGCGTGATGAACAGCATGGCCAGCCCGTACTCGTGCCGCAGCTCGTCCAGGATCGCCATGACCTCGGCCTGGGTGGTGACGTCCAGCGCCGTGGTCGGCTCGTCGGCCAGCAGCAGGCGCGGCTCGGTGAGCAGCGCGGCGGCGATCATCACCCGCTGCAGCATCCCACCGGACAGCTCGTGCGGGTACTGCCGCAGCCGCCGGGGCCCGCCCTCGATGCCGACCTGGGCGAGCATGTCCGCGGCCCGGCGGCTCGCGTCGGCCGGCGACGCCCCGAGGTTGGTCCGCAGCGCCTCGGTCACGTAGTCCCCGATCCGCCGGACCGGGTTCACGTGCGCACGCGGATCCTGGAAGATCATCGCGACCTGGCTGCGGAACCGGCGAAGATCCGGCCCGGAGAGCGCGTGGACGTCACGGCCGTCGAACCGGATCGTGCCGTCCACCTCCGCCCCGCGCGGCAGCAGCCGGTCGATGGCCCGGGCCGTCATCGACTTGCCCGAGCCCGACTCGCCGACAAGCCCGAGCGCCTCGCCCGCGCGCACGGTCAGCGCCACGTCGCGCAGTACCGCCCGCCGCGCGCCGCGGACCTCGAGGCGCACGGTCAGCCCGTCGATCGCCAGCAGCGGGTCGCTCATCGGCGGGCCGCCTGGGCCCGCTCGAACAGCCGCTCGCCGAGCACGTTGAACGCGATGACCACCGCGACGATGCACACCCCGGCGGAAAGCGCCGGCAGCGGGTAGCCCTGCAGGATGCCGGTCTGGTTCTCCGAGATCATCACGCCCCAGTTCGCCTGAGGCGGCTGCACCCCGAGGCCGAGGAACGAGATCGCGGCCAGGTCGACCATCGCCCAGCCGAACATGATCGTCGCCTGGGCCACGATGATCGGCAGCATGTTCGGGATGATGTGCCGCAGGCAGATCGTGGTGGCCGACGAGCCCTGCACCTCGAGCGCGGCCACGTAGGGCTGGCTGCGCTCGCGCAGCGCCACCCCGCGCAGCACGCGCGCGACGTAGGGCATGTACGCGATGGACAGCGCGATCGCCGCGGCCGTCAGGCCCGCGCCGAAGATCGCCGTCGCCAGCACGGCCAGCAGGATGCCGGGGAACGCGAACAGGATGTCGAGCCCGGAGGAGATCACGGCGTCGGCCGCGCCCCTGCGCCACGCCGCGACCACCGCGAGCACGGCGCCCGCGGCCATGCTGAGGATCACGACGGCGAGCGGCCCGAGCATGGACGACTGCGCGCCGGCCAGCAGCCGGGAGAGGACGTCGCGGCCCTGGAAGTCGTAGCCGAGCAGATGACCGCCGACCGGCCCGACCCAGGCCAGCGAGAGGTTGGGCAGGTCGGGGTTGTAGGGGGCGAGAAGCGGGCCGAAGACCGCCGCGATCGTCGCGACCGCGATGACCGCCGCCGACGCCAGGCCGGCGACCCCGGTCCCGCGCAGCCCGGGCAGCGACCGGGATCGCCTCGCCGGCGGTGCGGCGACGGTGATATTCACTGTGCCCGGCTCCCCAGCGAGACGCGCGGATCCAGCAGCGCGTACAGCACGTCGACAAGCAGGTTGACCACCACGAACGCGGTGACCAGCACGAGCGAGATGCCCTGCACGACCGCGAGGTCCTTCGACTCCGCCGCCTGGACCAGGTAGGCGCCAAGGCCGTTCAGGCTGAACGCGGTCTCGACCACGGCCGCCACCGCGATCAGCGAGGCGATCGTGATCCCGGTGATCGTGGTGATCGGTATCGCGGCGTTGCGCAGTATGTGGCGGCGGATGAGCTGGCGGGCGGGGATGCCGCGGCTGACCGCGGTCTGCACGTGCTCGCGCTCGCTCTCCTCGCGGATCGACGCCCGGGTGACCCGGGCCACGATCGCGAGCGAGGAGAACGCCAGGGCGACCGCGGGCAGCGTGAAGTGCTGCACGTTGCTCAGGAGGCTGGTCCCGTTGCCCAGGGCGGGAAACCAGCCGAGCTTCACCGAGAACAGCAGGATCAGCACGATCGCGGCCACGAACGCCGGGATCGCCGCCGACACCGCGGTCACCACCAGGGTGCTGGTGTCGAGGAACCCCGGCCGCAGGCCGGCCAGGATTCCCATGCCGATCCCGAACACCAGGATCAGCACGGACGCGTACAGCACGAGGCCGGCGGTGGTCCAGATCCGCGACGCGATCAGCGTCGACACGTTCTCCCGGAGAATGATCGAGATGCCAAGGTTCCCGTGCAGCGCGTTCGTGAGCCAGTACCAGTACTGGGCGAAGAACGGCTCGTTCAGGTGGTAGCGCTGCTCGAGGATGTGAACGCTGCTGGCCGGCAGCGCCCGGCCGCCGGAAAGGGCCGAGATCGGGTTGCCCGGCGCCAGGTAGACGGCCGCAAAGATCACGAAGCTCGCGATCAGCAGGCTGGCCGCCAGCATGGCCAGCCTGCGGGCGAAGAACTGCCAGCGCACCGGCTCAGCCCCGGGCGCCCAGGGCGTTGGCCCACGGGGCGAACATGTACGCGAACGACGCGACCGCGCCGGTGAGATCCGAGCTCAGCAGCAGCAGAGACGTCGGCTGGACGTCGGGGATCCAGGGCAGCAGCTGGTTGTTGATCTTTTCGGCCTGGACCATGAGCGCGGCCCGCTGGTCCGGGTTGGCCGTGCTGCGCGCCTGTTCGAGCAGCGAGGTGAGCTTCGGGTCGTTGAAGTTGTCGTAGTTCTGCGATCCGCCGGGCAGGTCGAGCGTGGCGAGCAGCGCGGCCGGATCGGCGTAGTCGCCGTAGTTGACGGTCAGGAACCCGTCGATGCCCTGCCGGGCGCTGGCGGAGGTGAAGAAGTTGATGTAGTTCTGCGCCGAGACCGACTTCAGCGCCACCTTCAGCCCGATCGCCTCGGCCGCGGCCTGGTAGGCGCCGGTCACGGCGGCGATGTTGGCCAGCTGGCTGGAGGTGCCGATCGTGATCGTCTTCCCGGTCGCGCCGGCCTGCTGCACCAGCTTCCTGGCCTCGGCGAGGTTCTGCTTCAGGTACGGCGCGCTGTCGTAGGCGGCGTCGAACACCGACGTGCCGTAGCCGAACGTGCCCGGGTTGGACATCCACTTCGGCATCAGCGCGGCGCCCTTGTAGACCGAGTCGATGATGGCCTGGCGGTTGAGGGCCAGCGAGAGCGCCCGGCGCACCCGCACGTCGCCGAGCGCGCCCTTGAAGCTGCATACGATGAACGCGTCGGTTGACCAGCCGGGGCCCTGGTACACCGAGACGGCCTTGCTGTGCTCAAGCTGGTCGAGGGTGGGCAGCCCGAAGGAGTACGAGCCCTGGATCCCGCCGGTCAGCATGGCCGAGGTGAACGAGGAGACATCGGGCGCGCCCTTGATCAGGATCTGCTGCACCAGCGGCTTGACCTTGGAGCCCCAGTAGTGCGGGTTCGCGACGGCCGTGACGCCGACCCCGGGCTTCCACGACTTGAACATGTAGGCGCCGGTGCACATGATGCCGCCCGCCGGGGTGCCGTAGTTCTTGCCCTGCTGCTGCGCGTAGCTCTTCTCGATGACCACGCCGGCCATCGACGACAGCTCGCCCTCCAGCCAGTAATCGGGCTGCTTGAGCGTGATCGTCACCTGCGCGGGGCCGGTCGCCGTGATCGACGTCACCCGGTTGAATACCTCGCTGTAGAACCCGCCGAGCGCCGGGTTCGTGTTCCGGTCCAGGCTGTAGACGACGTCGGCGGACGTCACCGGGTGGCCGTCCCAGAACTTCACCCCCGGCCGGAGCGTGAACACCATCTTGGTCGGCGAGGGGGTCGAGATCGTCGCGATGCCGGGCTGGAGCGATCCGTTCGGCGCCTGCCGGAGCAGCGACTCGCACATCAGCGAGATCGCGGTGTTCTCCGGGTAGTCGAAGGCGTAGATCGGGTCGAGCGAGTTCACGTCCCGGTACACCGCCCAGGTGATGGACGGCACGGTCTTGGCCCCGGGCGCGGTCGTCGCCACCAGGCCCTTGGTCGCCGAGATGTTCCCCGACGCGGCGTTGCCCCCCGCCGACCTGCCGCAGCCGGAGGCCACGAGCGCGATTGCCGCCGCGACGGCTGCCGCCTTCCACATGCCTCGCCTGCCGGCCATTTCTCCTCCTGCTGTTGCGCTGAGTCCCGCCACGGCGGGTTGATCACTTCTGGTGGGCGAGCCGGCCGCGGATCCACGTCTGGCGGACCGACACCTGGCTGATCTCGCCCGGGGGAAGGCTCGCGAGGTCGGCGTCGACGACCGCGAGGTCGGCGTCCAGGCCCTCCCGTACGGACCCGGCCGTGGTCTCCAGCCCGTTCACCCGTGCGCTGCCCGCCGTGTAGGCGGCGAGCACCGTGGCCAGGCCGATCGACTGGTGCGGCAGGAACGGGTCGGCGTCGCTGCCGCCCGCCGCCGCCGGCAGGCTCCTGTTCACCGCGACGTGCGCGCCCCACAGCGGGTTGGGGCTGCTCACCGGCCAGTCGCTGCCCGCGCACATCGCGGCCCCGCTGGCCTGCAGGGAGCGGAACGGGTACTGCCACCCGGAGCGTCGCTCGCCGAGGAAAGGGATCGTGAGCTCATCCATCTGCGGCTCGTGCGTCGCCCACAGCGGCTGGATGTTGGCGGTGGCGCCGAGCGCGGCGAAGCGAGGAACGTCGTCGGGGTGCACGACCTGCAGGTGCGCCAGGTGGTGGCGGCCGCCGCGGCCGGCGCCCGAGGCCTGCCGGGCGCCGCGGGCGGCGGCGACGGCATCCAGCGCGCTGCGCACCGCGCGGTCGCCGAGCGCGTGGAAGTGCACCTGGAATCCCTCGCGGTCCAGCGCGGTGACGTAGCCGGGAAGCCGCTGCGGGTCGATGAAGTCGAGGCCGGCGTGGCCGGTTTCGCAGCCGCGGCCGTCCAGGTACGGCTCCAGCATCGCCGCCGTGTGGTTCTCCGCGACGCCGTCCAGCATCATCTTCACGCTGGTGGCCCGGAACCGCCCGGCCTGCCCGGCGTCGCGCTGGCGGAGCAGTTCCGGCAGTTGCTCCAGGCCGCGGTCGCGGTCCCACCACAGCGCGCCGATGACGGTGGCCTGCAGCGTCCCGGCCTGCGCCGCGCGCACGTAGGCGGCCGCGGGATCGGCATCATCGTGGCCGCGGCCGATGATCGCGTCCTGCCAGCCGGTGATGCCGAGCGAGAGCAGGTACTCCTGGGCTGCCAGCAGCGCCCGGTACCAGTCGTCCGCGGTGACCTCGGGCACCAGCCGCGACACCAGCGCGGCGGCTCCCTCCTGCAGCGTGCCGGCCGGCTCGCCGTCCTCGTCGCGCTCGATCCGGCCGTCGGCCGGGTCCGGGGTGCTCGCGTCGATCCCGGCCAGGCGCAGCGCCGCGCTGTTCACCCAGGCCCCGTGGCCGTCGCGGTTCGGCAGGAACGCCGGGCGGCCGCCGGTCACCGCGTCGAGTGCCTGCCGGGTCGGGATGCCGCGGGGGAACGCGGCCATCGCCCAGCCGCCCCCGGTGATCCACGTCTCGTCCGGGTGCTCGCGCGCGTAGGCGGCGATGATCTCCAGGTACCCGTCGGCGGTGCCGGCGCCGCGCAGGTCGCAGCGCCGGAGCTGGTTGCCGGCGAACACCGGGTGAGCGTGCGCGTCGATGAAGCCGGGCAGCAGCGTGCCGCCGTCCAGGTCGACCGGCTCGGCGGTGCCGGTGCCCCCGGCGGGCTGCAGTTCTCGTGCCGGGCCGACGCCGGTTATGGTCCCGCCGCTGACCCGGACGCAGGTGCCTGCGGGGAGGAAGCGGCTGCCGTCGAAGACCGTCCCGTTGCGGAAGAGGAGTTCGCCTGCGTCGCCGCGCCGCATACAACCTCCCCGGAAACGGGCTTTGCCGGACAACTCAACCAACGGCTAAAGATATTGTCAACGCCTATGACAAAGGTTTAGGTGGCGTACTCTGCTGGCGTGGCAGACAACGCGAAGCGGCCCGCGGCGCACGCAAGTGCCCCCGGTGTACGCGGGCGCAGGTCAGGCGCTGGCCGGCGGCTGCAGCGCGGCAGCCTGACGCCGGAGCTGATCGTTACCGAGAGCCTGCGGATTCTCGATGAGGCCGGCACGGCCGGGTTCAGCATGCCGAACCTCGGGCGGGCGCTCGGCGCGGACCCGACCGCGGTCTACCGGCACTTCGCCAGCAAGGACGATCTCGTCCTGGCGATCGCCGACAAGCTGATCGAGGAGGCCATGGCGGGCCTGGCCGCCAGCGAATGCTGGGTGGACACGCTCGCCGAGTGCATCCGGCGGCTCCGGCGCACCTACCTGAGCCACCCCGCCGCGGCCTCGCTGTCGGCCTGCCGCACGACACAGCGGCCCGCCGAGATGCGCGCGGTCGACGTGCTCATCGGCGCGATGCTCGCGGCCGGGTTCGAGGGGCCGGAGGCCGCGGTGATGTACCGGGCGATCGGCGACTTCTCGCTGTCCTGGGCGGGCGGCGAGGCCACGTTCCTCGCCCTCGACAAGCGGCTGCAGGACCTTGACCGGTCCGCCTGGACCCGGGCCTATCTGGCGGTCGACCGGGCACAGTATCCGCACACCTGGCAGATCCGCGCCGAGCTGCCCGACGTCGCCGACGACGACATCTTCGAGACGATCCTGTCCCTGGTGATGTCCGGGCTAGTTCAGCGGGCGCCGCGGCCGTGCGAGTGCCGGGTACACGCGGCCAGCGAACCCTAGCTTCCCGAGCCGTGAACGCGTTTGCCGCTGGGCCCGCGGCCTGTCCCGGCGAACGGGTCCTGCGCGACCACGGAAACGTCATCGCCCCGGTGGGAGCGCTCACCGAGGTACGCGTCGTGGCCGGAACCGCAGCCCTGCCCGTGTTCGCCCTGGCCGTCGGCAGCGCGCTGCGCAGCGGTACGGCGGCGCGCATACGACATA
>Ga0335073_10012052_pt1 | contig 12147 bp, 11 predicted proteins | sample Lox_Sample_22_FD_207093 | JGI IMG/M metagenome (GOLD analysis project Ga0335073, IMG submission 207093) | Soil microbial communities from Loxahatchee National Wildlife Refuge, Florida, United States - Lox_Sample_2.2 | ecosystem: Environmental > Terrestrial > Soil > Wetlands | place: USA... | reverse complement strand
ACCTGCGATTGGTTGCGGGGGCAAGATTTGAACTTGCGACCTTCGGGTTATGAGCCCGACGAGCTACCGGACTGCTCCACCCCGCGATGGGCGTCCTTCGACCCTCGACGTCGCATCGCTGCGCTCGAGATGACGGGACGGGCACCGGGCTGACACCGGACGATACGGCGGGTCGGGCGCCTTTCCTTCCGAAAGCATCGGAAGCCATGGAGCACATCGATCCGGCCATCGCGAGTCTACCAAAGATTCACCTGCATTGCCACCTGGAAGGCTGTTTGCGGGCGCAGACCTTTGTCGACTTGACCCGGCGCTACGGTCTCACGACCCGCTATCGGCCCGGGCAGCCCGATCTGGCCGGCCCGACGGAAGCCGCTCGCGTCTACGAATTCGCCGATTTTCCGGAGTTTCTACTGATATTCGGAGCGGTGAGCCGCGCGCTTGCGTCGCCCGACGACTATGCGCTGCTCGCACGCGAGTTCGTGGCCGATGCGCTCGCACAGAACGTCGTGCACGGCGAGCTCTTCATCTCGCCTTCGGTGTGGGCGTTCTTCCATAAAGAGCTCGACGTACCGGCGACGATTCGCACGATCGTCGCGGAGCTGCGCGCCGCGCGCGCGCACGGCGTCGAGTTCTCGCTCATCCTCGATGTGACGCGGAACTTCGGCGTCGAGTCGGCGATGCGCACCGCGCAGCTTGCGGCGTCGCTCGCGGGCGAAGGCGTTATCGGCGTCGGCGTCGGCGGCGACGAAGCGAATTTTCCGGCCGAACTCTTCGCCGGCGTCTTCGCGTTCGCGCGGGCGAACGGGTTGCACGCCGTCGCGCACGCGGGCGAAGCAGCCGGCGCGCAAAGCGTGCGCGCCGCGATCGAGATCGGCGCCGAGCGCATCGGGCACGGCGTGCGCGCGATCGAAGATCCGTCGGTCGTCGCACTGCTGCGCGAGCGCGGCATCCCGCTCGAGATTTCGCCGACCTCGAACGCACGCACCGGCGTCGTGCCGCTCGAGGCCGACCATCCGCTCTACGCTCTCGACGCAAGCGGCGTCCGCGTTACGATCGACGCCGACGATCCGGCGATCTTCGGCACCTCGATCTCGAGGGAGTATGCGCTCGTCGCACAGCGCGCCGGTATCGCGGCGCTGCAGCGCTTCATCGCGCAGGCGGCGGAAGCGTCGTTTCTCGCCCCCGCGGAGAAGAGGGAGCTGCTCGGACGGCTCGGCATGGAACCGCGCGACCCCGCCGCGAAGTTCTAAACGAAGATGTCCGGACACAGCCATTTCGCCGAATCGGTCGAGGAATATCTCGAAGCGGTCTATCGCCTCGAACGCGAGGGTCCCGGGGTCACGACCTCGGGGCTCGCGACCTCATTGGGCGTCGCACCCGCCTCGGTTTCGGGCATGCTCAAAAAACTCGCGAAAGACGGATACGTCGAGCAGGTTTCGCGCGGCGAGGTCAAGCTCACCGAGAAGGGACTCGCGGTCGGGGTGCGCGTGCTGCGCCGCCATCGCCTAGCCGAACGTCTGCTGACCGACGTTCTCGGCATGCCGTGGGACCAGGTACACGACGAAGCGTGCATGCTCGAGCACGCAATATCGTCGAAGGTCGAAGCACGTTTGCTGCAGCTCTTGAAAGATCCGACGACGTGTCCGCACGGACAGCCGATTCCGCCGAGCGACTTGAGCGATCCGGTGCGCAACGGCGAACCGCTCGCGCAGGTCGCCGAAGGGACGCGCGCGCGCGTCGAAAGCGTTACCGAAGAGTTTCCCGAGATTCTGCGTTATCTCGCCGAAATCGGCTTGCGCCCGGGCGTTGAAATAACGCTGGTCGAAAAAGCGCCGCTCGGCGGGCCGCTGACGATCGCCGTCGACGGTAAGCGTCACGCGATCTCGCTCGAACTCGCCGGCCTCGTAACGGTTCGCGCGGCGTGATCACACGGCTGCTGGTCCTCGCAAACGTACTCGCCTACGTTTGGGAGATCGTTGTCGCCGGACCCGGAATGCTCACCGGCAGCGGCAACGGCATCGACGTCGTCTTGCAAGCGGGTGCCCTTTCACCCAACTCGGTGCTCATTTATCACGAGTACTGGCGCATCGCGACCGCGGCATTTCTGCACGCCAGCCTCCTGCACATCGGCGTCAACATGATCTCGCTCTGGGCGCTCGGACGCTTCATCGAGATGATCGCGGGCTCGCCGCGCATGGCGTTGATCTACTTCGTCTCGCTCGTCGCCTCCGGGCTCGGCGTCATCTACTTGAGTCCGCCTGCGCAGGCTGCGGCCGGAACGCTCGGCGCCAGCGGCGCGATCTTCGGACTCTTCGGCGCGCTCTTTGCGATCGGACTGAAGCTCGGACCGCCGGGCATGCGCCTGGTGCGCGACAATCTCGGTATCTTGATTCTGAATCTCGTCATCACGTTCGCGGTTCCCGCGATCTCGTGGCAGGCGCACGTGAGCGGGCTCGCCGTCGGTTTTCTGCTGACGCTCGCGATCTACTCGCCGCCGCGCCGCGTCGCGCCCGAAGTCGTCGATAGCGTAACCGGCGACCACTACGACACCGAATATCAAACGCCCGAACCGCCGCGATGAATCTCACGACCGAGGAGCTCTTCGCGCCGGGGGGACCGCTCGCGCGCGCGCTGCCGGGTTTCGAAGCGCGCCCCGGTCAGGTGCAGATGGCGCAGTCGATCGAGCGGGGCGTTCTCGAAGGCATGCACACGATCGTCGAGGCCGGCACCGGCGTCGGGAAATCGCTCGCATATCTCGTGCCCGCGGTGCGCAGCGGAAAGAAGATCGTGCTCTCGACCGGCACGATCGCGCTGCAAGAGCAACTCGTGCGCAAGGATATTCCGCTCGTCGAGCGCGCGCTCGGCGTTCCGCTGCGTGTCACGCTGCTCAAAGGCCGCAATCATTATCTCTGTAAGCTGAAGTACGAGCGCATGCGCGCCGAGCGTTTGATCGCGTCATCGCGCACGATGGAAGACACGTGGGCGTGGGCCGCGCGCACGCAGACCGGCGATCGCGCGGAGCTGCCGTTTGTCCCGCCGGGCGACGAGTGGGAACAGCTCGACGCCGACGCCGACGACTGCACCGGCGAGTTCTGCGAACACTTCCGCGACTGCTGGTTTTTCAAGAAACGCGACGAGGCCAAATACGCCGATATCGTCGTCGTCAACCACGCGCTCTTCTTTCTCGATCTGGCCGTCGGCGGCGGCCTCTTGCCGCCCTACGACGTCGCGATCCTGGATGAAGCACATCAGTGCGAGCGTTGGGCGACCGACGCGCTGACCGCGACGATCTCGCGCAACACACTCGGGCGCATGATGCGCAAGCTGCATCGCACCTACGCGCTGCCGGCGTCGTTCGACGGTGATTTCGACGAAGGCATGCGTGCGCTCGAATCGGCGCTCGCGACCGTTCCGGGCGATCGCTATCCGCTGGGCGCGAACGAAGAGGCGTGGCCGGCGCTCGAAAGCGTGCGCGCGACGCTGTATAAGCTCGAGAATTGGCTCTACGCGAATTGGCATTCGGCGCTGAAGAAGCGCGTCGAGAACGACGCCGAGGCCGAACGACGGCGCGATCTGGCGATGCGGGCGATCCTCGCGCATCAAGGCGCGATCGACCGCGCGCAGCTTCCGGCCGACGAGGCGATCGCGTGGGTCGAGCGCGGCGAACGCGACGGACGCTATGAAGTCAACAGCGCGCCCTTCGACGTCGCCGAGTTTTTACGGGCCGCGCTCTTCGCGCGCGTGGGAAGCGTGGTGCTCACGAGCGCGACCATCTCGATCGACGGCAGCTTCGATTTTCTCAAACGCTCGCTCGGCGTCGAGGAGGCGCAAGAGCTGATCGCGCCCTCGCCATTCGATTACGAACGGCAGGCGCGGCTCTACATCGCGCCGCCCGAGGTCAACCCGAAGGCAGCGGATTTTGCGCGAAAAGCTGCGCCGATTGTCGAAGAGTGCCTGGACCGCGCTCGCGGCCGTGCGTTCGTGCTCTTCACGTCCTACGCGCGCCTGCGCGAGGTCTACGCGCTCGTGCGCGAGCGCTTGCCCTTTCCGGTGAAGCTGCAGGGCGAGCTGCCGCGCGCGCATCTCTTGCAGTGGTTCCGCACGACACCGAACGCGGTGCTCTTCGCGACCGGAACATTCTGGGAAGGCATCGACGTCGTCGGCGACGCGCTCTCCTGCGTGATCATCGACCGGCTGCCGTTCCCTTCGCCTTCCGATCCGCTGGTTGCGGCGCGCGTGCGCTCGCTCGAGGCGCGCGGTTTCGACGGCTTCGAGCGCTACATGATTCCGGCCGCGATCGTGCGGTTGCGGCAGGGGTTCGGACGTTTGATTCGCAGTACCAGCGATACGGGTGTCATCGCGCTGCTCGACGGCCGCGCGGTCTCGACTCGCTACGGTGAAACGATTCTGCGCGCGCTGCCTCCGGCACGCCGCATCACGCATCTCGACGAACTCACGGAGTTTTTTGCTTGAAGAACCGTTCGATTAGTGCTGCTCTCGCGTTCGCACTCGCGGCCGCGTGTATCCCTAGCGCCGTCTTTGCGTGGGGCGCGGTCGGCCACGTCATGATCAATGGGCTGGCTGCGAAGAGTCTGCCGGATACACTGCCGGCCTTCGTGCGCTCGCCCGAAGCGATTGCGGAGATCGCGGCGCTCGGTCCCGAAGAAGATCGCATCAAAGACGCCGGCCAGTCGTGGGACGCCGACAACGATCCCGGTCACTACCTCGACATCGGTGACGACGGTACGGTCGCCGGTACGGTGCGGCTCGATGCGTTGCCGAAGGATATGAACGACTACGCCAAAGCGCTGGCCGCGGCGGGCACCGATCCCTATCGCGCCGGTTTCGTGCCCTACACCATCATGGACGGCTTCGAACGCTTGCGCAAAGATTTTGCGATCTGGCGCGTCGACGATTACCTGGCGACGCACGCGACGACGCCGCAGGGCCGCGCGATGTTTGCGAAAGATCGCGCGCTGCGCGAAGGTCTCACGCTGCGCGACATCGGCGATTGGGGGCATTTCGTCGGCGACGGCAGCCAGCCGCTCCATATCACGATTCACTACAACGGCTGGGGCAACTATCCCAATCCCAAAAACTACACGACCAATCACATTCACTCGTTCTTCGAAACGCAGTTCGTCGGCGAACACGCGAAGGAAGCCGAGGTCGCCAAGATGATCCCGGCTTACAAGCCGGAGAATCCGGGCACGCTGCTGACGCAGACGCAAATCGCGGCGAAGGTCGGCGCGTATCTCACCGGAACGGCGCGCGAGGTCGACCCGCTCTACGATCTCTACGCTTCCGGCGATTTCCAAAGGGGCTCGGCGAAAGCCATCGACTTCACCGACGCGCAGCTTGCGCGCGGCGCGACCGAGCTGCGCGACCTCATCGCGCTCGCATGGGAGGACAGCCTCAACGCCGGCTTCGGCTATCCGCAGGTCGCGGTGCGCGACATCCTCTCCGGCAAGGTCGTCCCCACCGCTGCGAATCAGACGCCTTGAGGCTTGCCCTGGTGATCCAAGCGGGCGTGGGCGGCGTTCTCAGGACATGCTGAACATACTTCTTGCTGCCGCCATGGCCTCGGCCTCGCCGTCGGCCAGCCCCAAGCATTCGATGAACTCGATGCATTCGTCCATGAAAAGCTCGTCCATGAAGGGCGGGCACATGATGATGGGCTCGCACAAGCCGAGCCCATCACCAAAGCCGAAGTCGACGATGAAGCCGAACTAGTCTTCGCTCACCTCGATCTTCGCGCGTTCCTTCAGCTCTTCGACGATCGTCGAGTCGGCAAGCGTCGTGGTATCGCCGAGGGTGCGTCCTTCGGCGATATCACGCAGCAGCCGGCGCATGATCTTGCCGCTGCGCGTCTTGGGCAGTTCCTGCGTGAACGTAATGTACTTCGGACGCGTGAATTTGCCGAGTTTATTGGCGACGTGGTCGCGTAACTCGTCGGCGAGTTCGGGCGAACCTTTATCGCCGCCCTTGAGCGAGACGAAGGCGTAGATCGCTTGGCCGGTGAGATCGTCGGCTTTGCCGCAGACCGCCGATTCGGCGACTTTGGGATGGTCGACGAGCGCGCTTTCGATTTCGGTCGTCGAGATGCGATGGCCGCTGACGTTCATCACGTCGTCGATGCGGCCCATGAACCAGAAGTTGCCGTCCTTGTCGCGTTTGCATCCGTCGCCGGCTAGGAACTTGCCGGGGAACTTCGACCAGTACGTCTTCTTGAAGCGCTCGTCGTCGCCCCAGATGCCGCGCGTCATACCCGGCCACGGTCGCGTGATGACCGCGTAACCGCCGCCGACCGGTACCGAATTGCCTTGCTCGTCGACGATGTCGGCTTTCATGCCCGGCAGCGGACGCGTCGCCGATCCCGGCAGCAGCGTCGTAACGCCCGGCAGCGGCGCGATCATGATGCCGCCGGTCTCCGTCATCCACCACGTATCGACAACCGGCGTGCGATTGCCGCCGATCCACTCGCGATACCAGATCCACGCTTCGGGATTGATCGGCTCACCGACCGAACCCAAGAGGCGTAGTGACGAAAGATCGTGCTTGGCGGGGAAATCCGTGCCCCACTTCATGAAGGTGCGGATCGCCGTCGGCGCGGTGTAGAAGATCGTCACTTTATAGCGCTCGATGATCGACCACAAGCGATCCTTGTCGGGGAAGTCCGGCGTCCCTTCGTAGATCACGCTGGTCGCGCAATTCGCGAGCGGACCGTACACGATGTACGTGTGTCCGGTGACCCATCCGATATCGGCGCCGCACCAGAAGATGTCTTTGTCTTCTTTCAAATCGAAGACGAGCTTGTGCGTCATGATGGCTTGCGTGAGATAGCCGCCCGTCGTGTGCTTGATGCCCTTCGGTTTGGCGGTCGTGCCGCTCGTGTACAGAAGGAAGAGCAGGTCTTCGGCGTTCATGCGTTCGGGTTCGCAGGTTGTCGATTGTCCTGCGGTCACCTCGCTGAACCAATAGTCGCGGCCCTCGTGCATGAAGACTTCGTCGCCGCCACGTTTCGCGACGAAGCAGTACTTCACCGACGGCGTCTTCTCCATCGCGATGTCGCAGTTGCGTTTGAGCGGAACCTTCGTGCCGCGGCGCCAGCCCTGGTCGGCGGTAATGATCGCGACACACTCTGCGTCGTTGACGCGATCGATGATCGCATCGGGCGAGAAGCCGCCGAAGATCACCGAGTGCGCCGCGCCGATACGCGCGCAGGCGAGCATCGCGACCGGAAGCTCGGGAATCATCGGCATGTAGATCGCGACGCGATCGCCTTTTTTGACGCCGAGCTTGCGAAGGCCGTTGGCGAATTTACAAACGTCGTCGAGTAATTGCTTGTAGGTGATCGTCCAGCGGTCGCCCGGCTCGCCTTCGTAATAATAGGCGATCTTGTCGCCCTTTCCGGCGCGCACGTGACGATCGAGACAGTTTACGGAGACGTTGAGTTCGCCGTCATAAAACCATTTTGCAAACGGCTCGTTCCACTCGTGAACTTTGGTGAACGGTTTCATCCATTCGAGTTTGCGAGCCCAACTCTCCCAGAACGCGAGATAATCTCTTTCTGCTTCTTCGTAAATACCGGGCTGCGCATTGGCTTGCGCCGTGAAATCCGGCGGCGGCGGGAAGCGGCGGCTCTCTTCAAAAAGCGCCTCGATTGCTTGCGTACTCATGGGGCCGAGTTCACCGGGGGTCATCGCAAATGCCTGCCGAAAATGACGTAGCAAATGTTTGCCGCGTTCGTGCTCGCTGCCACGACGGCGATATCGCCCGTGCACGTGCATGCACCACCACCCGATTTCACCATACCAAGTGCTAAGGGGACGAAGCGCCTGTACGATTTACGCGGCAAGGTTGTCGTACTGAACTTTTGGGCGTCGTGGTGTCCGCCGTGTACCGACGAGCTGAAGTACTTCGTACGGGCCGAGAATCTCTACGGTTCCAAGATCGAGCTGATGACGATCTCGGACGAACCGCACGACATCGCCGCGACGTACCTGCGCGCCCGCGTCATCGAGCTGCCGATCCTCGAAGATCTCGACGGGTCGATCTCCAAGGCGTACCATACGCCGCCGATCCCGCTCACGGTCGTCATCGATCCGCTGGGCAACGTCTCGTACATCTCGGTCGGCGAGCTTTCGTGGAACGAGCTCCAGGGCGCCATCGATCAGGCGCTGCAGACCCCGATTCCGAACCCGGCAGTTGGCACTCCGGCCCCTGGAGTGCTAAGATAGCCGGCAATGAGGAACGAGGGCGGACTCGATAAGCGTAAGGCCTACATCCTGGCGACGGTCGTGTACGAATATATCGCGACGGCGGAGCCGGTCGGCTCGAACACGCTTACGCAGAAGTACAATCTCGGCGTCAGCTCGGCGACCGTTCGCAACGAAATGGCCGAGCTCGAAGCCGGCGGCTACCTCGTGCAACCGCACACCTCCGCGGGGCGCGTTCCCTCCGACGCCGGGTATCGCACCTACGTCGACGATTTGATGCAGCCCGAAGCGCTGCCGCCCGAAGACCGGCGCCGCATTCGCGACGAGCTGCGCGAAGCAAGCCGCGAGCTGGATGACGTGATCGAAGGTGCGACGCGCCTGCTCGGACGCCTCTCGAACAATCTCGCCTTCGTGACCAAGCCGCAACCCGAGACGCAGAGCTTCCGGCACGTACAATTGATTTGGCTTTCGCCGCGCACCGGCGTCGCGATCGTCGTGACCTCGCTCGGCGTCGCCGCGCAGTCCGTCTTCGAGGTGACGAGCGATCTCGATGCCGACGCGCTCACGCGCCTCTCCAATGCGCTCAATGCACGCCTGGGCAATCGGCTGATGCGCGAGATCGCCGACGCCGACGTGCAGGCTTGCGTCGACGAGCTGGGCCTCTCCGAAGAGTTGCGCGGCGCGATTGTGAACGCGATTCGCAGCGCGCGCAGCGCGCAGGCGCCCTCGATCACCGCGGCGGGCGCGCAGAATCTGCTCGATCAACCCGAGTTCCAGGATTTGCGCAAGCTGCGCTCGATTCTGCGCATCGTCGAGGAGCAGAAGACGCTCTATGACATGGTCGCCGACGCCATCGGCAGCGAAGCGCCGAGTGTGAAGATCGGCAGCGAGCTGGGCGTCGAAGAGCTCGCCGATCTCTCGGTCGTGACCGTCCCTTATCGCTTCGGCCGCAACGCCATCGGGATGCTCTCCATCCTAGGGCCGCGGCGTATGCCCTACGGGCGCCTGGTCGCGCTCGCCTCGGGAACGGCCGATACTCTTTCCGAGCGTCTCTCCGACGTCGAAATCAAGTAAGGTTCAAAGCACAACGGAATGCCCACCAAGGATTACTACGAACTGCTCGGCGTCGCGCGCGATGCGTCGCCCGATGATATCAAGCGCGCTTACCGCACGCTTGCGCGCCGCCATCATCCCGACGTCGCGGAAGACAAAGCCGGCGCGGAGCATCTCTTCAAAGAGATCAACGAAGCCTACGAAGTGCTCTCCGATCCGCAGAAGCGCGCACAGTACGATCGCTTCGGCACGGTCAGCGCCGGCGCGGGCGGCAGCGACTTCGGCTTCTCGGGCTTCGGGCCCAACGGCTTCGGCGATATCTTCGACATGTTCTTCGGCGAAGCGCGCGCGCAGACCGCGCCGCGCCGCAGCGGTCCGCAGCGCGGAAGCGATCTGCGCTACGATCTGGTCATCACGCTCGACGAAGCGTTCAGCGGTACGACCAAGGAGATCCAATTTTCGCACCTCGCTCAGTGCGAAGCGTGCAAGGGTTCGGGGGCGCAGCCCGGCACGCTGATCGCCGGATGCGAACGCTGTCACGGAGGCGGTATCATGCGCACCGTGCGTCAAACGCCGCTCGGACAATTCGTTACGCAGACCACGTGCACGACCTGCGGCGGCGAAGGGCACGTCATCACGCAGCCTTGCGCGATCTGCGGCGGCCGCGGCCGTCACGAAGTCGAGCGGAAGCTCACGGTGAAAGTACCTGCCGGCGTCGACGACGGCTCGCGCATCCGCATCGCCGGTAACGGCGAGGCCGGCATCCGCGGCGGAGCCGCGGGCGATCTCTACGTCTATCTCGGCGTCACGCCGCATCCGTTCTTCAAGCGCGACGGACTCGAAACGTTTGTCGACGTTCCGATCAGCTTTCCCTTAGCAGCACTCGGAACGACGCTCGAAGTGCCTTCGCTCGAGGGTCCGCTTGCACTCGTCATTCCGCCCGGCACGCAAGGCGGGACGACGTTGCGCCTTCGCGGCCACGGGATGCCGTCGGTACGCGGCTCGCAGCGCGGCGATCATCACGTCACCGTCCACGTCGTCGTGCCGACGAAGTTGAACAAACGGCAACGCGAGCTGCTCGAAGAATACGCGCGCGCGGGCGGCGATGCTATCGAAGAGAAGAGCTTCTTGGATCGCGTGAAGGACGCGTTCCGGCCCGAGTAACGCGCGATGCCTGCGCGACGGTTCTTCGTAACGGACGTGCATCGCGAGGGCGAACGCGTCGCAATCGACGGAAGCGACGCGCATAAGATCGTCAACGTCTTGAGATTGCGCAGCGGTGACGAGATCGAGATCGTCGACTCCGCCGGATCGCTCTTCACTGCGACACTCGAGAGCGATGGCGCTGCCGTGCATGCCGTGTTGCGCGAGTTGCGCGCGGCTCTCGCGCCCGCGCGTCTCGCGATCGACGTCGCGCAAGGCATTCCCAAAGGGCAGAAGATGGACTTCGTCGTCGAGAAGCTCGGCGAACTCGGCGTGCGCGCGCTCCTCCCGCTCGAAAGCGAGCGCAGCGTCGCGCGTGGCGTCGGCTCGGCCAAGCTCGAGCGTTGGCGGCGTCTCGCGCGCGCTGCCTCGCAGCAGAGCGGTCGAGGCGACGTGCTCGCGGTGCAAGAGCCTACGACGCTGCAGCGCCTCTCGGCGAGCTTCGGGGAGTACGACGTCGTGTTGCTGCCCTGGGAGGTCGCGGCGCCGCGGCCGCTTCGCGAGCGGCTGCCGGCTCTGGCCGCGGGGGCCCGCCGCGTGCTGGTCATCGTGGGTCCCGAGGGCGGCTTCTCGCACGCCGAGGCCGAGGCGGCGCGGGCCGCCGGCGCGCACCTGATCTCCCTGGGCCCGCGCATTCTGCGTACCGAGACGGCGGCGCTCGCGGTGGTCGCGATTCTCTCGTACCAATTCGCTTGACGCAGGGCCATTTGGCCTAGTCTCCGATAACCTACGTAGATGGTTTCTGAGCGCAAGAGCGTGAACCGGCTGCGAACCGTTAGCGCACTCGGTGCGTTAGCGATCGTCGGCGTCCTCGTCATACAGGTCGTCATCCTCGTCACGCTCTCGATCACCACGCTGCCGCCCTCCCGCTCCACGAACGCGAGCGGCCTGCGGCGCGCGATGACGTGGCGCATCCTCTACGATACGACCGTTCACGATAGCGCCGACCGTGCGCGCACCACGGTTGAGTTGACGGCCGCCGAAGCGCGCTTCGACGATTTTGACGCGAGCGAACGGGCGCTCTTCCAGCGCTTCCTCGCCCGCCCCACGCGCGCCGATGCCATCCTGCTCTTCGCTCTCTTCGACGCGAAGACGAGCGCCTACGAAGCATCCGCGCGCGCTTCGCGCCAACGCTTTCGCTTTGCGGCCATCGTCACGAGCGTCATCGCAATCGCGATCGTTGCGCTGCTGTACTTCCGGCTGGCGCGTCCAGCCGAATTGCGCTGGGCGCGTTTGGTGGGGCGGCTGGAGGAGAGCCAGCAGCGCTTCAGTTCGATGTTCGACTATCATCCCGACGCGATCGCGCTCGTGGACGAGCAGGGGCGTATCGTGCAGGCCAACGAGGCGCTCGAGCGCCTCTCCCTTTATCGCACGAACGAGCTGGCCGGCACTCCGCTCGAATCGCTCGCACCGGCGCCGGATGCAATCGAACGCGCCGGGCTCGCGCAGCCGCTCTTCGTCGACGCGTCGATGGGATTCGACGCGGCGCTTCGCAGCCGCAGCGGCGCGTCGCTGATGGTTCACGTGGATACCGTGCCGATGCGCGTCGCCGGCGAGTTGCGCGGCGTCTACGTCATCGTGCGCGACGTGACGCACGAGCGCGAGCTGGAATTCCGCGAGCGCCTGCAGCGCGAACGGCTGCGTTCGCTCGCGCACATCGCCTCGCTGCACG
>Ga0335073_10012051_pt1 | contig 12148 bp, 18 predicted proteins | sample Lox_Sample_22_FD_207093 | JGI IMG/M metagenome (GOLD analysis project Ga0335073, IMG submission 207093) | Soil microbial communities from Loxahatchee National Wildlife Refuge, Florida, United States - Lox_Sample_2.2 | ecosystem: Environmental > Terrestrial > Soil > Wetlands | place: USA... | reverse complement strand
GAGACCTACGCAGCCCTCCTCGGTCTCGCGGAAGCGGCCGTCCGGCTCGCAGCTTTGTTTCACGATCTCGGACACCTGCCCTATAGCCATGACTTCGAATTCGCTCTGAAGTCTTATGCAGCATCGGCCACGAGCGACGCCCACAAGCTTTCCAAGTTGACTGCAGGAACGCCGCACGAAATCCTCGGTCACCGTTTGGCGGATCTCGTTTTTCAGGGATTAGCCGATTCATCCCAACCTGCCGGAATACGCGCTGCATTTCAGCTTGCCAAGGATATTCTGGACGAGGAGACCGTTTACCATCTGCCTGATCCCGACACAGGGGTACTTGGTTGGCTTCACTCGCTTGTCGATGGACAGGTTGATGTCGATCGCGCTGATTATCTTCTGCGCGATGCTCGGGCTCTTGGTTTTGAATTTGCGGGATACAACCTCGATCAACTGATTGACAATCTCGTTCTGGTGCGAGATCGAAGCCTCGGTTTCATCACGGCAGTCGATGAAAAAGGACTGGTCGCTCTAGAGAGCTTCTTTCTATCGCGCGCCCGCAGCAACCAGGTGCTGACCCGACATCACAAATCTGCGCAAATCGGAGCGGCGTTTCGATACGCGTCCGTCATGGCTTTGCGATCAGAACGGGCGAGATCCTTCCTGCTCGAATTAGAATCGATTCTCAATGAGGCTTCCGATGGCGAGCGGGCTCGTGGCCTATTAGAAGCCTTCTCCCGGCACGATGATCCGTGGTGGCTCGAGGCGATGCGGGAGGCGAAAGTGAACGCGGATCAAAAACTTCTGATGGCCGCGCGAGGGACCATTCTGGAGCGCCAGCCGCTGCTGCGCAGCGTCTGGAAAAGAAAAGGGGATCTCAAGGAGAGCGAGAGAAGAAAGATCAATACCATTGCAGATCGTGCTACCGAGGATCTGGAAGCCTTCGAAAGCGCTACCAAGAAACTCCGCGAACAGCACCATGTTCTGATAGCGCTTCATCGTTTTACTCCGTTTTCCAAGACATCGAAAGGAAAGAGTGTAGTCCTTATCCGGACCCGCAATGGTCTTCGACCCGCCTCGGCCATGTCCTCCATATTGCGGTCGCTCGAAGACTCCTGGAAGGGCGAGGTTCATATGCATGCGTTTACCACCGAGGATAATCCGATGTCCCCAAAGGACGTAATCGAATTGCTCAACTCTGGCCTTGAGGATCCTAACGGCGGCCGCCAACGCCGACGCTCGACAACCGCATCCAAAAAGAGAGGACGCAAGGATGGCAAAACAGGTTCATAATGGAAATATGCCGATGCTGACTACGGACTCGATTTTGAAGACGCTCGACAAGAGAGAATTCCCATCCTACAAGAGCCTGCTTGAGAGCATCTCTGCTTTTTGGGAAGGCCATGCGGGGAGGTTGCCGTCGGAGATCGGTCCTCGGGATGTCGTCGCCAAAGCTGCGTCCATGCAATTACTCCAAAAACGAGCCGATGGTGTCGTAGTTATCACTCACAACCGCACGAAAAAGACCCCTACTTCAAGGCTCGCCAAGAAGCGAGCGGCCCGCTGAAAAGGCCCCTTATCAACATTGCTTCGTCTGCAAAACCTGTCGTTTCCGGCAGGTTTTGCTCGTTTGGAGCGAATTGACGGACGTCCTCACCCCCAGCCGGCCTCCACGAGGACGTGAAGATGTTGCGGAAAAGCCGGCAATTTGCTGGTCGATTCCGGCTTGCGCGGTATGGAGTACCGACGTGGTTTCGAATGCCGAAGCAAATTCGTTGTTTGAAATCGATATCCGAAGAAACAACTCCCGATGTGGCACAAGTATCGGATTGAACTCTATCCGCATATCCCAGGGCTAGGGCTCGGTTCCGGAATTCTCGATAAGTGGGGCAAAGAACTCGAATTTCCATCCGCCTTTCGCCAGTCTCGCCGAGATGGGACACCGCGAGGCATCATCAAAATCAAATACGGAGGGCTTACATGATTCGCAACGAAGCTGAATATCAGAATGCTTCCGCGCGCCTTAAGGAAGAACAGGTTCGGCTGGCGGAGCATCGCACTCGTCTCGAAGCTGCGGGAATGTCGAAGGAGGAGGTCAAGCGGGTCATTGATCCGCTCGAGTCCTTCCATCTGCAACTCAAGGAAGAGGTCGAGAGCTATGAACGTCTCAAACGAGGTGAGTTCGATGAGTTAGAAAACCTCCGCGGACTCGGTCATCTCCTCATTGCCCTCCGAATCGCCCAAGGCGTATCGCAGCGAGAGCTGGCGCGGCGGCTTGAGGTTCATGAGTCGCAGGTCTCACGGGACGAGCGAAACGAATACTTTGGGATCACCTTGGAACGCACGATCAAAATACTTGATGCGTTGAACGTGCGGCTCCGCACGAAAGTGGTTGAGGCGGAGCCAGAGAAGGAGAACCAAATGGCGATGGCGTAGGGCCGCGTCCAGCTGATATTTGAGCGCAGGACTGAATTGGAAGGAGACTCCGCAGGACGATGACAGAAGTTCACGCCTCCAAGCAGCTTCCCGGCACGATGAAGCTGTGGCGGTATCTTTCGCTCGATAAGTTGGTCGATCTGGTTTCAACGAGCGAGCTGTTCTTTACGCCCCTTGCGACCTTTGCGAAGAGCGACCCTTTTGAGGGCTATCTTCCTTCGGTCGCTTTCGACGCACATACGTCGATATTCCGAAAGTACGTCAACGACCTCGAGTTGGCACATCAGCAACTCGCCGAGCACCGTCAAAACAAGGGATATCCTTTGACGGACTCAGAGCGCGCGACACTTCAAATGAGCGTCGAAGATATACGGTCGTCGCTTCGCCGCCTGTTACCTGCGATCGCAAAGACGACGACCGTCAACTGTTGGCACGCAAGCGAGGGCGAATCCGAAGCGATGTGGCGTCTTTATGCGGAGAATGGCAAAGCGGTCGCGGTGGAAACTACGCTTGACGCCCTGAAGAGCTCCATTCAAGAACGCGATTGTCCTAGCATCGTTCACATTTATCCAGTCAAGTATCTGGACTTCTTCGACTCGGCACTTCAACCGAAAGACTGTATTGTCGAAGGCCATCTCGCTCCCCTTCTCAAACGGATTTCCTATCAACACGAGAGAGAGGTCCGGGCATTCATTGGAAAGGTGGCGCCGAACCAGCGCGCCGGCGCAGATGTCGCTTTTTGGAAACCGGAGCCGATCAGATTGCCAGTCGACGTCAAACTTCTGGTGAAGGCCATTCACGTCTCTCCTTATGCGGGAGAGCCATTCCCGAGCAGCGTGATGAAGATTTGCGATGCATTCGGTCTAGGGCTCGGAATCGTGCAACCCTCGCATTTACTCTCCGGAGAGGAAGAACTGCTCGATCGGCTCTTCCCATAACAGATTGACCACCCCGGCCCACTGCCGAGATCGAGTGCAAGTTCAAAGCTACGGCCATGACATACAGGCTGCTCTGCGTTGAGCAGTTCGCGAGTCTCCGGCTCGTACACTTCGGCCAGGCGGCGGAGTCGTCGGCTTGCCTCCCGATTAGCGCCAAACGTGCAGGCCATGCTCTCACTATAAGCACCGGCGTCATTCGTCGATTGCAAGCCGGCTGTTGGGTACTGATCCATGACTGCGCCGGTCTGTTTTCTCGCCATCTGGGATTTGGCATCAACCGACCAGCGCCCCATCGAGCCGCATGGAACTGGCTCTCACAAACTCCATGACGATCGGGTGTGGGTGGCCTATGGCCGAGGTTGCTTGCGGAACAAAAAGAGTTCCAATGAAGAACGGATGCTGGGGTAGCTCCATAATTCGTGCTTCACCAGCCTCATCGGCACCTGAGATTTCAAGGCCTGCACGTTTCAAGTGGTCCTGGTAAGCAGGGTTCAGTCCGAAATTACAGTAGTATCGTTCGGTGGCTCGAGTGTTCTTGTAAATGGCGGCAGCTCGCGTTCCCGGCTTCAGATTCACTTCCATGGTCTTTCCCACGAGCGAACAGCTCAAAGGAGTGATGAATAGGCATGATGCATACGGATCGGTCTCCGCATGAGAAGCGTCTTGGATTCCCATGACGTTGCGGGCGTATTCGAGGATGAGGTGTTGCGAACCGCCGCATGTCCCGAGAAACGGAATTGTGTTTTCTCTGGCGCATTGAATGCCGCGCAAGGCACCTTCTAAGCTCTTGTACGGGCTGCCCGGACTGCAGATCAATCCCTGAAAATCGTCGAACCGATGGCGTTGATCTGTAGGCAGCCAGATGGCCTTCACAGTATGAGACGGAAGGAACTCAGCGGCATGAGCGATACCTTCGTTAGTGGCAACGTGGGTAGGATTGCCGGGGTCATAGTCTCCAATGATGCCGATCGCGATTGTGTTCGTCATATTTCAAGAATTGGGTCAAAATAGAAATGCGTCAAATCGAATGATCAAAAGATAGTCATGAAATATTTCGAACCATCTCTTGCGGCATTGCGGCTGGTCCCGAAGATCGTCCAGACGGGAAGACTGATGCATGCAGCGAACGAACTGCACATGTCTCAGTCAGCAGCCAGCCACGCTCTCAGTTCTTTGGAATCACAGCTCCGCTCCAGACTCTTCGTGCGGGAGCATGAAGGACTCCGCCTTTCTGAAGCTGGCCAACGCTTGTTGCCGCTCATCGAGGACGCGTTATCCACAATCGAGCGCATCCGAGCGGAAGCTGTGGGTCTGGCTGCGTTTGAAACCGGCAATCTCCGTGTCGCAGCTGTTCCCAGTTTACTCAGTACCATTCTGCCCCCGATCCTTCGCGAGTATGGAGCGCGCTATCCGGGGATCGAACTGTCGATCTTCGAGGGGACGGACGACGAGGTTCATGCCTGGATCAAGTCCGGGGTTGCGCATGTCGGATTTGCGGCACTCCCGATTGAAGGCGTTGACGCAGAGGAAGTCGCCCGGGATGAATGGCTGGCGCTTGTACCCAAAAGCGGGTTTCAGGACAGGACCTCAATCACGCTCAAAGAAATCGCAAAGAAGAAGTTCCTGATGTCCGGAGGCGGATGCGAGCGACACATTCAAAGAATCTTCGCCTTGGCGAACGTCGCGATTCGCGAAACGATGATGGTCAAGGAAATGTCGACGATTCACGCCATGGTCGCCGAGAGCCTTGGCATCAGCCTGATTCCTCGACTGTCGTTTGCAGATTGTGGTGCCTGCAAGACTTTGCCTTTGAGACCGCGCCTATATCGGCAGATCGGCATGATTCGGTCGACAAGCCATATCGATACCCCTCCAATCGCGGCGTGGGAAAACCTGATTCGGACAAGACTTAAGGCATCGAAGACTCCTCCATCCACGGTTTCGGTCAAGTGAACTGGCCGCCGTTCAATGCGACGCCAACAGTGATTGGGCAATTACGACACCTCCATTGCGACTCGATGGCGGACGAGGTGGGACCATTGCCGGCCCCTCCACGACGCATCAAGGATTGGCAACGTGTTGTCGGCATGTGTTTATAAATCCAGTCCACATGGCCGCAAATACGGCTCTCTGGACTGCCACCGCCGGTGGAATTTTTGGTGGATTAAGGACCGATTGGTCGAAGAGAGCGGCTTTGAACTGGCGTTCGAGCGGCCACCCGGACCAATGCTCTTGAACAGCCATGCAAAGGCCAAACTCGCGCTCATCTGGCTGGAACCAAGACCTCGGGCCGACCTCTGACTATAAACGTATTCCACACGGGGCGGGCGATAGATGGCTTCATCCAGCGCTGCCTTAGAGATTGGCTCATTAACAGGAGACACCTAGATTGTTAATAACGTAGGCAGTTTTGTTGCTTACCAGAAACATCCTTATAGATTCACTCGACGGCTTCACAACGCCTTCACTGATTTAACCCTGCGACTAAGAATACAGCTAAATGCACACGAGGGGCTTTCGCCGTTGCGTATAAGCGACCGCGGCGAGGAATAGATCGGATTTCCTCGACCGAATCCCTAGTCTCCGCGCAGCGCACATTTGCGCTCGAAAAGGAGACTCCCCCGTGTTGAAACACACCGCTCGAAAACTGACATTGCTTGTCTTGCTCGCGCTCGTGGCCGGTCCTGTCAATCGGGCTTTCGCCGACGGCACAACACAAACCACCACCCCATCCGCTTCTTCTTCGTCGACCGCAACTTCAGACGGAATTACCGGAACCGATCCGGAGCCGATCGATCCCAGTATCGTGACCATCGTTCTGTCTCTCCTCAATCTGGCGTAAAATCCAATCGAAGCCATCCCTGAAGCGGCCGTCCGGCTGGAGGAGAGTAGATGCATTTAACTGGTCTCGATCTTCTGTTCTGGGCGACCGGCTTCGGGGCGCATCTCATCCTTCTTTCAGTTCTCCTGATCCGCCGTCGCTATAGACAATTCCCGATCTTTACGGCATTCATCTTCATGAATGTCCTGAGGACGATCGTGCTTTACTTCACTGAGAGTCTGGGAACTAAGGCCACTTACTTCTACACCTTCTGGTCGCTTGGAATACTGGACACGCTCTTGCAGATCTCTGTCGTCTGCGAGATGTACGCGCTCACCTTCCGTCCGCTGGGCGGATGGGCGCGCGACACACGACCAGTTTTCAAGTGGTTGGTGATGACTACGGTTGTAGTGGCTGCCGGGCTGGCCTGGCTGGCGGCTCCGCACGCGAGGCTCTGGATACAGGTCGTAGTGATCAAAGGCACGTTCTTCTCCTCGGTGTTGATGACAGAACTGTTTGTAGCGATGATTGCACTGTCCGTCAAATCAGGCCTGCCCTCAAAGACTCACGTTGCGCGCATATCGGAAGGGCTCGGCTTCTATTCCGCTGTCGACGTCCTTGTCGAAGCCGCACACAGCTATTTCGGAGTGGGTCGTGGTGTGCACATCTATACCACCCTTTCCCAGGTGCGCATGACCGCTTATCTCGTCTGCGTTGGCTACTGGATCGTCACGCTCTGGCTGGAAGCGCCGGCCGAGAGAGAGATGCCGGACCGCATTTTTAGCCAACTCATCGAATTAAAGAGCGCCGTCGATTCGGATCTTGAGGAAATTCGTGTGAGGAAATGATGGTGGACAGCCGCACGATCGTCTTCTTCCTAGCAGTGGCAGCCTTTCTCGTAGCCATGGCGACGATCGCAGTGCGTTCCTATCGCCGGGCTGCGAAATCCTCCACGAAAGATTGGGAGCATCTCTTGAAACGCCTGCAAGTCGTGGACCGCAGCTCGATCGCCGAGGTTGCACTGGACATCATCGATGAATCCGGACAGCAAAGAAGGGACGAGGGAAGTGCGGGCCTCAATCCGGAGCAGATTTGGAAACTGGTTGGCGGCCTGAAAGGGTTGGAGGTGTTGAAGGCCAATTGCGAGGTCCTCATCGATCTGGCATTTTACGTTCAACAGTGGTATCCCGAGGCTCTCGTCGTTGCAGAACAATTGCGATTGAGCGCACGCGAGATCGAATTCCACGTCGAAAGGCTCAAAGGTGCCGAAAGGACGGGGAAGTTGAAGAGCGCCTTTGCGATGTACGCCCAACCCGCGGTGGGCAAGTACTATCTGATGACGCGGCGACTTCTGGCTCTTTACGAGGAACGAAACCTTCCCATGCTGGCCGCCTTGCAAAAGGCACTTTGAACAGCGAATAAGGGAACCTTGCGTGTTCGGCCGAACATGCCCCATGCTCGCGGAGAGGGTAACTCTCTCTTGCCGTTGAACACAAAGAAATCGTGCCATTTGGATTCAGAAGGGCGACTGGCATTGTCGTTGACGGTGGCGAGTCCTAAGGTATCGGGCGGTTATTTCACAGAGTGGCCGGTGAACATTCCGAATAGGACAGTGAGTCAATTGGCAGATTCTGGCGACATGTGCAGCCCTCGCGCGTCCGACGCCAAAGACGTATCCCGAATCGAGTCATTCCTGACGCAATGCGGTAGTCGGGTCCACGCCGCTAACACGCAAGGGGGGAATGAAACTTGCAAAGCGTGCCGCTGACACAAGGACGATTGCGGCCGCGATAAACGTCAATGGCTGCGGATCAGACCGGCGAAGACCGGCGCCAGCGCGATACTGGCTGCGAGGCCAATAGACCGCGGGGAGTCTCGCGACCTATCGTTCTGTCCGCGACGACCTACGCCGGAGTGCGGGATTCATCGAGGCGCAGAAGAACGGCAGCGACGCGTCCGACGACCTCGACCTCTTTCCTGTATCTCCAGCGTTGGGGGGTAACGTACGAGAGCGGATGTGGCGCCAGCGTCAACCACCTGGAATCCTCGTCAAGATCGCACCAACCGCAGATGTAGCTGGAGCGGGTAAGAAGAAAGTAGATCGGGCGGTCGAACTCGTTGTTCCATTCTCTCCGGTGCGCGATGGCACGGCGCTGCGTGTTGATCAGGACGATCGATCCCGGCCGGATCATTGGGTCCAGCGTTTTGTCCAGCCGCCCGATGATTCCCCGCCGATAGTGGCTGGGCAGGTGGCTTTCAGGAGAGAGAAGTGTCGTGTCCTCAGGAACAGGGTCAACGGCAATGCTTTCGGGAAGCCACAGCCGGGCGTGGTCCTCAAGCGGGCCATCAGTCAGAAGAAGCGTGGAATTCGGGCTTGAAGGATATTCGGTGGACTGTGACTCAGTGGCCGCGGAGGGACAAAAAGTGAGCAACTGCTCGGGCGAAATGCTGTAGATGACTGCGAGCACGATAAACTTCGGGAACGAAAGCCCTCGTCCTTCTCTCTCGACGCGGTCCAGCCAGCTTGCGGAAATGCGAAATGAATCCTTTCCCCACTTCTCGGCGAGGCTTGCGCTTCGCTCTTCGACTTCGCGCAGCGTGAGTCCCCACTTCTGCCTGACTGCTCGGAGCCTGGCGCCAACATCTTTCATCCGCACCCCCTAATCTCAACAGCAGGTGTCTTCATGATTCATTGAAAGCGCATCCAATGCAACAAACTGACGTACCGTAGCTGCAAAATCACTGATTCTCAGGATCCTGAAAGACGGCTGTCTTCAGGAAACTCATGTATTGTGCGAAGAGATCCGGGGAAACGGTCAAAGACTCCAACTGTCCAATGGTTCATGCCAGACCGGGTCACAAAAGAGACCATGCGAATCGCGCTCAATGACCCGAAATGCGACGTAGGCGGCAAACGCGAGCGCCGTTGCCAATAGGATGCAAAACGCCGCAGCGGTGACGATTTCGCCAAAGGCAAGGCGTCGCCGAGTCCGACCGATACTCCTATCGTAGCAGCGGTCATTCGCAGCCGGCTGCCTGAACTCCGTGAGTGATCTCATCTTTGCCGGGGCCAATCGACTCCTCTTCCATGTAGCCATCATCGTCGTCTCCTTCCTCAACGGGGCCCCGTTGTCCCGCCTCTTCAGCCGCTGCGAAGGCAGCTCGCTCGCGTTTCTCACGGCGAACTTCGAGAAGCTGTTCGCCGGTGGTATGTTTCGGGGAATAGACATACTGCAAATACGCCTCAAAAAGAGATAGATTGGGGATGCCTCTTTTGATGAGGTCGCCCAGGTGATGCTTGTACACCTGGGCCAGCGACTCGGGCGTGATCGAGTAGGAGCGCCTTTTGGCTCGCGTGTGAATGGTTGCCTGTAACCATCCTTTCTCGATCCACGAGAGAATCTCGTCTTTTCGCACACGCAGCGCCCGCGCAAGGCTTTCCAAAGAGAAGAGGTCGCAACGGATCTCTCGCACGAGAAAACCATTCCTCTTAAGCATGCTGCGGACGGATTTTGCGGTCCTGCCCATCTTGCGGGCGATCTCCTCGACCGAATGCCTGACGAGTTCCTCGCGGACTGTTTCGATCTCCTCCTCGCTCCAGCGCCGGTGGCCCGTTCTGCCCTTGAGACCGTATTGAATGACAAACCGCCAGCACGCTTCCCTCGACTGTCCGCTGTGGCGCTGAAGACGCACCACCAGTTGTTCGAGTTTATTGCCGGAAAGAACCCTGGCCTGGGCGGCGAGTGCCATCTCTTCGGCGCTCCATTGCGGAGACCGAGTACATGACCTGAGAGAATTTGCCATACATGACCTCGCGATTGATGGAATAGCCGGGCGCGCGGAGCGGCCCTCTACATATGGAGCCGCGATGCACGACGAAAGCGGACATGTCAATGAGCAAATCCGGGCAGAATTTGTGGAAAGTGGCGTCGGCTTGAAGTAATTTGCCGGTACACGCAGACGGCCGCGGTCGGCGCCGGTCGCCTGACGCCTTTCGAAGTGAGCGAGCAGATGACATCACCTTCCCCCTCAGACCTTTGCTGGGTGATAGGGCGCACGCCCACCGAGCGCGCGATTGCGCCAGCCCTACGTGCTGCGGTCGAAACGGAAATTGAGAACGTGCGAGAGCTTGCCAGAGCCCGTCTGGGCGATGAACAGCTGGCCTCGGAGATCATGGAATTGGCCATCCAACGGACAGTAGAGACTTTGGCCGGCCTCTCGCCCGTCAGCGTCGAAGAGACGCGCGTGATTCTCACCCGCTTTTATCGCAATGAAGTGCGGCGTCGGCTCCGAGCCTGGCGGAAACTCGAATACCGAGGGACATCGTCCGAAGTGGAATGGTTGTCGCCATCCCGGGATCGTTCATTCGCCCTCGTCGAGGTCGAACTTGACCTCGAAGCGCTCCTGGGCGACGCTCCTGCGGAGCTACGTTGCGCTATGCTCTTGCGATATGGATCGCGTAGGCAGTGGGGAGAGGTTGCCGAAATCATGTCGAAATCAAAAGAGGCCACGCGCAAGCTCTGCGAGCGCAAGCTCAAGAGGATTCGCAAAAGGCTGGGGATTTAAGTGGCATTGCCGTAAGAGAATCGGCCCTAAGGGCCGAATGGTCGGGAAGGCACCAAGTGAACGGATTTCATCGTATTGCGCGTGATGACGAAAACGACACGCGCCTGTTCGACGCGCTGGAAGAGTACGTACTCGATTCCTATCCGAATCCGCAACGCGTCGGGTGCCTGGATAGAGATCTGCTTGGGCAAATTGTGGAGACTCCGGAGCAACTCGACCTGACGGATCCAAAGTTTCTCCATGTCTTCAAATGCGCGGAATGCACACGTGATCTGCGCGAACTTCGACGCACCCGCGAAGCGCGGCTTCAACAGGGAGCGGCCTGTTCGTCTGTCCCCGTCGAGAGCGCCTTTGGAGCAACAACCTCCTGGCCAAAGCGTGTGGCAGAAGCCGGGTCAAAGGCCTGCTTGACGCTGCACCGCTTGGCCGAGAAGCTCAAAAGCCTCATTCGCTGATGCACGGGCGGATCTCGAATCTATGTGTTCGTTGCTGTGATACCTGGCTCAAGGAGTCAATGCCTAAAAGTGGGATCAAATGACGTGCGCAATCAAGAACGAGTTTCAAATGAAAGGTCCTACACTAGCACTAGACTGCAGTCTGCCATCGCCGAATGCGGGAAGCAAGAAAAAGCAGTTCGCAGGATGCGACATTCTTTGGGGATGCGGCTGCAGCCGGCACCTCAATCGGTCCGCCGCTATAGTTGACGCAACAGCTTTCAATCATTTCTTGCAAGAATCCGAATTCTGTGCAACAGGGAAAGATCGGCCAGACGTTCACCCGATCCGCCGTTCCTGGATCGGCGTGCATAATCCGGCAATCTCAGCTACCTCTATTACCGCACGATGGAGCGCAGGAAAACCATTATGACGTGAATCAGGAGTGACCGGGGCGAGAAGTGCCCGAAGAATTGAGTGAAAATGATTGTCATGAATGTTCGCTCCACTCGCGTCGTAAGTAGAGATGGCGTAAACAGCGCTCGGTCATTTTTTGAACGTCACGGCTGTACCTTTCAGGAAATCGACCAGCAGCAAGATATTGGCAAGGATGCCTATGTCGATCTTGCCGACGAGAGCGGCCCCACGCATCTTTGCGCTGCCCTTCAGATCAAGGCCGGTGCGTAATATCGCGCAACTAATGGAAATTATGCAGTGCCTATTGGAGCCCATGCCGAACTCTGGCGTCGGTCCACGGTGCCGATATTTGGCATCGTCTACGACCCTGAGGATTCACTCATCCGATGGGTGGATATCACCGGATATCTCAGGGCTCATCCGGACCAGATCGGAGGAAGCGTCCCCGTTTCGGCCCGCCATACCCTCGACAAGCTGAGCTTGCGAGGAGCCTTTACGAACGCAGTGAGGGCCTATGTCGCGCACGGCGCGGGTGACCTCACCCTTAA
>Ga0335073_10012050_pt1 | contig 12149 bp, 9 predicted proteins | sample Lox_Sample_22_FD_207093 | JGI IMG/M metagenome (GOLD analysis project Ga0335073, IMG submission 207093) | Soil microbial communities from Loxahatchee National Wildlife Refuge, Florida, United States - Lox_Sample_2.2 | ecosystem: Environmental > Terrestrial > Soil > Wetlands | place: USA: Florida... | reverse complement strand
TCGCCGGCTTGATTGCGAACGGTGGAGAAACGCCGCTGAGCTCCGCCAATTGCTCCACCCGATCGAAGTAGTATGTCTTAGGAATTGGGATGCCTAGCTGTTCGGCGCGCTGATATGTATTGCGCTTGTCCCACGCCCATTCCACGCTCTCCCAACTTGGCGTTGGCACCCGAAATACCTTAGTCAATTCAGAGCGCCGACGCGAAAATGCTGCCACGTGTTCGTCACGAGTCGGATAAAGCACCCATCCATCTAGTTTTAAGCGGTCGCCCAGTTGCAATAGATTGCCTACCGTGACATCGCCGTCTCGGAGATTTGGGAGCTTTACAAATGTAGTACAGTGCTTCGAGAATCGAGATATCGATTGCTCGTCATCAACTACGCAGACGGGTATACCTCGTTCTCCCAGACTGCGAACGATTCCTAAGCCTTGATAATCGCCACCTAGGACTACCGCCCCCACATCATCTCGAGACGAAGGCATAGTTGTTACCTTCGGTTGAGGTTTGGCCAAGGCGCTCATCGTATCACCCGTTTCGATTACTGCGCGCAATCGATCGGACCAACTCTTTTGAAGCAAACTCGGCTCCGGAAACGAAACCAAGGAGAGGGCCGAAACTCCAGGCCGCAGGTTTTCCAACGAAGTGAAGACCTGGAATCGAGCTCTCCAACCCACGTTTCAGCACTGGATATCCAGCTTGAATCTTGAGTCGCTGCAAGAGTGATTGTGAAAGGAAGGGGTATCGTGAAACATCGACCCGATAGCCCGTCGCAAGCAGCACATGATCGGCAGTTCGCCCACTACTGTCGTCGAGTTTCAACTGAATCTGACTTTCTTTCGCGGTGGCCGACACGACGCTACGACCGAAACTGATCGGAATATTCGTCAACCTCGGCCCCAACCATCCGGCAACGGCAGGACGAATTGCGCGGTAAGCCATGCGCTCCTGGAAGCTACGAGGAAAATGACGGAAGACATGTGGCATAGCAACCAACCGGCTGATTCCGGCCGGACCAACGTCTCGATCAGAATAGAGCAGCTTTGAAATGGCTCCCAAGTGATGTAGTTCAGGGTGAAGGCCTACCCAGTTCAGATGATCTCTTCGCGCAATGACCTCAACTTCGACCCCCCTCTCCCGCAAGAGGGCCGCCGACTCCAAGGCGCTTTGCCCGGCACCGATCACGATTACCCTCTGTCCTTTGAACTCGGTGAGGTCATTGTGTTCGCCTGTATGAGAGGCCAGAGCAGAAGGAATGCCCGCAAATTCGACGGGGCGAGTTGCAAAAGCGCTTATCCCAACCGCTACAATGACGCGTAGCGATGTGAATTCCTCCCCATCCGCCAAGGTCACCCTGAAGCCACGAGATGCGTCTTGAACACTACAGACTTGGCGACTATCAAGATCTGGGACAGCTTGTTTCTGGTACCAACTACCATAGTCAATAAATCGATCGAGGGGGATGGGCCTTGAGATGTGAATACCAACTTGATGACAATATTCGTCGAGGCTTAGCCTGTGCTCCGGATCCGCGATGTGCGAAGCTCCCCAATTTGACCTCAAAAACATGCCGATGGGCATTTGATTCTGCCAGAATGCCATTGGATTACCAAAAACCCTGACCTCTTCGCCCACCTTTCGCAAGTACGACGCAACGGAAAGGCCATACGGACCGGCTCCGATCACGGTGACATTGCAATCCGGAAACTTATCGCTCATTTTCATGAAAGAGGACTACGGCCAGCACATTCACTAAGCTGCCGCCATGCATCTGTGATCCAAACGTTTGCTCGCGGACCTGTCGGCACATGCTCTCTATCAGCCGTCGATTGCCTGACGGCCGTCTAAGGCTGGTGTTGGTAAGGAAGAGAGATCCTCTACCTGCCTTTCCGAATCCTTTATTACTTTGCCGAAAGTTGCAGGTTGCTCAACAACGCTTTCATTGCTCTCTCGAGTTATGGCAGGTGGAGGCTCGTCAAACAGCTCAGTTGTAAGTGAATCTATCAATCGAAGATATTCCTTCTTCTTCCGTCCCCAGCTGTTCCTCTCCACATAGTCATAGCCTCGTGCTACAAGAGCATCACGTAGCCCAGTGTTGCAGATCACGTCCAACATGGCTCTAGCCATATCTTCGCTGTCACCTGACTTAAAAAAGTGAACGATTCCTTCCGAGAAGTAATACGTGTCGATCTTGGTTTGGGACACCACGACTGGCACGCCTTGCGACATAAATTCCATAATTTTTGTGCTGTATGCCTCGTTCCCGAAGGAATCTGCGCGCTTCGGGACGACACCAAGGTCTGCGTTGGCAATCACTTGTGCCATCTTATTAAGCGGAACTCCTCCGTGAAATTTAATGCTGTCCTCAAGCCCCAGCTCTTGCACCAAACGCATTAGCTCTTTTTGCAAATGCCCACCCGCCCCCGTATAGATGTGGAACTCGGCATTCGACACTTGGCGCTTGACATAAGCAAATGCTCTGATAGCAATGTCTAGCCCCTGGTGCCACTGAAGGCTGCCTGGGAAAAGAATGATCAACTTCCCGTCAGTTCTTGTCCTTGCATGCCGAGAAAACATTTCCGGATCTACATGATTGATTAGGACGGAGCACTTCCCTTCTTGGGCCGATCGGGCAACGATCTTCTTGTACCAGAGGTGATTGGAGACTATGACGTAATCCGCAAATCGCGCTGATACCCTCTCAATCTTCTTCAGCAACCAGGTATAGGCTTCTTTGAATCGCGTGTTAAATTTGTTGGCGAACAACTCTGGCACTATATCGTGAATGTCAAGAATCACCTTCGCACCATTCAATTTCGGATACCATGCCGCGAACACAAGAAAGTCCGGCATATTGTGGACATGGATCACGTCATATCGGTTCTGCGTATGTAGCCGTGTCAGAGCTGCCGAGGATCTAATAAGAAAGCGTACCAAGCGCCACGCGTAGGTCCATTGGCTGCGTTCGTTTTGGTCGCGGTGCTGAACTCGATAAACAGAAACACCGTTAATGCTCTTATCGCGGTCTTCGAAATCTGTTCCGCTGATCGCTATTACATCAACCTTATCACCGCGCTTCGCCAAAGTCTCAGCATACCGACGAATCCGATTGTCAGCCTCGTACGCGCTATACGCCACCATGCATATCTTCTTTCGCGTATTGCGAAGGGCAAAAGGCGTTCGGTTGCGGTAATAACGGGCAACGTCCCGCGGCAGAGCACCCCAATACGATCCCGCATATCTTTCTCGGACATAGCCAAGAAAATCCATGTACCGCGAGACCGGATATTCATCCCGATCTGCCTTGCCTTCGAAGCACATATAGTCGGGATGGGTATTCAACAAGGCCATGCCCCCATGCTTGGCGATCCAATCAAGCTTGCGTGTCCAAACGTTTATGTCCGGCTCGCGAAGAACCACGAAAAGATTGAAATCCTGCACTAAAGTGTACGGTAGCTCAACAAAGCCATCTCCGTTTTGACCCGAGACCCAGAATGGAAAGATTGTTCCCACTCCGTCCGGCTCGGGCTCGAAAGGATCCGTGTCAAACGTGGACGAATCATACTCGGCGTTTAACAAGTGCAGCCAACTTAAGTTATGCTGCATCAAAGGCGACCGAAATCCGGCTACATCCCAGTCCTGAATGTACTGCCTGATACGCGAGGCCTTCGCGGCAAAGGCTGCCTTCGAACTATAGAGTCTCCCGTCATGTTTTAAGCCGTGGATGCCCACCTCAAAGCCGGCCTCTTTGAGCATTCCCCTCACACCACTCGACACGCGGTATTCACCTTCTGGCACGAGGTTGAAGCACGAACTAAAACCGCAATGTCGCTCAAGATTCATTAACTGTTCGACGCGTGATAGTCCTTTGCTGCCCTCGACATCATGGGTTAGGATCAAAGCAAACCGCTTACCGTCGGGCCAGCCTGGCCACCCGACGGGAGCACAAGCTGTATCAGGATCGATGGGCCAAACATCTGCGAACGTCCTACGCTTGTGACTTGCTCGCCACCGCCGTAAAGCAAGTCGTAAGCGCCAAGGAATCGCCGGCTTTAGGCCGTAATAGACTCTATTCATGACCATTGTGGATTTAATTGCCTTCCGACATGTGGCCTAAGCGAGGTAGAAATACATTTTTAATGTGCAAGTTTCTGAGTTGCACTTAGTCCTCCAAACACCATACAAACAGCATTGTGCATCCACTTGTTTATTCAGCTACACAATCGCTGGCTTTAAATGACGATTCTTGAAAAGAGGCCCTCTAAGTACAAAGACTGACCGATTCCGTGGACTCATGACCAACACCTATGCAAGTCCTGTTCTGTTCGATCGCAACCCGACAAACCACGCGAGTAATGCCACACTACGTCTGATCTTTGCGCTTGCGTCATTCCGGCTGCCTTTGTTGAATACAAACACAACGCAATATCCCACAACGCGAATTACCTCGTTCAGCAGGATCGACCCAAGATAGAGCCCAACTTGGAACGGGCTGTAATACTTTCTCCAAAACTGAATGTTTGCTCGCTGCCTCTCAATATAAAAGAAGGTCGGCGCCTTGGCTGTCGTCCCCCCTCCATAATGAATGGCCTCCGCGTCCGCGCAAAATACAACTCGATATCCACACTCGTGAAAGCGATACGACCAGTCCAAATCGTCGCCGTACATGAACAGCGTCTCGTCTAATAGCCCGACACGATCTACTGCCTCACGTCTTGCAGCCCAAAACCATCCGTTTAGAATGTCGACGTCCACAATCCTGTCGTGCTGGAAGTCACTCATTAAGAACCCACCGAAAGTCTTCGAGCCCTTGAAAATGCGGTCGAGAGCAAGCGCACGGCAGATAGAGTTCCAAGGAGTCGGAAATCTCATCGTGGACCGTTGGACAGATCCGTTTGGCGCCAACATTCTGGGCCCAGCCAACCCGATAGAGGGCTCGCGGTTAATGTGTGCAGCGAGCCGTTCAAGACAATGTGGTAGCACAATGACATCAGGATTGATGAGGAACAGGCACTTACCCCTGCTTATTCGTATACCGACATTGTTCGCCCTTGCAAACCCAAGATTCGAATCATTTTCTATCAGAATAACGCCCGGATAGTCTTTACGAACCATATCCGGCGTACCATCAGAGGAGTGGTTGTCCACTACGATCGTTTCCATAGACGTGCACGTACTTTGCTCTTGGATTGAGCTTAAGCACGCACCGATGTATTTCTTGGCGTTCCAGGTTACGATGACGACTGACAGGTCGACGGTGCTATTAGTCATTGCTGCCTCAGTTTGTCCTTCGCTACCATGATCGTATACCGCACCTACTAGCAGAGTACGATCTCGATCGTCATCACAATGCCCTCTTCCACGTCGCTGGGTGCAGGCGTCTGAGTTGCTCCTTACGAAGGTAGGAAACGAATTCCTCCGGCACCGCTCGTTTCTCCCCCCGGATGAAAGCATGGCAAAAGCCCACGAGTTCGGCGACGGCACCTACCAGGTACGGCTTCGCGCTGATTCGACGCATAGCTTTGAAGACCTCAAACAACGGGTGGGTTCCCAATGAGAAGTCAGCAAGTCCTTGTCGGTAACAATACCACGTGCGGCTACCCGCACCCCCATTCGGTCGGTGATGATACGCCTTTAACCCTGGAATGGACTCGACTTTCCAACCCCGCATGCGGAGACTCACCTCAGCATGCCAGTCCGGCGACCCGTAAGGCAGTCGTGTGTAGCCGCCTATGGCATCGAAACATCCTCTCCGGAACATCTGAACTCCATGCATCACGGAGTGTCGTCGATTGAGCCTTCTTTCGACAAATACTCCGCTCTTTCTTTCGTGGATCGTGCCGCCAGCCATTGCGAGTCTGGGGTCTTTTGCAAACTCGGCAAAGAGCCGCTCGAAATAGTCCGGCTCAAAGGAAATGTCAGCATCTAAGTTGCCGACGAAGTCAAAATCTAAGTCCTTTAACTGCGCGTATCCGGCATTAATGGCGTCGACTTGGGCAGCGAAGCTCCGTTTGTGGGTCTCGGGCATTCGATAGAGTCTAATGTAAGGGTGAACGGTCGAGTATTTGTGCACGATTTCGTCGGTACGGTCGGTCGAGCCGTCGCTAACGACAATCCACCTTAGAGGCGTGATGGTTTGTGTGACGACGGCCTTCAAAGGCTCTTCAATCATGGCCTCCTCGTTCCACGCCGGCGTCACCAGTACATAGGCTACTTTGGTCTTCGTATTTACCGGTATGTCAAGACGCATTGACTACTCCTTTAGTTATAGAGCTGTAAGACTATCAGTCAAGTCTTCAATCGAGATGATGCCTTCATCGAATGGCTCTCGCTCTTTCTCAAAGACCCAGTCTGACATTCCGTCTTGATTGTGGCTTTCGTGCATGCTCAAGTCTTTAAATACCTTAGCGGCCGGAGTATTACGAGCCGTTCGCTTATAGGTCACGACAAAGTGCTGCTCGCTTTTCTTGAAGTACTTACTTATAATATAAGTTAGAAAAGCATGTTCAACCCTCTTAGACTGAACACGGCAACTAAACATGAGATCGGTCATTCGGAGTGAATGCGACTCCACGATAGCAAAGCCAATTATCCCATAACTACCAAACCGGTCCTCACAGGCCAACACATAGGTATCCAACTCAGTTGCGTCAATGATAGCCTTCAATGTTGCTCGATCATATCGTTTGCCGGAAAAGTTCATCTGATTCGTGCGCTGCGTAAGTTCCCACACGCGCTCGAGGTTATCATCGCCAAGGCGTGTGATCCTTAGCCTTATTTCACAGTATCTCAAAAACGCCAGATAATCCTGACCAAAGTTGCCCGCTGCCGCGCGCCTGCTGTTTTCCGTCTGATACATCTGTCTTCGTAATGCACTCTCAGTCGTAACCGTGACCTTGCACTCAGGCATTGTGAGCAATTCTGTGTACAGATCGGCACGCAGAACCTTTACACTCGGACATATTGCAGAGACCTCCTGACGCTCAAATTCTGAGTCGTCAACAAAGAGGAGGGCGTCCAGCCCGATGCTTAGCTCCCGCGCAATTGACTGAATCCCCTCACTTTTGGGCTGCCATGAAATCTGAGGCGACAGGAAGTAGTTCTCGAGCCCAAAGCGACGCAGCACCGCAAGCGCCTCCTCGTGGTTGTTTTTGCTAGCTATTGAGTGCAAAATGCCCCGTCGGTCAAGTTCACGCAAGACCTCGAGGACACGGGGTTTCAACCTCAGCTTCTCTGGACCATCTTCAACCAAAATCCCATCCCAAAGTGTACCGTCAAGATCCCAAACCACGCATTTCACCGTTCCAGACTTCTTCGCTTGCACTTTGGATTCATATACAAAGTCTATAGCTCCAAAGTAGAGGGTGACCTCGTCTTGCACGTCGTTAGGGGTAATGTCTATGGCGAACGGGAGATGCGGATCTACAACACCCATGATGTCTTCAAAAGGGATAGTTTCCCGATGGAAGCCAGGCGCGATCTCGACCAACCTTTGGAATGGAATTTGTGACTCAGCGAGTTCTCGAGAGAGAGGAAAGCCTGGTATGATCTGTACCAAGTTCGGAAACCGCACCGGTCGTGTATTGCGTAGGGATCGAATCGTCAATGAGAGACGAACCTTCTCTTTCCCGGGATTGAAGCACTCTAACAAGAAACCCGTAGGCAGTTGGCGCTCGTCGGCAGTCGCCCGACTTGCGAGCCTCTTCTTGAAAACATACCGCTTAACCGCAGTTTTCCTTTTAAGTGCATTTGGCAGGTATTGAATCGCAATCCCGATTCGATGATCTCTGCGTTCGACTTGGTCAGCCTTGGACAAAGGGTACAGCCTAAAGTTTCCTCTTGCCCACAGCTTCCCCCATCGCTTGAATCGGATCTTAAGAAGGTACCCATTAAAGGCTCCGTCGCAGTCTACCCTTACCATGCCATCAACAAATCGTCGACACTTTAGATCTTCTCTCGGTACATATAAGTCGCAAGTCGAATAACAGGAAGGCCACCCACATTCCGTGCAATGTTCACCCCATGGAATGAGTGTTCGCGCTATGACACCATTCTTAACTTCCTTGAACAGTTTCATACACTCGGCTGGCGCTTCTGATGCCGACTCAATCTTGTGATTTATTTCTGTCTCGTACATAGCATTTTCCTTATGGTTTCGTCGAACCGACACCGTCAAACAGAACCACTGCATATGAGATAGCGCGATGACACCTACGATGCAGGAAACTCATTGCTTAGCGGCTTCTAGCCGTGGCTCCGACCGCAGACAGTTCCACTCGTTTCGCCGCTATGACACGGCGATATTTCTCAAGCAGGTCTTTCCCAACCACAGTCCATGTTAGACGTGGCGCTGTCCTCAAGCATCCTGCGCGCAGTTTTTCAAGAAGAGGCCGATTGTCATTGAGCATGTCTATCTGCTGCGCGAGGGTCTCTACATCCCCAACTCGATGTACCAACGCGTTGTCCATGTGCCTGCAACTTTCAGTGCATGCATCGGACACTAGTGGAACAGTCCCGCTACCAATCGCGTCGGCACATACCAGACCAAACCCCTCTCCTATGCTTGGCAGTACAAGGAGATCACTCTTGCGCATCAGGATGGGGACATCGTCTCGATGTCCGAGGACTTGCACACTGGGATGGGACAAGAACGTAGAGAGCTTCTTGGCGTACGCCGACATGAAGCCCCCTGCGATCAAAAATTTCCCGCTCCGATGGGCCGCCGAGCGCAACCAAGCTTCAAGTGCATAGTGTAACCCCTTGGCAGGCACACACAGTCCCACGAACAGCATCGTTATACCTCGCTGCTCAGCGCGAAGAGTGCTATCATAAAAATAGGCTTTCTCGTCGTATCCATACCCGTGTCGGACAAGCTTCTCAGGCGAGAATCCTTGCTGGAGGAATGTCTCCAGCACAAACTCCGAGGGACAGAGGAGACGATAAGCGAGCTCGTATTCCTGCTCCTCTTTACGAACCACCCTGGCGTTAAACGCGTGTTCGTGCTTTCGTGGTAACTTAATATCAAAGCGTTCGCACTCCTGTCGTACTAACTCATAGTAGTACCTGGTATGGGCATTTGGCCTCTCCAACACCGTCGGTATGCCGAGGCCAGAGGCAACTCTTAGTGTCTGCCGAGCAGCCATCGGCCATGCGTGAATGATATCAATTTGAGGGCCTATTCTTTCTAGGCGTCTTGCTACTATGTGATCGTGGATCGCCAGCGCGTTCAGCTTTCCTATCGCCCTAAAGGGGAGGAGCGCTCTTCCCCACGATAGCGTGGGAGAAACCTTTACGTTGGGGGGCAATGTGCGGCTTATGCTCGCTGCGTGCACCGTAACGGATGCGCCAGCATCTGCCAGGCCTTTGACTTGGTGCCAAGCGGTGTGGCATATCCTTCCAGCTCCCAAGCGATGAGGGAAGCTGTATAAAACCCGAACAGGCGATTCGTTGCTCATTTCGGGATAGCGACAAGCTCAGAATGCACAACCTGGCTATCCTCGGAGCGGCGACCACGACGCACGGTTGTCACCCTCATTCCTGAGATCATTGCCAGCAACGCAAGCCACATTACTATGCTTTGATCGTAATAAGCTATTCCAATAAATCCGAGCACGTTCGCAAACACACTTGCTCCCATCGACCAAAGGAAGAATTCATTGCGATGATCTCGCTCAAGATAGGCTTGACGCCTGGCGCTCCCAATGATCTTGAAAGCGTATACGATTATGGCTACAAATAAGGCTAACGTCAGCAACCCACCGCTGGTTCCTTCGCTCACGTACCAGTCGATGCTGTCCCACATATCCCATCCCCATGACGCTTGAGTAGTAGTTCCCACAAGCCACCAATCCCAAAAATGGCGGATTGCTTGGTCGATGAGCTCGAAGCGATGATAGCCCGAAGATCCCCCTGTCAAATCTATGCGTGCAATCAACGCCCAGACTGGCGCCTTCATCACTAGGTGCAGTGTGGTTAATACGATTACTAAGCTCCAGCGAACAACTCGCATACCTCTGCGCACCGGCCAAAGACATAGCGCGAGAATCCCCGATCCAACCGCTGTCAATGATGTGCTGGTGTTTGAAGTGACCACCATCATGAGTGCACCGACAATGCCCAAGGTCGCTATTAAACGTGTACGACTTCTCTGCCACCATTCGCCAATGAACAATGGAACTAAAGTACCGCCAAATGCTCCCGCTAACAGCGGATGCATAAAGCTTGCCTGTGATCGAGGTCTACCCTCTCTGAAGTTGAGAAATGGGTCCGTTCCGCCAAACATTGCGTATGCCTTGTGTCCCAAGAATTGCTCGCTCACCATTAGAAGACCGCACGCAAAGCAGGCAAGCGCTAGGGCTTGAACAACCGCCCTGACTTGATCCTTCTCGTCACGAATCAGAAAACGGAATAAGAAGTAGACACCGAGATAGTTGAATAATTCCCCAAGCTTGTTGGTAAAAGCACCCCATTCTCCCCAGAGAAGAGAGAACGTCACAACGCTTGATGCCGCCCAGAAAACGACAACTTTGTCGAGCGTCTTCCACGTAATTCGATTGAACACCCCGGTTGGTTGCATTGCGCTCTTAAGGATGCGGACACAACCTGTTCCCACCAGCACTCTTAGCGGCTGAACATGCACCCCAGCGAAAACAATGACCTGCCAGCCGGGCACCAAAATTGCGCCCAGCACGAAGGCATATATTGCTAGCTTGCGAGGGGCAAACATTAGTACAGCGGCTGCGAACATGAGGACCGCTAGCAGGAACGGATGAATGTTGCTCTCGCCAACGCCACCGCCGAAATAGTGGGACTGGCCACCCTGATAGTACTGTTGGTTGGGATCCATGTTGTAACAGCGCTGACCAAACAGCAGTCAGGTTGCTCCTTGTGAACGAGACAGATTAGGCGCTCTATTTCTGGAACACCGCTTCGATGTTTGGTCCAGCCCCCAGAGCTTCAGCAACCTTCGCTAGAGGTAGAACGGACAACCGGAATGCTTTACGGCAGATTCTCGATACCAGTCCATTGTCCCGCTGTTCTGCCGCCGGTGATGTGCGAAATGCACATTTCTGAAGACCAGCGTCTAACAGATATTTCATGCTATGGGAGCAGTAACAACCTGGGGTTGACAACCATACTTCTCGGAACCCGGCAGCGGAAAGTAGCAAGCGAAGAGATGTTGGTGTGTAGTGATAAAGATGCCGAGGTACTTCCAAGCCAAACCAGTAACTGCCAAATACTCGCGCCTCCCAGGACTCGATATTGGGTAACCCCAAATAGATAACCCCGCCGGGTTTGAGCCATTCATATATTTTTTTCATCCGGTCGTGTGGATGATCGAAGTGTTCTAGAACGTGGAACATCGTGATCACATCGAAGCTTCCGGGCCGAAACGATGCGTCGAGCAAATCACCCGCGAAAATATGTGCCCCTGTCCTTGTTGTGGCCCTATTTGCTTGTAAGGCGTCAATTTCGATCCCATAGAGCTGCCACGATCGATCGGTCAAGCTGCTTAGGAACGCGCCAGAGCTACAGCCTATATCTAGCAGTGACTCACCCTTAAAAGTTGAAACTAGTCTCCGCTGCTTGGCCCAGCGTTCATGTGCGTTCGTCTCACCTGAACTTGAAATCGCATCGTGATAATTCGTTCCATAATGGTAGCGCATCTCCTCCGACGGAGGCGGATCCTCGAGCCACGCACCATGACATACAGAGCAGCGCGCCAAGTGGTACACTTCGCTACGGGAGTGAAATCGATCAGGAGCGCTAAGGAAGCTGGAGATCTCGTTGCTGCCGCAAAATACGCAATCTGCAGTTGCGCCCATGATGGGGATCTCTCCTACGGCTTGGCCAGGTACAACTCCATTTCTCAACAACGGTAACCTCCTTTTCTACAGTCCGGGTCAACTTTCCCATGCCCTCTACCAACTTTAGCTCGTTCGCAATGACGGACGGCTCTTCACCGTCCTTGCCTCTCTTTCTTAGCTTCCCCACCGGAGTTTTCTTGGCTTCGATTCGATCGAACAGCATGCATTAATGCATGGCCTTCATCGGCTGTGATTGATCTTGTCACGATTAGGGCCGGCCATGTGGCCACTAAGCATGCGGTGGCTACGATAGATAGCTTTAGGGAGGCCGAGACCCTTCCGC
>Ga0335073_10012049_pt1 | contig 12150 bp, 8 predicted proteins | sample Lox_Sample_22_FD_207093 | JGI IMG/M metagenome (GOLD analysis project Ga0335073, IMG submission 207093) | Soil microbial communities from Loxahatchee National Wildlife Refuge, Florida, United States - Lox_Sample_2.2 | ecosystem: Environmental > Terrestrial > Soil > Wetlands | place: USA: Florida... | reverse complement strand
TCCCGAAGGCCGGGAGCAAGGTGCCCCAGACGGCAGCTTCGAAAGAGGCATATGTGGCCTGGCACAACCCGTTCCTGTACTTCGGCGCACTGACCGGCGGGTCGGCGTGTCACAAGGACGAGGTCGGACTCGGCCAGCTCAAGACGGATCTGAAGAGCGATAGCTCGACGCCTACGCTCGCCTACATCATCCCGGCGGCTTGCGCCGACGGGAGCGAGGCGCCGTGCAAGCGGAACGCGAAGCCCGGGCTCGCCGGCGCCAACCAGTTCCTGAAGACCGTGGTGCCGGAGATCAAAAAGTCACCTGCCTACAAGAACGGCGGGATGATCGCGATCACGTTCGACCAGGCTCCGCAGACGGGAGAGTACGCGGACCCGAGTGCGTGCTGTTCGAGCCCCGCTTCCTATCCGAACCTCCGCGGCCTCCCGTCCGGAACGCCAGTCGCTCCGGCCGGAGCGACGGGGCCCGCGATCCCGGGAACCACTCCGATCGGAGGAACGGCAGCCGACACGACCGCGACCACGACCGACACGACCGACACGACCTCGACCGACACGACGACGGCACCCACAACGACCGACACGACGACGACGGGGTCAACCACTACCGGCACGACGACAACGGGACCGAGCACCGCCGCGGCCACGCCCACGACGGTTACGGCTACGACAGCGCCGGCGACGACCACCGCCCCAACGACCATCGCGACCCCAACGACCACCGCCACGCCAACGGCCACGGCGCCAGTCTCCCTGGGCACGGGCGAGACGACTCCGACCGGCGGCGGCGGTCAGGTCGGACTCCTCCTGATCTCACCGTACGTCAAGGCGAACAGCATCGACGTGGTCGACTATTTCAACCACTTCTCGCTGCTCGCCTCGATCGAGAGCCTGTTCGGGCTCCACCACCTGGGCTACGCCGGCGCGCCCGGACTACCGGTGTTCTCCGCCGGCGTGTTCAACAAATACGCGGGTTAACAGTTAGGAGAGGTCGATCGAGTTGATCACCGGCGGGTCGTCCGGACGGTCACCCGCGCCCGTCGGAACCGCTTCGATCGCGTCGACTGTGTCCATGCCATCGGTGACCTGACCGAACACGGTGTGCTTGCCGTCGAGCCACGGCGCGGCCGCGGTGGTGACGATGAAGAACTGCGAGCCGTTGGTGTTCGGCCCGGCGTTGGCCATCGCCAGCGCCCCCCGCACGACCTTGTGGCTATTGAACTCGTCCTTGAAGGTGTAGCCGGGACCGCCCATTCCGGTGCCGTCGGGGTCGCCTCCCTGGATCATGAAGTCCGGGATGACCCGGTGGAAGATGACCCCGTCATAGAAGCCGTCGCCGGCGAGCTTGCGGAAGTTGGCGACGGTCTCGGGCGCGTCCTCGTCGAACAGCTCGAACGAGATCGTGCCGTGGCTTGTGTTCATCTGAGCATTTGACATGGCCCGCAGCCTACTGCGGCCGGGGTCCTCAGCTATTGCTCGCGGTCTGGATCGCGGTGATCGTCGTGTCGACCGTGACCGCCAGCGCCGTCGCACCGGTGGACGAGTCAGTGCAGTTGACGGTCGCCGGCTGAACACTCGTCGACGACGCCACCGGAAGCACGAGCGGGATCGTCCCGGCCTGCGACTCCGTGCTCGAGCCGAGATCGACCGCGAGGCTCTTTGTCGTCGTCGTCGGGTTCGCCGGCGGCGGCGTGCCCGAGCCAGCCGGGACCGACAACGTGCAGTCGACCTCGACGTGCTGTCCAGCCGCGCCGCTGATCACGGCGTGCGGATAGGCCAGCACCAGGTACGACAACCCCGACGCGAGCGACTGCGACGCCACCTGCGTCGCGCTCGAGGTGAGCATCACCGCGGCGGTACTCGACCCGTACTCGTTCGGCAGCACCGGCGTGCAGGTCACGTTTCCCGACTGCGCGATCGACTGCATCGCCCCGTCGGTGCACGGCCCCGTGACGCGGAGCTGCACCTGGCTCGAGTTCACCTGCGGCGCGCCCACGGCACCGGGGATGATCTTGCCGGTGCCCACCGAGAACGGCTTGAGCTTGGCGTTGCCGACCGAGAAGTTCTGGAGCTGGGCGTTCCCGACGCTGTGAGGCGGCAGATGGATAGCCGCCCAACTGACCCCGCTGAGCGCGATGAACAGCGCGAGGAACGACACCACAAGCGACGCCGAGGGACGTGAAACACGCATCGCATTACCTCCCATATGAGTCCGATCCCGGCCCCGGGCGGCCGGGTGTGCATCGGACGCTATCCGCTCAGGCGCGCTGACACGAACGCCCGCGGCCGGCCTCGACCCCCAGGTCGAGGCCGGCCGCCGCCCCCTGGGACGGGATCAGTTGTTGCTGGCCGTTTGGACCGCGCTGATCGTCGTGTCGACCTTGACGGTCGGCGCCGGCGTGGCCGGGCTCGCGGCCGTGTCCGTGCAGCTCACGGTCGCGGGCTGGACGCTCGTCGACGAGGCGACCGGCAGAACCAGTGGGATCGTCCCGGCAGCCGGGTCAGTCCCGACATTCACGGCAAGCGTCTTGGTCGTGGTCGTCGGGTTGGCCGGCGGCGGCGTGCCCGATCCGGCGGGAACCGACAGCGTGCAGTCGACCTCGACGTGTTGGTTCACGGACCCCGCCGTGATCACCGCGTGCGGATACGCCGTCACCAGATACGAGGACCCGGCGGCGAGCGACTGGGTGGCGACCTGCGTCGCGCTTGTCCCGAGCGTGGTGGCCGCGGTGTTCGACCCGTACTCGTTCCCTACCGTCGGCGTGCAGGTCACGCTCCCGGACAGGCCAACCGACGAGATCGCTCCGGTCGAGCATGAACTCAAGACCCGCAGCTGCACCTGGCTCGAATTGACCTGCTTGGCGCCGACCGACCCGTTGATGATCTTCTTCGTGCCAACGGCGTTCGACTTCAGCTTCCAGTTGCCGACGCTGCCGTTCTGAAGCTGGGCGTTGCCGACGCTGTTTCTCGGAAGGCTCACCGCGGCATAGCCGGCGCCGCCGAGCGATACGAACAGGGCGATGAACGAGACCACCATCGGCGCCGAGGGGCGCCGGAGCCTGAGCGATTTCCGCAGACGCAAGAGCGATACCTCCAGGGTGTTAGGTTCCCGGCCTAACGCCGGCCTATCGAAGGCAACACATCGACGCGACCCGAAGTCGCGGCCGCCCTCCCGGGAGTTGACGGAGACCTGACAGGCTCGCTACGTCGCGGCCGGCTCGAGCCGCACGAGCTGTCCCAGCAGTTCGGTGCCGCTGACGCGATCGACGACGCGGTCGACGTCCTGCTCGGGCACCTCCAGCAGCGTGAACCGCTCGAGCACCCGGACGTTCCGGACGTGCTCGCCATCCAGACCGGTCGCGGCGGTGATCGCGTGGATGATGTCCGAGGGCTCGAGCCCGGCGGCCCGCCCCATCGACACGATCACCTTGCGCGCGCGTCCGTCGCCGTCGGAGGCGTCGTGCGGCTTGGAGTGCCGGCGGGGCTTGGCCTTCACCGGGGTGGGCGCAACGTGGGCGTCCTCGACCCAGGGAGCGAGCGTGACGCCGGCGTTGTTCTCGAGCGCTCGGAGCTCGCGCCGCTGTTGGGGCTCGACGAACGTGATCGCGCGGCCGCTGCGGCCGACGCGACCGGTGCGCCCGATCCGGTGCACGTACACGTCCGGCGAGGTCGGGACGTCGTAGTTGATCACGTGGGAGACCCCGGAGATGTCGAGCCCGCGCGCGGCCACGTCGGTCGCCACGAGCAGCGGCAGGCGGCCGTCCTTGAACGAGATCATCACGCCGTCGCGGGCCCCCTGGGTCATGTCGCCGTGGATGGCCTTGACGTTCAGACCGCGGTCGCGCAGGGTCCGGTACAGCTGTTCGGTGCGCGCCTTCGTCCGCACGAACACGATCGCCTGCTCGGGTCGCTCGGCACTGAGCACCTCGACGAGCTTGTCGGCCTTCTCTCGAGCATGTACCTCCAGCGCGAACTGCTCGACGGTCTCGACGGTAAGCGTCGCCGCCTGGACCCGGACGGTTACGGGGTTGTACAGGTACTGATCGGCCAGCCTCCTGATCTCGGGCGGCATCGTCGCCGAGAACAGCGCGGTCTGTCGACTCGATGGCGTGAGCGCGAGGATCTTCTCGACGTCCTCGAGAAAGCCGAGGTCGAGCATCTCATCGGCCTCGTCGAGCACGATGAAGCGACACCCGTGCAGAAGTAGGGAGTGGCGCGAGATCAGGTCCTTGACCCGGCCCACGGTCCCGACCACCACGTGACCGCCGGCGCGCAACTGCGCCTGCTGGGACCGGATGGGCGCGCCGCCGAACACCGCCACCACGTCGACGCCCTTGCGCCGGCCGTACGCGCGCAGCGCCTGCGTCACCTGGATGCACAGCTCCCGAGTCGGAGTAAGCACCAGTCCCTGGACCTCGTGCTCGGCGGGATTGACGTACTGGAGCATCGGCAGTCCGAAGGCCGCCGTCTTTCCGGATCCCGTCTGTGCTTGGCCGATCACGTCCAGGCCTTCGAGCAGCGGCGGGATCGCCTCTTCCTGAATCGGGCTCGGGGACTCGTAGCCGACGTCGTGAACCGCCTCGAGGATGTCGGGCTCGAGGCCAAGATCGGCAAAACTGGGCATTACCACTGAAGATAGACGTCAGGCGCGAACGGCAGCCGCTGACTTGGGGTCGCGGGGGCCTTGACTTGGGGTCGCGGGGCCTTGATTTGCGGTCGCGAAGCCTTGACTTGGGTTCGTTCGGGACCTAACGTTTCGGCTCCGATGGATTCTGCCGATCCGAACAAGATCAGCGCGCACGTCTGGCGCATCAGCGGGGTCGTGCTCATCGGATCGGTCATGTCGATCCTCGACACGACGATCGTCAACGTCGCGCTGGCAACGCTCAGCCACGAGCTCCACTCGACGATCTCGGAGATCCAATGGGTCGTCACCGGCTACATGTTGTCGCTGGCGGCCGTGATCCCGGTCACCGGATGGGCGGCGAAGCGGTTCGGGGCCAAGCAGGTCTATCTGGTGTCGCTCGTCCTGTTCACGGCCGGGTCGGCGCTGTGCGGCCTCGCCACCTCGACGACCGAGCTGATCCTGTTCCGGGTCCTCCAGGGGGTCGGCGGCGGCATGATCCTCCCGATCGGCCAGCTGATGATGGCCGAGGCGGCCGGACCGGAGCGGATGGGACGGGTGATGAGCATCGTCGCCGTGCCCGCGATGCTCGCGCCGATCCTCGGCCCGACGATCGGCGGTCTGATCATCCAGAACACGAGCTGGCGCTGGATCTTCTACGTGAACGTGCCGATCGGCGTGATCGCGGTCGCGACCGCGCTCCGCTACCTCCCCTGGCTGAAGCCCGGGCAGACCGACAAGCTCGACGTCCGTGGCCTGATCCTGATGGCCGCTGGCCTACCGCTCCTCACCTACGGCCTTGCCGAGATCGGCGTCACCGGCGGGTTCTCCTCGCCGAAGGTAATCGTCCCGATCATCGTCGGCATCGTGCTTGTGGCGGCGTTCGTGCTCCATGCCCTGAAGGTCCCCAACCCTCTGCTCGACGTACGGCTGTACCGCCGGGCGACGTTCTCCTCCGCGGCGTTCGCGATGTTCTGTCTTGGCGCCGCGCTGTTCGGCGGGATGATCCTGCTGCCGCTCTACTGGCAGGAGGTGCGTCTGGAGAGCGTCGTTCACACCGGGCTGTTGACCGCACCGCAGGGTCTCGGCGCGGCGTGCGCGATGCCGATCGCGGGCAAGCTGACCGACCGCTGGGGCGGCGGTGGGCTGGCATTGTTCGGCGTGATCGTATGCACGATCGCCACGATCCCGTTCGGGCTGATCGGCGCCCACACGTCGATCGTGTGGCTGTCGTTCGCGATGTTCGTCCGCGGGATCGGAATCGGCTTTGGCTTCCTGCCCGCGATGGCGGCGGCGTTCGCGTCGCTCAAGCGCTCCGAGCTGGCGAGCGCGACACCGCAGCTCAACGTCATCCAGCGGGTCGGCGGTTCGATTGGAACCGCGGTGCTCGCCGTCGTGCTCCAGCGCGCGCTGACCGGCGTGCACACGGTGAGCGGCGCGGCCGACGCGTACGGCACGGCGTTCTGGGTCTCGGCCGGCTTGACCACGATGGCGATTATCCCGTGCGTGATTCTGCTCCGAGCCGAGCGCAAGGCGCGCGCGGCCAAGGGGCGAGAGGCCGGGGCGTCCGCCGAGACAATGGCGGAGGCGATGGCGGCGTGACCGCGGGCGCCGAAGAACGGCTAGAGGCGCTTGGAGACGTGGTAGGCGAGCGCGAGCACGGCGAGGCCACCGAGCAGGTGGCGCGAGCGTTCAAGCGAGCGCTGGCCGCCCTGCGCCGGATGCGCGGGCGCGAGACCCACTGCCCGGGCGAGCTCACCGACGCGCAGTACAGCCTGCTGTTCTGCCTTCGAGACCAGAGTCAGATGTCGCTCCGCGACCTCGCGGACGCCGCGGACCTGAGTCCGGCGAGCGTCACCGAGATGCTCGAAGGGCTCGCTGCGGCGGGGTTGGTCGATCGGCAGCGCTCCGAGCGCGACCGGCGTGTGGTGCTCACGTCGCTCACCGACAACGGGCGCGTCCTCGTCGAGGAGCGGCGCGCGCGCTTCGAGCCCCGCCTCCGAGCCGCACTCGAGCCCTTCAGCGAGGACGAACTCGTGATAGCCGCTGCGGTGCTCGACCGCCTCCGCGACATGTTCGAGGAGGTCGCGGAGGAGCGGCTCCTCGATCACGGCGTCTAGCGCCGGCTCGTCATCGATCTCGATCAGCCCGTCGAGCAGGGCGATCATCGCCGCGTGCTCCTCGTCAGACCAGCGCCCGACGGGAGAGCCGCGGCCGACTAGGGCGCCGACGACGTAGTAGCCGATCTCGTCGCGCGGGCCCTCGGGATCGGGCGGCGCAAGGACCGTCCCGCCGCGGCTCGTATGGCGAGCGACCGCCCAGTCAAGCGCCGCGTCGGCCCGGCGGCGCTGGGCGTGGTAGTTGCGCCGCGTGTCGACTGCATCGGCGGCGAAGCGGTAGAGATCCTGCCGGCGGCGGTCATCGACGTTGTCGTTGTAGGCGCGGAGGATCGCGCCGATCACCGGGCACACCGACCGCGGGCGGTCTCCGAATCGCCCGCCGGCGAGCATCGAGGCGAGTTCCATCACGCACACGACCTCGCCCGGGCGGGGATGCCGGCCGGGCCCGAGGCGCACGTTCTGATGTGAGATCGCCCGCGCGGGCGCCGCTTTCGCCATTGCCCCCGGTTATCGACCAGGGGTGCTGGAGACTTAGGTGTCTGCTGTCCGCCGATACCCTCAGCCGGTGACGACACGGAGGGAGTTCATGGCGGCGGCGGGGGTCGCGAGCCTGGGGGTCACGTTTGGCGGTGGCGCGGGCGCAGCCTCTGACGCGGAGGCAGCCGGTCGCCACCCGTCCGTCGTCGCTTTCCACGGCACCCATCAGGCCGGGATCGCCACACCGACCCAGGAGCACGTGCACTTCGTCGCGCTCGACGTGGTGAGCGACTCCGCCGGCGACGTTCGCGCCCTCCTCGCGGCGCTGTCCGATGGGGCCGCTCGGCTTACGTCCGGCGAACCGGTCGGCGCGCTCCGGACGGGCGTCGACCCTCCGGTCGACACCGGGGAGGTCGTCGGTCTGGGCCCGGCGCGCCTCACGATCACGTTCGGGCTCGGACCGTCGCTGTTCAGGCCGGGACGGCTCGGGTTGGAATCCCGGCGCCCGGCGCCGCTCGTCGAACTGCCGTCGTTCGCCAACGACTCTCTCCAGCCCGGCATCTCGAATGGCGACATCGCGGTTCAGGCGTGTGCCGAGGACCCCCAGGTGGCCTTTCACGCGGTCCACGACCTCATCCGCCTCGCGAGCCCGACGGCTGTCCCGCGCTGGTCGCTGGCCGGGTTCGGTCGGACGCTCAACACAAGAGGCCGGCCGACCCCAAGGAACATCCTCGGGTTCAAGGAGGGGACGGCCAACATCGAGGCGCAGGATCACGCGGCGCTCGACCGGTTCGTGTGGGCGGGCGCACGCGAATCACCGGGCTGGATGAAGGGCGGCTCCTACATGGTGGTGCGCCGCATCCAGATGTTGCTCCACCACTGGGACTCGGTCAGCCTCGACCAGCAGGAGCGGACCTTCGGCCGGCACAAGCTGTCCGGCGCACCGCTCGGCAAACGCCACGAGTTCGACCCCATCGATCTGAGCACGGTCGTGGATGGACAACTGGCGATCTCCCGTCTCGCTCACATCAGGCTCGCCAGCCCTGCGTACAACAACGGGGAGCGAATCCTGCGCCGCGGCTACTCCTACACCGATGGCATCTACGACGGTGCGGTGGGCGGCGGGCAGCTGTTCATCTGCTTCCAGCGCGACCCGCGAGCCCAGTTCATCCCGATGCAGACCAGGCTCGCCCGGGACGACCTTCTGAATGAGCACACGCAGCACATAGGCAGCGCGATCTTCGCCTGCCCGCCGGGAGCGGCGCCCGGCGGCTTCGTCGGCGAAGGCCTGTTCGCCTGAATCAGTGTGCTCGCCGGCCAGCTGGTCAAGCCGGCCAGCGGGTCAAGCCGGCCAGCAGGTCAGCCGGCGAAGGCGAGTCCGTCCAGATGAGAGCGGCCCTTGCGTGGGTCGCGTACGCCGAACTGGACGGCGAACGCCTCGCCCGGTCCGTCGGCCTCGCAGAACTCGACCTTCCCCGGCAGCAGGATCGGCTTCTTGAACGCCACCTCGACCGTGAACGCTTCCGGGAGCTTGGACTCGAGCGCGGCGAGACACCGCGCCTTGGTCCACATCCCGTGGGCGATCGCCGACGGAAACCCGAACAGCCGGGCGCTGAGCGGGTGCATGTGGATCGGGTTGAGGTCGCCCGAGACTGAGCCGTAGCGGCGGCCGAGATCGCCCGCCAACGCCCACGTCGCCGCCGGGGGCAGGTCCTCGGCGCGCGGGAGCTCGCTACCCGGGGCGCTGGCCGCTTCCGACCCGGATCCGCGCTTGAGATTTGTCGAGATCTCCTCCCACACGAGTTCGTCGCCGGCGCGAATCTCGGTCCGCAGCGAGAACTGCTTCCCGCGTGGGTGGTCCTCGACCGGCGTCGCCCACACGTCGACCTGCAGCCGCTCCGAGCTACGGATCGCCCGGTGCTGGGTCATCCGGTTGTAGATGTGCACGAGCCCGATCGCACCGAAGGGGAAACCCGGGTCGGTCATCAGCGACAGCTGCAACGGGAAGGCGAGGATGTGGGGGAACGTAGCCGGCACGACGTCGCGCAACCGGAACTCACAAACCCGGTCGTACGCCGTCAGCCGGTCGGGGTCGATTCCCACGTCGGTCAGCCTCAGAGTGAGGTCCGGAACGTCACGGCCGCCCCCGCCGACGAACGGCAGGCGCGAGGCGCCCGGGACCATCGCCGCGCCGGCGCGGGCGAACAGCGGCAGCATCGACGGGGAGCTATGCAGTTCACGCGTCGCCATTCACGCCCCCACGAGGCTCTGCCCGCAGACGCGCACGACGTTCCCGTTGACCCCGCCGGTCGCGGGACTCGCGAACCAGGCGATCGTCTCGGCGACGTCGACAGGCAGGCCGCCCTGCGCGAGGCTGTTCATCCGCCGGCCCGCCTCGCGGGTCGCGATCGGCATCGCCGCGGTCATCTGGGTCTCGATGAAGCCGGGCGCGACCGCGTTGATCGTCAGCCCCTGCTTGCCGAACTGCGGAGCCGTCGACTCGACCATCCCGATTACGCCGGCCTTCGACGTCGCGTAGTTGGTCTGGCCGGCGTTCCCAGCGATGCCGCTCATCGACGACACGCACACGATCCGGCCATTTTCGCGAATCGCCTCGCGCGTCAGCAGCTCCTCGTTGATTCTCTCCTGCGCGGTCAGGTTGATCGCGAGAACTGAGTCCCAGCGGCTGGCATCCATCCGCCCGAGCGTCTTGTCCCGGGTCACGCCGGCGTTGTGGACGACCACGTCGACCCCGCCATGATTTTCGAGCAGGTAGCTCGCGATCCTCGCCGGCGCATCGTCGTCGGTGATGTCGAGCACGATCGTCGATCCGCCGAGCTCGCCGATCGTCTCCTCGAGCTCAGATTCGAGCGCCGGAACGTCGAGCCCGATCACGTGCGCCCCGTCGCGCGCGAGCACCTTGGCGATCGACCTCCCGATACCCCGCGAAGCACCCGTGACCAGCGCGAACTTGCCCGACAGCGGCAGCTCCCAATCGATCCGGTCGGCATTCAGGGCGGTTGCGCCGATGCTGACGACCTGACCGGAGACGTACGCCGACTTCGGCGACAGGTAGAAGCGGAGCGTCGACTCGATCTGCGGCTCGGCCTTGTTCCCGACGTAGATCAGCTGCGCGGTGGCGCCCTTTCGGACCTCCTTGGCCACCGAGCGCACGAACCCCTCGAGCGCGCGCTGGGCAGTTGCCTGACGCGGGCTCTTGCAGTCGCCCGGCGGGGTCCCGAGCACGATCACGCGACCCGATCCGCGGACTCGGCGGATCGTCGGTCCGAAGAACGCCCACAGCTCGTGCAGCTGCGCGCTGTCCGCGATCCCGGTGGCGTCGAACACGAGCGCCTTGAACGTCTGCTCCTCGGGCGCGGCATCGGCGTTGAAAACCTTGGCCTCGAGACCGGCGTCAGCCGCCGCCGTCCGGACGTCCTCGAGCATCGGCGTGTGGACCTCGGCCTCGATCGCCTTCAGCACCGTCGCGATCGCGGATGCCAGACGTCCGCCGGGCGCCGCGCCCACGAGCACGGGACCATTGATGACCGGCTGCCCGCGCTCGTAGCGCTCGAGCTTGACCGGGCTGGGAAGTCCGATCTGCTTGGAGACGATCTTGCCGATCGGCGTGTTGACGAGTTGCTGGTAGCGGTCGCTCATGCTGCTGCCTCCATGATCGCGGTGACGCCGAGGCCGCCGGCCGCGCATATCGAGATGAGTCCCCGGCCGGAGCCGTTCTGATTCAGAGCTTTCGCCAGGCCCGCGACGATCCGGCCGCCGGTGGCGCCGAACGGGTGACCCGCCGCCAGCGAGCCTCCGTGCGTGTTGAGCTTGTCGGTGTCGATCTCCCCGAGCTCGTGGTCGAGGCCGAGCCGCTCGCGGCAATAGACCGGGTCCTGCCATGCCTTGAGCGTGCACAGCACCTGCGAGGCGAAGGCCTCGTGGATCTCGTAGTAGTCGAAGTCGCTCAGCTTGAGGTTGTTGCGCTCGAGCAGCTTCGGGACCGCGTAGGTGGGCGCCATCAGCAGGCCCTCGCGCGCGTGGACGTGGTCGACGGCGGCCGTTTGCGCGTCCGTGATGTACGCCCGCACGGGCAGGTTGTGGGCCGCCGCCCAGTCTTCGGTGGCGAGCAGCACCGCCGAGGCGCCGTCGCTGAGCGGAGTCGAGTTGCCGGCGGTCATTGTTCCCTGTTCCCCGCCGAACACCGGCTTCAACTTGGCGAGCTTCTCGACGCTCGAGTCCGGCCGCAGGTTCTGGTCGCGCTCGAGCCCCAGGAACGGGACGACGAGATCGTCGAGAAAGCCGGTGTCGTACGCGGCGGCCAGGTTCCGGTGGCTGCGCACGGTGAGCTCGTCCTGCTCCTCGCGCGTGATGCCCCACTCCTTGGCCATGATCGCGGCGTGCTCGCCCATCGAGAGCCCGGTGCGCGGCTCGGCGTTCCGGGGGAGCTGAGGCACGATCTGCTGCGGGCGGACCTTGGCGAGCGCCTTCAGCCGGCCGGCGTTGGTCTTTGACCGGTTGATCGTGAGCAGCACCTGGCGCAGGTCTTCGTTGATCGCGATCGGCGCGTCGGAGGTGGTATCGAACCCGCCGGCGATGCCCGAGTCGATCTGGCCGAGCGCGATCTTGTTCGCGACGAGGATCGCCGCCTCGAGCCCGGTGCCGCACGCCTGCTGGAGGTCATACGCCGGCGTGTGGGGGTTCAGGCGGGTGCCGAGGACCGACTCGCGCGTGAGATTGAAGTCGCGGCTGTGCTTGAGCACGCCGCCCGCGGCGACCTCGCCAAGGACCTCGTCCTCAAGCGAGAACTGGCTGATCAGCGCCTCGAGTGTCGCGGTCAGCATGTCCTGGTTCGAGGCCCGCGCGTAGGGGCCGTTCTGCCTGGCGAACGGGATTCGGGTGCCGCCGAGCACAGCCACTCGGCGGGTAC
>Ga0335073_10012048_pt1 | contig 12151 bp, 17 predicted proteins | sample Lox_Sample_22_FD_207093 | JGI IMG/M metagenome (GOLD analysis project Ga0335073, IMG submission 207093) | Soil microbial communities from Loxahatchee National Wildlife Refuge, Florida, United States - Lox_Sample_2.2 | ecosystem: Environmental > Terrestrial > Soil > Wetlands | place: USA... | reverse complement strand
CCATGGGCAAGGTGAACAAGCTGCGCCACGTGGTCGCGCTCACCAAAGCGATGACCGTTGAATTCTTCAAGCCTGTGCCGCTGAACAAGCCTTTGCGCGTGGAGTCGCGCGAGGTCAGCGTTCGCGGCCGCCGCCACACCAACATGGCCGAGATTCTGAACGAAAAAGGCGAAGTGCTGGCCCGCAGCAAAGGCCTCTTCATTGCCATCGACCCGCACCGCATGTTTGCGAAATTCGTAGATCGATAGGTACCCTTGTCATCCTGAGGCCGCGGAGTCGTTCGTTTGCGAACGACTCCCAACGAAGGATCTATGCACTTCCCGTGTGGGCGCGGGCGCTTCTTCGGCTCGCTCAGGACAGGAACAACGCCGTGACTTTGACTTTGCCGGGCACTGCTCGCCCACCAACTCGGATATCGCCTTCCCCGCCACGGCCTCTCCTACGACCTCTGGCAATGGGATAAACTCTGGAAGCAATCCGGCTTGACCACGCGCCCGCGCTGAAACTCTCAAGCTCCTCACTCGATATCTCGAACGCCGCGACTCCGGAGTACCGCGAATCGTGAATGGGCAGTAAAATAGCTTTGGGGTACTCGGATTCCCGGCGTCCCCCAGCGGGTTTAGCTGATGGCTAATGGCTGACGGCTGAAAGCTGGCGGCCGGTGCCGCACCCAGAAAAGATTAAAATCATGTCCCAGAACAACGGTACTTCCACCTCGCTCCGTCTCAAGACCGGCCTCGCGGAAATGCTCAAAGGCGGCGTAATTATGGATGTGACGAACGCCGAGCAGGCCGTCATCGCCGAAAAAGCCGGCGCCGTTAGCGTCATGGCGCTCGAGCGCGTGCCCGCGCAAATCCGCGCTGAAGGCGGCGTCGCGCGCATGGCCTCGCCCAAGAAAATCCGCGAAATCATGGAGGCCGTTTCCATCCCTGTCATGGCTAAGTGCCGCATCGGGCATTTTGCCGAGGCTCAAATTCTGCAAGAGCTCGGGGTCGACTACGTCGATGAATCCGAAGTGCTCACGCCCGCCGACGAAGCCCATCACGTCGACAAGCACGCCTTCAAAGTTCCATTCGTCTGCGGCGCGCGCAATCTCGGGGAAGCTCTGCGCCGCATTGCCGAAGGCGCAGCTATGATCCGCACCAAGGGCGAAGCCGGCACCGGAGACGTGGTCCACGCCGTCAAGCATATGAGGCAAATTGTTCAGGAGATGAAAATTCTCACCGTGCTCAGCGAAGAAGAACTCTACGCCAAAGCCAAAGAGCACCAGGCGCCTTATGAGCTGATCAAGCTGGTCGCCAAGGAAGGGAAGTTGCCGGTGCCGAATTTTTCCGCCGGAGGCATCGCCACGCCCGCCGACGCTTCGCTCGTCATGCAGCTCGGCGCCGAAGCCGTCTTCGTCGGCAGCGGCATCTTCATGAAAGATTCCACCACGTTCGCTCCGCCCGAAGAAGCCGCCAAGCGCGCCCGCGCCATCGTGCTCGCCGCCACGCATTTCAATGACCCTAAAGTATTACTTGAAGTCAGCGAAGACCTGCCCGGCGCCATGAAAGGCCTCGCCGTGAGCGCGCTGGACGAGGCGCAGATGCTGCAGACCAGGGGATGGTAGCGCTCGACAACTCAATCACGGCGAGGCATCCGATGACTCTTTCAGGCGGGTGGCCCAGGTTCCCACAGAACGTGCAATCCGTTTGAATCTTGGGTGCCCCATGTTTGCCCGGTTTTCTTGGCAAACATGGGACCCGGCCTGAAGTTACGAAACCAACCTCCCAGGTCTCGCAAACGCGGCGAGACCTGGGGCACCCCAGCCCTCAGGGGCTAAAGCCCCTTCTTGTCTGTAGAGACCCCAACCGCAGTGCTAAAGCACTGCGCCACCCCAAACCCCAACTTTGAGGGCAAACTCTTCAAGTCATAGCTTTTGGGTGGCGCAGCGGTTTACCGCTGCGATTCAGGCTCCCATACAGACCGGCTTTAGCCGCTGGGGGAAGCCATCCAACTCAAATTTTGGCCAAGCGGAACTGTAAGGATATTCCTCCGGTTTCGAGGCCAATCCGCGCTTCAGGGGATTTCGATGAATGTATTCGCGAAACGCGAAATATTCGGCGGCATCCCTCACCCGGCGGTCGTGGTAGCTTGGCTGCCAAATTCCGCCGGCGAATCCCAGCTCTTTTTTCGCTGCGAAAAGAAAATCCGCCCTTAATGAGTTGTAATGCCCTCTCCAGAGTAATGGTCGGTGTGATCAGTAGGTGAAAGTGATTGGGCATGAGTACGAATTCATGCAGAAGATATTTTCCCTGCCGGCGATAGTGGAACAGCACGTCCACGAGAAGGGCTGCCATACGGTCTGCCTGAAATAGACTCTGCTTCTGGAATGTTGAAGCAGTAATGAAGTAGCAGCTATGTCCGGTGCTGCCGCGAGGCGGAGCGGCCATGATTGCCCTCAGCGGCTGAAGCCGCACAGGTTTGCCATGCTATCGCAGCGCTGGAAGCGCTGCGCCACCCAAAATCCAAAATCCGCACCCGGAATTCCCAATCCGGAATGGTCCCAGTGTTTTTGGGTGGCGGATCGCCTGCGGCGTTATGATTGCATCGCATTTACTTAACGCTGGGAGGGCGCCATGATTCGCGAACGCGTCGTGAAAGCTGTATTGATCGTGGTGGGAGTACTGTTCCTGGCGGCGGCTATTCCGCTGGTGATGTTTTTCTCGCGAGATCCAGCAGTGGCAATGATCATGAGTATCTATGTCACGCTCGGGTTTTTTCTTTTGCTGTCGGTGGGTGACCCGATGGCGCACCGCAGCCTGATCTGCTTTGCCGGATGGGCGAACCTGGCTCACGCGGGAGTAATGGCTGTGCAGGCCTATCGGCACGTAATCGAAACAAGGGAGCTGTCTGGAGTAGCTCTGTTCGCAATCGTAGGCCTAGCACTGATCGCGATCGCTCCTGCGAAGCAATCAACCCGGCAGACTTCAGCGGCAAGAGCGGCGTAAACAGGCGCGCGGCAGGTCTTTTGAGAGAATCAAAAGCCCGGCTGACCCATAACATCGCGCCTTGACTCAGGGCCAGACCTCTGGGATGATTCGCAGCCGTACGCTAGAGGAGGCTCTATGCCACATTATTTGAACCTGGTTGCCTACGCGCCGGAGGGTTGGGCGGCGATCGTCGCGCATCCGCAAAACCGCCTGGAAGTCATCAAGTCGGCCATCGAAAAACTGGGCGGCAAGATCGTTACCGGCTGGTTCGCGTTTGGAGAATACGACGTTGTCTCGATTACCGAGATGCCAGATAACGTTGCGGCGGCTGCTATTGCCATTGCCTTTGCCGCGGGCGGCGCGTGCAAGAGCGTGCGGACTGTCCCGTTGCTCTCACAGGAAGAAGCGCTGCAGGCGCTTAAGAAAGCTGGCGAATGCGGCTATCGTCCGCCCAAAGCAGCGTAAGCATGGCCCCGGGCGGCCCCGGCTTTCCGTAAAGTCAAACTCCCCGCCCGAGCAAAGCTTGGACGGGGCAGGCTTCATTCTAGGAAAGAAAATAGTCCGTCGAGTTGATGGCGGGTGGTGGCTGGCCCAGGCTGCGGATCATGCCGACAATTTGACCGCGGTGGAAGTTGGAGTGGGCGAGCACGTGGCGCAGAATTTTCCAGCGAGGCAGCTGCGGCCGGCCATCCGGGAGCTGAACGAAGATTTCAGCCTCCAGGTCCTCTTCCGACTGCGCTTCGAGCCACTGCCGAAAGCCATCCCATAGATTCGGCCAGCGCTGGCGCAACGCGTCAAGCGAGAGTTCGGGTGCCGGCCCTGGTGGCAAAATATAGCGTCCCATCGCCGGCGTGTCGCGGAGGCAGAGTAACCAGACTCTCTCGCCATCGTAGATATGGCGCAACGTGGCCAGAATGCCGGCGTGCGAGAGGCGCAGCTCAAGCGCCAGTTGCTCGGCGGCAAGCGACGAGCACGCCGCCAGCAAGCGATGATTGGCCCACACGGAGTAGGCAACATCGCTGCGCAGCACCCGTTTTCCGAAGGGCATTGGGAAAGTATACGTGGGGCGGCGAAGCGGACGAAAATGAGCTGCCCATTATTTGGTTCGACTCAACAGGTGTTCGGTGTTGCGTGATATTTTTATGACGTTGCCGAATCGATCATAGGTGATGTCCACGCTCGGCTCGCCGTCTTTTCCACCGATCGTGCGCGAGGTGGTTCCGCGCATGAGTGCTTTTGCAGATGAGATCCGGCGCTTTTGTTCCAGCGCCGGGTTAGGCAATTCCCATGGACGCGGAAACTGTCTCGGCGCGACACAAAGTACCTGCTCGGCTGTGCCGTTGTAGCAGAACCCCCATTCGTTGTCCCCGTTGTAGAAGCAACACCCAAACACCAAGGTGCTTGGCGGAGGTGTAGAACTGTCAAAGGCAAATACGCCAACAGCACCGGGAAAGATGTAACCCGAAGCCGCCGCACTTCCGTTAAAGTTAGTCTGCGCGAAAAGAAAGCCATAAATGGGCGTGGAGGGTATAAGGTCCCACCCTGGCGGCGAACTCACCGGGACTATGTTCTGCAGCCCACCGGGAACAACAGCGACGTCGTATTGCGCGCCGATCAGCATGCCGTAGATATCGAACGGTTCGGGGCTCGTGTTGCGAACTAGAAAGACGTATTTGAAGGTCGTGTCTTCTTGGGTCGCGAAAAAATCGGCGAAAGCAGAGGAGGCCATATCCAGCTCCTTGTAGAGAAATCGGACCCGGGTTCGATACCTGAAAATGAGTGCCCAGCGTACACCGCAAGCTTCTGTCTGTCATGGGGGAACTTTACTGGATGGGGTGGCGCCGGCCGCGTGCAGTTGCACTTTGACCATTAGATTCTGGAGGCTTACTCTTACTCTTCACCGATATCCTCATTCCAGATGTGTGGATTTTTCCGAATGTACTCAGCCATCATCGAGGCGCACTCTTCAGAGTCCAGATCAATCACGTGGACGCCCAGGGACCGAAGCCAGTCAGCGCCACCTTGAAAATTGCGGCTTTCGCCGATCACCAGTGTGCCGAAGCCGAATTGCCGGACCAGGCCACTGCAATACCAGCAGGGAGAAAGCGTGGTGACCATAATCAGGTTGCGATAGCTGCGCTGGCGACCCGCGTTACGGAAGGCATCGGTCTCGCCGTGAATGGAAGGGTCGCCGTTTTGCACACGCCGGTTGTGGCCTTTTCCCAAAAGAACTCCAGCCGCGTCGAAGATCGCCGCGCCCACCGGAACTCCGCCTTCGGCCAGCCCCTGGCGCGCTTCGGCCAGGGCAAGGGCCAGCATCGCTTGGTAGTCGGGAGCGAAAGCCATGGTGGGGTATAGGGTATCGCAGGATGCGGTCGCGAGGCGTGCACTTTGAGGCGAATCATCCCACGGCGGGTGCAGAATAAGCAAGAATACCGGACTTCCGGTCAAGCCCTTTTTGAATTTTTGATGCAGACTATGGAATCAAAACGAAGCAGACGAGTTTGTGAAAGGAGAGTCAACAAATGAGTGAACACTACCACGATGTTGGCGACCTGCGGTTTCTGAAGGAGATGGGAAAGCTCGCGCCCACAGACTTCAACGCGTGGCTTGCTCTGGACAATATCGTGCGCCGAGAAGACGGAGCCATTCCGAGAAAGTATCGAGAACTCATCGCCTTGGCCGTGGCATTCACGACTCAGTGTCCCTATTGCATTGAAGTCCACACCAAGGGCGCGAAGTCGGCTGGCGCATCGCGTGAGGAGATTACGGAGACCTCGATGGTCGCCGCCGCCTTGCGCGCAGGAGGCGCGGCCACGCACGGCGCCATGGCGTTGAAGTTCTATGACCAGGCTTGAGGTTCATTGCCGTCAAGCCGGGCCGCCGCGCTCGAAAACGGCGGTCAGGGATTAATCAACGAACAAAAATAAAGGAGACAATCATGCCTTTGATTGAAGTGAAATTGATCGAAAAAGTGTTCACGCCCGAGCAGAAGAAGGAGATCATCAGCAAACTGACCGACGCGATGGTCTCGATTGAGGGCGAGAACATGCGGCCCGTCACCGTGGTCGTCATCGAAGAAGTTCGCAGCGGCGACTATGGAATCGGCGGGCAGGCCATGACGACCGATGCCGTCCGCGCCCTTGCGGCGGGCAAGAAAACGGCGGCCTAATAAAGCTTGAAGATGCCCCGCTCAAGCCTGGTTTGGGCGGGGACTTTTCTTGAGTCAAGTCGGATTGATCTGGCCACGAAATAACCGCGGTGTTCCAGAGTTACTCTCCGGCTTTGCTCGCCAAAGTTTCAACGACACTGATGTTTTGCAGTAAATCCGCCGGCAAGCCATGCCGCTCCTTCAAGTACTCCGCGCTGTTATAGGAAAGCCAGACCTTGCCTTGCGCATCCTGCCAGACCAAAATCTTCAGTGGTAGATCGATGGCGATGCTCGGCGCGGCCAGCATGAGCGGCGTTCCTGCCTTCGGGCTGCCAAAGATCAGCAACTTCGTCGGCGGCATTTTCAGCCCCACTTTCTCCGCTTCGCCGCTATGATCGATCAGGGCAAACAGCGTCACGCCTTTGGCTTGCAGAATGCTCTTGAGCTTTTCTACCGTCTGATCGACCGAGTGATTGCTGGGCCGGTCGATGATTCCTTTGCTTGCTGCCGGAGCCATGGACACCTCCTTATTTTGAGGATGCAAATTCGCAGCGCCATGTTCGGAAACCAAGTAAATTGCCATGGCCAGCCCCACCAAGGCCAGGAACAGCGCGATGAACACTGCCTGGGTCGAGGGACGAGACGGCAGCGGCCCTCCCCGCTCCAATTCCTGGACAAGCTGAAGATGGTGCCAGGCCGAAAGCGCATTCACGATCACTCCCAGCACAATCAGCGCCGTGCCGAACCAGAGCGACAACCCATACGAGGGAGTTGCAGGCCCCTGCTGGATGAACTGGAGTTCCTGCAGAAACAATCCAAACCGCGCCACGACAAAGCCAAACCCCATCAGCGCCAGCCCGGTACGAATCCAGGCCAGGAACGTTCGCTCCGCAGCCAGGAGATCACTTAGCGCAAGCTTCGCGTTTGTCTGGGTCGACACATTCATTTTGTTTGTCCTGGGTTGGCTATTTTCACTTTTGCATCTGCATGGCCGCCCGAATTAGTCCCACGCCCAGAGTTACGACCGCTCCCGCCAGAAATACCGCACCAACATATGCCAGCTTCAGCAGTCCGTTTGGCTGCGTCGCCGTGGGCGACACGATGGATAAAAAGAACGCCGCCGGAATCAAGATTGCCGCAATGGGAGCGCCGGCTCGCGCCAGCCATTTCCAGAAGGGTGAGAGCACCGCCTCATCAACATAGCGCAGCATCACGAGAGAAAGCACAAGATACACCCCCGCGTGGGCATGCCCGGCGCGCCACATATCGTGGCGCAGCGGATTGTCGTTGTATCCCGGCACATTTCCCGTCAGCATGGAAAGCAGCGTCAACCCTCCATACATTACGCTGGGAATAACCACCAGCAGAATTCCCGCCAACATGCGTGATTCTCGCGACATGATCTCCTCCGCAGATTTCTAATCAATCGGGTTCTCCTGAAACAGTCTCGCGACCATTGCCGAGTCCAGGTAAGCGCGAACTCGTACAATCACTCCGTCGCGGAAATAGACGACCCAGCAATAGCGGTTATCGAATCGCATGCCGTTCCTGGCCGTCGCGAGAGATCGCAGCTCCACGATCGCCTGATCGTCTTTAACGATCAAATTCTCCACATGCAGTTGCGTCCCCTGTGGCAGGACTTTGCCCAACTTGGCAAAGGTGCCGTCGACGAAGGCCTTCTTACTTGGATAGTGACCAGCCAGCGGATGCGTACCCATCACCGTCCAGTCAACATCGTCAGCTACATGAGAGAAGAACCCGGCACCATCTCCGTTTTCGAGTCCTTTGAAAATCTCTCGCACCCGCTCGGGTGTGATCGTTCCCCCATTCATGGCCCTCTCCACTTTTGTTTGTCTTTTTAATTGAGCCTCTACGGCACAGCCGGGTCGCGCTTCTGCATCCGGGATTCGACATAACGCTTTAACTCCGCGAGTATCCGCACATTCTCCCTGCGGAAGCCCCAGATGACGAGTGGCTCCGCCAATTTCATCATGCCCGGCATTTGGATGGTCATATCGAGCGCCCGCAACACGCGTGTGGCGCCGTCGGCCGGTTGCAAGGTGTAGCGAATACGGACCTCGATGTCAGCCCGAAGCGGGCCCCATCGTAACGCCATAGTGTGATGAAACGCGATGTGCCGGGGAGGATCGTACTCCGTAACCGATCCCGGCCTCTGGCCCGCCGGTCCTGCGTCGAGATAGGTCGTACCCAGGCGCACCGGATACGGTGTTACCCGGCTGGTTGCGCCGAAAGCCTCCGAACCAGAGAGCCAGCGGCCATAATTCGGCATGTCAGCGATCAGATCGAAAATGATCTCCGGAGAGCCGCCGATTTCCGCCGTGAACTGCGGGTGCAGAGTGGACATTGGTTTTTCTTCTCTTCAGTCAGGAATCGGCGCCACTTTCCGGCAGAGCGAGCGACTCACTCACCACCACTTCAGCCGCATGCAGCCGCCTTACGGTTAGATCCTGAATCTCAAGCGATTTTATTTCTGCGCTGTCCAATACCGTCCGATGGATCGCCAACCGGCGAATGGCCAGCGCCCCCAGAGCGAATGCGCCAAACGCGACCGCACCGACGGCGGTGGCCATGACGGCCACTCCGCGCAGCCGGTAGTCTTGCTGGCCGGTAAGCTCCTGCATGAGTGTCCCTCCGCGGTTGAAGTGATTCAGTGTACATCTCAGTCCCCGACGTTATACTTTCCGCCCAGGCATATTGGATGATTCCTGACATCATGCAGGGCTGGGACAATTTTTTCGTCGCGGAAGCCGGTGCAGCCGCGGCGCTGGCCGGACTTCTGTTCGTCGCCGTCTCGATCAACCTGTCGCGCATTTTGGAATTCCCCAACCTGCCCGCCCGCGCCGCGGAGGCCCTGCTGTCGCTGCTTTCCGTGCTTGTCGTCTCGACCTTTGCGCTGGTTCCGGGACAGTCTCGGCGGGCTTACGGTCTGGAGATTGGCTTGGCCGCCCTGCTGACGTGGGCAGTGCAGACCATCCTGCTTCGGCGGACTTATCGGTTCGATCGGAAGTATTCCAATCTCGTAGCGCGGGTTGCCATGAATCAGCTGCCGCCGTTGACATTCGGGGTCGCCGGATTAATGCTTTTTGCCGGAAATCCCGATGGCGTCTACTGGATGGTGCCTGCGACGCTAATGGCTTTTGCCGCCGGGATTTTCAGCACTTGGGTCCTGCTGGTTGAAATCCAAAGATAAAAAAACAAATTTAGCACCGGCTGCCCATGCCTGCGCTGAGCGAAGTCGAAGGGTCTCGCCGCCTTTGCGAGACCTGGGAATGATGTTTGCCGCGCTCAACTCGCCAGTGCTAGCCTAAGCAAATGGCTACCAAGAAAAAAACAAAAAAGAAGAAGCCGGCGAAATCCCGCCGGACCGCCGGCAAATCGACATCACCGAGGAAAATGGCAGTGAAAACGGCTAAGAAGCCGGCCAGGAAGCGGGCTACGTCGAAATCTTCCAGAAAGACAAAAACAAAAAGCCCCCGCCGGGTTCCTCCCCGCCAGGCCCCAGGCAAACCGTCACTCAATCGTGACGAGTTGGGTCCCGATTCCGCCGGACAATCAGGCGATCTTCAGGGCCTCTCTGACGTCGAGACCGTGGACTCGGAAAGCGTTGACGAGCTGGTCGAAGAGGGCAATGCCCTCGAGGCCGAAGCAGTGTCCGGGGTCGAAGCAGCCGACAACGATGGCGCGGGCGAAGTCCACACCCACGAAGTGCCGGAAGACGACGTGCCCGAAGAATATCTCGATCAAGACTAGATGAAAATCGGTGTCCTGGCCCTGCAAGGTGATTTCGATGCCCATCGCCGCCGGCTCGAGGAGCTGGGCGCCGAAGTTGTGCTTGTAAGAAAGCCGGAACAGCTGGACGAAATTGCCGGCCTCGTCATCCCCGGCGGCGAATCGAGTACATTCCTCAAACTTCTGGGTGAGGCCGGAATCGAAAAACTGAAAGCGTTCGTCCGCGCAAAACCGACCTTCGGCACCTGCGCCGGAGCAATTCTTCTCGCTAAGGAAGTCGAGAATCCCACTCAGACTGGCCTCGGCGCGCTCGACATTGGTATCCGCCGGAACGCCTATGGCCGGCAGATTGACAGCTCCATCCGTGAAGGCCAGCTGGGCAGTCAGCCTATTGAGATGGTCTTCATTCGTGCTCCCAAAATCGAGCGCCTTGGCCCCGGGGTTGAAGTCATCGCAACGGAGAACAACCATCCTGTCGCTGTCCGGCAGGGAAAAGTCATGGCCGCAACTTTCCATCCTGAGCTTTCTGACGATCCGCGTCTGCACCGCGCGTTTCTGGATCTGGTAAGCAACGGAAATAAAGCCTAGCGCCGATTGAATCGTTGAGACATTAATTCAATGACGCGATGTCTCAATGATTCAATATCGTATACTTTCGCAGCACACACTAGCCTTAGTTCCAAATGTCCATTGGCATTCGCATTCGCGATCTGCGCAAGACTTATCACTCCGCCCCTCCGTTTGCCGCAGGCGCCGGCGGCTTTGCGCCGCGTGGTGGCAAACCGGCAAAACAGTCCAAACCGCAAATCGTGGCACTCGACGGCCTCTCGCTCGAGGTCAAGAGCGGCGAGATTTTCGGTTTGCTCGGTCCAAATGGAGCAGGGAAGTCGACCACCGTTGGCGTTCTCACTACGCGCGTTCGGCCGGACTCAGGCGAGGTCTGGATCGGCGACCACGATGTCTGGAAGCAGCAAGTCACGGTCAAGCGCCTGATCGGCGTTGTGCCGCAGCGCGCAAATCTTGATTTCGCCCTCACCGCCCGCGAAATTCTCATATTTCATGGCGCCTATTTCGGACTGGCTGCCAAAGAACGCAATCAGCGCGCCGCCGATCTGCTCGAGAAATTTAAGCTCACCGACCGCGCCGACCAAATGGTGCGCGGATTTTCCGGCGGCATGCAGCAGCGGCTCTCCATCGCCCGCGCCATGATGCACGATCCGCAGGTTCTCTTTCTCGATGAGCCGAGCGCCGGCCTCGATCCGCAGACTCGCATTCTGCTGTGGAACATCATTCGCGAATACAACCAGGCAGGGAAGACCGTTCTGCTGACCACCCACAACATGGAAGAAGCCGACGCCCTCTGCCAGCGCCTCGTCATCATCGACCACGGCCGTGAGATTGCCCTGGGCACTCCGGCCGAACTAAAGGCGGCAATTCCCGGCGGCTTTGTGTTGCGCCTGCGCTTCGGCAACCAGACTCCCGATCTGTTGCAGCGTCTGCAATCGCTTCCCGGTGTCAGGGAAGTGAAAGCCGCTGACACCACCGGCGCCGACATCTACGCCGACCGCGGCGGTTCGCTGATTCCGCAGATCGCCAACCTCGCCGTCGCGGTGGGAGTTGAGCTGCACGACGTTCATATCTCCGAGCCCAGTCTGGAAAACCTGTTCCTGCACCACACCGGAAGGAGCCTGCGCGATTGAACTGGAAAACTTTTGGGGCTTTGCTGGCCCGCGATGCTCACGTCGCGCGGCGGAATGCGCTGCAACTCTTTTTGCAGACTTTTTTGCAGCCGCTGATGTTCGTCTTCATTTTTGGCCGCGTGATGGTGCGCAGCGGCTATATGCCTCCGCAGTACAAAAGCCTTCTCTTGCCCGGGATCATGGCGATCAGCATGGTTTTCACCGGAGTGTGGGCCGTCGCCATGCCTCTGATCGCTGAATTTCAGTGGACACGCGAGATCGAAGACCGGCTACTCGCTCCCATCGAAATCTCCTGGCTCGCGGTGGAAAAAGTCATCGCCGGCATGATCCAGGCTGTCGTGGCGGGTTTGGTCGTGATTCCTTTGGCTTGGTTGCTTTTGCGTCCGGGCATCGACATCAGCGTTCACTCAACGCCTGAATTCGCGCTTATGACTTTGCTGGTCGCCGGTTTTTCCGCTTGCGGCGGGCTTGCCCTCGGATGCAGCGTCAATCAGCAGCACATCGGGCTCATGTTCAGCATGGTCATGACGCCGATGATCTTTTTCGGCTGCACTTATTATCCCTGGAGCGCGCTGGCC
>Ga0335073_10012046_pt1 | contig 12152 bp, 14 predicted proteins | sample Lox_Sample_22_FD_207093 | JGI IMG/M metagenome (GOLD analysis project Ga0335073, IMG submission 207093) | Soil microbial communities from Loxahatchee National Wildlife Refuge, Florida, United States - Lox_Sample_2.2 | ecosystem: Environmental > Terrestrial > Soil > Wetlands | place: USA... | reverse complement strand
TCAGTGCAGGAGTCTTCGACGATGTAGTACTTCTGGTCGCTGGGGACGTAGATCTCCGAGCCGGCAGGCAGCATACCGGTGTAGTCCGCCGTGCTAACCGGGTCGCTGTAGGTGCCGGTACCGCTCGCGGAGGTGTGGATGCCTGTGCCTGTTGAGTTGTTCGGGAAAGTGGTCGTGCTAGTCGCGGGGTAGGCGATGGCCGCGCTGGGGGGCGTGTTGTCCGGGTAGCCGTACGCCGTCAGATAGGCGTAGGTGTCGTAGGGTGGCAGACCACCGTCGGACTCAGGCTGGTTCATGGCCGTGGTGTACGTGCTCGTCTGCGCCGGGTTCAGGCCAACGCCTGGCGTTGCGGTTTCGGCGATCGCGGTGCTTGACGTCCCGGTCGTGGTATCCGTCGCCGTCACCGTCACTCCGACGTAGGCGCCGATCTGGGCGGTCGTCGGCGCGAAATCCGCCGCTTTGCCGTCCCTGGAGATGGCCGTCCCGGCAACGCTCGCGTTCGCCGTCGTCGAAGTCCACCACTGATACGTGTACGTGATCGAGTCACCGGGATTGTCGCCGGTCCAGTTGCCGTGATTCGCAAGCAGCACAAAGCCCACCTGCGGTCCTGTAATCGCATTGCCGTCCGCATCGACGGCCGGGACCAAGCTCTGCAATCCGGTGGCGTTTGGGTTCTCGTTCGACATCATGTACGAGATCGTCGGTGCGAGGCTGTTAACAGGCGCCGCTGACGCCACCGCGCTCAATGCCAGCATGCCGATCAGACAGGCGGCCAATAGCAGGCTCGTTGCGACAAAGCGATGAGCTCTGCCGCCCTTGCCATGTATATGACTACTCAACATCACTTCTCCCGGTCGTGAAGACGGTTATTGAGCCAAGGTCTGCGCGATCGGGCGGAACTCATCGCGTTCGCGGTCCGGTTTTCGACGCTCACAGCGCAGAGCATCCACCGGCAACGAGAACGCTGAACAAGTGACGCGGCTGCCGCACCGGGCCTCGCCCTCCTCCTCCTGGAGTCACCCAGCTCCTCCTGGAATCACCCAGGCGATAATTTGTTAGTTAACTTTCCTTTATAGGGCCGAGCGGCGTCAAGGGGTGACCGGGGCGCGGTGGTGGCCGCAGGTCGTGACGGTGGTGCAGGACTTCCTCGTGCAGGCCGAGCTAGCCCGCAACGGCCGGTGCTGGGTCATCAGCGTGCCAGCAGTGCCCGGCGCTCACTCCCAGGCCCGCCGACTTGGCCCGGCGCACCCGTTGTGACCTGGGCTTTTGCGTTCGCGATGAACAGCCATTCCGGCCCGTCCTTCGGGTGCGGGGTTCGCGAACCGGCCCACCGCCTTTTGCGGCAGCTAGGCAGTGGCCTGAGTGCCGACGGCATGCAAATGCCGCAGAGCCTGGGCGTAGGAGCCAAGCAGGCTCGACTGGCAATACGGCAGTCCGTGCTGGCGGCAGAACTCGCTGATCAGCGGCTGGGACCTGCGCAGGCTCGGGCGGGGCATGGACGGGAAGAGGTGATGCTCGATCTGGTAGTTCAGCCCGCCTAGAGCGAGGTCGGTGAACCAGTTGCCGCGGATATTGCGGGAAGTCAGCACCTGCCGGCGCAGGAAGTCGGTCTGGTCTTCCCGGAGCAGGATTGGCATGCCCTTGTGGTTGGGGGCGAAGGACGCACCCAGGTACACGCCGAACAGGCCCTGCTGTACCAAGATGAACACGACCGCCTTAACCGGGCTCAGCACCAGGAAGACGACGGTCAGGTAAGCCGCGAAGTGCACGGCGAGCAGGGCCGCCTCGGCCAGCCGATGCCGCCGGGACCTGATGGACAGCGCCCGGATGCTGGCGGCATGCACGCTGAAAGCCTCACCCAGCAGCATGGGGAAGAACAAGAATGCCTGGCATCGGTACAGGATCCTGGACAAACCCCGGCTGGAGGCAGCCTGGTCAGGCGTCATCGCCAGCGCCCGCAACATGATGTCCGGGTCGGCGCCTTCGGTGTTCGGGTTTGCGTGATGCCGGTTGTGCTTGGCTACCCACCACCCGAAGCTCAGGCCGATGCAAAGGTTACCCATCAAGACGCCCAGGATGTAGCTGCGCCGCCGGGACGCGCAGATCTGCCGGTGGCCCGCGTCGTGGCCGAGGAAACTGACCTGGGTGAACATGATGGCGAGGACGACCGCCACGGCGAGCTGCCACCAGGAATTCCCGAGCAGAACGAATCCGGCCCAGCCCGCAGCAAGCAGCAACATGGTGATCGCGATGCGCCAGGCGTAGTTCCCGCCGCGCCTGTCCATCAGGCCCGCCTGCCTGACCGCGCGCGAGAGCAGGGCGTAGTCGCTTGCCTGCCCTGCTAGGGTCCGCGCGCCCGCACGGCCTGTCGGATCGGTCGGCATCACGCCGATGCCGCGCCATTCATAGCTGCCTCCGCGCTGCGCCCCGCTTTCGGGGCTACGAAACCATGGAATATCCAGCACCTTTCGTCCGGAATCAGAAGAGACAGTGAACGTCAGGTGGACTTCCCTCACGAACCACGCACCGGTGCTGTTCCGCAGACACACCATGCGTGACCGGGCGTACAGCTAGCGCGAAGGACGCCTGCCCGGCAAGGTCGCAGGCAAGCTTGACAGGCCTGGCGGCCAGGTCACTCCCGGTTGCCGTTCTGGCTTCAGTTCACGCGCTTCTTGCGCTGTCCACCGACACCACCGTATAGGTGTGCTGCGGTAGAGCCCCGCACTGGGCGGGATAGCGGATTCCGCCACGGGCCGACCAGGGTTAGGGGCCGACAAGGGTTAGGGGCTGACGAGGCCGGCGTCGTGCGCAAGCAGCCCAGCCTGAGTTCGGTTGGCGCAGCCGAGCTTATCGAGCATCCTGCTCACGTATCCCTTGACGGTCGCCTCGGACAAGTACAGCCGACTGGCGATCTGAGCGTTCGACAGCCCCTCGCCCAGGCATGCGAGCACCTCGGCCTCCCGCTCGGTCAGATTACTGACCAGCTCGCGAGCGCGGTCGCGCGCAGAATGGCTGTCGGTGGACGCCACGATCAGCCGCCGGGCAGCCGCTGGTGACAGCACGGTGTTCCCCTCCGCGGCGACCCGCACCAGCCCGATCAGGTCCTGCGGCGGGGTGGACTTTATCAAGAACCCGGCCGCACCGGCGCGCAGCGCACGGAGCACGTACTGGTCGGCATCGAATGTGGTCAGCACCACCACGACCGGCGGAGAATCGAGCTTGCTGATCCGCTCGATGGCACCAATCCCGTCCACACCCGGCATCCGCAAATCCATCAGCACCACGTCAGGTCGGGTGCGCACGACTGCTTCCACCCCGGCCGCACCGTCATGGGCCTCATCGACCACGTCGATATCCGGGGCGGAGCCGAGGATCGTGCGCAGGTGCGCGCACACCATGGGCTCGTCGTCTACGACTACGACCCTCACCATGCCGGTCACGCAGCCGGCTCGGCGGTCGGGACGTAGGCGGGCAGCGACGCCTCCAGGCAGAATCCGCCATCCGGGGTAGGGCCGGCCCGCAGGGTGCCGTGAACTAGCTCGATGCGCTGCCGCAGGCCGGCGATGCCTAGCCCGGAACCGGTCGCGGCCAGCTCACTGGTAGCGCCCATGGGCGCTGGCCCGTTGGAGATGATCAGGGAGACCTGAGACTCGCCGTAACGGACGCTGACGAGCACATGCGCGCCCGGCGCGTGCTTGCGGGCGTTGGTCAGGGCCTCGCGCACGACCCGGTAGACGGTGCGGCCCACGACCGGCGAGGCGAGCTCGGGATCGCCCTCTTGTGCTAGCTCGGCCGGCGTGCCGACGGCCGTGGACTCCGCGATCAGTTCAGAAAGGCCGGAGATCGCCGGCGCTTGATCTCCCTCAGGCTCAGTGCGCAGGATGCCGATTAGGTCCCGGAGTTCTTCCAGCGCCTGGCAGCCCGCGGCGCGCAGTTCCTCGGCGGCGAGCCTGGTGGCATCGTCAGTCGCCGTGATCCCGAGCGCGCCCGCCTGCAGCACCATCAGGCTGATCCGATGGGTGACGACGTCATGCATCTCCCCGGCCAGCCGGGCCCGCTCGTCCGCCCTTGCCTGCTCGGCGAGCAGATGCTGCTCCCGCTCGGCCCGGTCGGCCCGGTCACGCAGCCCCCGCAGGACCTCATGTCTGGCGGTGAAGTACACCGCCAGCATCGGCCCGACCGCGGTCCGCAGCACCCCGAGGGTGATCAGTGTCGCTGAGGGTTCCCAGACCCTGGCCACGATCATGGTCAGCGTGCCGACGGCGGCGAATGCGGCGCGCCGGTTCTGGCGATAGTAAAACGGCCCGTACGCGGCCAGTACAGTCCCCAGCGGAGCCCATACGTTCCCGGTAGTGGCGGGTGTCAGCAGGCCGGCCGGCGAAATCAGCAGCGACACCGCCAGCGTGAACGCTCCCAGTATCGCGATCACGATCATGGGCGCCCGCCGGCGGAAGGCCAGCGACGCGTCGGCCAGGCCCTGGCAGGCCAGCATGCACCAGGCAAGCGTGCCGGGATGCGCAGGCCACCAGGACGCCCCGGTGAGCGTTATGACGGTATCGAGCGCGACGAAGAAGGCAGCCAGGACGATGTCGAACGTCATGGGATGCCGTCGCGCCCACGCTCCCATCAGCCTCATGCGGTTCACGCTATGTCATCTCGCGCCAGGTGCCCGAGAAGGCGAAACCTTCGGCGGCCAGGAGCCTACGAAAGTTGCAGTCGGCCGCTCCGGGCCATCCCTTCGTCGGCAACGGTGCCTACCGGCAGCCCTGCCGCACGGCATGCCCGCTCGGCTGCGATGAGGACATGGCTACTTCACACCAGATCACGGCCCCAGCCTCAGTGCTGGGCCACTACGACATCGACACCAGCCGCTCTGTCATCACCTTCGCCACCCGGCACCTTTTCGGGCTCGGCCCGGTCCGGGGATCCTTCGGCATCCGGTCCGGCTCGGTCGACATCGCCCAGCCGCTCACCGAGTCGGCCATCCGTGCGGACGTCGACGCTGCGAGCTTCCGCACCGGGAACCCGCAGCGCGACCACCGGGTGAGGTCGGCCAGGTTCCTAGATGCCAGGCAGTTCCCTGCCATCTCCTTCACCGACGGGCGGATCAGCGCTGATGGCGCCACCATCACCGGGACGCTGACCGTCCGGAACCAGGCTAGGCCGGTGACCCTCACCCTCGGAGTCGTCGAGGTGGACGGGGAGTCGTTCACGGCCAGCGCCAGCGTCCACATCGACAGGATCGAGTTCGGCGTGACCGCCTCGCCCGGCCTGGCCGGCCGCTACCTGAACCTTTCGTTGCAAGTCTGCTGCGTGCGGAAGTCCTGGGAAGGAGGGACCGCTCATGTGTGACGCCCTGGAAGTCACCGGCCTGCGTAAGAGCTACGGCTCGGTTCAGGCCGTGCGGAACGTCGGATTCACGGTGCAGCACGGCGAGATCGTCGCGCTGCTCGGGCCGAACGGAGCCGGCAAGACCACGACGCTGGAGATCCTGGAGGGGTTCCGCAGCAGGGACGGCGGGATTGCCAGGGTCCTCGGCCTCGACCCAGGTGATCGGTCCAGCGCGCGGGAGCTGCGCGAGCGTACCGGACTAGTCCTGCAGGACATCGCGGTCGAGCCGTACCTGACAGTGCGAGAGACGATCGCTCGCTCCGCTGGTTACTACGGCCAGCCAAGGCACGTGGCGGAGGTCATTGACCTCGTCGGCCTGGCAGGCCTGGAGCGCCGCAAGGTCAGGTCGCTGTCTGGTGGCCAGAAGCGCAGGCTGGACCTCGGGCTTGGCCTCATCGGCAACCCCGAGCTGCTGTACCTCGACGAGCCGACCACTGGCTTTGATCCCGCCGCGCGCCGGGACGCCTGGGACCTCGTAAGAGGACTCCGCTCGGCCGGCACAGCCATCTTGCTGACCACCCATGACATGGAGGAGGCGCAGGCACTGGCCGACCGGGTGGTCGTGCTCTACGGCGGTGCCGTCGTGGCACAGGGACGGCCTTCTGAGCTCAGCGGCCGTGACGCCGAGCAGGCCCGCATCGCCTTCACGCTGCCGAGCGGATACGCAGTCGGCGAGCTGCCGCTGCCGGCCGAAAGCCTCAATGGCCGCGTCGTGGTGCAGACGGCCAGCCCGACGCACGCGCTGCACGAGCTGACCGGCTGGGCGGTGCGGCACGGCACCGAGCTCGCCGGGATCACCGTGGACAGGCCCAGCCTGGAGGACGTCTACCTCCGGCTCACCAACGATCGCGCGCACGAGAGCGCGCCGGAAAGGAGCCCCCGATGACCACCATCACCACCGCCACTGCCACCACCACCAACCGTTCGCGCAGCCTGCGCCACGAGCTCCGCCTGCTTGTGCACCAGGTCGGCTACGAGCAGCTGTCGTTCTGGCGGAACCCGCAGAGCGCCGTCTTCACGTTCGTCTTCCCTGTTCTGTTCGTCGCGATCATGGGGGCACTATTCGGGAGCGTGGGCAAGTCCTCGTACTTCGGCGGCCTGTCAGCACTGCAGTACTACGTGCCGACGATCGCCGCGCTGTCGGTGCTCGGCTCGTGTTACGGGCAGCTCGCGGTGGCGCTCGCGGCCAGGCGGCAGGCCGGGATCCTGAAGCGGATCCGCGCCACCCCGCTACCGACGTGGGCGTACTTCGCCGGGCTACTCGCGCACTGCGTGCTGGTGAGCGTCGTCGACATCGCGCTGATCGTTGCCGTCGGCCGCCTGTACGGAGTGCCGTTCCCGTCGCACTGGATTGCCATCGTCATCACGCTGGTGCTCGGGGCAGCCAGCTTCTGCGCTCTCGGCGTCGCGGTCGCATCGGTGATCGCCAACGCCGAGGCGGCGCCTGCCGTGGCTCAGCTTGTGCTCTTCCCGCTGATGTTCATCTCCGGCACCTACATGCCGATCCACTGGGCACTGCTGAACCGTGTCGCTGGCTGGCTTCCGGTGCGCCCGTTTAACGAGGCTCTGACGGGCCCGTTCGCGCAGCACACAGGCGCAGACTGGCCGCACCTCGCGGTGCTGGCGGCCTGGGGCGGAATCGGCGCGATCGTGGCGATCCGGCGGTTCCGCTGGGATCCGCGCCCGGAGTAGCGCTCTCGTGCGCCGAATCCTGCGGTGTCGACGGCATGAAGACCGATTGCTCGCTCATGTCCTTGGGCGAGTTTCAAGATCAGTGATGTCGAGGACATGTTGCATGTCATCCACCAGGACGGCATTGAGCCTGGCGTCTGCCCTGATCGCGGCGAAGATGCGCGCGGCGGCATCTTGCTGGCGACTGACGTTCCGACCGGTGTCGCGGACGTCGACCAGCAGCGGGTAGTCGGTGTGCAGCGCGACTGGGGTCTCGTCCGGTCCGTCGATATCGCCATCGTCGAAGTCGTGCGCGCCCACATATATCGCGACCGATTCAGCGCGGATGTAGGGGTCTGTGCCCGGCTCGCGAATAAACGGACGGTTTAGCGCTGCCTCGATGACGCTCGTCAAGCTGCTGGCTGATCCTGGCGGACCGGCGAATATGTAGGTGCGGCGCGCCACTGTCAGCCTCGCTTCCATTCAAGCTCGTAGTCATCTCCGATGATGCAGATCGCGTTCAGGCCGCCCGCGTACGGCGCGCCCAAGAACCTGCGCACGCCCCGGTCGGCGTCATCAAAGGTGAGACCGGAGTCACGCCCGTCGATGACTGCCTGTCGCGCCTGGCCTTTAGCCGAGGTCAACGCCGCCTTCACGGTCCGGTTGCTGGCGCCCGGGTCGAGGGACTTGAATTCGGTTGGGATCCCGTCGACCGTTGCGTCTGCTTTCCGGCCCTCGCGGCCGTAGCCATCGTGAACGGCGATAACTGCGTGTCCATCGCCGGACAGATAATCGGCCAGCCGACGCTCTCGAGGCTGGAACTTGCAGGCACGCTCGTCCACGATACCCAGACCGACACGCTCCACCTCGCGCCTTGCGACCGGCTCCCGCCATTCAGACCGTTGCGCTGCGGGCACGAAGCGATCCAACTGGTCAGCGACGGCGCCATTGGGACGGGCCTCGAACCGGCGTCCGCGCTGCGGGCCGTAGTCTGCTGCAGACGGGTGGCTGCCAGGCAACTCGGCCAGTCGTCCCCGCAGGTCATGTCTGGCTGTGCGCTCTGGCAGGTCACGATCTAAGGGGCGATCGGACAACGCAGAGACGTCCTCTGCACTTCGCCCTTCCATGGGCCGCTACCAACTCCAGGTGGGCATGTTCACGCCTCCGATCCTGCCCCGCCCGGACATGCAGTGACTGCAGCCACTGGTTTGCTCGCTATCGGTGTTACAGCTAGGCAGCGCGGCGGTAGCGAAAGACGCGCCGAGCAGGGGCTGGGGGCTGAATCTGCGCGAGCCGCCACCCAGATTGATTGCTATCGTGGCTGGTAGCGTCGACTACATGGGGTGGTAGCAGTGGCGGCATTGAATATCCGCAACCTTGATGAGTCGGTGAAGAGGCGCCTTCAGGTCCGTGCGGCTCGTCACGGCAGGTCGATGGAAGCGGAAGCGCGTGCGATTCTCGCGGAAGCCGTTCGCGAGCCCGCAGACTCCGCCGGGCTGTTCACGACGCTTCTCGAACGGTTCAGCGCGCTCGGCGGAGTCGACCTGGACCTGCCTGGCCGCGAGGAACCGGCCCGGGCTGCGGACTTCCAAGCGTGATCATCCTCGACGCGAACGTGGTTTCGGAGCTGATGCGCCCGGAGCCCGCGCCTGGCGTCGCAAGCTGGGTCCGCGACCGGGACAGGCGCGAGCTGCGCACCACCGCCATCACGCTCGCAGAGATCCGGCATGGCATTACTAGGCTGCCGGACGGACGGAGGAAGCAGGTCCTGCTGGCCGCGGCCGACGAGATCTTCTCGGCCTTCGCAGACCAGATCATGCCGGTCGATGCTGCAGCCGCTGAACATTACGCGGTCATCGCCAGCAGTCGCGAGCGCGCGGGGAAACCGATCGCCGGCTTCGACGCGATGATCGCGGCCGTCTGCCGCTCGCGGGGCGCCGCACTGGCCACCCGCAACGTGTCCGACTTCGACGGCACCGGCATCGAAATCATTGATCCTTGGCTCCAGTAACCGGACTGATGGAGTGACATGGCGCACCGTTTCCCGGCAATGCTCGCCGCACCGGCGCCAGGCGCGGGCCGACTCTGGCTGACAGGCGCGCGCGTTCTCGACGGGACCGGAGCCCCGGCCCGTGACGGCGCCGCCGTTCTGGTCGAAGACGGCTTGATCACCCGGATCGGCGCGGCATCCGAGCCAGTCCCGGAGGCAGCGCTGGTGATCGACTGCGGTCAGCGCGTGCTGATGCCCGGCCTGATCGATGCTCATCTGCACGCGGCCGGGGAGACGCCACCGACGCTGAGGGGTGCGGAGGCGATGCTGTCCGGCACGGCAGCCCATTTCCTGCAGGCGGAGCTGCGTCAGTATCTGCGGTGCGGGGTCACGACAGTCCGGGTGACCGGCTCGCAGGGCCAGCGACCGCAAGAAGCGCGGCAGGCGATGCGGTACGGCGCGTTCCGTGGCCCGCGACTGCTGACCTGCGGGAAGATCATCTCGGCAACCGCACCTGGCGGGCGGTTCTACGGTGACATGTACCGCGAGGCCGACGGCCCCGACGACATGCGGCGGGCGGTGCGAGAGCAGATCCGCGCCGGGGCCGATTTCGTCAAAGTGATGACGACCGGTTCCCGCTCCAACGAGCTCGAAGACCCCGATCCCCTGCAGCTCACCGAGGCCGAGCTGACAGCGGTAGTCGACGAAGCGCACCGCCTCGGATACCGCGTCTCAGCCCACGCGGAAGGACTGAAGGGCTGTGCGGCGGCGATCAGCCGCGGCGCCGACACAATCGAGCACGGTATGTATCTGCACCGGCGGCCTGATCTGCTCGCGGAAATGGCCGCAGCCGGACTGGTGCTCGTTCCTACGCTCTCCGGTTATCACTGGATGGCCGGGCTGGGTGAGGCGATCGACGAGCAGGCGGCGGTACCCGAGGCAGAGATGCCCCCGGTACTGGTGGAGCTCGCCCGTCACAACATTGCCGAGGGAGCGGCAACCATGCGGGCTGCCAGCGCAGCCGGTGTCAAGATCGCGCTTGGCAGCGACGTCCAGCTCGGTACCGCCCTCGAATTCCAGCGGATGATCCACCACGGGCTTACTTCAGCCCAGGCCCTGGCCGCGGCGACATGCACGGCCGCGGACGCCCTCGGACTTGCCGGGCAGATCGGCAGGGTGTCCCCAGGAATGATCGCGGACCTGGTGATCGTCGACGGGGATCCGCTCGCCGATCCGGCCCTGCTGGCCGACCCGGCCAGGATCTGGCTTGTCCTGCAGCTTGGCGTTCCCGTCGCAGGCCAGGCGCTCGAAAATGACCTTGGCCTCGGGTCAGGGCCGCGGGACGGCTTCTCGCCGGAACGGCTCTAGCGAGATCAGTTAATGGCTGGCTCAGCCTTGCAGTCCGTCCCACGACCAGCGGGGAATGCCGAGGCCTGAGGGGACATCGTCTGCCGAGTGGTGGTACTGCGCCATGGTGGTGGTCGTGGCCCAGGCGAAGTAGTCGTGCAGGACCTGCCGCACCGGGTCCGAAGTCAGCCCTACGTCCTCCAACGCCTGGTCAAAGCACGCGATCGCGCGGAGATCCATCTCCTCGTGCTGGCCGTTGCCGCTGTGAATCCGAACGACGGACGACTCGTCTCCGTAACTACTGGAGTATCCGGCGGGTCCGCCCAGGGCCTCAGCCCAGTAAGCAGCGAGCCGCTGGTTGTGCTGGGGGTGGAATCCGTGACTGAACGCGTGACCGACAATCTCATCAGCCATCACCCGGCGATGCCACGCTTCGGCCAGCCTGAGCAGGCCATCCTTACCGCCAGCGGCTTCATACACGCTCTGCATGTGTCAAGAATGCCAGCCCCAGTCAGGTGGCGGCGGCAAACGCGCCCAGCAAGCGGCTCCTGAACATGTGATGCTGCTTGCGACGTTCGGGTATTATATCTCCATTTGGTCCTTGCTTGTATTGTCTGTCCGGGTAGGAAGGCCTTGGAGGACGGATGCTGGTAGGCGGACGTACGGCAGTCCTGGCCGTCGTCGGCGTCTTCGCGGCAGGGGTCGCTGTCATCCTGCCAGCGAGCGCGTCGGCAGAGCCCAGTCCTTCGCCGTCGGCCTCGGCGACCGCTTCTTCGCCGTCCGCTACCCCCAGCGCCACGCCGACCGCCGATCCGACACCTACTCCCTCGGCGACGCCGACCGCCACCCCCTCGGCGACGCCGACCGCCACCCCCTCGCCGACGCAGAGCGCTACTCCATCGCCGAAGCCATCGGCAAGCAAGAGCGCCAGCCCGAAACCGAAGCCATCGGCAAGCAAGAGCGCCAGTCCGTCGCCCCGCAAGCCCCGCCCGTCGGCCACGGATGCGCTGCCGGTGACACCGACTGATCACTCCCCGACGGCCAGAGCGCGGACTACTTCCCGGCGCGTGACCGCCAAGGCGCGTCATGCCACGGCTGCGTCAGCAAAGGCTTCTGCGGCCGCAGTTTCGTCAGCCGGGCCTTCCACCCCTGACTCTTCGCAAGCGGCCGGTTCGCGCGTACGCAATGTTGCCAGCACGGCGCAAGCAGCCGCGGATACCAGCCACTCCGTTACCGTCCTTGCCGCATTCCTTGCCGCACTAGGTGCCGTTGCAGGCTGCGCGTTCGCGCTAGTCCGACGTCAGCGCGCGCACCCACGCCGGGTACCTAAACACGCGTATCGCAAATAATTCCATCGGATCGGGCAAGATAGTTGTCATGGCCATCGGGATAATTGCCGCCGTCCTCGCAGTCTTGATCGCCGCCGCATGTATCGGCATCCCCCAGTTGGTGCGCGCCCGGCACCAACAGCGGGACGATGATGATGCCGCCCTTGCCTACGAGAAGCAACTGGGCCGGTCGGCGCAAGACATCGCGCAGGGCAACGCTGCCGTGCGGGCGCAGCAGGAAAGCGATGCCAGATCACAGCAGGCGAGCGGCTCCGGCTAGACCGGAGAGTCGGCCGGGAGCCCGGCAACGCGATCTGGCGTCCGGGGGGCGCGGACCTGGCAATGGTCGGGCGTACCGAGCGCGCGCAGTCGGCCGGGCAGCTTTGGCGCCGGCCTGCGTAGGCATTTGCGGAAGGTCCCTGTGG
>Ga0335073_10012045_pt1 | contig 12152 bp, 10 predicted proteins | sample Lox_Sample_22_FD_207093 | JGI IMG/M metagenome (GOLD analysis project Ga0335073, IMG submission 207093) | Soil microbial communities from Loxahatchee National Wildlife Refuge, Florida, United States - Lox_Sample_2.2 | ecosystem: Environmental > Terrestrial > Soil > Wetlands | place: USA... | reverse complement strand
AGGCGCAGGGCGCAGACCGCCGCGAACGGCTTGCTCACCGAGTACGGCTGGACCAGGCTTTCCGCCTGCCACGGTCGGCCCGGCCCTGGGCCGGCCGCGCCACCCCACAGGTCCACCACAAGGCGGCCGTCGCACGACGCCGCGAACGCGGCTCCGGCACCGCGCTGGCCGTCCAGCACGGCCGCGAAGCACTCGCGCACCGTAGCGAACCGCGGGTCCGCATGCCCCTGCACGTCCACCTTGTCATCCACGCCCAGTCATCCACGCCCAGTCATCCACGCCCAGTCATCCGCGCCCAGTCATCCGCGCCCAGTCATCCGCGCCCAGTCATCCGCGCCCAGTCATCCAGGCCCGGTCATCCACGCCTGGTCGGGTCAGGCCCTGGCCGGCACCCTGAGCGGGACAACCAGGTAGCGGAACGCCGGTGCGGGGTGCGCGGGGTCCGGCCCGTCGTCGCCGGCCCAGGTGATCAGCGCGGGCTTGGCCGGGGTCGTGAACTCCAGCCGGATCTGCCCGGGATCGGCCGTCCGTGTGTCCTCGTCGTCGTGCTCGCGCGGCGCCAACACCGGGTCGGCCGCGGCCGCCGTGGCCGCCGCCAATCCGTCCAGCAGGTAGTGCGGGCTGAACGAGATGACCCGCTCGCCGCCCTCGAAATCGGCCGGCACGGTCTCGCTTGCCCGGGCCCGCCCGTCGGTGTGCGCCTCGATAACGACCTTTCCGGAGTCGAAGGCCAGCCGCACTGGCGTGGCCCGCTCTGCGACCAGCGACACTCTCCGGACCGCGTCGGTAAACGGGCCGGCGGGCAGCACCGCGTGAGAGCCGAACTCAGCGGGGAACCTCGACCGGTACTTGATGAACTCGCCGCCGATCAGCCGGGCGGTCAGCCTGCGGTCCCCGCCCTCGAAGCTGATCACCCCGTCGGCTGGCCGCGGATCCCGTGACGATTCCCCGGCGCCGTTCGGGCCGGCCTGGGCATCGCCCGTGCCGAACGCCACCGTGACCGGCACCCCGGCCGCCACCGTGCGCGCCACGTCGGCCAGGATCTTGGCCGGGACCATGGCGGCCGCCCGCAGGCCTGGGTTTGCCGGGTCCCAGCGCACGTCCCTGACCGCCATCCGGTACCGGTCGGTGGCCGCGAGCGTCATCGTCTCGCCGTCGATGTCCAGGCAGACGGCGGTCAACATGGGCAGTGTGTCATCCTTGCTGGCCGACGGGACGACCTGGGCCGCCGCTATGGCCAGGACTCCGCCGTCCACGGTGCCCGCTGTCGGCGGCAGGTCCGGCAGCACCGGGTACTCCTCCACCGGCAGCGAGACCAGCCCGAACTCGGCGCTACCGCAGGTCAGGCCGACCAGATCGGCATCTGTGGCCACCTCGACGTCGAGAGCCGGAAGGCTGCGGGTGATGTCCGCGAGCAGACGGCCGGGGACCAGAACGGTCCCCGGCTCCTTGACATCTGCCTCGATCCGCACCCGGGCCGATATCTCGTAGTCGAAACAGGACAGCGTCAACCCGTCGTCGTCCGCCTGCAGCAGCAGGCCCGTCAGCACCGGCACCACCGGCCGCGACGACAGGGCGCGCGCCACCCAGGCCACCGCTTCGCCCAGTACCTCGCGCCCGACCCGGAACCTCATGGCCACCACCTCCGCCCGCCTGCTTGGACCGATCCTGGCACGCGCTGCCGACAATTCGCCACGCGTGCCAGCACCGGCCGGTTTCAGACCAGACCCGGCGGCGCCGACTCCAGCGTCACCTCGATCGCCCGCATCAGCGCTCGGGCCGACTCCGCCGTCAACTCCACCGCCACCCGGGCCGACGGCCCGTTCGCCGGGTTGAGGAAGTCGATGTTCAGCGTGTGCTCGGCCGGAGCGTGCACCGGGTGATCGAGGTAAACGGTCGCGTCGGTGACCGTGAACCAGCCCGCCGCGCCCTTTCCGCTGCCCGCCACCGAGATTTTCTCTGTCAGATACGTGCACATGTATGCTTCCTTAACTCGCGCGGAGCTTGCTCCGTGGCGGTGGGTTTGTCGGGGGTCTCCCGCTGGGGCATTAGCTGGCCAGGAGCCGGCCGTAGAAGTCGAAGATCTTCTGCCAGCCGTCGTTGGCCGCCTCCACCCGGTACGCGGGCCTGTCCACCGAGAAGAACGCGTGCCCGGCGCCCTCGTAGCTGTGGAACTCGTGCTCCTTGCCCGCCTCGGTGAGGATCTTGTCCAGCTCATCGACCTGCTCCGGCGACGGGTACTGGTCCTCGGCTCCGAACAGGCCGAGCAGCGGGCAGGACAGGCTCGGCGCGAGGTGCGCGATCGGGCCGACCTTCAGCGGCATCCCCTCCGGCGGATTCCCGACCACGAAGGCGCCGTAGCAATCGACGGCCGCTTCGAGCTTGATACTGCACGCGGCGAGGAACGACTGACGGCCGCCGGAGCAGTATCCGATGACGCCTACCTTGCCGTTGCTGCCGTCCATGGCGCGCAGGTGAGCGGCCGCCCCTGCGACGTCGCCAACGAGGCGCTCGTCTGGCACGCCGCCCTTGGCGCGCGCGGCGGCGGCCGCGTCGTCGGGGTCGGCACCCGGGGCGTCCCGGTGATAGAGGTTCGGCATCAGGGCGGCATAACCGTGCGCGGCAAACCTCCTGGTGATCTCCTTGGTCCCGCCGTCGTAGCCGGGCATGTGGTGGATCACCACAACTCCTCCGAACGAGTCCTGGCCAAGCGGCCGTGCCAGGTAGGCCTCGATCTCATGGCCCTCGTGCCCGGTGATCGTGATGGTCTCTGCGATCAGCGCGTCTTTCATGAGGCTGTCTCCCTAGGGGGTTGCGGTTGCGGGTCGGTTCGGCGACCGGATCAATCCTCCCAGCACGCTGGTGTAGGCATGGTCCGCCCCCGCGACAATGGTTTCGGCCCGGCAGACTGGGCCATCACCGGACGGCCGGAACGGCGTTTCTGCTGGTACAGCCATCCGCATTGGGGCATCATCAGGAAGGCGGGCGGCCGGGGAGGGGCACGGTCAATGGGTTCAGTGGCCTTGGGAATTGCTGTACTTGTGCTGGTGGTTGGCTGCATCCTGGGCTGGCACGCCAATCGCGCCCATACCGCTCATAGCGACATCAAGACCACGCACGGCCGGATCGCCGGCTACCGGAAGACACGGATGCGCAGCGGACTGATCGCGATCGGTTTCATCCTGGCCGCGCTGCTCATCGTCAGCACGATCATCCGCCAGTAGTCGGATAAAATCCCGACCCTGAGGTGGGATCGGTGTCACAAGATCACCAAGCTCCAGCGGCCGGCCCGAGGGCATGCACAACAACGCCGCGATGCCTGGTGAAGAAGTAGAAGGATGATCGTCTCAGCGGCCGGAACTCGACGCCCTGCCAGGATCCCCGGTTGCGGTATACGACGGATGGGCCGCAGCCGGAACAGTCGGATGGGCCTTCGACGCCGTCCCCGGCGACCGCGCCGCCGACACCGACGACCGCGTCCGCACCGACACCGTCGGCAAGACCGGCACCGTCACCGTGCGCCACGGCGACACCCCGCCAACGGAAAAACCCCTGACCCTGACGTGGGTTCGGGGTCGTTCCCATGTCCCGAGAGATCACATGGCTCCCGCGATAGGACTCGAACCTATAACCTACCGGTTAACAGCCGGACGCTCTGCCGATTGAGCTACGCGGGATGGTGTGGCCGCGAGGAGCGGGCCGGTGGCCCGGCCGCTTTCGCGCCGCGGGCATAAGGGTAGCGTACCGGCGAAGCAACGCCACCCGGGTCCCGCCGCGTGGGCGCGGGTTAGCCCGCGCATAACCCGCGTTTCGGCTGGGCATCACCGGGAAGTCAGCCTAGCGCGGAACTGCCGGCACGCCGGGGAGCCGGTAGCGCGCGGCGAAGGCGGCACGACTCCTCGGGAGAGGCCCACATGCACAAGTACCGGTTCACGTTCCTTACCGGCCTCGCGGCTGGCTATGTCCTCGGCGCACGCGCTGGACGCGAGCGCTACGAGCAGATCGTTCGGCTCGGCCGCCAGGTGGCGGACAACCCCGCCGCTCAGCAGGCGGCGGGCGCCGTTCAGGCGCAGGCGGCCGGCCTGGCCAAGGCGGCCCGGCAGAAGGTCAGCGACGGGCTGCACGACCGGATGCCGAACATGTCTGGCAGCAGGATCGCCGGATACGTTCCCGGAATGCGGCACGGAAACGGAGACGGGGGCTCGTCGGATCCCGACGCAAGCGGCCACGGGTCCGGCGATCACTCGTATTCGCGCGAGTAGCCGGGTCAGGCCAGGTACTCGCGGAGCATCTGGGCCCGGCTCGGGTGGCGAAGCTTGGCCAGCGTCTTGGACTCGATCTGACGGATGCGCTCGCGGGTGACGCCGAACTCCCGGCCGACCTCTTCCAGCGTGCGCGGATGACCGTCGGTCAGCCCGAACCGCAGCTGAATGATCCGCTGCTCGCGGATGGACAAGTTGTCGAGAACCTGTTCCAGCTGATCCTGGAGCATGATGAACGCCGCCGCCTCCATGGGCACGACCGCGTCGGCGTCCTCGATGAAATCCCCGAGGTCTGAGTCTTCTTCGCCGATCGGCGATTGCAGCGAGACGGGCTCCTGGGCGATCCGCTGGATCTCGGCCACCCGGTCGGCCGTCAGCCCCATCTCCGCGGCGATCTCGTCCGGGGTGGCCTCGCGGCCGAGGTCCTGGTGGAGCTGGCGCTGTATCCGGGCCATCTTGTTGATCGTCTCGACCATATGCACCGGGATCCTGATCGTCCGGGCCTGGTCGGCGATGGCCCGGGTGATCGCCTGCCGGATCCACCACGTGGCGTACGTCGAGAACTTGTAGCCCTTGGTGTAGTCGAACTTCTCCACCGCGCGGATGAGGCCGAGATTCCCCTCCTGGATCAGGTCAAGGAAGACCAGGCCCCGGCCGATGTACCGCTTGGCGATCGACACCACCAGCCGCAGGTTCGCCTCTATCAGCCGCTGCTTGGCCCGCATCCCGTCCGCGCCGAGCATGGCGAGCTCAGCAAGCTTGGCGCCGTTGCACCCGGCGATGCGTGCTTCCGGCGAAGAGCTGCGGGCCTGCAGCTTTTCCTCGGCGAACAGGCCGGCCTCGATCGCCTTTGCCAGATCCACCTCGTCCTGCGCGGTCAGCAGCGGCACCCGGCCGATCTCGCGCAGGTAGATCCGGACCAGGTCCCCGGTGACCGCCCGTCGCGCGCCGTCCGTGTGGGCGCCACTGCGCTCTTCCGGATCCTCGTGCGGTGTCTCGACGACCTCGACGCCCTCGTCCGCCAGCAACCGCAGCACGCCCTCGACCGCGTCGGCAGGCAAATCGCAGCGGTCAAAGGCGGCGGTGAGGTCCGCCATGGCCACGGTTCCGCGCTCCCTAGCCCGAGCAACTAGATCAGTTACCTGGTCAACGGGGGGCAGAACCGTAAGGCTCATGCAGACAAGTGTGCGTCAGGAATCAGGAGTTGCGCCGATGCATTATTGTCACCTTGGCGCTAGTAACGCTATTGGCATCATCTGTGCACACTGCGGCTACACCGCGCCGCTTGACTGATCCGTCAGCGTCTTTTTCCGCTGCTCAAGGGCAACGAGGTCGCCGAACATCCGGTTGTAGGCCGACTGTTCGTCGACCGGGTTCATCCGCTGCAGCCGCGACTTGATCCGCGCGATCTCCCGGCTCACCGACAGCTCCTCGACGCGGGCCATGACCGCCTCGGCGTACCGGGCGTCCGCCTCGCCGTCCGAGCGCGGCACCCGCAGCGCCTCCACCGCCAGCCGGGTGACGAACCCCCGCGCGCGGTCGTCGGGTGCGCCGGTCCGGAGCCGCTCGGCCCATTCCCGGCCGCTGCCCGCCTGTGTGGTGCCGCCGCACTCGGCGATGAGACCGAACACCGCGGCGTGCACCGGGGCTGTGAAGCATTCCGCACCGAGGGCGTCGAAGGCAGGACCGCACAGCGCGGGCCGCTGCACCGCGAGCTTGAGCGCCTCGCGCTCCACCCCGACGACCGGGTCGTTCGGGTCGTAGGCCGGGTCCGGGGCCCACTGCGGCGCACCACCCTGCTGAGCTGATTCCGCACGGCCGACGCTACGGGTTGCCTGCTCTGCACCGGGCAGCGCCCGATCATCCCTGGGCGCGGGCCTGGCGGAGGCAGGCGCGGACCGCTGGTTCCTTGAGTGCGGTCCCTTCCGCACCTGCTCGGCGATCCGGGCCAGGATCAGTTCCTGGTCCATCAGGCCGAGCCAGCGGTCGACCAGCCCGGCGTAGACCTTACGTCGGCCATCGTCCTTTATCCGAGCGATGAGCGAGGCGGCCGCGTCAAGCGCGGCCAGCTTGCCGTGGGCCGTGTCCACGCTGTTGCCATCGATCTGGTACTCGTCGATGGCGTTACGGATGGCGAATTCGTAGAGGGGTACGCGCCGGGCAATAAGATCCTTGACCGCGCCGTCGCCGTGCTTCAGACGGAGATCACACGGGTCCAGGCCCTCGGATTGCACGGCGACGAACGTCTGGGAGACGAACCGCTCCTCCATATCGAACGCGCGGATCGCCGCCCGGCGCCCAGCCGCGTCTCCGTCGAAGGTGAAGATGACCTCACCGCGGTCCCAGTCGGCGTCGACGAGCAGCCGTCGCAGGATCTTGATATGGCCCTCGCCGAACGAGGTCCCGCTGGTCGCGACGGCCGTCGTGATGCCGGACAGGTGACAGGCCATGACGTCGGTGTAGCCCTCGACGATGACCGCCTGGCGGCGCTGCTGGATGTCTCGCTTGGCCAGATCCGCGCCGTAGAGCACCGAGCTCTTCTTGAACAGCGGGGTCTCCGGCGTGTTCAGGTACTTGGGCCCGTCCTCGCTCTGGTTCAGCTTGCGGGCCCCGAACGCGATCACGTCGCCGGTGAGGTCCCTGATCGGCCAGATCAGCCGGCCGCGGAAGCGGTCCATAGGCCCGCGTCGGCCCTGGCTGGCCAGACCGCCCAGAAGCAGCTCGGCATCGGTGAACCCGCGTCCGCGCAGGTGCCTTGTCAGCGCCTCCCATTCGGCGGGCGCGTAGCCGACGCCGAACTTTTCCGCATCGGCCCGCTGGAAGCCGCGTGAGGCCAGGAATTCGCGGGCGGCACCCGCATCGGGGGCGCCTATGCGTTCAGAAAAAAATTCTTGTGCCGCGCGGTGCGCCTCGATCAGCCTTCGGCGCTGAGAATGTTCCTGGCCCGGAACGGTCCCGCCCTGCTCATACCTCAGCTCGATGCCGGCCCGGGCGGCGAGCCGCTCGACCGCCTCGGCGAAGCTGAGGTTGTCGATGCGCTGCACGAAGCGGATGACGTCGCCGCCCTCGGTGCAGGAGAAGCAGTACCACAGGCCGCGAGACGGGGTGACATTGAACGACGGCGTCTTCTCGTCGTGGAACGGGCACAGGCCCTTGAGCGAGCCCCCGCCGGCGTTGCGAAGCTGCAGGTACTCCCCCACAACCTCGTCTACCGCAGAGCGCTCGCGGACCAGCGCGATGTCCTCGTCGCGGATCCGGCCAGCCACGATTGCCCTCCGCACGATCTTGAATGCGACCCCGCCTGTCGTTCCGGCGAGTCTAGTCGCTGGACGGTGGTGGCGGCGGTGCTGATACCGTCACGGCGTGGGTCGGCTGCTGGTGCTGTGGGATGTCGATTACACGCTGGTCGACTCGGACGGCATCGGCCGGCAGCTTTACGAGACCGCGTTCGGCGAGTTGTACGGCCTGCCCATGCCGCAGCCCGGTTCGATGTCTGGCCGGACCGACCGGGCCATCGCGCTCGAGGTGCTGACGCTGGCCGGGGTGCCCGAACCCGAGGCGGCCCTTGGTCCCTTCCACGACCTGATGGCGGCCCACGCCGCCGACCTGGCCACCCTGGTGCCGCAGCGAAGCCGCGTGCTGGCCGGAGCGGCCGAGGCGATGTCCGCGCTGGCCCGGCTGGACGTGGTCCAGTCGCTGCTGACCGGCAACATCCGTCCCCTGGCCGAGATCAAGCTCGGCCCGCTGGGGCTGACCGAGCACCTGGATCTGACCGTCGGAGCGTACGGTGACGCGCACGCGGTGCGGGCCGAGCTGGTACACCTGGCCCGGGACCGGGCGGCGCGGGGCTACGGATGCGACTTCGCCGGCGCGGCCACGGTCCTGGTCGGCGACACGCCGCTGGACGTCGGCGCGGCGCTGGCCACAGGGGCGCGGGCGGTGGCCGTGGCGACCGGGCAATTCACGGCCGATGAACTGACCGCTTCCGGGGCGCACGCGGTTCTGCCCGACCTGGCCGACACCGGCCGGACGCTCGCAGCGATACTCAGAGGTCGGTGAGGGGGGTATCTGGGTCGGCCAGGCGGTCGGGGTCGACCGGGGTGCCGGAGCGGATCAGGGCCTGGATGTCCTCGTTGACGTCCCAGACGTTGACGTTCATCCCGGCGACCACCGCCCCGTCCGACAGCCAGAACGAGATGAACTCCCCCGAGTCCTTGTCACCGCGATAGACGATCTCGTCGTAGCTGCCCGGGTCCGGCAGGCCGGCGACCTCCATGCCGAGGTCGTACTGGTCGCTGAAGAAGTACGGGACCCAGTCGTATGTGGCGTCCTTACCCATCATCGACCGTGCCGCGATCGGGCCGCCGACCAGTGCGTTCGCCCAGTGCTCGACCCGGATCCGACGGCCGAGCAGCGTGTTGAAGGCGTTCGCGACGTCTCCCGCCGCGAAGATATCCGGGTCCGAGGTCCCCAGGGTCTCGTCAACCACGATGCCGTTGTCCACATCGAGCCCGGCTTCGGCGGCCAGCTCCACGTTCGGCCTGATGCCCACCGCGACGATGACCCGCCGGGCCGGCAGTTCCTCGCCCGCCGAGGTGATCACGCCGGTGACGGTCCCGTCCGCCCCGGTCAGCTCGCTCACGCCCTCGCCGAACCGGAACGTCACGCCGTTGCTGCGGTGCAGGTCGGCGAAGACCTCCCCAAGCTCGGGGCCGAGCGCCCGGTTCAGCACCCCGCGCTCGGGCTCCACAACCGTGACCTCGCAGCCGTTCTCCCGCGCCGCGGCAGCGGTCTCCAAGCCGATCCAGCCGCCGCCGGCGATGACGACCTGGCCGCCGCCGCGCAGCGCCTCGGCCAGCCGCTCGCAGTCCCCGACCGTGCGCAGGTACAGCACGCCGTCGAGGTCGCCGCCGGGGATGTCCAGCCGCCTCGGCGAGGCGCCGGTGGTGATCAGCAACCGGTCGTAGGGCACGGTTTCCCCTCCGGCCAGGATGACCCGGTGGCCGGACCGGTCGATCGACGTCGCCGTGGTGCCGCGACGCAGGTCGACGTCGTGCTCGGCGTACCAGCCCTCGGGATGCACGAAGATCGAGTCCCGGGCGTCCTTGCCCAGCAGATACCCCTTGGACAGCGGGGGGCGCTCGTACGGGCGCTCGTCTTCGGCACCGATCAGGACGACGGTGCCGCTGAAACCCTCATCCCGGAGGGCTTCGGCGGCCTTGGCGCCGGCCATGCTTGCTCCGATGATCACGTAGGCGGGTTCGGCAGGCATCTGGGGCTCCTTCCGGTGGCCGACCGCTCGACGAAAATCGCTGTCCGGGCGCTGCCCGTCTCAGCCGCGCGCCAGGCCGGTGGCGGGGAAGCCGACGGCCGGGCGGTCCGATACCGTCAGGCTTTCACTGCCGCAGCCGCCGGTGCCAGGCGAAGGCCGAAGTGTCCGTAAGTGAGGCGATCTGGTCGACGGCGACGCGCAGCTTCTCCTGATCTGATCCTGCCGCGGCATAGGCGGGCCGAAACACTGGATCCAGCGTGGCTGGCGCCCCGGCCAGCACCGCCGCCGCCAGCTCGGTGATCAGCTCCCGCTCCCTGGCCTGGGTTTGCGCGGCGCCGGCCCGGCTCATCACGTACTGGGCGGTGACCCCCTTCAGCAGCGCGCACTCCAGGCGCTGCCGCCGGGGCACGACGAGGTCCGCCGCGTACCTGGTCAGCGAGGCCGCTGCGATGGCCAGCGTGGCCCGCTGCGCCGAGCTGCAGAGCCGGCCGATCAGCTCGCTGGTCAGGTTCTTCAGCGCGGCCAGCGCCGACAGCCCGCCGTCGAAGGACGACGGCCAGCAGGGCAGGGCGATCAGCTCAGCGAAGACCTCGGTCAGCTCGTCGACGGTGACCGACCCGGCGGCGCAGTAGTCGGCCGCTGTGAGCTCGGCCACCGCCTTGTGTTCGGCCGGGTCCCGCAGCGCGGCGAGCGTGATCAGTCCGGCCTGCAGCCCGTCCTCCAGGTCGTGCACGGAGTAAGCCACGTCGTCGGCCCAGTCCATGACCTGGGCCTCCAGGCACCGCTGATCCGCGGGCACGCCGTCGCGTATCCAGGCGAAGACCTCGGCGTCGTCGGCGTACACGCCGAATTTGACCTGGCCGGGCCGGGCGGGCCAGGGGTACTTCAGCGTGGCGTCCAAGGTGGCCCGGGTCAGGTTCAGGCCCGCGCCCGGCACCTTGGCCTCCAGCCGGGTCAGCAGCCGCAGGCTCTGCGCGTTGCCCTCGAACCCGCCCGCGCCTGCCGCGAAGGCGGCCAGCGCTGACTCGCCGTTGTGGCCGAACGGCGGATGACCCAGGTCGTGCGCGAGGCACGCGGCGTCGACCAGGTCGGGGTCGCAGCCGAGCGCCGCCCCGAGCTCCCGCCCGATCTGCGCACATTCCAGCGAATGGGTCAGCCGCGTGCGCGGGAAGTCGCCCGAGCCGACCTCGACCACCTGGGTCTTGGCCGCCAGCCGGCGCAGCGCGGCGCTGTGCAGCACCCGGGCGCGGTCCCGCTCGAACGGGCCGCGCCCGGGATTTCGGGCTTCCTTCGGCGGCTCAGCTACCCAGCGGGCCGTCGCGTCGGCGCCGTAGCCGTCGTAGCCGCCCCCGGTCACCGGCTGTCGCTACCCCCTGTGGCCTCCTCGACCGCGGCGCGGCCGGCCTCCAGCCGGGCGACCGGCACCCGGAACGGCGAGCAGGACACGTAGTCCAGGCCGACCTGGTGGAAGAAGTGCACGGAGTCCGGGTCGCCGCCGTGCTCGCCGCACACGCCGAGTTCGAGCGCTGGCCGGGCGGCCCTGCCCTCCTCGACCGCGATCTTGATCATCCGGCCGACGCCCTCGGTGTCGATGGTCTCGAACGGCGAGACCCCGAAGATGCCGAGCTCGATATAGCGGCTGAAGAACGCGCCTTCCACGTCGTCGCGCGAGAAGCCCCAGCCCATCTGGGTGAGGTCGTTGGTGCCGAAGGAGAAGAACTCCGCCGACCCGGCGATCTCGCCGGCGATCATCGCCGCCCTGGGCACCTCGATCATGGTGCCGATCAGCGTGTGCACGCTGGTGCCGGTCTCCTGGGCCACCTCGGCGAGCACCTTCTCGGCGTCCTCGCGGGCGATCTCCATCTCCTGCACCGACGCGGTCAGCGGGATCATGACCTCAGGCCGGGGGTCGCCGCCGGCCTGCTTGCGGTCGGCCGCGGCGTGCGCGATCGCCCGGACCTGCATGTTGAACAGGCCCGGGATGACCAGCCCGAGCCGGACGCCGCGCAGACCGAGCATGGGGTTCTGCTCATGCAGCCGGCGCACCGCGTCGAGCAGCCGCCGGTCCTGCTCGGTGGCCTGGTCTCCGGCCAGGGCCACCTTGACCGACAGGTCCGTGAGGTCAGGCAGGAACTCGTGCAGCGGCGGGTCGATCAGCCGGATCACGACCGGCAGCCCGTCCATCGCCTCGAGGATTTCGACGAAGTCGCCGCGCTGCAGCGGCTCGAGCGCGTCCAGCGCGGCCTGCCGCGCGGCGTCGTCCTCGGCCAGGATGAGCCGCTCCACGAGCTGGCGGCGCTCGCCGAGGAACATGTGCTCGGTCCGGACCAGGCCGACGCCGCGTGCGCCGAACCGACGTGCCCTGGCGCAGTCGTCGCCGGTGTCGGCGTTCGCGTACACGCCCAGGCGGCGCCGCGCGTCGGCGTGCGCCATGATCCGGCTGACCGAGCCGACCAGCTCGTCGGACTGCGGGTCCTGCTTGCCCTCGAAGAACTCGACCACGGGCGACGCCATGACCGGCACCTCGCCCAGGTACACCACCCCGGAGGTGCCATCGATCGAGATCACGTCACCCTCGCTGACGGTGACCCCGCCCGGAGCGGTGAACTTCCGGCCGA
>Ga0335073_10012044_pt1 | contig 12153 bp, 9 predicted proteins | sample Lox_Sample_22_FD_207093 | JGI IMG/M metagenome (GOLD analysis project Ga0335073, IMG submission 207093) | Soil microbial communities from Loxahatchee National Wildlife Refuge, Florida, United States - Lox_Sample_2.2 | ecosystem: Environmental > Terrestrial > Soil > Wetlands | place: USA: Florida... | reverse complement strand
GTAGTTATCATTCCCCACCGGATCTTCGCCGCCAACCACCAGGTATCGGGAATGTGCGCGGCACCAGTTCTTCAATGAATCCGGTACCGGCCCATCCAGCGTATATTCACTCAAGACAAAAATTGGCGCGTCCGGGTTTTGTTGCAAGGCTTTGTCAAGCACCACTGGGAGGGCGCCCTGCGGGGGGAATTCCAATTGTGCCCCAACCAACCTTAACGGGGGAGAGACAGGCTCGTGTCCAATTCCGGCCATTGAAATTAAAAACCCGGACGCAGGAATGAGCAGCACCAGGCCGATCCCAAACAACGTTGTCCGGCTTTTCTTTACAGAATCCCTGAGGCCGAAGATCGCGGCGGCGGCAAAGACCCAAAAACCGATTGAGTACATTCCCCAAACACCCGCCGGAACGAATGGGAGGTCCGGGAAGGCGTATCCGACATTCAGCCACGAGAACTTGAAATAATAAAGTTCGCTGCGGAAATATTCCAAGCCGGTCCAGATGAAGGGAATCAACCATACCGCCTTGCTTTTTCCCCAGCGCCGGATGCAACCGCAGGAAATGGCGGTGAACAGGCCAATCCAAAACGCGAGAACAAGCCAGAGGACAATTGCTGTCGCGCCAAAGATGTTCCAAAAGAAAAATAATTGCGACGCAGCGCAAAGAAATCCGGTTCCCAATCCGAAGTAAAACGCCCGACGAACGGTCGGCTGGTCGGTGAGTCGAACCAGGGAATAAGCGTAGCCGAGGATGAACCAACCAAGTGCGGGAAATTGGATCGAACTGTAGGCCGCATTGAAACAGGCGACGGCAAGTGCCAGCCACAAAAACGATTTGCCCCAGCTTACCGGTTTTGTCTCGGCTTCTTGGGCGGCAAGGTTCATTTGCTTTGCCGGACCTGCCTGGTGATTTCAAAGGCCAGGTCCAGCGCGCGTTTGGCGGATTCACCGCTGACGACCGGCGTTTGTCTCTCGCGGACACAGTTCACAAAATCCTGCAATTCGAGCTTGAGAGGTTCATCCTTCGCAATCGGCACCGGCTCGCGCACCACTTTCTTGCCGGCAAATTCGCTGACAACCGTCACGCTGCTATCAGCAAGGGCAAAAAGCTTTCTCAACTTGGAACTTACCCACTCATCCTGGCGGGCGATGCGGTAAATGAAACCTTCCTGCGCGCGGTAATCCAGCGAGATATAGCACGGTTGGATCGGACCACTGAACACACGGATTTTCCGCATCCGCTCCGGACTGACGCGGCTGACAGTGAGGTTGGCGACGCAGCCGTTGGCGAAGCGCAGCCGCGCATTGGCGATGTCCTCGGACTTGCTCAACACGGGAATGCCCACGGCGTCCACGCCCGTCACCGGCGATTTCACGAACGCGAGCACCACGTCCAGGTCGTGAATCATCAAATCCAGCACGGCGCCAATGTCGGTCGAGCGGGCCGGGTAGGGCGACAGCCGGTGGCACTCGATGAAGCGCGGCTCGGGCGCGGCAGTCTGGAGAAATTTGAAAACGGGATTGAATCGCTCGACATGCCCGACTTGGAGAACGCAATTATTTTTCTGCGCAATCTGAATCAGCTCGGCGGCCTGCGCGGTGTCGTCGGTCATCGGTTTCTCGACGAGAAGATGTTTGCCTTGCGCGAGCAGTTGTTTGGCAAGATCGAAATGCGTGCTGGTGGGTGTGGCAATGTTCAACGCGTCGGCATTCGCCGCAGCCTCGGCGATGGAATTGAAAATGTGCGCACCATGTTTGGCGGCGATTTTGCGCGCCGTGTCGGCGTTGGTGTCAAAAAGGCCGGCGAACTCCACCTGTCCGGTGCCGGCGAGTTCCGCGTAGATGCGGGCATGATTTTGTCCGAGGGAGCCGACGCCCAGAACGGCCACCCGGATTTTAGGGGTTGCGGTTGCCACGCGCCGAGTTTGCCATTGAACACCAAAAACTGAAATCAGAAATCTCACATGGAGCTCGTCACTAAAAGCGGTGGCGGAGCGCACTGTTTCGTCAGTTCCCAAATTCAGGGAAGCGACAAAGCGCTTCCCTCCAAGTCAACTTTCAACTTTCAACTTCTAACGTTCAACCGTTAAATATCGTCGTGCCAATTCTGGGTTATGTCATCGTCGCGGTGGTGGCGTATTTGCTCGGCTCGATTCCGACCGGCTATCTGGCGGCGCGGGCCAGGGGCATTGACATCCGCACCGTCGGCAGCGGCAACATCGGCGCGACCAACGCCATGCGTGCGCTGGGCAAACCGGCTGGAATTTTTGTGTTGCTGATGGATGCGTTGAAGGGTTATGCCGCCTGTGCGTTTCTTCCTCCGTTGATCTTCAACTGGCTGGCCCCTCATTTTTACGGGTTTTTCCGTCATTTTCAGGACGAGCCATTTGAACTCCAGATCCGTTTTTATGTGGTTGCCGGAATTTTCGCCGTGCTCGGCCACAATTACACCTGCTGGCTCAAGTTCAAAGGCGGCAAAGGCATCGCCACCAGCGCCGGCGTTTATCTGGCGCTCGCGCCGTGGGCGGCGTTGATTGCGTTGGTGGTCTTTATCGTGGCGTTGCTGGTGACCCGGTACGTATCGGTCGGTTCCATGGCGGCGGCCGGGGCGCTGGTGGCCGCAGTCTGGATTCTGCCGCCGCATAATTTGTTGCTCGGCATGGTTACGACGGCCCTCGGCGTGATGGCCGTTTACAAACACAAGGGCAACCTTCAACGCCTCGTTGCCGGAACCGAAAACCGGCTGCAATTCAAAAAAAAGGAAACGACATGAGAATCACCGTCCTCGGCGCCGGCGCGTGGGGAACCGCGCTGGCCAAGGTGCTGCACGAAAACGGCAACGCGGTGGCGCTTTGGGACATCAACGCCGAAACGCTGGCGGAGCTCCGGCGCGGACACAGCGAGCGTTATTTGCCCGGCGTGAAACTGCCGACCGACTGGAGAATTGAGGAGGATTTTCAAAAAGCCGTTGGCGGCGCCGAGTGCCTCGTTCTGGCCATTCCGTCACAATCATTCCGGCAGGTGGCGGCAAAATTGAAAGGGCACCCGGGGATTTTTGTCAGCGTGACCAAGGGTATCGAGTTTGAGACCGGCGAAACCATGAGCCGGATTTTGCGCGAATATGCCTCCGCCAATCGTGTCGCCGCGCTTTCCGGTCCCAGTTTCGCCCGCGAAGTGGCGTTGGGCATTCCGACCACGGTGGTTTGTGCCAGCGAAAGCGACGGCATCGCGCGCACGGCGCAGGGACTTTTTCATCGTCCGGAATTTCGCATCTACCGGAGCACCGACATCCTGGGTGTGGAATACGGTGGCGCGCTGAAGAACATTATCGCGATTGCGGCCGGTGTGAGCGACGGTCTTGGTTACGGTGACAATACCAAGGCCGGCCTGGTGACGCGGGCCTTGTCGGAAATGCGCCGGCTCGGTGTGGCGTGTGGCGCCCAGTCGGAAACCTTCTCCGGTCTGAGCGGTCTGGGAGATCTCATGCTGACCTGTTTCTCAAAGCAAAGCCGCAATCGCGATTTGGGCGAACGGCTCGGTCGCGGCGAGACGATGGAAAAAATCCAGGCGTCGCATCCAAAATTGGCTGAAGGTTATCCCACGGCGCGGTCGGCGCACCGGCTCGCACGGCAAAAGAACGTGCCGACGCCGATCATTGACGAAGTTCATGCGCTGCTCTACGAAGGCAAGGAACCCCCAAAAGCCGTGCGCGATTTGATTTCGCGCGCCTTCAAAGCCGAGGATTAAACCGCGGATTACGCGGATTCTAATCCGTGGACTTTCTAAGCCGCTTAATCCGCGGTTACTTTATTTCCGTCTTGATGAGTTGCAGCAGATCGGGGAGCGATTCGACGGCTTTGAACTGCGGGAATTGCTGCTTCACATTTCCCGGCGCGTGAATGAGAAAGCCGGCGTTCGCTTTCAGCAACATGGCGGTGTCGTTATAGGAGTCGCCGGCGGAAATGACGTGGTAATTGAGCCGCTTGAAGGCGGCCACAGCCTCGCGCTTTTGTTCCCGAATGCGCAACTGGTAATTCACGATATGGTCGTTCTCGACGACGAGCCGGTGGCACAGCAACGTCGGCCAGCCGAGCTGGCGGAGCAGGGGAGAGGCAAATTGCTCGAAAGTATCCGACAAAATGATGACCTGCACGAGCGAGCGCAGTTCGTCCAGAAACTCCTTGGCGCCCGGCAGTGGCCGCAGTGTGCCGATGACACCTTGGATATCGGACAATTTCAAACCGTGTTTGTCCAGAATCGCCAGGCGGTCGCGCATGAGTTTGTCGTAATCCGGCTCGTCGCGCGTGGTGCGGCGCAGTTCCGGGATTTTTGTCTTCTCGGCGACGGCAATCCAGATTTCCGGCGTCAGCACGCCTTCCATGTCCAGGGTCACAATGGATTGTTTCATGGCGGAGAGTTTTTCAAATTACGCTCCAAAGTCCAGAGCTTCGGATTGGAAATTCACATCGGCTGCCGGTACGGACGTTCGGATTGATAGAGTTTGAGAAGCCCGTCGTTACGGTCCGCCAGCTCTTTCTCACCGTCGGCGGACGCCAAGTCGCGCGCCTTTAGCGCGGCGGCAATCGCTTCCGGGAAACGCCCGGCTTCGGCATAGGCGGCGCCCAGCGTGGTGAGCGTGGCAGCGTCCCGGCGCCGGGTCAAATCGCAGGCGCGCTCGGCGAGACGAACCGCCACCGTGCCGGAACGGAGCTTGGGATCCGGATCAGTCGCGAGAATCCAGGCCAGCTCGTTGAGGGCATCCGCTGAGTTCGGCGCCAGGCGCAAGGCTTGCCAGAATTCCGCAATCGCCTCACTGGATTTGTATTGGCGGAACAAAGCCTGCGCGAGGCGATAATGCGCCGCCGGCTGGTAAGGCGTCAGCGCAATCTGCCGGTAAAATTGAACCGCCGCGGCCGCCGGCTGATTTTCGTCCAGCAACGTCAGGCCATAGTCAAAGCGAGCCTCCGCGTCACCTGGATCTGATTTGACCGCCTCAGAAAACTGCTGCCGCGCGGCGGCCGCTTTGCCTTGTTTTAGCAAAACCAGGCCGAGACTGCGGTGAGCCTGGGCCAGGTCCGGAAATAATTGCAACGCTTTCGCGAATTGCGCGGCGGCGGCGTCCGGCTCGCCACTGTCAAAGAGCGCCGTGCCGAGGTTGTAGTGCAAAATGGCGTTGTCTGGCTGTAGCTGGACGGCGTTACGAAAACATTCCAGTGCTTCGGGCAGCCTGCCTTCATCCGCCAGCGCCGCGCCCAATTCCGATTGTCCCTGGGCGTAACGGGGATTGATTCGCGCCGACTGTTCCTGAAACGCGACGGCCTGGTCAAATTGCCCCATTTCCTCAAACGTTTCGCCGATGTGGCTGTAGGCAACGTAATTGTCGGACGTGACGGCGCCGGCGTGGACAAAGAGCGTCATGCTGTTTTGCCAGTACTTCAATTGCGTCCAGCTCACCGCCAGACAACCGGCCAGCGCGGCGAGGCCCGCGCCGAAGGCAAACCATCGGCTCGCCGGCCATTTTGTCAAAAGCAGCCAGAAACTCCAGACGACGACGATGAACAAGCCGATGCTCGGAAGGTACATGTAACGATCTGCCATGGATTGCCGCCCGACTTGGACAAGACCGATAACGGGCACCAGCGTGCCCAAGTACCAGAACCAGCCCACGAACAAATACGGGTGCCGCCGCGCGAGCCACACCACTAAAACCGAGCAAGCCAGAATCAACAGTGTGGAAACGAGGATCAGCAACGGCGGCGAATGGGTTTGCAGCGGATAAAGCACCGCCAGGTCCGAGGGCCAAAAGGTCTTGAGCACATAACGGAGGTACGAAAGCAGCGCGTTGGCAAGGCGCGCCGGGAGCGGAACCGTCTCCAGCGATGATACAGCGCCGGCAGCCTGTTGCGCCAGGAAGGTGATGATGCTGGCCGCCAGCGACAACGCAAAGAATGGGATTTTTTCCGCCAGCAGCCGGAGATTTGAACCCTGCAGTTGGAAATTTGAAATCCGCTGAAACGGCCAGAAATCCAGCAACAGCAGGACAAACGGCAGCGTTACCACCATCGGTTTGGACATTAAACCGCACGCGAACATCAACAGCGTGGCGGCGAAAAAGATTTTGGACTTCGGGCTTTCCACTTTGGACTCTTCGACAAATCGCGCGTAAGCCATCAGCGTCAGCAGCCAGAAGAACGCACTCAACATGTCCTTGCGCTCGGCCACCCAGGCCACCGATTCGACGTGCAACGGGTGCCAGGCAAACAACGCCGCCACGAATCCACTGCGCCAGGTCGTTCCCGTCGTCCGGTTCAGGAACAGAAAGAGGAGCACGGCGTTGGCGATGTGCAACAGAACGCTGGTGAAATGGTGCCCCGCCGGGTTTAAGCCGTACAACTGGCAGTCCAACATGTGCGAAATCCACGTCAACGGATGCCAGTTGTCCGCATAGCCGCTGCGAAACGCCCAGGCCACGCCGCGCCAGGTCAGCCCCGCCTTCACGTGCGGGTTGGCGGTGACGTATTGGTCGTCATCGAGGTTTGTGAAGGCGTGGTACGTCGCCGGCAGGTACAGCGCCAGCGTGACCAATACCAGCAAGAGACAAATCAGACGGCGGTTGGAGCTTTGATTCATTTCCACGGCCATTAATTCAAAACGGCACCGTCTGTTTCCGTCGTTGAACAACCCGGCGGCTTTCCCGGTAACCGACTTCGCGCGCCAGTTGGACGGCTTCGGCAAAATTCATTCCCACCTCCTCCGGCGAATGGGCGTCGGAGCCGAACGTGATGGGCACGCCGGTTTGAAACGCGAGTTGGAGGATTTCCCGGCTCGGATAAATTTCCCGACAATCCTTCCGCAAACCGGCGGTGTTGAGTTCAACGGCGCAATCGTGCTTTTTGGCGGCAGCCAGAAATTTCCGGTACAGCGGCGCGCAATTTGGCGGGGAGCGGTGCCCGAATTTCTTCGGCAAATCGGCATGGCCGATGATTTCAAAGAAGCCGGTTTCAGCCGCTTTCGTCAATCGCTCGAAATAAACCGTCCACACTTCCCCGGCCTCGCGGCGTTTCCACTCGGACAATTTCTGCGGGTCATCAATGGCCCATGAATCCGAGACGTAATGGACCGAGCCGATGAAATAATCCCACGGATGCCGGGCAGCGAGGCTGCGAATCCAGTCTTCATAACCCGGTAAATAATCCACTTCGAGTGCGAGCCGGATGGTCAGTTGTGGAAAATCCTTCTGCACCCTGCGGACTTTGGCGACGTATTCGTCCAGTTGGCCGGCGTTCATCCGCCAGTTGTCGAAATCGTCCTGCGGCATGGGGGCATGGTCGGAAAAGCCGATTTCCTTGAATCCGAGGGCCAGCGCGCGTTTGGCATATTCCTCCGGTTCACCGCGCGCGTGGCGGCAAAGCGGTGTGTGCATGTGATAATCGGCAGGCAAATTCATCGGCTGAGTGTTGAAAGTTGAAGCATGAGTGTCGAATAAAAAACAAGGCGTCAATCCCAGGTTTCGAGTATTTTCAACCTGTGGCAGAGAAAGGTTCAGTTGAACAATTCCGGCTGTTCGTGGCGATTCCGGTTCCGGCCGCGGTGCGGGAGGAAATCCTTCGCGTGCAACGCCAATTGCAACCGTTGGCGCCGCGGGGCGCGGTTCGCTGGACCAAACCGGAACAGTTTCACCTCACGCTCCGGTTTCTCGGCGGCGTTTCGTCCGATCACGTGGCCGGCTTGCAGGAATCCCTTCGGACGGCCTGCTCCGGCGCCGCGCCATTGTATTTGCACGCCCAGGGCGTCGGCTTTTTCCCAAATGCCCGCGCGCCGCGTGTCATTTGGATTGGCATCCACGACGGCGTAGGAAAGTTGGAGGATTTGCAGGGGAAAATTGAAGCCGCGGTCCAGCCGTTCATCACGGAGCGGGAGAGCGAACGTTTTGCCGGGCACGTGACTTTGGGGCGGTTCAAACAATTTGGCCATTGGCACCTCAAAGCCTTAACCGGCCAGGCCGCAGCGATGAACGACCGGATGTTCGGCGGATGGCCCGCGCCGGAAATTGGACTTATCCGGAGCGAATTGTCGCCAACCGGGGCACGCCATACCCGGCTGGCGACAATTCCCCTGGGCACAAAAATTGCATCGCTTTGAAACATTTTTAGTCCAACTTACGTCTCTAAGAAAGTATGCTAAAGGCATTTCCAGCAGCCCGCTGGGATTATGACACGGCGGGGCATCTGTTGAACCGGGCAGGTTTCGGCGGCCCGCCGGCCGTCATTGAAAAGCTGGCCGATCTGGGCCCGGATGGCGCCCTTTCCACCCTGCTGGATTACGAACAGTATGCCGACCCGACGCCCGCCCCGGATTGGGCCCAGCCGGACCCGGAAGGCAATCGTCAATTCCGCGAGGCCGTCAAGAATGCAACACCGGAGCGGAAGAAAGAACTCCAGCAGGAGCGCCGGCAGACCGCGCAGCGGCAGATGCTTGAGTTGCGCGGCTGGTGGCTGAACCGCATGGCCAAGGGGCCGCGGCCGTTTCAGGAGAAAATGGTGCTGTTCTGGCACGGACATTTTGCCACCAGCTTCGTCAAGGTCCAAAACTCATACTACATGTGGCGGCAGAACGAGCTGTTCCGCCGGCTGGCCACCGGCAACTGGCAGGAGTTGCTTACGTTCGTCGGGAAGGACCCGGCAATGCTCATCTGGCTCGACCAGGCGCAGAGCCGCCGTCCGCACGCGAACGAGAATTTTGCCCGCGAGGTCATGGAACTGTTTTCACTCGGCATCGGCAATTACACCGAGCTGGACGTGACCGAGGGGGCGCGTGCGCTGACGGGTTGGTCGCTGGATCCGTTGACGGAGGAATATGTCTATCGCCCGTTTTTCCACGACAATGGCAGCAAGACATTTCTGGGACTCACCGGCAATCTCAACGGCGACGATGTCATCGCCCAAATTGTGGCGCAACCGGCGGCGGGGCGGTTTATCACGGCCAAACTGTGGAACTTTTTTGCCGGAGAGCCGCCGACCGACGAGTTGAACGAGGCGCTGGCGGCTGTTTTTCGGGCGAACGGAAATAATTTCAAGCCGTTGCTGCGCATTATGTTCCGCAGCGAGGAATTTTATGACCCCGCTGTTATTCGGAACCAGGTCAAAAGCCCGGTGCAATGGCTCGTCGGCACCGCGCGCGTTCTGGAATGCGATCTGCCACCGGCGCAAATCTGTGAGGGCATCACGCGCCGGCTGGGGCAGGATTTGTTCGCGCCGCCCAACGTGAAAGGCTGGGACGGCGGCATCTCCTGGATCACCACCACCACGTTGCTGGACCGCTACAATACCGCGGTGCTGCTGGTGCAAGGCGCGGATATTCCCCAGGCACGTTTGGAGGCCATGCAGCCGATGAACCAGATGGCTGCCGGCCCGTCGGGACAAAACATCAAACGGATCCACGTCGGCGGCGTTGACGTGGAGCGAATTCTTTCACCGGATGAACGCACCGACAAGGAACGGCTGGTGGCCGCGTTGCAACACCGGTTGCTGCAATCGGCGCTCAAAGACGATCAGGCCAGGGCATTGGACGACTTTCTCAACGCGCGGGGCAAATTGAACCAGGGCGACATCCGCGCGGCCATCCGGCTGGTGATGTGCACGCCCGAGTATCAAGTGACATGAAACAAAACGTGACAGGTGACAGGACTTTGCAGTCGCGCCAGCGTGGGCATGTTCTTGTCACATGTCACATGTCACGCCCAAGGCTATGAAAAATGAAATCACACTCCAAACGCGCCGAAAGTTTTTGCGCACCACGGTATTGGGCAGCGCGCTGAGCTGGACGGTCCCGGCGTTTCTCGCCGACACCTTCGCCGCATTGCACAGCGAAGCGGCCGGGGCCGCCGCGCAAATTGCCACCGGCAAGGACGCCACGATTCTGGTGGTGCTGCAAATGGCCGGTGGCAATGACGGCATCAACACGGTCGTGCCGTACACCAACGATTATTACCGTAACGCGCGTCCGAAACTCGGCCTCACCGCGCAGCAGGTTTTGGATGTGAACGGCGAAATCGGGTTTCACAACGCGCTGACGGGATTCAAAAACCTTTATGATGCCGGGCACCTGGCCGTGGTCCAGGGGGTTGGCTATCCCAATCCCAACCGCTCGCATTTCCGTTCGACGGAGATCTGGCAGACCGCCAGCGACTCGGACAAGGTGGAACAATACGGTTGGCTTGGACGTTATTTTGACAACGCCTGTGCCGGTTGCGATCCGACGGTGGGAGTGGACATCGGCGGCCAGACGCCGCAAGCGTTTTTTGCCAAAACACCCACCGGCATCAGCCTCGCCAACCCGCAAAGCTATCGGTTTATGTCGCCGGGCCGTTTCAAACCCGGCCAGGTGGATTTATTGGAGGAATCCTACGAGAAAATGAATGAAATCCCGGACGTCGCGCCCGATGAAAATTCCGGCGGCAGCATCGGCGCGCTGGCCGCCGGCATGCCCCAACCCGGCGGTTCCGTGCTGCATTTCATTGAACGCACCGCGCTCGACGCGCAGGTCAGTTCCGACCAGATCCGTGCCATCGTCGCGCGCGTGAAAAACCAGACGGCTTATCCCGCGACGCAGCTCGGCAACAACCTCAAATTGATCGCTCAACTCATTGCCGGCGGTCTCCCCACCCGTGTTTACTACGTTTCCCAGGGCGGTTATGACACGCACGTCAACCAGGCCGGGACACAGGACCGGTTGCTCAAGGAACTGGGCGACGCCGTCAACGCGTTCGTGGGTGATCTGAAGGCGCAGGGCAATTTGCAGCGCGTGCTGCTGATGACGTTCAGTGAATTCGGCCGGCGCGTGGCGGAAAACGCCAATGGTGGCACCGATCATGGCGCAGCCGCGCCGCTCTTCGTCATCGGCAATCGGGTCAGAGCCGGGTTGCTGGGACGTTATCCGAGCCTGGCGCCGCAGGATTTGTTTGAGGGCGATGTCAAATACACGGTGGACTTTCGCAGTATCTACGCCGGCGTGCTGGAAAGCTGGCTCAAAACCAAAAGCGCACCGATTCTCGGTCGTCAATTCGAACCGCTGCCACTGGTCTGACGCGCTCAGGCGTGGCTCTTTGGCGCGGCAGGGGCGACATGGTTCGCCGGCGCCGTGCTTTTGCGTTCAATCAGCTCGGCGGACAAACGTTTGCTTTCCACGGGCTGACCGCGGAGCAAATTGATCATCATGTCCATTGCCGCCATGGCCAGCCGGAACTTGGGCTGGCGGATGGTGGTCAGCGGCACGCGGAAATATTCCGCGGTCATCACGTTGCCAAAGCCGACAACGGAAATATCCTCGGGAATCCGCACGCCCTGGGAGAGCAGCGTTTCGGCGCAACCAATCGCGACGAGGTCATTGACGGCCTGCACCGCGGTGGCATTGCAGGATTCGTTGAGCATTTGCAGGGTGGCCTTGGTGCCGTCCTCGATGGTGCTGCCGGCCTGGAACACCAGCCGGTCGTCCACGTCCAGACCCGCTTCACGCAATGCCCGGCGGTAGCCTTCAAAGCGCTCGTGCGCCCACGGTGTGGAGGGTGGCCCGGCGAAATAGGCGACGCGTTTGTGGCCGAGTTTCAATAAATGCTCCGTGGCCGTGGCGCTGGCGGCGAGCTCCTCGGTTTCCACGCTGGGAAATAATTTGCAGAACGGCGCGGGCGAACCGAGCAGGATGGTCGGAGTCTTGCGCGCGGCCAATTCCACATAAATCCGCGCCTCGGCCTCGAAACGATAGACCGGTGAAATGAAAAATCCGTCCACGCGCCGCGACATCAGCCGGCGGATGCAGGTTTCCTCGCGGGCCGGGATGTTATGCGTGTGGGCGAGCAGGATGTCGTAGCCGAGTTCGTGGGCGCGTTCCTCGATGGCGAAAACGATGCGTGCGTAAATGGGGTTGGTGATGGAGGGAATGACCAGGCCGAAGAGCTTGGTGGTGCGGGTGCGCAAACCCTGCGCGGTGGAGTCGGGCACGTAACCCATTTGCTGCGCCAGTTGTTTGATGCGCACCTTGGTCGCGGCGGAAACGTCCGGCTCATTGCGCAACGCCTTTGAGACGGTCATCACGGAAACGCCGGCGTATTGGGCTATGTCCTTTAAACGAACCATATTCAGAAGGCAGAAGGCGGGAGGC
>Ga0335073_10012043_pt1 | contig 12153 bp, 11 predicted proteins | sample Lox_Sample_22_FD_207093 | JGI IMG/M metagenome (GOLD analysis project Ga0335073, IMG submission 207093) | Soil microbial communities from Loxahatchee National Wildlife Refuge, Florida, United States - Lox_Sample_2.2 | ecosystem: Environmental > Terrestrial > Soil > Wetlands | place: USA... | reverse complement strand
GGCTTTAACCAAAGTTAGTTCGACGGTTCACTTCATTTCACGCGGCGCGACGGTAGGCGGGCGGGAAGAAACGGCCAGCGGCCACTGGGTTCCCAACACGGATGTTTATGCCACCGACAGCAGCCTGGTCATCAAGGTGGAATTGGCTGGCATGAAAAGTGATAGCCTGGAGATCACAGTGGAAGGCAATCGCCTCCGCATTGCCGGCACCCGGCCGGATGGCTGTCGGGCCAATAAATGCAACTTTTTGGTGATGGAGATCAGTTACGGGCCGTTCGAAAGTGTGCTGGAACTGCCGCCCGGTTACGATCTCAGCCAGGCCAAAGCCATCTACGTGAACGGTTTTCTGCGGATTGACGTGCCCATGGCACAACCGCATTCCAAGACGACCAAGGTGCCGATTGCCGAGGGGAATTAGGCCGCGCGCGCGAACTTTTCCGGCGCGCCGACATCTAATAGAATAACTGGCAGGAACGACGATGACATCGCCGGAGACAGAATTTGTCAGCATTTTGGGCACCGAAAATTCCGGACCGCCCCCGCGAATTTCTTCAAGGTCCCTGCCCGTAACCCTGCCGATCCTGGGCTTGTCGGACATTGTCATCTTTCCCAGCGCCCTGGTGCCGTTGCTGGTCGAAACGGGGCCGAGCCTGAAGCTGATTGACGACGTGGTGGCCGGCGACCGGTTGCTGGGCGTGGTGTTGCAGCGCCAGCCGGAAATCGTCGAGCCCAAGCCCGAAGACCTGTATGACGTCGGTTGCGTATCGCGCCTGGTGAAAATGGTGAAGTTTCCCGACGGCACGGCGCGCGTGCTGGTTGAGGGCTTGTGGCGCATCCAGATCAAGGAATTTTCAGCATCCTCGCCCTATTTGTCCGCGCGCTTCGACCTGCTCCGTGACGAAACCGAGGACTCCGTCGAATTGCAGGCCATGCTGCGCAACGCGCACAAGCAATTCGACGAGATCGCCAAATTGTCGCCGGCGCTCTCGGATCAGGTCAAAATCGCCGCGCTGAACACCGAGCACCCCGGCCACTTTGCCGACCTCGTCGCCGGAAATCTGAATCTCAGCCTCGAAGACCGGCAAAAATTGCTGGAAACCGTTTCCGTTCGCGAACGATTGCAGAAATTATTGCCCATGCTCAACCGCGAGCACGAGGTGCTCACCCTCAGTTCCAAAATTCAAAACGACGTCGCCTCGTCCATCGCCAAGACGCAGCGCGACTTTTTCCTGCGCGAACAGATGCGTGCCATCCAGCGCGAACTGGGCGAGGGTGAACCTGGCAGTGGCGAAACCCGGTCGTTGCGCGAAAAAATCGACCAGACCCCGATGCCGGACGAGGCCCGCAAAGCCGCGTTGCAGGAGTTGGACCGGCTGCAACAAACGCCGCCCGCCGCCGCCGAATATGCGGTGGCGCGCAATTACCTCGACTGGATTCTGAGCTTGCCGTGGGAAAAGGAGACCGAGGACAAGATTGATTTAAAGGAAGCCGAGCGCATTCTGGACGAACAGCATTTCGGCCTGACCAAAATCAAGGAGCGGCTGTTGGAATTCCTCGCGGTCATCAAACGCCGGAAACAAATCAAGGGACCGATTCTTTGCCTGGTCGGTCCGCCCGGTGTCGGCAAAACCTCGCTTGGCAAAAGTGTGGCGGACGCGCTGGGCCGCAAGTTTGCGCGCATCGCCCTCGGCGGCATGCGGGACGAAGCCGAGATCCGTGGCCATCGGCGGACTTACGTCGGCGCAATGCCGGGAAGAATCATCCAGACGTTGCGCCGCGTCGAAAGCCGCAACCCGGTGATTCTGCTGGATGAACTGGACAAAGTCGGCGCGGACTTCCGTGGTGACCCGGCGGCGGCGTTGCTGGAAGTGCTGGACCCGGCGCAAAACCACACGTTCACGGACCATTACCTGGATTTGCAATTCGACCTGTCGCGGGTGCTGTTCATCGCCACCGCCAACTGGCTGGAACCGATTCACGCCGCGTTGCGCGACCGGCTGGAAGTCATCGAATTGCCCAGCTATACCGAAACGGAAAAGCTGGAAATCGCCAAGCGGTATCTGGTTCCACGCCAGATTGAAGAACACGGCCTGACGCGGCAGGACATCAAATTCACCGACGCCGCGCTGCGCAAACTCATCCGCGAATACACCCGCGAGGCCGGCGTGCGGCAGTTGGAACGGGGGATCGCCGCCCTCTCGCGCAAGGCCGCGCGCAAAATCATCTCCCGCAACGGCGCAGCCGTCACGGTCAAACTCGACGCCAATGGACTGAAGAATTATCTGGGCCACGCCCCGTTCATTTCCGAGACGGCGGAAAGAATCACCGAATACGGCATCGCGACCGGGCTGGCCTGGACGCCGGTCGGCGGCGACGTTCTGTTCATTGAAGCCACCCGCATGCGCGGCAAGGGCAATTTGCTGTTGACCGGGTCGCTGGGTGAAGTGATGAAGGAAAGCGCGCAAACGGCGGTGAGTTATCTGCGCAGCCAGGCCAAACTGCTCGACCTGGATTTGAGCAATTACGGCAAATTCGACATTCACATTCACGTGCCCGCCGGTGCCACGCCCAAGGACGGACCGAGCGCCGGCGTGCCGCTGGTGGCGGCGCTGGCCTCATTGCTGACGAAACGGCTGGTGCGGTCCCGACTCGCCATGACCGGCGAAATCAGCCTGCGCGGCCGCGTCCTGCGTGTTGGCGGCATCAAGGAAAAGGTGCTCGCCGCGGTGCGTTTCGGCATGAAGGAAATCATCCTGCCTGAACAGAACAAGGCGGACTGGCTGGACGTGCCGGTGGAAGCGCGCGCGAAACTGAAGGTCCATTTCGTCCGGCATATCTCGGACGTCCTGCGCCTGGCGCTCGAACCAAAATAAATTCTTCGTCCTTGCCCTGTCCGCCTTCCTGGCTTATCACGACGGATTGAGCATGGACAGGGCGATAAAAATTTTTGCCGTCGGCACTTTTGCCTCAATTTTGCTGGTTGCCTCTGATGCAACGGCAAAAATGACGAACGATTCGGCTGAAGCTGTAATTCTGGGCCGTCAACTGGCACAACGAATCCTCGAACAACGGCCCGTGGAAAACTTCACCAATGTTGGTGTCTTGAAGATTAGCGATGCCAACGGTAAGACTTCGGAGATTCCAGTGGAATGCGCTGTCATCACCGCGGCAACAAATTGGTCGGTTGTTTACAAAGCCTTTTTTACGAATTTCATGGAAACTCTTACGGTCATCCACCCTGACCATCAATTGTTTCGGCAATTGATGGCGCCTGGTTTACCCCATGATCAGCCCAAATCACCCGACGATTTACCTAAAATCGCAGGAACCATAAACGATCGGATTGAACCTTTCGATGCCTGTCAGCATGAAGGCTATCCGGGGTCTCCCGACCTGGCCGCCGCGAGGCTCCGTTCGGCTTCTTTCGCGGACTCAGATTTTTCCGTGGACGATTTATGTCTGGAATTCCTCCACTGGCCGGACCAGAAGATTTTGAAGCCGTATGAGATGCGGCGCGGTCGTTCCTGCAAGGTGTTGGAAAGCACGAATCCCAATCCGACCGCAAATGGCTATTCGCGCGTGGTATCGTGGATTGACAATGAAACGCTCGGCATCGTCCAGGCCGAGGCGTACGACGCCAAAGGTAATCTGCTGAAGGAATTTTATCCAAAATCCTTTAAAAAGGTGAACGGCCAGTGGGAGCTTCAGGAAATGGAAATCCGCAACGACCAGACCGGCTCGCGCACGCGGCTGGAATTCAATTCAAGGCAGCCGGATTGAGCTGGGAATAAGTCATTAATAAGTCATCCGGCCGGGTGCTTGACTTTGACGGCCCGGCGGCTCAGGCTCACCACATCGGAATGAGCGTGCTGGTTCGTCTGAATCTTTTGATGGTTTGCGCCTGCTGCGTTTTTGGCGTCGGGCTGGACCAACTTATTTTTGCTGCCGGAACGAACTCCACCGACCTCTCCCCGCGCCAGGCCGGGGACAAAATTGCGCAGGATTCGCTGAACGCCTTCCTTCAGATCCAGGAACAACTCCACAGCACGCAATTGATCATCGAGAGCAATCGGGTGGCCGCTGCCGCCGAGGCACAACGCAATGCCGCGGAAATGACCGCGCGCATCCAAGTGCTCGAACAGACGGTGGCAACGCAACGCGCCAGCGAAATTGAAGCAACCCAAAAAGCGCAGCGGCTGACGCTGATTCTGGTCGGCACTTTCGGCTTGATCGGCTTGGCGGCCGTCCTGTTCATGGCCTACTTCCAGTGGCGCACCGTCACCCGGCTGGTGGAATTGTCCCCGCTCCACGCGTCCGCGCTGGCTTTGGAAAATTGCGGCGCCTCGCCGATGTTGTCGGTGGGCGAAATGCCGGATCACCCGGGCCGTGCTGCGGTGGTATTCGCAAATGCGCGTTTGTTCAACGTGGTCGAACGACTGGAAAAACGGTTGCTGGAACTGGAACACTTGGCACGCGCTCCGTTGACTGGAACCGCGTCGCCACCGGTGGACGGGCATAACGGCGCGTCACCGGCGTCAACCGACCATGGCCGGAATGTTGCCACCCTGCTGGCGGAAGGCCAATCGCGGTTGAACGGCGATGAGCCCGAGAAAGCCCTGGAATGTTTCGACCAGGCCCTCGCGCTTGACCCGAAAAGCGCCGAGGCCTTGATCAAGAAGGCAGGCGCGCTGGAAAAGCTGAACCGGCTCGAAGAAGCCATTGTCTGTTACGACGACGCCATCGCCGCGGACGGCACCATGACCATTGCGTATCTTCACAAGGGCGGCCTGTTCAACCGTATGTCGCGATACGAGGAAGCGCTGCAATGTTACGAGCACGCGCTGCACACGCATGATCAAAGGACCGCTGGGGAAAAAGCCGCCGCGTAGTTCGCCACGGCCGGGGACGAGGCAACGAGCCCCAGTGTTTGAGATTGAACGTGGGCCAGACTCCCTGCGTCGTCGCCTGTTTGTTCCACCGGGTCAGTTTGGAATAAATTGCAGCCGGTTCTGGACGCGCTCGACCTCAAGCTGACGGCGAATCATGTCAATCTTGAGCTTCAGCAGTTCGCGGTTTTCCTCATTCAACGCGGAAAGTTCCTTTTCCAATTCCTGAATGCGCGCTTCGTAAGCGCGCAACCGCTCCTGCATCGGTGCCTGGACGGCGTCGAGGCGGCGGATGATGGTGCCGATTTCCAGCGCGGCTTCTTCCTGCGCCTTGAGCAATTCGCGGCGCTGCGTGGCCAGTTCCTGGACGACGGTTTCCCGCAGCGCTTGCACGAGGTGCGGCGCAAGGCTGGCCTGCGCGGCGGCCTGGACCTGCTCCGCCCGACGCTCCGCCTCCAAAGCGCGCTGGCGCCACGCCTCGACTTCTCCGTTAGCGGCTCCGGCTGGAGCAGCCAGCGACCGGGGCCGGAGTGTCAAGTGTGCCGATGCCGGCGCGGGCGCGGATGCCGACGGTGCTGTTGATGGCGGCGTCGCCAGTATCTGGAGCGTATGAGCGATGGCCTGGTTGGCGGTCGTCGTGCCGTCCACGCCGCAAACGGGGCACTTGATCGGCGCCGGCATTTGGCCGTTGAGCGGATACACGTCGAAGGCGTATTTCTGGCCGCAACTGCAAACAATTTTGACAGGTACTTTGACGTGTGTCATGCGGGCGTGCCCGAGCTTATCGCCAGCACGACGGAGGAAGTCAAGCCAGTCGTCCATTCCTGGCCAACGCAATTTCACCATAAAAATGATCTTTGCTCGCTCAATTGTTGGGCACCCGACCAGAGCGTGACGCGCCAGGCAACAAGTTCGCCGAAGTCTTTATAAGCGGCACCGTCCAATGTCAATGAATTCCAATGTCTGAAGAAATGCGGTGTGACCGTTTGTTCGAGCGTGGCCTGACGGGGCAGTCCATCCTTGCCGATGCCACGCAACTCGACCCGCAATTTCAGTTGCGGGCTGCCGACCTCCGACGCTTTCCACAGAACGTCAAAACGAATGGCGGAACGTTGATTGGCGTGGCGGCGGAGATAGGTCTGATAGGCGTCACGGTCGTACAGGCTCGGCGTCAAAGCCCTCTGGCCCTTGAGATCGAGAAAAAACGGCAGGACTTTGACAACGCGGCCCGTGACGACATCGCCGGCGAAGGCCGTTGAAAGGGAACTCCCCAAAAGCAAACTCAGCAGCAGCAACCGGCGCATGGCCAAACAATAACGGGCGACGGCGCGAACTCAACTGCAATTTCCCATCATCACCAGTAAAAGCTCAGAATCCGGATATCGGTGGGCGTGTTGCGATAAAGAATCGCGATGTATTCACGATGGTAATCACCAATCCGGGCGGTCACATGAACTTCAAAAGTGGAACTGCGCACGGTGCAGATTCCGGTGAGTTGCGAAACGAATTGCGGACTCAGACCGGCGTTGGCGAGCTGGCCGACGCTGGTAAAGGGGGTGTCGTCGGCCGTGCCATCCTCGCCATCGGGGCCGGCCCGCATTTTGATGATGTTTTGCGCGGTGGCTTCATCCACCCCGGGAAGCATTTGCAACACATTCTCGTCGGCGGTGTTGATGTTGATCTGTCCGTTGGACAGGGCGGTGAAAATGTTGGTCAACCCGAAAGGGTAATCCGGCACTTGAAACGGCGAATTCACAAGGCCCAGTTTCTGTTGAAACCTGGCCGGGGTGCGATTGGTCGGGCTGCCGCCCCAATAGATTTCCGGGTGATCCCGGATGCCCTTGACCAGCAGTAATTCCGACAGGTCATCGATCGGCGCATTCTTGGCGTAGTAAGGGGGATTCAAACTCTGATAATAATCGCTCTCCGCGCCGGCGGGGCGGGGGTCGTTGGGTGGACCAATCCAGTCCAGAATGGAATCGGAGATGACGGAAATGCCATCCGCGCCCACGCCCATCAGGGTGAGTGCCTGTTGCAACTCCCCGGGATTACGATTGAGCGTGTTGATGTTCATCTTGCGTTCGAGATCAACGATTTTGATCGAAACCGTTCCGTCACCGACCTGGTAGTTGTCCAGCGAAATCCCGGTCAGCGGACTGTTGGATTCGCCAATGCCTCCGGGCCCGCCGGCCCAGATTTGATTGAGCGCGTCGTAGGGCTCATTGGGAATGGCCATCTGTTCCGACAGGACATAGCGCGCCAGTTCCACGCCTGACCGGCCCAGCCAGAGTAATTGCTGATCGTGGTCGGCATTTTGCGCCAGTTTGAATTCAACTTTCATGGACGTGGCGAAAATGGCGGCCATAACCGACAGCACAAAAATGGCGATCATCACAATGATGAGCGCGATCCCGCGCGGCTTGGTTTGCACGGGAATTCTCATCATCGGAGCCCACGATAACCGCCGCCCGGCCCGGATTGTGATTGAACCGCCGTCGGTACCATCACCGACGGGATGGCGACGATGCGCGTAACGGCCAGGGGCGGGCCGGTATCACCGAAATCGTTCAATTGATTTCCGCCGAGCACGAGCGTAAACCGCACCATCGTGGGGATTTGATTCGTGTTGTCCCATTTGTCCGACCAATCATTCTCGGTCGGGTCCCAGCATTCGGCGGCGAATCGTTTTACATTGCGGGCCAGGACCAGTGGGTGTTCCTGCTCGTCTTTGTCCATGTCCATGAGGATCGGATTTTGCCGGAGGACCAGATCCTTTTCCGAATTCGGCCCGGGTTCGACCGTAAAGGTCACCCGCCGCATATTGAAATCGCCGAACCGGCCATTGCGCGGGAAATCATCCGGCAACCGTGCCGTGAAACTGAGCAGCGGTTCGTCTCCGTTTTGGTCAATAAACGTGTAATACTGCTGGGACGCCTGAAATGACTGGACACACATGAGCGCGCTTTCAATCGTCCGCACCGCGACGCGTCGGCGTTGGACCTGGGCCGCGGCCTCCTGGCCCACCTTCGTGGCCCGCAGGATGAGCATCCAGGATGAATAGATCGCCGCCATCACCAGACTGAAAATCGCCATGGCCAGCATCAGTTCGAGCAGCGTGAAAGCAGTTGGGTGACGCGTGACAAGTGACAAGTGACACGAACGCGACGCCCGCGATCCGACAGTCTTCCTGTCACTGGCCACCTGCCACATGTCACTCGTCACTTTCATCTGGCCACCGTGGCTCCATCAAGGCTGCCTGCCGGCGAATTGGGGCGGAAAAGCAGGATGCTCATTTTGGAAACGACCGGTTTTTCGCCGACATCACTTTGAACGATGAAGTCCACCTGGAAAAGCTTGTTGGTTTGCACTTCTTCAACATCCCGCGTCCAGGTGTAACCCTGATACGAGTTGCCCAGCAGTTCGTCAAGACCGCCAGACCGGACGCCTTCAACCAATTGATTGGTTTGCGACAATACCGCCGCCAGCACGCCGGCGTCCACCATCGGCCGCTGCAACCGGCGGGCGCCGTCGAGTGAATTGGCGACCAGCGCCAGAATCACAAAGGTCGCAGTGCAAAACGCGACCATGGCAAACATCACTTCCAAAAGCGTGAAGGCGCTTCGCCCGGGTGGCGTCTGCTGAACTCGAGTTTTCATCGGATCGGTTCCGTGGAGGCCAGACCGGTGGTCACTTCCAGTGTGATTTTCTGGTACTGGTCGCCGGAATGGATGATAAGGGTCATTTCATCACTGGTGCCGTCGGGAAAAAAACGCACCGGCACCTCGCTCGCGTCCTTGTATTCCGACAAATTGACGTCAAGCATGTCAATGATGATGCTGTCATCGAAATGCGCGGAATTCAACGCCGACGCCGGGGAGGCGGTGGTTGTGGTTTCACCCGTCGGTGCGTCCGGCGGCCCGGAGCCATCCGGTGAATTGGTGGTGGCGATGTCGGCCAGTGAGATGTCGCCCGACTGGGGATGGAAGACGACGGTGGTGGTGACGCCACGCAAAATCGCCTGGGCGCGGGCGTGGCTGCAAATATTCAGCACGTCGTTAACCGCCTTGCGCAAGGGCTCCTGGTGCATCGTCCGCAGAATCGCCGGCACGCTCATCGTCATCATCAGACCGATGATGGCGACGACCATCATGATTTCGAGGAGCGTGAATGCCTGCTCACGCCCGGGGCCTGCTCCCGACACTCGACCGGTTTGCATCAGGACCCTCCTGCCGAGTTGCCGATGCTGGAAATCATCGAGAACATCGCCCCCAGCACTGCCACCAGCAAAAAGCCAACCACCACGGCCATGCCGATGATCAGGGTGGGTTCAATCAGGTTGGTCATGACCCGCAAGGCAATGCTCAACTCGCTTTCGTAGGTTTCGGCGACGTTGTTCAGGGCGCCGGCCACGTCGCCGGTGTCTTCGCCGATTTTTACCAGGTCCACCATCAGTTGGGGAAACACCTTGCTCTGCGCCAGAGGCTGGGCGAGCGTTTTGCCATCCGTCACCGCGTCGCGGGTTTTGGCCGCCGCCTCTTTGATAATGCAGTTGGGGATGACCTGTTCAGTGATTTTCAATGCCGTGAGCACCGGCACGCCATTTTGCAGCAAAGTGCACAGCGTGCGCGCAAACTGGCCGTATAGATTCAAGCAAATCACCCGCCCGAAAAGCGGTATTTTCATCTTCCATTCATCAATCTGGCGCCGCCCGGCTTCGGAAGCCTGAAACCGTTTAAACAAAATGACGGCCAGAATGATGACCGAAACCATCAACCACCAGTAGCCTTTAAACATGTTGCTGATGTCGATCAAAAGCAGCGTCATCGTCGGCAGATGGGTGAACCCCACCGAGCCGAAGATGGACATGAACCTGGGCAGGATGAAGGTCATGAAAAAAATGATGATGCCCACCCCCACGGTGCAAACCACGGCCGGATAAATCAGCGCCGATTTGAATTTGGCCTGGACCTCGGCGAATTTTTCGAAATGATCGGCCATGCGCCGGAGCACGTCCACCAGCGCGCCGCTCTGCTCGCCCGCCCGGACCATGTTGACGTACAAATCGGAAAAAATGCGCGGTTGCTTGGCCATCGCGTCGGACAAACTCCGGCCTTCCGTCACTTCCTGCCGGAGCTGGCGGCTCACCGCCGACGGAATGCCCTTGGCCTCCAGATACCCCATGCTCTGAAGTGCCGTGGCCAGCGGCATGCCGGCCTGGAGCAAATTCGCCAGTTGCTGGGTGAACGTGGCCAGTTCCTGTAATTTCGGCTTGCGCTTCTGTTGCAATTGGGCGCGCAAGGTCGGCGGCAGGAACGCCAGAAAATCCACTTTTTGACCGGCGCGTCTGTCGTTCGCCGCCGCCCCCCCCTTGGAGGCGTCCAACGCCACGGGAAAAAGTCCGAGCCGTTCGACTTGCGCCAAAGCCGCCGCGCGATCGGCGACGTCCAAAACGCCCTCGACCAATTCACCACTGCGGCGACGAGCCCGATACGAAAATTGCGGCATATTCGAAATTCTATCCTACTAACCCATCTATGTCCAAAAAGTTGCGGAATTTGAAGTTTCACGCTGATTACCCGGCGGTTATGACCCTTCCAAAACCGCTTGAATTCATTTTGAAGTGCATTAAAAATCCATCCGTTCCGCGATCAACAGTCGCCGAAAGCAAAACCCAAAACGCGATGAATTCTCCCGGCTCCGCCCCCGTGCCACCGCCCCTGCCGGAAACACCGGGACGAGCCGCCGCCCGGCGAGCCGCCTGGCTCGGCCTGCTTGCCTCGTTATTGGCGATGCTCATTGGTGCCGTTGGCGTTCTGTTGGCCCTGAAGTCAAAATCATCGGCAATCCCGATTATCGCCAGCGGCGCAGGCCTGCTGCTCGTGATGGCCGGATTAATAATGGGTATTCTCGGTTTATGCGGCGTCCGGGAACACGGTCCCCGCGGTATTTTGGGCGCCGGCACCACGGCAGTAACCATCAACAGCCTGCTTCTCATCCTCATCTTCACGGGCCTGACGCTGGAATTAAACAACAAAATATTGAAGCGCAGTCAGTACGAGCAGGAAGTTCGCGGCACGGTGCAGGACATCCAGGCGAAGGCAAAAAGATCGTTTAATCCGAGGACCGGGATTACCAATGTGGACTTTAACGGCTTGGATCGGCTCCAAACGCAGTTCAATTACGCCGCCCAAACGTTGTCCGGCGACGATGCCCGGATCGCCCAGGTCATGGCCGCGCACGTGGCCCGGTTGGAGACGGCCATGAAAAAATATGACGCGGCGGCGACGGCCCTGCGCAAGGCGAGGGTTTTGGATTTAAGCGGTCTGGACGACGAGAAACAAATCGCTGCCCGGCGCCAGATTGTGCAGGACTTTCTGGTCGCGAACGACAACGTAAAAAGCGTCGTTTCAAATTCCGAGGCCAATATCCGGGCCGATCTGATCCGATTGGAAGTGGCCCCGGCAAGACAGGAAATAACGCTGGATGCATTTCATTCCAAGGCCGCCCCGCGCAGTGTTTTGATCCTGAGAATTCGCGCCTGCGACGATCAAATCGGCCAATCCACCCTGACGATCCTGAGTTCGTTGGAAACCCAATGGGGGAAATGGCATTACGACCCCGTTACGAAGACCGTCCGGTTTCAGGATGCGGAAACGCAATACTCTTACCGTCAAGCGTTGGGGGAAATCAAACTGGCGGGCTATGAACAGATCGCCACGCAACGGGAACTGCTCAATTTGCAGTAAGCAAATTCTCCCGGCTGACAGGTACCGTCAACCGCCGGCCGTTTTCGTCGGATCGCTGCCGGCCCGGTGATAACCTTCCAAATCCAGCGTCACGTGCGCATACCCGATGTCTTTCAATACCCTGGCAACTTTCACCGACATGCCGTCGGCCAGAAAATGCGGGATTTCCGCCGGCCCGAGTTCAATGCGGGCCAGGTGAGTGACGGGTGACGGGTGATGGGTGACGCGATCGCCGCCCGGGACTGGGGATTTTCCCGTCGCTCGCCGCTTGCCGCTCGTCACGCGAAGTTCATGGTGTCGCACCCGCACGTCATAAAAGCCGAGGTCCCGCAGCACGTTTTCCGCCGCCTCGATCATTCGCAGTTTTTCCGGCGTTACCGGCTCGCCGTGCGGGACCCGCGAACTCAGACACGCCATCTGCGGTTTGTCCGCCGTCGGCAGGCCCAATTGCGCCGACAGCCGGCGGATTTCCATCTTCGTCAACCCCGCTTCCTTCAGCGGCGCGCACACTTGAAATTCCG
>Ga0335073_10012042_pt1 | contig 12154 bp, 8 predicted proteins | sample Lox_Sample_22_FD_207093 | JGI IMG/M metagenome (GOLD analysis project Ga0335073, IMG submission 207093) | Soil microbial communities from Loxahatchee National Wildlife Refuge, Florida, United States - Lox_Sample_2.2 | ecosystem: Environmental > Terrestrial > Soil > Wetlands | place: USA: Florida... | reverse complement strand
GGAAGGCGCACTGGGTTTCGCGGATGAGCGGGCAACGACAGATTTGCGAACGTATTTCCCGCTCATCCACCCGCGCCCGTTCCAAACCATTCCGGCGCAGGTGGGCCCGAGCTTCTTCCTAACGCGAACCGGCCAGCCAACGGCGCCTGACGTTGACTGAAGAGTTTCACCCGCGGTCAGGATTTCGTGGAGAAGAAGGCAATGTGACGTACAGACAAGTAAACATCAAAGCGGCCCATTTCTTCGGCCCCCCTTTGGTTTTAAAACGGCGGCCATTCCAGAGCGGCGCCCTCCAGCAGCGCTGCGCATTTCTCCACGCGGTAGCCTTTGCCGTCGCAGACTGCGAAGACGCGCGGGTGGCCTGTGGTTCCGGTGCTCCACAGCGAGACGCCGGCATACGCGCCATCTTTGCGGACGATGTAGTACTCCATGTCGAGGAGGCGGATCTTCGTCATATCGCCGTTGTAATTACGGACGATGCGGCGGAGCGCCTCGACACCGGCCTCCTGGGGGCTGCGCCCCTGGCGCATTAGCTCGACGATCGTGTGCGCGCCGACGATCTTGATATTTTCTTCGCCGGAGCCTGTGGCGCCGGCAGAACCCACGTCCTGGTCGGTCCAGGAGCCCGCGCCGAGGATGGGCGAGTCGCCCAGACGGCCGGGAAGCTTCCAGGCAAGGCCGGAGGTGGTGGTAGCACCGGAGACGTCTCCCTTCGTATTCACAACGCTGACGTGGATGGTGCCCGTGGTGGGCCAGAGCACCTGCTCGACAGCGTATGCGCGGTCTTTGGGGGCAATGCCGAGGTCGGCAGCCATCTGCGCGAGCTTTTGCGCGCGGAAGCGGATGGTCGGCTCCCAGTCGGGTGTGGGATGGCGAGGGATAACCCCCGGGCGCAATTGCGGGGTTGCGGCCGTCGCCGTTTGCGTCGGGAAGTCTTCGCGCAAGGAGGACAGGCCGTGGAGATCCATGGAAGGCTTGGGCGCCGGTCTGTTGGCGTACGGATCTTTCCAGGCCGGCTGGGTCATGCCGGGGCCCCACCAGTCCATCTGGGAGTTGTTCTCTTTCCAGAGCATCCAGATGCGGCGGGCGTCTTCGGTGAGAAGGTCTTCGCGCGGAAAGCCAAGGTCGACGGCGAACTTCTCAGCGCCTTCGGCGACCAGCATGACGTGGCCGGTGTGCTCGAAGACTTTGCGGGCGACCAGGCAGACATTCTTAATGTTGCGAACGCCGCCGACCGATCCCGCGGCGCGCGATGGGCCGTGCATGCAACAGGAGTCAAGCTCGACCACGCCTTCCTCATTGGGGAGGCCACCGAGTCCGACGGAGTGATCCTTCGGGTCGTTCTCGCGGCCGAGGCAGACGTGATGCACGGCGTCGAGCGTGTCCTGCCCATCGAGGAGCATCTGGTAGGCCTCCTGGATCGTGTTGTCGCCGGTGACGCGCGTGACAATGACTGGATTCGCGGGGGGCTTGAGTTCCTTCACCGCCTCGGCCGTTTGCGCCAGGGCGTCGGGGATGGTGGAAGAGGTGAGGCTAAGACCCGTGAGGGCGCTGAGCGAGAGAAAATCCCGGCGAGAAGTCATGCGCAACAGGGTACAGGGTGCGGCGTTCAGCGTACAGGTCTGCGCGCCGGCCTAGTAATTTGTGGGAGGCGGGGCGAGATGTCCGCCGTGCGCCGAACGGAAGGTAACGACAGGCGTTTCCTGTTCCGGCTGAACCTCGATCGGACCCACGGTCTGCCAGATGCGGTCGTTGCTGTCGAGCTTCGCGGCGACGTGATCGAGGGAAGTGAGAAAGGCGCACATCAGATGGTAGGTCGTGAAATAGGCGTTGCCATTCACTGCGGAAGCGATGTCAGAAGCGGATCCGGGAAGCCGGCCTGAATCGGAAGGAACGGAGTGGATGACGATCGTGGGCACCATGATGGCGCGAAAAGGATCGGTATTGTCGACTGTGAGCCAGTGATGGGGGCTGACCTGCTCAGGAGGCTGGGTGAGGCCGTCGGAAAGCGCAGACCACAGAAGCTGGGTCTGCAGATGGGTGGATCCGGCGGGAACGCTCTCAAACGGACTGAAGGTGGTGAAGAAGCGCGTGTAACTCAGGCCGAGGCCGTCGAGGTCGATCACTGCGCGGAGGCGTTTGCGGTCCTCCCGGGAGAGGGTCCTGAGCCAGGCGTCGGCGCCTTCGCGCTTCCAGGTCTCGAGAAAGACATAGGTGTTTTCGCGAGGCTGTCCCTGAATGGCCTGGTAAAGGAACGGCAGGAGGATGGCGCCGCTCCAGTCAGCGAGCGCGCCCTGGCCCTGGCCCTCATGCTCGTAATGCGCGACGACGACGATGACGCCCGAGCCGTGGCCGGGCCACATACAGACGAGATTCACACCCTTTTCGCCATGGCGGTCGGTCACGGACTCTTCGTGCATGCGGCCGCCGCTGCAGCTCGCTGCGGAGAAGTTGTCGCGCAGGCGCTGGAGACGCTCGGCGTCGGAGGCGGGGATGGTGTGAACCTCCATCTCGACCGTGCTTCGCGGCGAGGTGAAGAAAAAGAGCGTCTTCGATTTCGGTGAAGCCTCGCTTGCGGGAATATCGCCGGGCGGGGGCAGGGCCGTATCGGGCGGCGGCGCAGGCACTGCGGGTTCGCGAGCGGGGGTTGCGGGAGCGGCTGGGGGCGACGCGGCCGGAGAGGGATCGGGAACGGAGGATCGGGCGACGTCGCGATCAGGGTGCGCGGACTGGCCGAAGGCTCCTGGCGCCAGGAGGAACAGCAGAACGGCCGTGGTGGTTAGCCGGCGAGGCATCGATGGCGCTCCGGAGAACTCGTCTCACGTCGAAATATGCTGTTTCGGCCCACGATGTGAATTCCGCTTCGACCACCCGACCGAGCAAACTCGACGGGGATTCTGGTTCGCTGGCGGGTCTCATCGGCTGGTGTCTCAAGCTTTGCAGAGCGTGAGGCCAGTTCGGGTGGGTAGTAGCATAGCACCGCGGGGCTATGCTGGTCCCCTGGAGATTGAGGATGGCGCGAATCGGAATTCAGTTGCTGGCGGCCGGAGCGTTGTTTTGCGCCGCGGCACAGGCTCAGCTTGCGGTAAACACCCTGCCGGCCGACGTTCAGCAGAAGGTGGATCAGGTAGCGCAATCGGCGCTGGAACAGACCGGTGTGCCCAGCGCCTCGATCGCAATCGTCGAAAACGGGCAGATTGTTTATACCCACGCGTACGGCCAGGCTCGGCTCGAGCCCGCCGAAACTGCGACGCCGGCGATGCGCTATTCGATCGGGTCGATCTCGAAGCAGTTCACAGCAGCGGCGATTCTGCTGCTGGAGCAGGAAGGGAAGCTCTCGATCGACGATCCGGTAAGCAAGTATCTGCCCGATCTCACGAGGGCGAACGAAGTGACGATCCGGATGCTGCTTTCGCATACTTCGGGCTACCAGGATTACTGGCCCGAAGACTATCTGATGTCCCCGATGAGCCAGCCCACAACGGCCCAGCACATCCTGGACACCTGGGGGAAGAAGGCGCTGGATTTCGATCCGGGAACGAAGTGGCAGTACTCGAACACAAACTTCGTCATCGCCGGACGAATCGTGGAGATGGTGAGCGGAGAGCCGCTGATGCAGTTTCTGCAGGAGCATGTGTTTAAGCCCCTGGATATGAAGGAAGTGTGGAACTCGGACGCGCAGAAACTGGAGAAGCCGGACGCGGAGGGTTATATACGGTACGCTCTGGGCCCGCTGCGGCCTGCTCCCAAAGAGGGCCACGGCTGGATGTTCGCGGCGGGAGAACTGGCAATGCCGGCTTACGATCTGGCGCAGTGGGACATCAGCATCATGAACCGGTCGCTGCTGGAGGCGAAGTCGTACAACGAGATGTTCGAACCGGTGAGACTGAAGGACGGGAGCGATTCGCACTACGCGCTGGGACTGTTTATCAACGACATGCAGGGCCATCCCTACTATGAGCACTCCGGCGAAGTGTCAGGATTCGTCTCGGAGAACATGGTCTTCCCGAAAGACAAGCTGGCGATCGCGGCGCTGACGAACCAGGATGCTTCGCGCGCCGCCGGGCAGATCGGGCGCGGGCTGGCTCCTCTGCTGCTGGGGCTCACGAACCAGACGCCCAGCGCCGCCGAGGCGCAGGCGCTCGGGCTATTCGAGCAGTTCCAGCAGGGCAAGATCGACCGCAGCCTGTTTACGCCCTGGTGCAACGGCTACTTCGACGAGCAGGCTCTGGGAGATTTCGCGTCGAGCCTTGCGCCGCTGGGCACGCCGGCCAGCCTGAAACAGATGGCAGAAGAGCTCCGGGGAGGAATGACGTTTCGGGTATTTCGCGTGACTTTCCCGAACAGCAGCCGGCAACTGACCATCACAACCTACACGATGCCCGATGGGAAGTTGGAGCAATATCTGGTGATTCCGGCGCAGTAAAGCCAGGGAGCAGGGCGAACGGTACAGGGGAAGAGGCTTACGCGGCCCGAAAAAGGCATATCCCGGCGGTTGATTTGACTGAAAAATGTCGTTCCTGTGGACGGTTATTTCCTTATTTTTCATCACGTTTAACACAGCATTCAAATTGGGCGGATAGGGTAGACGAGTCGTGACTTTGCGAATTCAGGAACCCAAAACGCCCAAACCAGCGGCCGGTATCGGACCTGTGCCTGTGGCGAGTCCTGCGCCCGCGAACACGGCGATGCCCCAGGAGCCGTCGGCGATCCGGACCTTCCTGCAGAGCCGGGGCAACTCCGGGGCGGCGGATGCGACCTTCCGCTGGATGATGGTGCTCTGCGCCCTCAGCATCTTCGCCATCGTCGCGCTGATTGCCACTGAGCTGGTGATGCATTCGCAGCTTTCGCTGCATAAGTTCGGCCTCAGATTCTTCGTGCGCTCCGCCTGGGACCCGGTGAACAACAATTTCGGCGCGCTGCCGTTCATCTACGGAACGATCGCCTCGTCGCTGGTGGCCCTCGCGCTGGCGGTGCCGCTGGCCGTGGGTGTGGCGATCTTCCTGACGGAGATGTGTCCGAAGGCGCTGCGCGGGCCGCTGTCGTTCACCACGGAACTGCTGGCGGCGATTCCCAGCGTGGTGTACGGGTTGTGGGCGATTTTTGTGCTGGTGCCCCTGCTGCGGAACTATGTGGATCCTCTGCTGATCAGGGCGCTGGGATGGACGGGGCTGTTTACGGCGCCCGATTTCGGCATTGGGCTGTTTGCGGCAGGAGTGATTCTGGCCATCATGATTCTGCCGATCATCTCGTCGCTCACGCGAGAAGTGATGAGCGCGGTGCCGCATACGCAGCGCGAGGCAGTACTGGCGCTGGGCGCGACGCGATGGGAGATGATCCGGATGGGCGTGCTGCGGAATGCGCGCATCGGGATTGTGGGCTCGGTGATTCTGGGACTGGGGCGCGCGCTGGGCGAAACGATGGCTGTAGCGATGGTCATCGGCAGCAGCCCGACGATTTCGAAATCGCTGCTGGCGCCGGCGGCCACGATGGCCAGTGTGATTGCCAATGAGTTCGCGGAAGCCGCAGACGATACCTATCGCAGCGCGCTGATCGAGATCGGCCTGGCGCTGTTTCTGGTGACGATTGTGGTAAACATGCTGGCGCGGCTGCTGGTATGGGCCGTGACGCGCGGCGCGCCAGCGAGGGTTTCGTAATTTATGACGTCCCGACTCAACTCGAGCGCGGCGAACCGGCGCTGGCGCTGGTTTGCCAACCACATGGCGTCGTGGCTGAGCGTGGGCGCGACCATTCTTGTGATTGCGCCCCTGATCGCAATCTTCATCGATCTGGTTTACAAGGGCGCGAGTTCACTGAACCTGAATTTCTTTATCAAAACGCCGGCACCGGTGGGCGAACCGGGCGGCGGCATGGCCAACGCCATCGTGGGCTCGGCGGTGCTTTTGGGCCTGGCGAGCTCAATTGGCGTGCCGATTGGGATCGGCGCGGGAATTTATCTGGCGGAATACGGACGCGGCACGAAGCTATCGCACGTGGTGCGCTTCACAGCCGACGTGCTGAACGGGGTGCCGTCGATCGTGATGGGCATTGCGATCTACGCGCTCATTGTGGCTCCGGAGAGAGGATTCTCAGCGATGGCCGGCGGCGTGGTGCTGGGCGTGATGATGATCCCGACGGTGGCGCGCACGACGGAAGAGATGCTGCTGATGGTGCCGCATTCCATCCGGGAAGCGGCGCTGGGACTGGGGGTGCCGAACTGGCGGTCGATGCTCTCGATCACGCTGAAGACGGCGCTGCCGGGCGTGATCACGGGATGCATGCTGGCCTTTGCGCGCGTGGCCGGCGAGACGGCCCCGCTGCTGTTTACAGCCTTCGGCAACCCATTTGTGAGCACGGATCTGACTCGGCCGATTGAGGCACTCCCGCTCCAGATTTACGTTTACGCACTATCCCCCTATGACGAGTGGCACCGGCTGGCGTGGGCCGGAGCGCTGGTGCTCATCGTGCTGATTGTGGTTTCCGTGGCCCTCGTGCGGTTTGTGACGACGCGCGGCGCGCTGAAAGGGGCAAGCTAGAAAGATGGGCGTCGGTATCGAGGTCAACAAGCTGAACGCGTGGTACGGAGCGAACCATACGCTCGAGGACATCACGCTGCACATTCCGGCGAACGAGGCGACGGCGCTCATTGGGCCCTCGGGCTGCGGCAAGTCGACGTTTGTGCGCTGCCTGAACCGCATGCACGAGACCAATCCCATCGCCAGGGTTACGGGCGAGGTGAAGGTTGGCGGGGTGGACATCTACAGCGATACGTCAGCGGTGGAAGTGCGGCGCCGCATCGGCATGGTCTTCCAGCGGCCGAATCCATTTCCCACGATGTCAATTTACGACAATGTGGCGTCGGGACTGCGGCTGAATGGATTCCGCAACCGGCGGGTGCTGGACGATGTGGTGGAACGCTCGCTGACCCATGCGGCTTTGTGGGATGAAGTGAAGGACGACCTGAAGAAAAAGTCAGGCGCGAGCCTGTCGGGCGGCCAGCAGCAGCGGCTTTGCATCGCGCGGGCCCTGGCGGTGGATCCGGAAGTGCTGCTGATGGACGAACCGGCATCGGCGCTCGATCCGGTTTCGACGGCGAAGATCGAGGATCTGATTTTTCAGCTGAAGGTGCAGTACACGATCGTGATCGTGACTCACAACATGCAGCAGGCGGCGCGCGTGGCCGAGCGGACAGGGTTTTTCCTGAACGGGAAGCTTATCGAATTCGATTCGACCCACAAAATATTTACGAATCCGAGCGACAAGCGGACGGAAGATTACATTACGGGCAGGTTCGGATGAGGATCCGATTTCAGCAAAACCTGGACGACCTGAAAGAGAAGCTGCTGGTCATGGCCGGCATGGCGGAGCAGTCCATCCAGCGGGCGGTGGAGGCGTACCGGGTGCGGGATTTGTCGATCTGCGACCTGGTGGATCGCGGCGAGATCGCGATCAATCGCCTCGAGCGCGAAATCGACCAGATGGCGCTCGATCTGCTGGCGATGGAGCAGCCCATGGCCATCGACCTGCGCTTCATCCTTTCCGTCATCAAGATCAATGCGGACCTGGAGCGCGTGGGCGATTCCGCGCGGGCCATCAGCGACCGTGTGCGAGAACTTCAGTCGGTTCCGGTGGCCGATCTGCCGATCGACATTCCGCGCACTGCGAACCTGGCGAGCGCGATGGTGCGGAAGGCATTGCAGGCCTTCATCGAAGCCGACGCGAATATGGCGGAGAGCGTGCTTTCGATGGATGACAGCGTGGACAAGCTCAACGCGAGCGCGCATTCGACGCTGCTGAATCTAATGAAAAAAGATCCCCCGCTGGCGCCGCAGGCGCTGGGCGCGCTGATGATTTCGCGTGCGCTGGAGCGGGTGGCCGATCACGCGACGAACATCGCGGAAGACGTGATCTTCTGGGTGCGCGGGGCCGATGTGCGGCATCATGCGGGCACAGCGGGCGGCGGCGCGAAAGCGCAAACCTCAGCCAGCTGACGGATCCCACCAGTCGAAGACAGAAGCAGCCGGATAGTAGAGGCCCAGGCGCAGAGGCGCTTCCGGGCCATGCTGCGCGCGCAGGGCGCGGCTATAGGCAAGTAGCTGCGGAGCGTAGATTTGGCGCTCAGCGGCGATCCATGTCGCAGCATCACCCGAGGGAGCGGCGCCGGTTTTATAGTCGACGATCCAGAGATAATCGGAGCCTTCGGCAAACGGCGCCGGTCCAGCCCGGAAAACGCGATCGGCGCGCAGGGTCCGCAGGCGCGCATCGGCGAAGCCGGACCACGAAGTTTCGGATTGCGCTTCCGGGTGAGGCGCGAGAATCCAGCGACAAACAGGATCAGCGGCACAGGCGAGGGCAAGATTCGTCACCGTGACGGTGGCGTCTTTGAGCGTCTGGCCAGAAAGAGCAGCAGCGCGAAGCAGGTACGCGGCGCGTGCGCGGAGCTGTTCGGCGGGCGTGTCGATAAGGCCGGTGCCCATGCGCTCGAGCAGCGCATGCACGGCCGCACCGACAACCCGCGCCAGACGCGAGCCTTCACGACGGCGGAACTCCGGCGAATCCGCGCTGCTGAGGACTGCGGCGCCGCTCATCCCGACATTGGGCGCGTATATCGGCCGGTAGTCGACCGGAAGGCGAAACGGGCCACGGAATTGCGCGGGCTCGGCGACCGCCGCGATCGCGGCGACCTCGCCCGGAGAGGGGAAGCCGATCACGTTGGGCGGCACAACGGCCGGCACAGGTTGCTGGTAGAACGTCTCGAATTCGGGCCCGAGGGCGGGCCAGGCTGCCGCAAGCAGGCTATCGGCGTCGCCAGGTTTGAGGCCGGACGAAGCGACCGTCGCGGTGCCGAAGAGATGCAGTTCAGTGCGGGCGCGCGTGCAGGCGACATAGAACAGGCGCTTGCGCTCTTCATTGACGCGAATCCTGCGCTGGACGGTGACCCATCGGTAGAGTGGGTCGGAATCGTCGCCTTTGGCCCCGATGGGCGCAACGAGAAATTCATTTTCGGCGGCGTTGAAAGGATCGCGGCGTCCAAGCGAAGCGATCAGCGGCTGGCCGTCGCGCGCGGGCTTGCGATCGAGTCCAGGAACGATGACCACGTCAAAGCCGAGTCCCTTGGCTTTATGAATGGTCATCAACTCGATGCCGGCCCGGTCGCTGACGGTTGGGTCGGGCTGAGCGAAGAGATCCTCAAGCTGCGCATCGAAGGCAGGCAGGAGCGGTGCAAGGCCATCGGCCGTGACGGCATCGAGCAGAGTGAAGAAGACCTCGCAATTTTCGAGAGCCGCGGCATCGAGGGTGGCGGGTCCGCCGAGCGTGCGCCAGGTGCGCTCGATCCACGAAGCGAACGATGGGGATTCCGACTGGCGCCAGCGAATGTCCAGGGCGCGGCGCAGGATATGCCCGGTGCGCGCGAGACGCGCGCGGCCGTCAGGAGAGAGCCGGTCCTGGTTGCGATCGATCAGCTCGAGAACGGAGAGGGTTCTGCAGCTGGGGTCGTCGGAACCGGTGAGAATGTGCAGATCGGCGAGCGTGAGGCCGCACCAGGGCGCGCGCAATACCGCAAGCCACGCGATGCGTTCCATCGGGTGCAGCAGGGCGCGCGTGAGCGAGCGCAGGTCGAGGAGCTCCTGGCGCTCGGAGAGGCGATCGATCTCGACGGCGCGGAAGGGCAGGCCGCGTTCGCGAAGCAGGGGAACCAGCTGAGCGAGATGCGGCCGCGCTCGGACGAGCACGGCGATGCGGTATTCAGGGTGTTCGGCGGTGGCGCGTTCGAGGATTTCGAGAATCTCCTGGGACTCGTCGCGGCGTGCCTGCGCCGACTCTTCGCGCGTGGGGCGAGCGTCGGAGCTGCCAATGAACCGCGGATGCACGTGAACCCAGGAACCAGCTGCGTTGGGAGCGACCGCATACGCCGTGGCAGGCGCGAATTTTGCCGCGGATGAGCCCGGCGGCGCTTCCTCGGCGCAGATCGCGTCGAAGAATTCGTTGAGCGGCGCCGTGATGCCGGCGTGGGAGCGAAAGTTCACCGACAGCGAGACCGGATCGCAAACAATGCGCGCGTCTTCGGGGCCGAGCCCATGAGTCCACGCGTGCGTGAAGAGTTCGACCTCCGCCTGGCGGAACATGTAGATGGACTGCATCGGATCGCCGACGGCGAAGACCGTGCGGTGGTCTTCGGGATCGGAGCCAGGATCCCACGATCGCAGAATCTCTGTCAGCAGTTCGTGCTGGCGCTGCGATGTGTCCTGAAATTCGTCGATCAGGAGATGACGAGCGATGGCGCGGTCCGGCGCCTCTTTGAGAACCTGAATCGCGGCGAGCGAAAGCTCGGTAAAATCGACAGCATTCTGCTCGGCAAAGACGACCCCCAACTCCGCGACCGCGCGGCGCAGGACTGTGAACACGTGACGAAGCGTCGTCCACTGGGTTTCGGAGTACGCCGCGGGCGGAAGGCTGCGAATCGCGCAGAGCGCGGCTTTCAACTGCGGAAGATTGCGCAGGCGCGCCAGCAGGAACTCCATCTTCTCCTTAGCGCGTTTTGCGGCAGGTCCTCCAGCCTTTTCGGTAGGGAAGCCTTCGGACGATTGCACGCGCTTGCGCCACTCACCGTCTTTTGTCAGGACAAGATTGCAGAGACAGAGCCAATGCTCGACCGATAACGACGGCGAGAAATTGGTGATGCCGGCCAGGCCCGCCACGTCCTGATTGCCGTTGGCGCAGGCGAAGTTGGCCAGGGCGAGAAGCTCGGAAGCGAGACTGAACTCTGTCGCAAGAAGCTGGTGCGCTGAGGCGAGGACGCGGGCTATCGCGCGGCGAAAGGGCGCTTCCAGGCGAATTCGCGCTTCATCCCAGTCGTCCTCCGTCATGGCGCGAGAGAGCGGCAGAGCTTGTTGCCACTGGTCGCGGCTTGCGAGCATCTGCGCGATGAGGCCCTCGCAGTCGGCGAGGCGATTGTCGCGGAGATCGAGCAGGTGCGCGAGCGCAGCATCGAGTTCGGCATCAGCGCCGCCGAGGCGATCGAGCGTACGGCGCGCCGCAGTCGCGTACAGCGGGCGCGACTCCTCGGTGGGCTGCAGTCGTCCGCCCAGCCGCGCCAGCAGCGGACGATCGTGCGCGATGCGGAGCGAGAGCGAGTCGATGGTGTCAACGGAAAGACGCTCGGGATGGTTGAGGAGATCCCAGCCGCGGCGCTGCGATTGCGCCAGCGCCTCGCGAGCGAGAACGATGCGGGGATGTTCGTTGTCTGTGAAGGGCCGGCGGCCAGCGGCGGCATCGAAATCGGAGAGGATGCGCCCGCGCATCTCCGCTGTTGCCGCGCGTGTGAAGGTGATGGCGAGGATCTCTTCCGGCTCGCCGACGACGGCGAGAAGCTTCAGGAAACGGCGCGTGAGCAGATCGGTTTTGCCGGAGCCGGCGGGCGCCTGCACGATGACGGAGCGCGCGATGTCGAGGGCGGCGTCGCGCGCCGCCTGATCGATGGGCGGCTCAGGCATCGGGAGCTTCCTCGCCGTTTTCGTCGGAAGCTTCGAGATTCAGCTCGGCTTTGCGGCAAAGGCCGGGGAAGTCGCAGTACTTGCAGACAGAAGGTTCGCGAGGATCGACTGATGCTTCTCCTGCAAGGAACTGCTCGGCGATGCGCGCCAGCACGCGAGCCCAGTCGTCGCGCATGGATGCGGAATAGGGTTCGCGGACGAGGCCGCTGGCGGCGCTGAGGCTGGGCAGGAGCTGCGCGCGCGCGTCGCGCACACGGCCATCGAAGCAGATTTTTCCAGCGCGAATTTTCGCGAACACGACGCCGCTGCAGTCCTCGACGTTGCCGTACGCAGCGTAGAGCGGAAGCTGCGGCTCATCGGGCCGTTCGCTGCGCCAGGAAGCCGGGGAGACATCGCCGGTTTTGTAGTCAAGAATGAGCCGTGATCCATCGTCGAGAAGATCGATGCGATCCGCGCGAAGATCCAGCCGAAGATCGCCGATGTGCACGTCTCGCAGCTTGCGCTCGCAAAACTCGACGGTGAAAGGTTGGCGCTGCGCTTCCAGCTGCAGCCAGTCCGACAGGCGCGCCTGCAGGCGTCGTCGTTCGGCGGCGAGGTAGGCTTGCTGCCACGCGCCATCGGAGGCGTATTGGCCAAGGATCATGTCGATGGAACGATCG
>Ga0335073_10012041_pt1 | contig 12154 bp, 9 predicted proteins | sample Lox_Sample_22_FD_207093 | JGI IMG/M metagenome (GOLD analysis project Ga0335073, IMG submission 207093) | Soil microbial communities from Loxahatchee National Wildlife Refuge, Florida, United States - Lox_Sample_2.2 | ecosystem: Environmental > Terrestrial > Soil > Wetlands | place: USA: Florida... | reverse complement strand
CTCGCGCCGCTTACACTTCGGTCGCACTTCGCGCAAGTAACGGATGATCGCTGCCCCGACCTCATGAACGAGCGGGTAACGTTGCGTTTTGCGTTGTTTCGAACGACGGATGCAGACGATCTCCCGCTCTCAATCGATATCGTCGATGCATAGAGATCGCACCTCGGCGCTACGGAGACCGTAGACGGCCAGCAGCAGCAACATGGCGCGATCACGAATCTCAGTCGGCCTCTCGCCAGCGCAAGACGCGAGGAGCCGCTGCACGTCGTTCCATGGTAAGCCACGTGGCAAGTTCTCCAACCGATAGATACGTGGTGCGTCGATGTTCGTCACTCCCTCCCGGCACCAGCCTCTGGCATACGCATAACGGAAGAAAGCGCGCGGCGTCGCTTGCTGGTCAGTCTTCTCATTCCGAGCTTCTTCCACCAGATGTGGATGCCCGTCAGTGAGAGGATGGTGATCGCAATCCCAAGCGCGCAGACGAAGATACGATATGGCAGGCCGAACAATTCGGCCGTATGCAAGGCATAGAGCCAGCTCGTGACCGTATTGCCACTATGTTCGCCAGTTGCTAAGCGCAGGGATCTAAACGCGCCGGTGTCGCCGTCGAAAACCACGGCTGTCCCGATTTCATCCGAGACATCGCGGCTGGTTTTCGCGGAGTAATAATAAGCGTCTTCGATAGGGACGAATGCGAGTGTCTCCACCCGCTCCACGGTAAAGCCATGGAGCTCCGCTTGCTCCGCCATGAGCCGGGTACCTACATCCTGCGCGGCGCGCCAATCGAGCTTGGGGGGGTGATCGCCCTCGCGGGTCGCCGTCGCCTTGGACTGCCCCGTAGCCCACGTGTAGTCGAATACAGCGCCGGTCACCCGATCATAGACCGGATAGCAATTTAACATCACGCTCGACCAGGCGAAAATGAGGAGCATCGCCCAGAGCCACAATCCGCTCGCCCGGTGCCAGAGAAAGTTGAAGCTATAGAAGCCAGCCCGCCTCTTAACCAGCCATGAAGCTCTCCAGCGTTGCCAGAAACGGTCGATGGCTACCGGCAGAGTGAGATAGAAGCCAACGAAACAATCCACTGTCCAGAGCACTGCGACGCCGCCCAAAGTCCAATAGCCGGCCGAGCCCAGCTTCAGATCGCTATGCAGCTGGTAGATAAATGGCAGCAGATTGATCCTGCCTTGCGACAGATCGCCGAAATTGCGGCGTCCAAGTTCTGCCCCCGTCCATGGATCAACCAAGAGCTGGTTAAACCCGAGCTTGTGGGTTTGTGCGGCTGCTGGGTCCATGTGATGAGGTTCGAACGACACCCACACTTGATCGGGGCGGAAGAATTCAACGCCTGCCACCCGACCCTGCGGAACCAATGCCCCGGCGCGCTCGGCGAGCGTCGCGAGGTCGAGTGGAGGCACGCCCGGCCTCGGTGCGGCGTAGAGTTGCGGGCAGATCAGCCTCTCTAAACCGCTCCAGAAGGCGAGCAGGCTGCCGGTCAAGCTGACGAGAACGAGGAACCCCGCCATCGCCAGACCCGTCCAGCGATGCAGCCAAACGAAGAAATGGCGGATCATAGCGCACCTCCCTCGGGCTCGACTACAGCCTTCGTGAAAGAGGCCTGCTGTTTTCGGGCTGCCAGAATCCTCCCTTGCCTCTTTCTCCGCCAGATGTAGACGCCGGTGTAGGAGAGCATAGCGATCACGATTCCCAGCACGCAGACGAAGATGCGATAAGGAAGACCAAATACCCACGCTTCGTGCAGGCTTCCGAGCCAAAGGAAAACCGTGTTGCCGGCGTGTTCACCGGTCGGTATGTTCAGGGATCGCAGGGCGCCCGTGTCGCCGTCAAAAGTAAGGGTCGTCATCGAAGTGTGGTCACGGTCCCAGATATCGCGGCTGCTTTTGACGTTGTAAAAATAAGTTCGGCTGTCGGCCTCATATAGGAAGACAACCGGTCGCTCCACCGAAAAACCGTGGCTCGCGGCCTGTTCCGCCATCAGGCACTGGGCGGTAGAAAGCGCGGTGCGGAAATCGAGGCGTGGCGGGCGCTCTTCTCCAGTCGGCGACGACATGTTCATGCTATCGGCAGATGGAGGCTGATAGGCGAATATTGGGTCTGTGACCCGATGGTAGACTGCCGGGAGGTTGAACATCACGCTCGACCAGGCGAAGATGAACAGCACGGGCCAGAGCCAGAGACCGCTCGCCCGGTGCAAATCGAAGTTGACGCGGAAAGCGCTGGCCCGCCATTTCACCTGCCACGCCTGCTTCCAACGCTGCCAGAATCGTTTGATGCTTGCAGGCAAAGTGAGATAGAAGCCGACGAAGCAATCGAGTGTCCAGATGAACGCGACGATGCCCATCACCAGAAAGCCGAAGGAACCCAGAAGAAGCTCCTCGTGCAGGTGGAGGATGGTTTTTGTTATAGCGTCTGGCTCGCGTTCGCCGGGTTTGACCCTGTCGAGTTCTTGTCCAGTCCATGGATTGAGATACAAGCTCTCAAGGCCGAGTTCGTAGAGTCGGCCTGTCACGGGGTTCTTGCGTGGCTTGAACAGCACTTCGATTTGATCGTTGTAAGCGATTATCCAGTACACCTGGCCTTGCGGAACCAAAGCTTCTGCTCGGTCGGTGAGCGTGGCGAAGTCGAGCCGCGCGACCCCCGGCTGCGGCTTGGCGAAGAATCGCGGGCTGACCAGGTGATTTATTTCGTTGGCGAAGGCGAGCAGGCTGCCGGTCAGGCCGATGAGAATGAGGAACGCTGCCATCAGCAGGCCCGCCCAGCGGTGTAGCCAAATGAAGAAACGACGGATCGGCATAACAAAACCTTCCTTCCTAAGCGGAGCCATTGCGGAATGCGGTGCAACGGCGCGCCCGCGACGCACTCAAAACAAGAGTTTCAGAGCCAATTGAATTGAACGTGGGCCGCCGATTTGATACAGGGGATTGAGGCCGCCGGGAAAACCATAACCATTGCTGCCACCGCTGAGGTACTGTCCCAACAGTTGGGTTGAATAACCGAACGGACCGCTGCTTCCGGAGATGTCACCTATCGGCGGCCCGAAGTTGGGATGATTCAAGACATTGAACATTTCGGCGCGGAATTGTAACTTCAGCGATTCGTGGATGGGAAAGTCACGATGAACGGCGAAGTCCCATTGCATTAAGTCAAAACTTCTCAAAGCGTTTCGGCCCAGGTCTCCTTGTCGTAACGGGTCTCCGTTGGAGTCGGTAGGCGGCGGGCAGAAGGGTCCAACGCACCCCGGCCCACCTTGATTGGGAGTGTTATTAAAAATCCTCCCCCCTGGGTATTGCGACCCATAGAGGTAGAGAGGGATTCCCGGAACGAGATCCGGCCGAATGTCGGTTGCTCTGTTGACAAGCGTGGAAAACAGTCCGTCATCCACGTCAACCGGTAAGGCGGATTGGGCCTGAATGATGCTCTGGAGGGACCAGCCGCTCAGAACAGTGTGGGTGAGTTCATTCAGTTTCGGCACCGGAATGTCGTAGGTCACCCCGGCAGAAAACGCGTCCCGAATGTCGAAGTTCGAAGGCCCCCGGTTCTGGTTCGGATCGACCCCAAAATTAGACGGACTAGCGAGCGAACCGGAGGAACCTGTATCAATGGAGTGCGCCCATGTGTAGGAAGCAAGCGCTTGCAGGCCATGTGACAAACGCCGCTGGAATTGAACCTGGAGCGCATTGTAGTCCGATGTACCTGCGTTGCCAGTCAAAACTGCCTCCGCGAGATTGGGGTTTGGTGAGTACACAAGCTCCGTTTGCAGCAAATTGCTTCCCGCCGCGCCAAGGTAGGTAACGGATAGGGTCTGCTGGTTGCCCAGGTCCTGCTGCACCGCTACATTCCACTCAAGCGTGTGGGGCGATCGAAGATGTGGATCTAAACCGAACAGTGTCCCCCCGTTGACAGCATTAGGAGGTACGATCGGAAGCGCCGGGAAGGCTTGGGGGAAGGTACCGCCAAAAATGTTATCGCTTGTGCTGTAGGGATATCCATTGTTCAGAAGGTTGCCCACCTCTGACGTGGCCAGGTCGTAATAGACGCCGAATCCGCCACGAAGCACTGTGGCTGGCGAGCCGTTCTTCTGAGAGAGCTGATATGCCACGGCAATCCGGGGCGCAACATTTCCATACCGGGTACTGAATGGCGGCGTTCCCGGTGGCGCGAGAGCCAGTTGGGAAAGATTGTTGAAGTTAACCACGGCCGGGAACTCCGGTCCGCTCAGCGCAGAGGGCGAAAAGTCCACATCCCAACGCAAGCCGTAGGTGAGAGTCAGGCGAGGCGCCACTTGCGAGGTGTCCTGCGCATAGAGACTAAGATTGGGGAGCAAGAGGTTTGTAGGGACGCTGGATTGTACGAAGGTAAGGTAGAGGTTTCCGGCTTCGGCAGAGGGTACGTCAGAGAAAAACGGAAGTAGAAAATATTGTGCCTGCTCCAATAGTGGCGACAAACGGCGGAAGTCCACGCCGAACGCTAGCCTATGCGTGCCTCTCTGCACAGCCAGATTGTCAACCAAGGCTAGCTGTTGCTGCAGGCTGTGAGTCCCAGCTCCTACAGAATAGGCAGCGTCAGTTAGGGAAAAAATGTCCAAAAGAAAATTGGCATTCTGAGTGGTGTAGGGACTGGGAACAGGTGGAGTGACGGGAACGGCCCCCCCGAAATTGTCCAACTTTGATGTACTGAAAAGATTGAGCCTGCTGTAGTTGAATCTGAAGTCGTCGCTGATGGCTGGAGATGGCGCCCAGGTTGTTCCCACAGTCAATGTTTGTATGGTTTGCTGAGCGGACGCGATTGAATTCAAGCTCTCGCCTTCCACAGCACGTGAGGCAGAATTCGAAGGGGAGTAATTGTATCGGCCGAACAGAGTGAGCTTATCGTTCAGTTTGTGATCGATCCGGAGACTGTAGGCATCCAGGGAAGCAGGATTAGAATAGCTGGCGTTGAATTCGGCGACGCCGTTGCCCAGGTCCGGTTGGTTCGGGTCGAATGGAAACGCGTTAAGGTACGGCTGCATGGCCGGTGTGGCATTCTGCCGCGCCTGGAGATCCGGGACCTGTGTAAGGGTAGTTTCTGGCAGCCGGAGGCGAAGGCCCTCATAGGAAAAGAAAAAGAAAGTCCGGTTCCTCAAAAACGGGCCGCCGAAGGTCCCGCCGAAATCGTTCTGTTGCTCTGGGGCCTTGGGAAGGGGAGGACTGTTCTGGTAGCCATTGAACCAATCACTGGCATCCAAAACAGTATTACGAAAATAGTCAAAGAGAGAACCATGTAACTGATTCGTGCCCGAGCGCGTAACGATGGTAATCTGCCCTCCCGGTGTGAGTCCTGAATCAGGTGCTGACGTTGAAGTCTGAATGCGAAACTCCTGCATCGCATCCACCGAGACGAGACTATTGGTTCCTCCTAAGATGGTGGTTGCGCCGACCGATCCTCCGAAGCCGTTGCCCGGAGCATTATTGGTCCCAGCACCTGCCCCACCGGTTCCAAAATTTGCACTTACGCCGTCTATCGTCCAGTAGTTTGAGCTGGCTCGCTGTCCGTTCACGCTGAATTGGCCGGTATCGTTAGCATTGACGGCGGTGAGAACTACCCCAGGCGCGAGCTCAATCAGACTTTGAAAGCTCCGTCCATTCAGCGGAAGATTTTCAGCAAATTGACGATCAATTACGGTGCTGACGGTTGCGTCCGTCGTGTTCATCATGAGCGCACTGGCGTCGACGGTGACAGTCTCCGTGACCGAGCCAACCTCCAGCGAAAAGTTCTGCTCCAGCTTGTCCTGAACCTCTAACTTGAATTCCTTAGTAGCAATTTCCTTAAAGCCTGGCTTGTGCACTTCCATGCGAAAGTGGCCCGGGGCCAATCCTGTGAACAAATAGATGCCCACTGCGTTGGTCTTCGTAGTAGCCACTGTGCCGGTTTCGATCCGGGTCGCCGTAACCTCAGCCTCCGGAACAGCCGCGCCTTGCTGGTCTTTGACTACACCGCTGATAGTGGCGGTTTCGGGCTGTGCGCCGACGGAACGGGGAAACAAGAGCGAAAGAAGAACTGCAACCAGAAAAGCTGCGGGACGAACATGTACACAGATCATGAGGAAGCTCTCTTATCTGCGCTTGCGCAAACCAGCGCTAAGGGTGCACTGGCGGGCGAAGACGCGGTTCTCAAGCCAGAAACAGCGGTCACTCCAGACCAAACGACGTTCATGCGCACACAGCCGGACTTGCACAAGAGCAAGCGCGCAGGTGAAGCACTGACGCAGGCAATGATGGTGACAGGCTAGTGGCTACGAGAGAAGAGATGCAGGAGGGCCGCGCTTGCGCCGAGCCCTTTCAGCCGAAAGACGAAGGCGAGCGTGGGTCTGCACGTGGCAAGCGGGATGATTTCGAAGCGCCGCCCAGTCCGCTCCAGAGCCTAGCAGCAGAGCAATCCGGAACGGAGAACGCAGATGCGCAGATCCAGGATGATGCGGATACATCGGGCAATGGCTGGGCGGCGCCGTGAACGCCGGGGCGTCCGATGATCCCATGCGCATGTACTGGTCCATTGCGCAATGATGCTTGCCATTCCGTCGGCAGCAGGCGGGGAGATCCGAATCCGGGTCGGATGACGCAGCCCTGACCAAGGGAAAAGCGAAGAACGCTCCCATCAGGGCAAGCAGCGAAATGGCAATGAAGTGTCGCATTCGGAAACGAATCTTTAGCAGAGACGGGCAAAGATACGGGCTGAATTTCTGAGGAATGAAGCCACAAACGAAAGCAGATGTTGCAACGGCATCAGACAGCAACGCCCTAAACCTATGATTTCTTTTGCGTGATTGCGGCTCCGACGGCTTTAGCGATCACACTTGGATCCCAATGGTCTCCATCCCATGATTCCAGCAAGCGGCCGCTGGGGCTGATCAGAGAGATTTCAATCGTATGAATGATGTCGTCGTGCGAAGGCATATACACGACACCGAAACTTGTTGCGAGACGCTTCAAGTTCTTCGGGGTGAGGTCCACGAACTGCCAATGCAAGAAACCTGCCGCATTGCCATCCAGATACTGCAACCCGTAATTGCGCAGCACGCTTGGTGTATCGTGTGCAGGATCGAGGGAGACAGTGACTAGCTCACTTTGATTGTAGAGAGTGGAGTCCTCTGCAAGCGCGTGGTTGATTCTTGCAAATAGCTTCGAGATGATTGGACAGTCGTCCTTGCACTGCGTATCTACAAAAGTTACAAGGACAGCCTTTCCATGAAAATTGGGCAGCGCGGTGATCTGTCCATCCTGATTAACCATCGGGATGCGTGGCACAATTTCCCCTGTGAGCAATGGGTGCGGAGGCAAATTCGCCAGCCTGCCGGGATTTCGCAACTCTGAGGTGATAGCAATATTTCTTAGAATATGCACACTGCCATCTCCTGAAAGCAATGCATCTGCGCTGATGGTGTCTCCCGCTTTCAATGTGCGGAAAGCAACACTGCTTGGAACTCCATAGACTTCCTTGGTTGCGGGCATAGTTCCCGGCACAGCGGCTTCTTCAATCGTGACTTGGTCAGAAACCGGAGTCTTGCCGAGCACAATGCCGTGGACGTGAAATTGTGTGGCGCTGAGCCGAGTAGAGGCAGCTGGCTGCAATGTTGCGGCATTTTTCAGTTGCTCACAACCACTGGCACCGATGAGAAACAAGCTGCAAGTCAGTGCGACGCTGAATACGCGATTGCTGTGCATTCACTCCTCATCTTTTGAATGATTTGATCTCTGATTCGTTTATCTCCGCGTCATTGAACTGGCGTTGTGCGATCAGTCCAGACTTCTGATAAGCCTTATCCAGTTCCACTATAGAGACAACTAGTTCTCATGGAAGCGGATCTAGGTGCGGCAAATTGTCGCAATCAGACCCAGAGAGTTACGACAGCATATGATTGCAGGAGGCATTGCAGCCGACGCTTGTACATGAGTCAGAGCATGAAATTTACATTTCGTTCATCAGAGGCCGGTACGTTAATTGAAGACCCGGTTGTTTCGGCGATGATGACGACGTCTTCCGCAACCGGCTATGCCGAGCACTGGCACAGAGGGAGTGGGAGGTTAACTCAGCAGCAAATGGAAAACGAGGCAATCATGATTGCCCGCGACGCACCTCCAGTGCGGCACTACTTGGCGGCGAGAACCGGCTTGACTTCATCGAATTTCGGATTCTTCCAAAGTTCGCCGCGATACTCCAAGATATTGGCTGTGACCTGCGCGACATCTTGCCCGTAATACCGTTCCACGACGTGCAAGGCGAGGTCAATGCCCGAGGTCAGGCCGCCGGCAGTGGCGACCTTTCCGTGGTCGACGAATCGGGTTCCGCTCACGAAGTGCACGGCAGGGTATTGTTTTTGCATGCCCGCCGCGAACATGTGGTGCGTTGTGGCGGTCAAGCCGTCGAGCAGGCCATACTGGGCGAGCATCGAGGCGCCGGTGCAAACCGACATCGTGACGTCGGCCGTCGCCGAATTCGACAGCAACCATGCTTTCTGCGCATCGCTGCGGCCGTCTTGCGCTGGGATGACAATGACCTGCGGCTTGGGCGCAGTCTCAAAGCTATAGTTGGGAATGATCATAAGCCCGTTGGAGGCAGTCACGGGCTTTAGCGAATCCGAAACCGTGTAGGTTTTGAACGGCATCATCATGTCGTCCATCCCATCTGTTTCATGCCATGGCTTCCCTTTGGACGTGAGCATGGTGTCGCTGAACACTTCCCAAGGGCCCGCGATGTCCATGACATCGGCACCCTCCGAGATAACAAACGCGACATTGATCGGCCCGTTCGCTGGCGGCTTCAGAGCCATGGTCTGTATGGTTAAGGATGCAGCTTCCTGCACCTTGGCGGCCCGGCTCACACAGACAGCGCAACCCAACACTGTGGTCGCGGCTACAGCAATCCAGAAAAGTTTTTTTGCGCTTGTCATGACGTTGCCCCTTTACAACTTCGACTTGCTCATAGAAGCAGAGTACCTTCGCGATCCAACTATACAGACTGTTGCGCACTTTGAGCGGGGCCGAACTGCGTCAAATTGTCGCAAGGAGTCTCAGCGAGTTACGACGGCTTATGATTGCAGTAGGCTTTATGGCTTCAGCTTGCGCATGAATCAGGACCGGAAATTTACGTTTCGTTCATCAGAGGCCGGTTCATTGACGGAAGACCCGGTTCCCGGAAGAGATGCCGCGCCCAATCTAGCATTACCCTGGATCGTGCGGCTTCGCTACGGCATGGTTTGCGGAGGAGCTGCCGCACTGTTCGCCGCGGCGTGGGTGTTCCGAACGGATGTACGGCTGCTCTGGTCAGCTTTGCCCCTGTCGTTCGTGTTTTCCAGCAATATCTGGCTCCAGCGCCGTCGCCGCATGTCGCTGCACATGGCGCAGATTGTCCTGGGTGCGATCTTTGTACTCGACACGTTGTGCCTGACTGTCGTGCTGGGGCTGACGGGCGGCTCGATGAACCCGTTCAGCCTGTTGTATCTCGTGCAGATTACCCTCTCTAGCGTCGTGTTGAGCAAGGCCTGGACGTGGGCACTTGGCGTCCTTTCCGCAGCCTGCTTCGGCCTGCTGTTCTTTGTCAGCGTTCCGTTCGCCGAATTTCATATTCCCGGAAATGGGCAAGGCTTTTCACCACACATTGTTGGCATGTGGATCGCTTTCATCATTGCGGCTGCGCTTATCAGCTTTTTTACCGGCAGAGTTTCTGACGAGCTTCGCCTTCGAGAACGTGAAGTCCTAGGCTTGCAGGAGCGAATTGCCAAGCAGGAACGGCTGGCGTCGCTAGTAACCTTGGCCGCAGGAGCGGCGCATGAATTAAGCACTCCGCTGGGTACGATTGCCGTGGTTGCGCGTGAGCTGGAGCGGTTTGCATCCACGCTGAACGATGGCAGCGACCTTCGCGACGACGCGAAGCTCATTCGGTCAGAGGTGGAACGATGCCAGCTCATTTTGCAGAGGATGAGCACCGATGGCGCAGAGCCGATGGGTGAGGCGCCTAGAGAAATTCAACTTGCAGAACTTATCGATCTGTGTCTTCAGGACCTGCCCGATGGCCGGCGTTCGGATGTTTTGTTCGATCTTCCGGAAGAGCAGGTGGGGTTACGTTTGCCTGTTAACGCGACCGCGCAGTCGCTGGCGGCTCTGATCGCGAATGCCCTCGATTCCGGAGCGGGGACTACCACAGTGACGTTAATAGCGGAACGGAAAGGCGATGAGATCACCTTTCACGTCATCGATCAAGGCCACGGAATGACCGAAGACGTTCTGCGAAGGATTGCGGAACCGTTCTTCACAACTAAAGAGCCGGGACGCGGCATGGGGTTGGGGACGTTTTTAGTTCGCACGTTTGCCGAACGACTCGGTGGCGGATTGTCCTATCAATCTGTTCCGGGCAGAGGAACCACAGCCACCTTAACTTTACCGGCACAATTATCTGGACGTGAGAACATCGGTCGTGCCTGAATCCAGAGAAACCCGCCGCGTTCTTGTCGTCGATGATGATGATGTATTTCGCAATCGACTGGGCCGTGCTCTGGAGCACAGGGAGTGGGAAGTTAAGGCGGCAGCCGATGGAAACGAGGCAATCAGGATCGCTCAGGACGGTAATCCTGATCTCGCGCTTGTCGATTTACGGATGCCTGGAATGGATGGCATTGACATAGTTGAGAAGCTTCGCGAACTAGATTCTTCCATGACTATCATCGTGCTCACAGGGTACGGAAGCATTCCTACGACTATCTCTGCGATGAAGAAGGGTGCCGATTACTACCTTAGTAAACCGGCAGATGCAGATCAGATTTTAGCCGCGTACGAAAAGCTTCAGGCACCAGACAGCGAGAGCCCTCATGCGCTTGCAAAGCCACCCAGTCTGGCGAGAGTCGAATGGGAGCACATGCAACGCGTCATTACCGACTGTGGCGGAAATATATCGCAAGCAGCGCGTGCTCTCGGGATACACCGGCGATCGCTCCAGCGCAAGCTTTCCAAGTTTCCTCCGGCGAAATGACTTGCAAGGCAGATTGACTGCTTTTAACCCCTGCGACGATTTGCCGCACTCGCCGCTCGACGATTTCGGCTCCACGCGAAATATAGTTTCCTTGGTGAGGAGATTATGAATCGACGTTCGGTACTGAAAGCTCTTGGAATGACAGCAGGCATCGCCGCAACGGGGAGTGCCTTTGAAGTACTCGCATGGACGCAAGCGGCTCACACTTCAACAACTGCTATGCTTAGTAGTCCTTTTCGGCTTCCGCCCTTGCCATATGCCTATGACGCTCTCGAACCATACATCGATGCAACAACGATGCACTTGCATCACGACAAGCACCACGCAGCTTACGTTGAGAAATTGAATGAGGCAGTCGCTGGATATCCCGATCTTGCCAAGAAGACTGTAGATCAATTGCTATCCAACCTCGACGCGGTTCCTGCGGAGGTACGCACTGCGATTCGCAATCAAGCTGGTGGAGATGCAAACCATACCTTCTGGTGGCAAATCCTCTCAAAGCAGGGCGGCTCGGCACCCACGGCAGAATTGGCTCAAGATATCAATATCGAGTTCGGGAGTTTGAGCCAATTTCAGGCACGATTCTCAAAGGCAGCGGCCAGTGTCTTCGGCAGTGGCTGGGCATGGCTCACGCTCTCGCATGATGCCAAATTGCATATCGAGACTTCCGGCAATCAGGACAGTCCACTAAGCAGCGGCAGAACGCCGATCCTTGGTCTTGATGTGTGGGAACATGCCTACTATCTCAAGTATCAGAATCGCCGTCCGGAATACACTTCGGCTTTCTTTCGCATTGTGAACTGGGATTATGTGAGCAGTCTTTACACTTCGATAAAAGCTGCGTGCGATCCAGAGCAACCATGCAAAGTTCCTTATGGCGCGAGCTAAACAATTACCCACGGCTGGTGTGTCTCCAACTGCAGGCGTCGTCACGGCGACATCGACGACTTCGCGGCAGATCCAGTTTGGAGCGAAGTTGATTTTCTGATGTACCTTTTGGCCAAGAGGCGGGAGGGAGATGAAAGCTAATGCCGCTATACAGCGCTCCCGTCGCCTTATGGCGCATCAGAAATTGGAATTACAGACGAATTCCCTTGTGCGGTAATTCTCAGAAACCCGTCAGGATTTGCCA
>Ga0335073_10012039_pt1 | contig 12155 bp, 7 predicted proteins | sample Lox_Sample_22_FD_207093 | JGI IMG/M metagenome (GOLD analysis project Ga0335073, IMG submission 207093) | Soil microbial communities from Loxahatchee National Wildlife Refuge, Florida, United States - Lox_Sample_2.2 | ecosystem: Environmental > Terrestrial > Soil > Wetlands | place: USA: Florida... | reverse complement strand
TTGCCGCCGACCAGGCAGCGGCCCGGCACGCGGACGTCGTCGAGCACCACCTCGGCGGTGTGCGAGGCCCGGATCCCGTGCTTGCGCACCTTCTGCCCCTGCGACAGGCCCCGGGTGCCCGGCGGCACGATGAAGCTCGCCTGGCCGCGCAGCCCGAGCGAGGGGTCGACCGCGGCAACAACCACGTGCACGTTCGCTATGCCGCCGTTGGTCACCCAGGACTTGGTGCCGTTCAGCACCCATTCGTCGGTGGCCTCTTCATACACCGCCCTGGTCCTGATCGCCGCGACGTCGCTTCCGGCGTCCGCCTCGGACACGCAGAACGCGCCGAGCTTGACGTCTGCGGCGTCGCCGAACATCGGCGGCAGCCACTCGGCCATCTGCTCGCTCGTGCCGGTGCCGCTCACCGCGACGGCGGCCAGGCCGGTTCCCACGATCGACAGTGCGATACCGGCATCGCCCCAGAAGAGCTCCTCCCAGGCGACCGGGATGCCCAGGCCGCTCGGCTCGAGCCACTGCTGGGCGAAGAAGTCCAGCGAGTACAGGCCGATCTTCGATGCCTGCTGCAGGATCGGCCAGGGTGTTTCCTCGCGCTCGTCCCACTCGCCGCCGGCCGGCCTGATCACGGTCTCGGCGAACTCGTGCACCCAGTCGCGCACGTCCCGCAGATCCTGGCCCAGGTCCATGGAAAAGCCACTGCCGGGGTCCTGCTCGCTGCTCATCGTGCTCCTCGTTGGTGCGGGCTCAAGGCGCCAAGTTACTCAAGAGTAACAGTACCCGCCGCCGCCGCACCAGTCGCGAAGGCCCGCCGCCGCTTATCCTGGGCCGGCAAGATCAGCCCGCGTTCGAAGGAGCCGCACCGGATGGACTACGGCAGCTACGATTGCCTGCTCTTTGACCGGCACGAGCACGGCGTGCTCCAGATCACGATGAACCGGCCGGAGAAGTACAACGCAGCCGACGAGGCCATGCACGGCCAGCTCGCCCGGGTGTGGGCCGACATCGCCCGCGACGAGGAGACGCGCGTGGTCGTCGTGACCGGCGCGGGCAAGGCGTTCTCGGCCGGCGGGGATCTCGCGATGGTGCAGCGCCAGATCGGCGACTACGGCCGGGTGACGAGCATGCTCGCCGAGATGAGCGAGCTCGTCTACAACATGGTCAACTGCCCGCAGCCGATCGTGTCCGCGATCAACGGCGTCGCGGTCGGCGCCGGCCTGGTCGTGGCGCTGCTCGCGGACATCAGCATCTGCGCGCAGGACGCGAGGCTCGGCGACGGGCACGTCCGGCTCGGCGTCGCGGCCGGGGACCACGCGGCGATCATCTGGCCGCTGCTGTGCGGCATGGCCAGGGCCCGGTACTACCTGCTCACCGGCGAGATGGTGCTCGGCGCCGAAGCAGAGCGGATCGGGCTGGTCAGCAAGGCGCTGCCGAGGGAGCAGGTGCTGGAGGAGTCGCTGCGCGTCGCGCAGCGGCTCGCCACCGGGCCGCAGCTCGCGATCCAGCTGACCAAGCGGGCCCTGAACGGCTGGCTCAAGACCGCGGGGCCGATCTTCGACCAGTCTGCGGCGTACGAGATGCTCACGTTCATGGGCGAGGACGTCAAGGAGGGCGCGGCGGCCCTGATCGAGAAGCGGCCGCCCGTCTTCGGCTGACCCCAGAGCACGCCCGACCAAGGTCGGTCGCAACCCAACAAGGCTCACCCAGTACGTCTTCCGAATGCGCCGCTGCGCCATCACCGCAGGATCACCACGAAACGTAACCGGTAGTCTCAGATGCGGACGCAACATCGAGCACTATGCGTGATTCGTATGGTTGACGCTGGTCCGCTGAGCCCGGTCCGGAAATGGTTGTTCTGTGTGACCGGCTGGCGTCGCCTGCCGGTTCGCCAGATTGTCTTGCAGGCTCGCGTGACGGAACTGGTATACCGCTCCCGCCTGCCTCAGCACGGCCCGGCGGTGGGCGTCGGTGAGGAACCGCATGAGCCTGAGAGGCGTCTTTCCTTGCATTGCCAGCCACGCCCTGGTGAGGATGAACGAGCCCCATGCGCGGGAAAGGAAGATCGCGAGTCCGACGGCGATGGCGAATACCGTCCCGGTCAGGAGTCCGCCGGGGAGGGTGGTGGCGTGCGGGAACACCAGGCCTCCTGCCGCCACGGCCGCGAGCCCGTAGGCCAGGCCGCCGGAGCGCCCGAAGGCGAGGCGGGCCAGCGGCGTGATGACGACGCCGGTGACTAGTGCCAGGGCGACGTCGAAGGAGCCTCCGAATACCGGAATGTATGTGCTCTCGTTAGTGAATGTGTCGGCCACCACGTAGAACGTTCCCATCGAGAGCGCGAAAGTGAGCGTGTAGGACAGTGCGGCAGTGCGCTCCTGCTTGAGCACTGTCAACGGGCTCAATAGGCTTGTGGCGTCGGCAGGAGTGTCAAGCCAGACATGTACTCCGAGTGCCAGCCCGAAAACTAGCCCGAGCATGAGCACCAGGCCGGGTGAGAGGGACCAGCCGGCCCCGAGCACCACTCCGATGATGAGGCCAGCCCCGAACCTGCGCAGGAAACGCATGGCCGTGCCATGGAATCTCAGTTCGGCGCGAAGTGGTCCCGGTCGCCTTCCCAGGCTGTGGGCGGCGAAGCCGGCCAGGCCGAAGGCGGCCCCGTATACGATCCCGACGCGGGGCCCGCCTGCGAGTACGCCTGCGATCGCGAAGGTGACAGCGGACGGGAGCGTGAATATGAGCCCGCGGGTGGGCTGAGGGATGGCTTCTGCCAGTTCCCACCAGGCGAGATCGCGAGTGCGGGCCCCCTGGAGGTGCTGGGCGAGGAAGGTCAGCCACCGCCTGGTTTGCTGGGGTTCGTAGTGCAGGAGGGCGGCTGGATGGATTCCTGCGGCGGAGGACAGGCGCGGACTTCGCTGCGGGTAGGCCGCGGGCAGGAACGCGGCGAGGAGATGCTCCTCGAGCGATGCCTGGTCGGGGAAGCGTGCGGCGTCGGACAGTTCGGCTGGATCGCTGGCGGGACCGCTGTAAGCGGTACGGGCGAGGTCTACCATCAGCGGAGTCGACATGACTTGCGCGAGCGGCCCCTGAGGGTGATGCCGCAGGTGCTCGATGAGCGGTTGCCAGTGTGAGCGGCCGGGATGCGGGCGTGCGGTGAGGAATCTGGCAGCGTCCTCTACGGCGACGGGCTGCATCTCCACGACCGTCGCCGACGCCAGGATGACTCCCTGGCGAAGGGCCGCGTCTTCGTACTCGGTTCTGCGGCAGGTGACTACGAAAGGCCGTCCGCCGGCCGTCGCTAGGTCGATGGCATCGATCGCCGCCGCCTGCAGTTCCGGCGGCGCTTCGTCGAGGCCGTCGAGCACCGGCATGACGCGTTCTTCGGCTACCAGCCGCTGCGCAGCGTGCGGGCCGTAAGCAGCTGCATTCCCCAGGCCCGGGTACTCCTCTGTCAGCTTGCGCGCAAGCCAGGTGTACAGATGTTCGTTGCGCGGCTCCCACGATGATAGCGGCAGCAGCACCGGCACTGGCTCACACGGCTCGGGATTGGCCAGCAAGCCCAGCGTCAGCAGAACTGCCAGCGCGGTCTTGCCGGTACCGGGCTCGCCTAGCACCAGGAGCTGCCGCTTCGGGAGCTGGCGGAATTGCGTGATCAAGTCGGACAGGTTCCCGTGTAACTTCGCGGGCACCGGCTCTCCCGTCCCGGGATCGCGCCCGGGCAGCGCAGGCGGCGCAACCGCAGCCGTCCCGCGGACGCATGACCAGCTGAGCTGGATGGGCTCCGGCCGGCCCAGGGACCGCATCATGGCCTCTGCCGTCCACTGCCGGGCAACCGCTACTGACAGCTCCCGCGACGCGTTGTCCAGCCGCTGCGCCGAGACCCTGACGGTGACTGGCGCACCGTCCCAAGCGTCCGCAGTGTCTCGGGCGCCACCGGGGATCGCGGCCAGCGCCGTCGGCTCTGCGGTCCGGCCAGTGAATCCCGCTGCCGTCGCTGGCGGTTGGCGCGCACGGCCCGCAACCTGGTGAGCGGCGTCCAGATCGCCGGCGCCGGGACCGGCGGTGCCCGAGCCGGCAGGTGCTGCACGCGCGCCGTCCCCGGCAAGCAGTTCTTCGAGCCGGTCGGCTGACACGCGCAGCACCCTCCCCAACTTGGGGCGGATCCAGGGCAGGGGGCTAGTGTCGCCGTGCTCCCATCGCGCGACCGTGGACCGGTCGACCTCCAGCAGTCCGGCCAGCGCCTCCTGGGTCAGCCCAAGCGCCTTCCGGCGCCCGGCCAGCCGATTTCGCCTTGCAACCAGCCTTCCCGCCCCGCCGCCCTCCACACCTGCTGGCATGACACATACCCCGTCATCTGTCCGTAATGCCCCCATTACGGATGTTCAGTATACGCCGGGTACACAGCAGACACGGCTAAATATCGCAAAACCGGCACAGCTAACAGATTCCAGCGCCGGGCGCACGACCTGCCCGAATTGCTGCAGCAATGGCCGATGACCGGTACGTGAGCCAACTGGGCCAGCTCGCGGCAACAGCCGTGAAGGGCGGACATCGGGCCGGCGGCTCAATAGCCTTCGCTCTATCAGGAGTGCTGTCATCTTCCCAGACAAAACGGCGGCCCCCGAACGAGTCAATTCATTATATAGGTGCGTGTTATCTCGCAAAATGCGGATCAGGCTCAGCATTCACTTTCGCCGATATCGCCAACATTCCGCAGGTGACGCGGGTGGAAGCCACATTCGCGCACCATTCACGCTCTGGGAGCGGTCGGTCTGCCCGCGGTCCAATGAAAGCCGGTCACCGCACGGCAGGCTGAGGCGGCAGGGACTTCACGGCTCGCCATCAGCCACCTGCAAAAGCACTTGCCCGGCCTCCGCCGCGCCGCGGCGCGGGCCCGCGCTGGCGGGCCGCTGAAGATCGGCACGGCGGTGGACGACGCAAACGCGGCCCTGGCAGCCAAAGACGCCCAGTGCGCAGTCAAGATGCCCGCCGGTACCGCCGCGTACGGCAAGCTGTCCAGCATGTTCCGCAGCAACCCTGGTGCGGCACAGCAGCGGCACGTTGCTGGACGTCGAGCCCGGCGTTGACGCAGCCGTGCTCAGAGTTCCGTTCCGGGCCTGGGCCCAGGACGCATCCGCTCCCGTCATGTGCGGACTTCGCCAAGATTGCGCAGGTTACGGGGCCGATGCGTCATTCGTGCATCATTTGTGCCCTGGTCATTCAGGCCCATGGGTAGTTCGGTTGACAATGCAAGGCCGACGTTCAATTCCGGCCTCCGGCGCCTTCCGGCCGGAGGGAATACGGATGAGTTCAGGCCGATGCGGCAATGGCGCGTTCCGCGCAAGCGCGGACGTGTGAGGCTCAGGGGGCTTTCACGGTGGCCGGAATGGGGGCAGGTCCGTGTCTCGACGGTGCGTAAGCAATATTCTGTCATTCCTCCAGGTACCTGCGAGGCTAATGGGCACATCGGTACTCAAGGGGTATCGCCGGCGTCGGCGCAGCCTGGCGGTCGCACTCAGCCTGAGCGTGATCGCGGCAGCCCTGGCTGCCGCGCAATCCGGCACGGCGAATGGCTCGGTGGCGGCAAGGACCGGATCTGCGGCGACCGCGACGACTGCGGTGCGGCAGCAGCGGCTAGCTCGCCCCGCCGCCGACGATAACAAGAACGGCTTTAAGCAGCGCGCGATCAGCGCTTTCAGCAGCTCATCTTGTATCACGGGCAAGACCTCCCGCGGGAAGCTGCGATCCGGCAGAACGTGGACGTTCACCCCGACCTGCCTGAAAATTGATACCTCGCGCATCGGCCAGGCCGCCGGCAAGCCGGCCAGCCAGTCACGAAATGCCGTGATGGGCCCGAAGGCTGGCACCGTCAATGGCCTGACGCCCCCGTCGATCTGCCCGGTGGCGACGACGCCAGATGTCGCTTATGACCGTTTCGACTTATGCACGTATGTGCCGTGGACGCAAAGCGGCACCCTCACCGAGGGCCCGGATGAGTACAGCATCACGGTCGAGTTCGACGTGGAAATGTGGGCCGACCTTGAGGTCCCCATCGCGGGCTCGCATGTGACCCGAAGCTGGACAGTGGACGCCATCATAACTCCCACGGACATCATCAATGAATCCGGTGTGCCCTTCGATGCCCAGGTGGGTCTGGGATGCACTGACTCCGTATGCACCACGACGCCAGACAATGGAACCCCGGCCAGTGGAAATGTGGGCCTCATCGCTCAGGGTACGTCTCTGACAGCGTCGTTTGGTGTCAATGATACGGCTAACTCGGCCACCGAGAATCTCAATAATGTATTTCAAATCGTTTTCCTCCCGGCTCCCAGCAGCGGTGTTCCATGTACAGCTATTAATTGCAACCCGATAAATGCGATGGGGTTCGGCACCGGTAAACCGATCCGCTGCGACAGCCAGGGGGGCCCGGAAGGCAGATACAAGAACTACCCGACGAGTGGCTGCGCCGTGCCGGCCTACGACCCCACCTGGTATGTGGACGATGTGGTGTTCCCTGACATGGGACTCACCGTGAAGCACATGGCGCTCGCCACCGGCAACCTGGCCGGTTATAACGGCCTTCCCGGAGATCCGGGACGAAGCTCTCCCCTGACATATGCCCCGGCGGAGATTGACGCCAACCGCGCTGCAGCGTGCGGGGGCCTGACCCCGCCGCCGGGCGAGGCTGATACGACGTGCGACGAATACCCGCTGGCAAGCACCGAGCAAGGGGCAGCCTCGGGCGGCCCTTACAGCATCTGCTGGGTTCCGCAAGAAGACAATACCGCGCAAGGCAAACATAATTCGGAATTCCTTTACGATAATAGGATGCTGCCAGGCGATAAATACTACGTTTACGCCCTCTACTTCGGGAGCAATCCCGGTTGTGGCGCCAACCTCGGAGGGGGCGGGGCCATCGCCCCGGACAACACCCTGGACGCCATGTTCGACAGCTACGGCGACAACGCGACCTGTGCTGACTGGAGCGGGGGCGACGCGACGAACTCGGTTGTGCTGCCGAACGGGGAGCGGGCCTGGTTCTTCTCCGACACCTACCTGAACTCGCCGGCCGCCCGCAAGGGCATCTGGTACGCCAGCGCCATTCATAACTCGATCGTGATCCAGAACGGCAGCTCGCTCGCTTCCACCCTCACCGGCGGCAACACCTGCCAGGAGACCAACACGTCGATCAGCAACTTCTTTGCTCGGTACGCTCAGCCGACGGCCGCCGCCCCGGACGCTGGTGGCGCCTATTGGACCGGTGACCAGATGATGGTGGGCTCGAACGTGGTCAAGTTCTACTACCACGTTGGCGCCGGCTTCAACATCGACCACCCGGCGGTCGCGACCATCCCCGCCAGCGCGCTGGAGGCCCCGGCGACGGACGTGTCAGGGAACCCGATGGTCACGATCACCCCGACACAGTTCAGCTGCGCAGCGTCCAACATCATCTGGGGGACGGCGCTCCTGAACTGGGACGGCAACATCTACGTCTACGGCTGGGCCGCGACCGGGCCCCGCCATATCTACCTTGCCCGGACAACCGCCGGCGACCTGGCCAGCCCTTCCACCTGGCAGGTGTATGAGGGCCTGAGCGGATCGAACCCCGTGTGGGGAAGCTGCAGCAGTACGCCCGCCGCGCTGCCGATCACCAACGGCACCAGCGGGTTCAGCGTCGATTCGGTGAACAACACGCTGTGGCTGGTGCAGTTCGACTACACCAACGGGCAGCTCGCCGCCGAGGGCGCGATCGGCGCGCACCCGGCGACCACCCCGTGGGGGTTCGGGAACGACACCGTGGAACTGTACACGCCGCCCACCGAGCCCTCGCAATACCCGTACTACTACCAGGATTACGAGGCTCGCGTCCAGCCTGGTCTGGGCGCGGCCGGACAGGTGGTCATCTCCTACAACGTGAACACCTCGGCCGTGGATACCGGCTGCGTCAGCGCCAACGCGCATGATGCCACCATCTACCGGCCGCGTTTCATCGACGTCCCCGTGTCGGACTTCAACCCGTCCGCGGCGGCACCCGCACCAGGAACATCCACCGCCACGGCCCGTGCTGCCACCGCAAAAACGAGAACAGGAATCCCGGACGCAGCCAGCCACGGGTTCCCCTACGGCATCCACAACAGCCCGCCGTTTGACACCGCTCAGCTGCCGGGTCCCACGCCCGCCTCAGCCAGGCCCCCCTCCGCCGCGCCAGCGCCAGCCAGGTCAGCGGCGGCCAGGCCCGCGACGGCGAGCGCGTCTGCCCCCGCGAGCACAGCGGATGAGATCGACGGCTCGACCGACTGGTTCGACGGGCCCACCTGCCCAGTGATCCCGGCTCCCGCGAATCCGCCGTCGCTGACAGTGTCCGATGGCCTGGTGGACGCGACATGGCAGAACGTGGGAACCGATGTGTGGTACTACGTGTGGATCTGCGACAAAACCAAAGACGACTGCTCCGTGGAGGGAACAACCTCACCCTGGGCCCCGGCGTGGCCATACAAGGGCCTCCTCACGGCCGCCAGCTACCTGTGGATCACAGGAACAGCCGCCGAGCTCGACCCGATCGACGCGGTTCTCATCGTGACCGGGCAAAATGGCAACGGTGACACGTTCGCCATATACGTCGAGCCGTTCGGTGCGGGCAACGCCACCTGCTCGGCCAATTTTGGCTGTGTGGGCTCGCCACCGGCCTCGGTTACCGTGTCATCAGGGTAAGCGCCAACGACCCGGGAACGAGCATGCCGAACTACGTCTACAACGTGGTCTACAGGGGGAAGAGGAGAGGGGTCATCTGGGAAATGGAGCCCCAGAGTTTTCCCGGATCCGCGCAGGACTTCGCGCGGGGAAAGCTCCTGGCCTGGATGGCCGGCAACAGTGAGAACGCGAACTGGTTCGTAGTCGTCAACGTATGGGACGCCGACCGGAAAGGCGCAGGAGTCGCCGACACAAGAATTTGCCGGCTGAGCAATCATCAGCTCGACGAAGGGCCGTTCGACCCGGACCAGATCTTCGTCCCGGCCACGGAGTACTACATCTGCTCGGTCGGATATGAACTATTTGGCGATCCTGTCCTCGCTCCGGGAGGAACAGACAGCATCCCCGGGACGCCGTATGGCCTGGTCGTGCCCGGTGCAGGGCCCGCGCTGGCGATCCGGACCGGACACGAAGGCTGCTGGATCTCCCTGCAGGCCGCGCGACACGACTCCGAGCCCGCGGCGGAACTTGAAGAGTGGGAGGCCGTCGAACAGGTCACCATGAAGCCAGCCGGCGAGGTCCGGGTCATCGCCGGCCTGATAGGGAAGATCGAGGACCACTACCCCGACTTCCGGGGCGGCCACCACGCCGGATATCTCGCGATCCGGGTCAGCGTCCGCGGCAGAGACAAGCCCGGCCTCCCTGCAAGCCCGCTCCACCCGCGCCGTGTTCCCCTGGAAGACCATCTCCTCGAAGTGTGGCCCGCCGCGGTACCAGCACCCCGCGTTGTGCTCAAGCGCGATGAGTTCTCCCGCCGCTGGGAAAACCTCCATGGCGGCTGCCGGTCATGACCATTCCCCGCTGAATTAGCGTCTGTGTCCTGCGCAGGAATTTAAACCGGCGGAATGGCGGTAAGGACGATGCCGACCCTCATCCCCCGATGGCAGTACCGGCTCGAGCCCCTTTCGGTACGCCGCATCACGCCCTGCACCCAGACCCGGTACGTCGCCGCGTCTTTGCTCGGCACCCACAACCCCCACTACGAGCCGGCCACCGCCCGCCGGATGACGCCGGGCCGGGCGCCCCAGCAGCATGAGCGCCACCCGTCCTGACAACCTGGGCTGCCTGGCGTCCCCGGCCAGTCCGGCCGCGTGCTGGGCGTGCTGCTGTGCGCCGAGTTCGCCGTGATCATCGCCCAGACCGCCGGCTGGCCCGCCCGCCCGGCCGGCGGGCACCTGTCGCTGGCCACCTTGTCCCCGGGGGCGCTGGGATCGGCAGGGTTTGCCACCTTCGGCGTGCTCGCCGTGGTCGCCGTGCTCGGGTTCGTCGGCGGCCCTGATCGTCGTGGTCTACGCCACCGCGGCGTGGGCGATGGCCGCCCACGCCGGCACCAGCCACGTCGCAGCCGCCGCCGCGGCCCAGGGACCAGGCCTGATGTTCGGCCTGTCCGGAAACAGCGCGCTGTCCCAGGCCACCCAGTGGCTGTTCCTGTCGTCCCTGTTCGCCGCGGCACTGTCGTTCCACAACGCCACATGACGCTACACCTACGCCCTGGGCCGCGAAAACGTCCTGCCCGCCGCGTTCGGCCGCACCGGCACCAACAACATCCCCAAGGCGGCATCGCTGGCGCAAAGCACCACCGGCCTGGCCGTGATCACCGGCTACTCGCTCACCCACCAGGACCCGATGACCAGGCTGTTCTTCTGGCTGGGAACCTCCGGCGGACTGGGTGTGATGATCCTGCTCGCGGTCACCTCGGCCGCCGTGGCCGCGTTCTTCGCCCGCGACGGCCGCGGCGAGAACATCTGGGCACGCCTGATCGCCCCCGCGCTCGCCGCGGTCCTGCTGGCCGGCATCGTGGTCCTGGCCGTGCAGCACTACGCCCTGCTGCTCGGCGTGGCCGCCGGCAGCCCGGCCGCCGGCAGCCCGGCCGCCTGGCTGCTGCCCGCCGGTTACGCCGCCGTCGCCATGGCCGGCCTCGGCTGGGGGCTGATTCTCAAATTCCGCCGCCCCCAGATCTACGCCGCGATCGGGCTCGGCGCGCACGCCGCCACCGCCCAGCCCGTCCCCGCCGCCGTGGAGACCCCGCGCCCCTAACCGCCGCTGAGCCCCCGGCGCCGGGTAGTGACCGCCCCGGCGCCGGGCCACCACGCCCCAGCCACGGAGGGCTGGCGGCGCCGGTCAGTCCTTTTCGTGGCGTTCCAGGAAGTTAAAGACGTCGGCTTCGTCGACGCCAGGAAAACTCCCCGTGGGCAGCGCGGACAGGATGTGCGAATGTGCCCGGGCCGAGGGCCAGGCGCGGCCCTCCCAGCGCGCCGCGAGCGCGGCCGGCGGGCGCTGGCAGCACTCGCCGGCCGGGCAGGCCGAGGTGCGCCGGATCACCGTCTCCCGGCCGCGGAACCAGCGTGAGTGCTCGAACGGGACGCCGAGGGTGATGGCGAAGCCACGCTCGCGGCTCTGGTCGACGAACGCCGCGCACCAGTACGTGCCCGACGGCGTGTCCGAGTACTGGTAGTACGGGCTGAACCGGTCGTCGGCGGTGAATACCTGGCGGCCGGACCACTGCTGGCACATCCGCTGGCCCTCGATCGCGCCGGTGGCGTCGGCCGGGAAGACCACGCCGTCGTTCTCGTAGGCCTTGTAGATGATCCCGCCCTCGTCGTTCTTGACGAAATGGCACGGCAGGCCCAGGTGGTGCGTGGCCAGGTTCGTGAACCGGTGCGCGGCCATCTCGTACGACACAGAGAACACGTCGCGCAGGTCCTCGACGGAAAGGCTTCTGGCGTCGGCGGCCTCGCGCAGGAACGCCGCGGCCTGCTGCTCGGGAACCAGTACCGCTGCGGCGAAGTAATTGGCCTCCACCCGCTGCCGCAGGAAGTCAGCGTAGTCCGCGGGTGCGCTGTGGCCGAGCACGAAGTGCCCGAGCGTCTGCAGCAGGATCGTCCGCGGCGTGTGCATGCCGATGGACTCCTGCTTGAGGTAGATCCGCCGCTCGCGCAGGTCGGTCACGGACCGAGCCGAGCGGGGCAGGTCGCGCACGTAGCGGACGGTGAAGCCGTGGTGGCTCACCACCGACAGGAGCATGCCCTGGGACAGCGCGCCGCCGGTGTATCCGGCGGTGGCCAGCGCGGCGGCAGCCTCCTGCTCGATCTCGGGGAAGTAGTTACCGCGCTCGCGCATCATCGCCCGCAGGCCCGCGTTGGCCTCCCGGGCTTCCTCCGGCGTCGCCGTCGGCTTGGCCCGCTGCTTGCGCAGCTCCTCGTACAGCGTCAGCAGGTGCTCGATCACGTCGCTCGGCACCCGCGCGCCGACGCGCAGGTGCGGCAGGCCGAGCTCGCGGTAGACCGGGTCCTGCTGCGCCTCCTCGAGGGCGATCTCCAGCTGAGCCCGGCGGCTGGGCGGCTGGCGGCGCAGCAATTCCGCCGCGGGCACCGACAGCGCGGACGCCAGCGCCTCGATCAGCGACAACT
>Ga0335073_10012038_pt1 | contig 12155 bp, 9 predicted proteins | sample Lox_Sample_22_FD_207093 | JGI IMG/M metagenome (GOLD analysis project Ga0335073, IMG submission 207093) | Soil microbial communities from Loxahatchee National Wildlife Refuge, Florida, United States - Lox_Sample_2.2 | ecosystem: Environmental > Terrestrial > Soil > Wetlands | place: USA: Florida... | reverse complement strand
GAGGAGTTCAAATCCCTCGATGTCGTATTTGATCAGGGTGGGAGGGATGGAAACGGTCCCATCCAGGGAGAGGCAATGGACAGTTTCGGATCCGGTACCAGCAGCAGAACTGGCGCCGGCACCTCCGGAGAAGGAGACGTTGTAGTCGGCTTCGGCGACAGCACAGGGAAAGGCCTGTATGCGCTGACGAATCGACTCAGGCATAGCGTTAAGACGCTGCTGCAGCGCGCGAAAATTTCGATCGTCAGGCTCGAAAAGAAACGCTTCGCGAAAACGCCCACCGGTAAAGGATATGAACTGCTCCAGGGTATCGCCATCACAAGCGCCGCAGTCGACGTAGACCGCCTGTTGACCCGGGTCGATCAGATCCCGCTGCCAGTACTGGCCGGGAACGGCCGGATGAAGGGCCGAGAAATCCGCGTAGAGCCGCCAGCGCAGTTGCGAGACGAATTCTTCGCGGGAGGCATCGTCGGACCAGAGATTGAATGCGCTTAGAACCTTATTTTTCTGCTCGCAGATGTGGCTGGGCAGGTCAATCTGAACGTGAGGCAGGATCGCTGGATATTTCCAGAGCAACGGGATGAACGAAATGACGGTTTCGCAGCCCAGATCGCGAAGAGACTGCACCTGCTCCCGCATGGTATCTGCCCACGAAGCCCATATGCTGACGACGAAAGTTGCTGTGGATCCCCAGCGCTGGGCAGCCTCGGAGGGAGTGAGAACCGAAACTCCCTCGACGACGCGGCCGGCGAGGGAGTTGTCGATAAAAGCGACTGGCTCGATCCCATCCTGGCGCAGCGCGCGGAGCAATTTCTTCCCGAGGCCGCCGGCGCCAAAGAGAATTAACTCGCCACCGGGACGCGCAAGCTCATCAAACGCGGTTCGTTCTCGCAACCGGCATGACTCAGGATCTTCGCTGAGAAGCTGTTCGACTTTTTCTCTCGAGTTCATCGGCTGATTCATTTTGTCTGCTGGTTCGAGTTGATTCTCCCTGGACGAGCAGATCAATCCTCATTCTTCCAGAGGCTCGACAATCATATTGGCAAGGAACTCCTCCCTGGGGAGGAACGGATAGAGATCCTCCAGCGGTTTGGAGACAAAGGAGCCATCGGGCTTCTGGTAGGACTGGAGGCGCGGCGCGCGGACTTCGTCCGGAATGACGTGAACATCGACGATGACGGGGCCGTCAATGGCAAGCGCGCGCCGAACATCCTCGCGCAGGTTTTTCTGGTTTTCAATTGTAACGGCCGGGATGCCGTAAGAAGCGGCAATCCGGCTCATGTCCGGCACAGTAAGACCGGTGAAGCGATCGCAGCCAATACTCGGTTTGCCGAAGTATCCGGTTTGCGAGGCACGGATAGATGCGTACCCATTGTTGTTCAGGACGAAGAATTTGACAGGGAGATGGAGACGGGCGGCTGTTTCGAGTTCCTGGATGTTGAACTGAAAGCCGCCATCGCCATCCACCAGGATCGTGCGACGGCGCCCTCCGCCGATGCAGACGGCGAGAGACATGGGCAAACCGTAGCCCATCGCGCCGAGACCTGCAGTGTGGTAGATCCGCTGGCCATTGCGGGTCGGGCAGGCGAGAAGAAAGATCTCGATGCCACTGCCGGAACTGCCGGAAACCAGAAGATCGTCGGGGCGGGACTCGGCTCCGATGGCCTCGGCCAGATTGTAGATGCTCACCTGGCTCTCGGGTTTCCGGTGTTCATCGGTCACGACAGGGTAGCGGGTCTTCCAGTCGGTGCAGCGGAGATCCCAGGCGCTGTGATCACGAAGGCGGATTCTGTCCTTCTGCCGGAGCAATTCCTGGAGGAAGTCGCGAGCGTCTGAACAGATGGGCTGTTGCAGATGCGGGTGGAGTTTGGCCAGCTCCGCAGGATCGATGTCGACGGCGGCTTTGTGGGCTCCGCGTGCAAGGTTTTGGGGTGCGTAGCCCGTAATGGCGAAGTCGAGTCGGACCCCCACAGCGAGCAGGAAATCGCAGTTCTGGAGGGCGAAGTTGGCGCCACGAGCCGCGACGGACCCAGGGCGGCCGACGAAGGTCGGTTCGTCGCTCGGTACCATATCCGCTGCGCACCACGTGGCAACGGAGGGGATTCGAAGCAGGGTACGAAGACTTTCAAACTCCTGCGTAGCGCGGGCAAGACGAATCCCATTCCCGGCAAAAAGCAGAGGCCGTTCCGATTGATTGATTTTTTCGATCAATCTGGCGACTTCTTCACGAAGATCGCTTCGGACTGCGGGAGGCGGCAACTCGCTGGGGTCAAAACCGCGAAGTGTTTCAGGGTCAGGAATCGGGGAAGCCTGAACATCAAGGGGAATATCGACCCAGACAGGGCCGGGACGGCCGTTGACAGCAAGCCAGACGGCTTTCTCGAGGTGATAGCGAATCTCGTTCGGTTCCAGCACGGTGACCGCGTACTTCGTGATGGGGCGAACGATGGAGACGATGTCGACTTCCTGAACGCCGAGCTGGCGCATGCCGAGCGGCTTGCCATCGGGAGCGAACATGCGGTCAGGACGTTTGACCTGTCCGGAGAGAAAAAGGGTCGGCGTGGAATCGAGCCAGGCGCCGGCAACTCCGGTGATGGCATTGGTGCCCCCCGGTCCCGTAGTGACCATGCAGACGCCCAGATGTCCTGTGACTTTGGCGTAAGCTTCGGCGCACATGGCGCTGGCCTGCTCGTGGGAGTTACAAACAGGCTCGATGGCAGAGGCAGCCGACAGAGACTGATTCAGATGCATCGCGCCGCCGCCGGTGACGAGAAACACATGCCTGACCCCCTGATCGGCGACAAATTGCACGACAAAGTCGGAAAGCTTCATGGGTTCAATCGTAAATGTACCTGGTGAGATGGCTTCATTGCAGAAGCGAAGGTCAGCTCCGGGCGAAGGCTTCCTGCGGAGTGAGTCCCTTTGCAGCAAGAATAGCGTCGACCAGTTCCCGGACGGCACCGTTCCCGCCGGCGGCTTTCGCAATGAATTGCACGCGTTCCAGCACAACCGGAGATGCGCTGGAGGGCGCAGCGGAGAAGCCTGCGATGGTAATCGCCGCAAGGTCATTGACATCGTCGCCCATAAAGCAGACTTCGCTCAGCGGCACGTTTGCCTCGACAGCGAAGCTGGCCAGAGCAGCACCCTTGTCGCGGCAGCCTTTGATCACGTGGCGGATGAGCATCTTCTCCGCGTAGCGGTCCACCAGTGGGCTGTTCTCACCGGAGATGAGGGCCAGGATGAGCCCGGCTCGCCGGGCCAGCGACACGCCCATAATGTCGGCAAAGCAGAAGCGCTTCCACTCTTCACCGTCAGGTCCCCACCAGAAACCGCCGTCGGTGAGCACGCCATCGACATCCATGGCGAGAGCCCGGATTCCGGCCAGGCCGGACCTCTCAGCATCGTTGTTCATCTTCCGATCAGACCGCAGCGCCTACGCGGCGGAGCTTCTTAATGATAGGCACTTCCCGTTCGTAGACGCGCTTGATGCCGTCGCCTCGCGACTGCTCCCAGAGCCGGATGTCACGGACAAGGCGGGTGATTCCATTGGGCTCCAGAGACGCAGCCTGATCGGATCCCCACATGGCGCGATCCATTGTGATATGACGCTCCACGCAGCAGGCGCCGAGGGCGGCGGCACAAACGCTGGTCGGGATCCCGGTTTCGTGACCGGAATAGCCGATGGGGACGCCGTAGCGCTCGGCCATGGTGGGAATAGCGCGAAGGTTCAGTTCATCGTAGTTTGCGGGATAGGTGCTGGTGGTGTGCATGAGGACCAGGTCACGCTTCCCCAGGACCTCAACGGCGTGATCGATCTCGCTATAGGTGCTCATGCCTGTGGAGATAATGATGGGCTTGCCGGTGCGGCGAATGTGGCGCAGGAGGTTATCGTCTGTTAGCGAAGCGGAGGCAATCTTATAGACCGGCAGACGGAACTGCTCGATAAAGTCCACAGATCCCTCATCCCAGGGAGAGACAAACCAGGTCATCTTGACCGATTTGCAGAAGTGGTCGATTTCCTCATATTCTTCCTGGCCAAATTCGAGTCCGTGTTTGAGATCGCCGTTGGTGGGGCCAAAGGGATTCTCACGGGGCTTGGCAAGTTCTTCCTGGGTGTAGACGACTTCTACTGTGCGCTTCTGGAATTTGACTGCATCGCAGCCAGCCGCAACAGCCACGCTGATGAGGCGCTTGGCGAGATCGATGTCGCCATTGTGGTTGATGCCGATTTCCGCAATGATGAAACAGGCCTGATCCTCGCCGACCAGCCGATTGCCGATTTGAATTGTGTTCATGGGGGATGCTCCTGGGTGCTGCGCGTGCGGAGTTGACGGACCCTTTTGCCGAACGGCTCACTGGCTTTGCCCGCTATATTTGCGAAGCCTGAGAGGATACAGCGATCTGAAAGTACCACACCGAATCGGAGATGTATATTACCGGGTTATCTGGGTTGCAACCGGTTCGCCTCGGCGGCGCAAACACTGAGTTCGATCCAGTCGCAGAGCATATGCCCGCAGAGAATGTGTCCCTCCTGGATGCGGGCGGTATCTTTTGATGGAACACAAATGGCAGCGTCGGCGAACTTCATCATTGCCCCGCCGGAATCCCCCGAGAGCGCGACCGTAAAGGCCCCAAGCTGTTGAGCAAATTCGAGAGCGGCGCAGACGTTGCGGCTGTTTCCGGACGTCGAGATGCCGACGACAACATCGCCTGCAACGCAAAGCGCTTCCACCTGGCGAGCGAAGACTTTCTCGTAGCCGTAATCGTTGCCGATGGCTGTGAGGATAGAAGTGTCGGTCGTGAGTGCGATGGAGGGCAGGGCCGGCCGCTCCCGTCGAAAGCGGCCCATGAGCTCAGCCGCCAGATGCTGGGAATCCGCCGCACTGCCGCCGTTTCCGCACCAGAGGATCTTGTTGCCCGCGAGGATTGCACGCGTCATCTCTCCGGCGATGTGTTCGAGCGTTGCTTGTTGGTGTAACAGGGATTCAATAACGCGGAGATGGTCGCTGATTGCCTTTTGAAAGACGTCCGAGGCGGTTGGGGGCATGGAAACTCCTGGGTCCGGAAAATCGAGTTATGGAACCACGTGCAACTCAGAAGAGAGTTGGGCCGAATCTCGAGCGCGCCGCGCAGCGAAATCTCCTATCGTTCCGGTCACATAATCCAGCATCGGTTTCGTCAGGCCCGGATAGACGCCGATCCAAAAGACATTGTTCATCACAAAATCCGCGTTGGTCAGGTTTCCGATCACGCGATACTCGCAGCCCTCATAAGCAGGCTGCCGGAGCAAATTCCCTCCGAAGAGCAGCCGCGTCCCGATCTTGCCGGCCTCCAGCGCGCCGATGAGTTCGTTCCGCCGAAACGGCGCGCTCTCACGCACACCGATCGGGAAGCCGAACCAGGAAGGATCGGAGCCAGGAGTCGCTTCGGGCAGCACCAGATACTCTTCAAGAGGTGCCAGGGCAGCGTGCAGGTAGCGGAAGTTCTCTTTCCGGCGCTCGATGAAGTGCGGCAGCTTCGCAATCTGTGAAGCGCCCAGAGCGGCCTGCATGTCGGTCGCCTTCAGGTTGTAACCGATGTGCGAGTAGGTGTACTTGTGGTCATATCCGCAGGGCAGGCTGCCAAGCTGCCATTCGAAGCGCTTGCCGCAGGTGTTGTCCTTGCCGGTGTGGCACCAGCAGTCGCGGCCCCAGTCGCGGAAGGATTCGATGAGGGTCTGCAGGGCAGGCTTGTCGGTGAGAACGGCTCCTCCCTCGCCCATGGTGATGTGGTGGGCCGGGTAGAAACTGACTGTCGCAATGTCGCCGAAAGTGCCCACCTTCTGTCCCTTCCAGGCAGAACCGAGCGCGTCGCAGCAGTCTTCGATGAGCCAGAGGTTGTATTTCTTTGTAAAGGCGGTGACCGCGTCGAGATCGAAGACATTGCCGAGCGTATGGGCGATCATTACGGCCCGGGTCTTCTCGCTGCGGGCGGCCTCAAGCTGTGTCACGTCAATCTCGTATCCGGGAACCGTCACGTCGACGAAGACCGGGACGAGCCGGTTCTGGATGATGGGATTGATGGTGGTGGGGAAACCGGCAGCCACAGTAATGACTTCGTCGCCGGGTTGGAGGCGGCGGTCTTCCAGCTTCGGAGAGGTGAGCGCGCTGAGAGCAACGAGGTTGGCCGATGAACCGGAGTTAACCAGCGAGGCTCCGCGCACGCCGACAAAACGAGCCAGCTTACGTTCAAAATCTTCCGCAAAACGGCCGGTCGTGAACCAGCAGTCGAGGGCGGAATCAACGACGGACGCGAGGTCGGACCCGTCGATCACTTTGCCGGAGACGGGGACGGACGAGACACCAGGACGGAACTCGCTCGGCGGAAAGGCCTCCAGGAAATACCGGGAACAGAGATCGAGGATTTGCTGGCGGAGCTGAGTTGCCTGATCTGTCATCGGGGAGTCTGCTTTCAGGATACACAATCGGAACCAGCGCAGTGTAGTGTATGGATGATGGAAGAGACGCGGCTGTGCGGCAGGAGAGGGGCGGCAGGAGCGCCTTCTGCGGGAGAGAATCAGGACTGAAATGAAAGCAGTTATCCTTGCGGGCGGCCTTGGCACCCGGCTCAGCGAAGAGACAGGCGTGCGCCCCAAGCCGATGGTGGAGATCGGCGGGAGACCGATCCTCTGGCACATCCTGAAAATCTACTCGCAGCACGGAATCAATGACTTCATCATTTGCTGCGGGTACAAGGGGTACATGATCAAGGAGTACTTCGCCAACTACTTTCTCCACATGTCCGACGTCACCTTCGACATGCAGGACAACCGCATGGAGGTCCACCAAAGTGTCGCGGAGCCCTGGAAGGTGACTCTGATCGATACCGGCGACAATACCGGCACGGCTGGCCGGCTGCGCAGGGTCGAACAATACGTTGCCGCGGAAGACGCATTCTGCATGACCTACGGGGATGGCGTGGCCAACGTAGATGTGACTGCCCTGGTTGCCTTCCATCGTGGTCATGGCGGCAGCGTGACCCTGACCGCGGTGCAGCCGCCGGCTCGCTTTGGCGCGCTCGCCATGGATGGCACAGCGATTACGTCATTCCAGGAAAAGCCGCAGGGAGAGGGTGGCTGGATCAACGGCGGGTTCTTTGTGCTTTCCCCGCGCGCTCTGAGTGAAATTCATGACGAAGCCACGATGTTTGAGCGCGAGCCGCTCGAGACACTTACCGCCAGACGTCAGGTGCACGCCTATCGGCACAGCGGATTCTGGCAGGCAATGGACACGCTGCGCGACAAGCAACGCCTGGAAGAATTGTGGTCGACAGGGAGCGCACCGTGGAAGACATGGTGAGAGGCTGGCAGGGGCGCCGGGTGTTTCTCACCGGGCATACGGGATTCAAAGGCGGATGGCTGGCGCTGTGGCTGGCCAAACTGGGAGCGCAGATCCGCGGTTATGCTCTTGACCCTGCTGCGGAGCCCAATCTCTTCACCGTGGCCGGCGTGGGCAACGTGCTCGAAGATGTCCGCGCGGACCTGCTGGATCGGGCTCGCCTGGAAGCATCGCTGCAGGAGTTTGCCCCGGAGGTTGTTTTTCATCTTGCGGCGCAGCCGCTTGTACGGCGATCGTACGCCGACCCTTTGGGCACGTATGCCACGAATGTCATGGGCACCGCTCACGTGCTGGAGGCTGTGCGTAAAGCATCCTCTGTCCGGGCTGTTGTTTGCGTAACCACCGACAAGTGCTACGAGAACCGGGAGTGGGTGTGGCCCTACCGTGAAATCGATCCCCTTGGCGGTCACGACCCTTACTCTTCCAGCAAAGCTTGTGCGGAGATCGTCAGCGCCGCGTACCGCAGTTCCTTCTTCTCCGCAGAGCGGCCTGGAAAGCATCGGATTCTCCTGGGCACGGCGAGGGCCGGCAATGTCATTGGCGGAGGGGACTGGTCGGAGGACCGGCTGATCCCCGATTTGATCCGCGGATTTCAATCGGGCAAGCCGGTGCTGATCCGCCGTCCGAAAGCCATTCGCCCCTGGCAGCATGTGCTTGAGCCACTTTACGGGTACATTCGCCTGGCAGGGGAGTTGATGGCTGGACATCAGGAGTTCGCATCGGCCTGGAATTTTGGTCCGAGCGACGACGATGCATGGCCAGTGGAACGGATTGCCGATTACCTGGTTGCGGCCTGGGGAGCGAGGGCTGCCTGGGTTCGCGACAGCGACGCGGGAGTCCATGAGGCGGGATTGCTCAGGGTGGATGCCAGCAAGGCGCGCGCTGAATTGGGATGGCAGCCGCGTCTCGACATTCAGGCAGCGCTGGACTGGACGGCTGGGTGGTTTCGGGCCTGGTGCAACAGTTCCGACATGCGCCGGGAAACGCTGAAACAGATTGAAAAGTACGAAGAGATACCGTCGTTGGCCGTGGGCGGCCAGGGAAACCGGGGAGCCTGAAGAACATCGCGATGCGATCACCCATTACAATATGGGTAACTACCCGCGCTGGCTCCGGGATGATGTGCTCTCGCGAATCGTCCCATCTCCCCGTACTGAGGCGATCCTGATGGCCCCAATCTGCGACGACGCATCCCGCAGCAGGCAGGCCTCATGGCAGGGCCGAATCCGAACATGGTTGCGCAACAAACTCGGCATTGACCAACCCATTGCCTTCACGATTCTCGCCCGAGGCTGGGCCAGCCTTGCCGGGCTGGTGACCGTGGCTCTGATTGCGCGATTCCTCACTCCGGCTGAACAGGGCTACTACTACACATTTGGCAGTCTGGTGGCGTTGCAGATCATCTTCGAACTGGGATTCTCGTTTGTGATTCTGCAGATGGCCAGCCATGAGCGGGCTCATCTGACGATCGGCCCGGACGGTGCGATTGAAGGCAATCAGGCGGCGCACGCAAGGCTGGCCTCGGTGCTGCAGAAAGCGGTCCGCTGGTACTCTGCCGCTGCAGTCCTGCTCGCAGTTTTCCTTCTCCTTGCGGGGGATCGCTTCTTTACTGCGCATCAGCAGGCTGGAACTGCAGTCCACTGGCATTTGCCGTGGATCGCCGCGGCCATCGCCGCCTCCATTACGTTCCAGGTCGATCCCATTCTCTCGTTCATGGAAGGATGCGGTTTCGTCGCGAATGTCGCGCGAGTACGATTCTGCCAGGCGGCGACGGGTAGCCTGCTGGCCTGGACTTCACTGCTGCTCCATCATGGATTGTTCGCGCCGTCGCTGGTCATTGCGGGAAACGCGGCGGTTGCCTCGCTCTGGCTATCGCGCCATCGGCGTCTGCTGTGGCCTCTTCTGCGCTATCCGGCCGGAGCCCACCACATCCACTGGATGGGTGAGGTATGGCCGTTCCAGTGGCGGATAGCGATCAGCTGGCTCTGCGGCTATTTCATTTATCAGCTCTTCAACCCAGTACTGTTTGCCTTCAAGGGCGCGGTAGCCGCCGGTCAGATGGGGATGTCCCTGAGCCTGGCCAACGCACTCCAGGCGGTGTCCGTATCCTGGATTAATACCAAAGCGGCGCCGTTCGGCAGCATGATCGCACGAAAGGAATATTCGGCGCTTGACGGGCTTTTCTTTCGTGCTGTGCGGCAATCGCTCGCGGTTTGCGTGCTTGGCGCCATCGTTATTTGTGCGGCCGACTTCTATCTGAATCGGGCTCACATCGCCTTCGCGCATCGGCTTCTCGATCCTCTGTCACTCGGTCTTCTGTTGCTGGTGATCATCCTCAATATCATGGTCTTTGCCCAGGCTCTCTACCTTCGCGCCCATAAACAGGAGAAGTTTCTCCTCAATTCCGTGCTCGGTGCTCTTCTGACCGCACTTTCGGCCTATTTCCTTGGAAAGCACTGGGGCGCTCTGGGTATGGTCAGCGGAAATCTGGCTATCGGTCTCCTCATCGGACTCCCACTCGGCACTTATACCTTCATCAAATACCGGAGGCTTTGGCATGCCTCCTGATCAGCCGATTCTGACCATCGCAATTCCAACTTATAATCGGTCGCGGTATCTGCGCGAACTACTCTCCATCCTGACTCCCCAGCTGCGGGGCAAATCCGATGTGGAGCTTCTGATCTCCGATAATTGTTCAACCGACGATACTTCTGCTGTGGTTGACAAGCTGCTGGCCCCCGATCTCAATGCAACCTGTCTGCGCAATGATGTGAATGTCGGTTCAGATGCGAATTTTATGCAGTGCTTCCGGAGGGCTCAGGGAAAATATGTCTGGGTCATTGGCGACGACGACGTCGTGCTCCCCGGCGCCGTCGACAAAATCCTCTACCTTCTCCGCAACCAGGATTATCGGCTCATCTATCTCTGTCCCTATTCATTCCGTGAAAATTATGAGACGGAGCAGCAGCAGGATAAATTCCGCCGGTTTGCACAGAGCATTCCGAACGGCGTGCCCTTCATCCGAAAGGTTGGGACATCGATTGCCTTCATGAGCTCAATGATCGCGAACAAAGACGCCTACGGGAATCTTGACTGCCCGGAGCTCAGCGGATTTGTAGGCAGCAATCTGATGCACCTGGGATGGCTGCTCCCGCTGCTGGGAAGCGGGGGTGTCAGCCTGATCGTCTGGGATAAAGTACTGGCTGCGCGTGACGGAAACACCGGAGGTTGGAGCATCTGTAGTGTCTTCGCCTACAATCTCAGAAACGTGCTCGCTGAGACTCTCCGCGGTAAAGACGATATTGCCTCTCAGTTGCTGAACAATACGCTCCGGATCTGGTTCCCCCTGATGATTATGCAGATCCGCAACTCGACCGCCGGATCGCTGCAAACGGAAAACTTCCACGAGCTTCTTGCTCCCCTCTTCGGGAGCAACTGGAGATACTGGTTTTACGTATTCCCGGTGGCCCGCTCTCCGCGGCTGATGGCCTCCCTGTGGTTCCGCATCACCCAGGGCATGAATCGCATCGCCCGAGTTGCCCGTTTGCTGTTGAGCTATCCGCAATGGCGCGCAGATCTGATATGGAATGCAAGATGATCCATGCCCCGGGATCATCAGGCGAACCGGTAAAGCGGTGAATGGGTATGCTCGCGACATTGTGCATACTCGCCATATTGATCGGTACGAACTACTGGTTCAGGCGGTCGGTATTGTATCCGCCGTTCATTTTCTGCTGCATCTGGTTTCTGGACATTCTCGTCTTAAGCCTGAACATTGTCGAAGTTGATCCACTTCATACCTCGACCCTGACCGTCATTTCCGTAGGAGCCAGCATGTTCTCGGCAGGGGGAGCATGCGCTTTCTTCGTTCCATCTCGAGTCATCCGCACGCGGGTAGCGATCACTGGGGAGCCTCGCGGCAGCGGACGCCTGCTGAAAACAGCGCTTATCGTGCTGCTGTTGATTGGTGTTTGTCTGCAGGCCCGTTATCTGCGCAGCCTGGCGGCCAGCGTCGGCGGCGGAGGTCTTGGATTATTGATCGCCGCCCGCGAAGCGATGATCGAAGATGCCAATACAGCAGGCACAACAGTACGGTGGTTTACATATGTAACATCATGGACCGTATTCTGTTCATTACTGTTCTGGCTCGAACGTCGCGACCGAGCTGCCCGGATCGTGCTTGGGCTTGCCTTGTTGAGTTGTCTGTTCAGCACGGGAAGGGGTCAGTTTCTGCTGCTCTTTTCCAGCCTCGCTGCCATATTCCTGATCAGGACGGCCAGGGAACGCGCAGGGCCGGCATTTCGGGTAGCTCGGTGGCCAATTACGGCATTCCTGTTGCTATTTGTGTTGCTGATGTTCACTAACAAGGATACTTCAAAACTCAGTATCAGCCCGGGACAATATGTGGAAGATTCCCTCGTCGGATACTTGTGTGGCTCTACGGCCGCGCTTGATCTGGTTCTCCGGCACCCAGGCGATTATGCAAAACCGGGGGCTGCGCCTGGAACTCTCGAGCCTATTTTTCACCTGGCGGACGCCGTCGGTCTGATTTCATACACTCCTCCACCAAAGTTTGAGCCATATGTGTTTGTCCCATTTCCAATCAATACGTTTACTTTGTACAGATCATGGTACATGGACTATGGACCTTACGCCTCGATGGTGTTGATCGGCATGCTGGGTTTTGGTCACACGCTGCTCTATCGAAAAGCCCGGACCGGAAGCGTGCTGGGCATGTACATGTTTGCCTTGTCACTGCAATCTGTCCTGCTGGTGTTT
>Ga0335073_10012036_pt1 | contig 12156 bp, 10 predicted proteins | sample Lox_Sample_22_FD_207093 | JGI IMG/M metagenome (GOLD analysis project Ga0335073, IMG submission 207093) | Soil microbial communities from Loxahatchee National Wildlife Refuge, Florida, United States - Lox_Sample_2.2 | ecosystem: Environmental > Terrestrial > Soil > Wetlands | place: USA... | reverse complement strand
GTTCCGGCGCCCGAGCGGCCACGGCGTCCGCGTCGGCCACCCAGAAGTCGACGCTCCAGCGGTCGGGTCCGTCGTCTTTGGCCATGACCGCGACCACGTCACGCGGCACGGGCTGCGCCGGCTCGCCGCCGACGTAGCCGGGCAGACGGAACAGGCTCACTCCAGGAGCGAACTCGTCGCTCTCCCATCCGAAGACGTCTCGGTAGAAGCGCGCCGCCGCCTCCGGGTCGCGCGTGTGGAGCGCGCTCATCGCGTACGCGGACGCCTCGTTGACCAGCTGGCAGCCCGGCCGCTGGGCGGGCTCCCACACGCCGATGACGGCGCCACCGGGATCCTGAAGCGCGGCGAGACGACCGGCCGGCAGCACGTCGAAGGGCTCGACGATGACCCGGTCCGCGGCCCGTGCCGTCTCGTCGGCACTCGCCACCGACACGTAGGTGTTCCAGCCGGCGGAGACGCCGGGCGGGGCCTGCCCCACTCCGGCCACGTCCCGGCCGCGCACCTTGGCCACGTAGTAGTCGCCGGGGCCGGGACCGTCGAACTCCCAGCCGAAGAGCTCGCCGTAGAACGCCATCGCCCGCGCGGGATCCGGGAGGAGGTTGTCCACCCAGCAAGGCACCTCGGTCGGATAAGTGTCGCGCTCGCTCATGCCCCGCCTCCATCTCGTTAGTTGGAAAATCCAACTATAAAGTTGGAAAGACGGACTGTCAAGTGATACGGTTCCGATTGTGGCCGGCAAGCGGACATACGGTGACCCATGCGGAATCGCCAGGGCGCTCGACGTAATCGGAGAGCGATGGGCGCTGCTCGTGGTTCGAGAGCTACTGCTGGGGCCCAAGCGCTTCACCGACCTGCGCGCGGGCCTGCCCCACCTCGGACCCGACGTCCTCTCCCAGCGCCTACGCGAGCTCGAGCAAGCCGGCGTCGTGCGCCGGGACCGGCTTCCTCCGCCCGCCGGCGCGCGCGTCTACGCGCTCACCGACTGGGGACGCGAACTCGAGCCGGTCGTGCTCGGCCTCGGTCGCTGGGGAAGCCGGGCGCCGTTCCCGCCCGACCACGAGGGGCTCGGCGTCGACGCGCTCATGCTCGCGCTCAAGACCCTGTACGACCCGAGCCGGACCGGCGCGCTGATGGGTAGCACCTACGAGATCCGCTTGGCCGACCAGCCGTTCGAGGTCCGCCCCGCCGAACGGCAGCTCGACGTCTCGCGCGGCGCGCCCTCAGATCCAGTGGCGACGATCGCCGGGGATCCCGAGACGCTTCAGCAGATCCTTTGGCACGGGCGCCCGTTGCACGACGCCCTCCGCGCCGGCGGGCTCACGATCGCCGGCGACCGCCGCGCCGCCGAGCGCTTCCTCGGCCTGTTCCCGCTCCCGCGGTAGCGCCGGTCACGAATCCGGCGGTCGGCTAGTCGTCCGCGCTCGATGGGCCGTGGTCGAGCGCGAACGTCACGTGGATCGAGGCGGCGATCTCCTGCTCGCCCGGATCGACGGGCATGGGCTCGCCGCCCGAGAGCGGCCGTGCCGCGGCCCTGGCGAGCATCGGCGAATGGTGCGAGTCGACCTCTGAGAGCTCGAGCGGCGGCCCCAAACGCGCGCCCACTCCCTCCGCATAGGCGCGAGCCTTGCGCTGCGCGTCGGCGGCGGCTTCGCGGGCAACGTCGAGGCGGGCCGGGTTCTCAGGCGCGATCTGCCATCGCGGTCCGTCGATCCGCGCCGCCAGCTCTTCGACGGCCTGCTCGATCAGGCGTCCGATCAACTCATGGTCAACAAGGCGCACGGACACCCGGGTGGCGGCGCGTTGGCCCAGCGACCGGCGCCCATCGGGACCGTGGTCGAACTCCTCGTGGACGCTGACTCCCGTGGTCGAGCGGTCGCCCTTGGTGATCCCCAGACGGTCGAGCATCGCGACGAGAGCATTGGCGCGTGCCGAAACGTCCCGGAGCGCAGCGCTCGGCGAATCCTCGAGCGCGGTGAGCGTGATCCACAGCGTCGCCTCGTCAGGCTCGGTTCGGACGAACGCGTCGCCGCGAACCTTGACGGTGGCGCTCACACCCGCGCGGCCTCGCGCACGAGCACCTCCCAGGCGCGGCCCACGTCGTCCTCGGTCGTGCTCATCTGCCCGATGGCCAGGCGCAGCACGTACCGGCCGTTCAGCACGCACTGCGAGATGAACATCTCGCCGGTCGCGTTGACCCGCTCCAGCAGCGCCCGGTTGCGGTCGTCGTCACCCTCCAGGCGGAAGCACACGGTCGAGAAATGGCGGGGCGCGGACACCTCCCAGCCGTCGGTCTCATGAACCCAGCGCTCGAAGCGGGTGGCGAGCTCGACCCCGCTGCGGATGTGGCGCTGCAGCCCGCTGCGGCCGTGGCAGCGGAGTACCGCCCACAGCTTGAGGGCGCGGAAGCGCCGGCCGAGCGCCGGCCCGTACTCGCTGAGGCTCCACGCGTCCTCGGCATCTGGCGTGCGCAGAAACTCCGGCACGACACTGAACGCTCGCCGGAGGTCCTGGGGCCGGCGCGACCACAGCAGCGAGCAGTCCATCGGCGTGAGCATCCACTTATGGGCGTTGATGACGAGCGAGTCGGCCCGCTCCACCCCTTCGAACGCCCACCGGAACTCCGGGCAGACCATGGCCGCGCCGGCATAGGCGGCGTCCACGTGCAGCCACGTTCCGCTCGCCTGGCATCGATCGGCGATCTCGGCCACGGCATCCACCGATGTGGTCGCGGTCGTACCGACGGTAGCCACGATGACGGCGGCATCGGACAGATCCCCAACCGCATCGGCCCGCATTCGGAACTGGGAGTCGGCGGGCACCTTGCGCAGCTGCATGCCCAGCATCCTCGCCGCCTTGTCGGCGGCCGAGTGTGCCTGCTCGGAACAGACGATCAGATCGCGTCCGGTGGCCTCCCGCGCGGCGATGCACGCGGCGAAGGTCGAGGTCGAGGCGGTGTCCTCGATGTGGCCGTGCCAGCCCGCGGGCAGGCCCAGCAGGTCGGCGACCCAGTCGAGCACGACGCCCTCGAGCTCGGTCGCCGCCGGCGCCGTCCGCCACAGGAACGCCACCGAGTTCAGCGTCGCCGCGAGCAGCTCGGCCAGGATCGCCGGCTCGGACGCGCTCGTGGCGAAGTACGCGAAGAAGCGCGGGTGCTGCCAGTGGGTGACTCCCGGCAGGATGATCTCGTCGAGGTCGCGCAGCAGATCGGCGAACGGCTCCGGCTCGTCGGGCGCGGTCCTGGGCAGCCGCGCGCGGATGTCTCCAGGCGACACCTGCGCCAGCACCGGCAGCTCGCCGACCCGCTCCAGATAGCGCGCCGCCCACTCGAGCGCGGCCGCGCCGTCGCTCCGCAGATCCGCGCCACCGACCCGCGAAGCGTCCGCGCGCACGTCGGTCATACCGGGCTCGCCGTCTTCGGGAACTCGTAGTGCACGCCGTTCAGCTGCTCGGAGACCTCCCACAGCCGCCCCCAGGCCTGCTCGTCGTATGCCTTGTGCGCCGCGGTCACCACCTGCGGATACCCGCGCTGCTCGCGGCGGCCTCCGGGCCCGACGAACGTCCCGCCCGGAAGGTCCGGGACGGTGGCGGCGTAAAGGGTCGGCAGCGCGCCCATCTCCGCGCTCTGGGCGAAGAGCCGGTTGCCGATCCACCCGAACGCCTTCTCGTAGAAGCGGTCGGTCGCCGCGAACTGAAGGTTGGTAGCGGCGTACCCCGGATGGGCCGCCACGCTGAGCAGCGAGCTGCCCGCCTCGGCGGCCCGACGCTGGAGCTCTAAGCAGAACATCAGATTGGCCAGCTTCGACTGGCCGTAGGCGCCCCAACGATCGTACTTGCGCTCGCCCTGGAGGTCGTCGAAGCGCATCGTGCCGCGGCGGTGAAGCCAGCTCGAGACCGTCACCACGCGCGGCGCCGGCGCCTTCAGCAGCGCAGGCAGCAGGAGGCCGGTGAGCGCGAAGTGCCCGAGGTGGTTGGTGCCGAACTGGCTCTCGCACCCGTCGCTCGTCAGCCGGCGTGGAGCGGCCATGATGCCGGCGTTATTGATCAGCAGGTCGATCCGGTCGTGGACGGCGCCCGCGCGCGCGGCGAACTCGCGCACTGAGCCGAGATCGGCCAGGTCGAGCGCCTCTACGGATGGCGCCGCGTTCGTGATGCTCTCCCGAATGCTCGCCGCGGCCTGATCCCCCTTGACCTCGCTGCGGCATGCCAGCACCACATCCGCGCCGGCGCGGGCCAGCTCCCGCGCGGTGGCCAGGCCCAGGCCGCTGTTGGCCCCGGTCACGATCGCGACCCGCCCGGTCTGGTTCGGGACATTGGCCGCTGTCCACTTAGAGTCCGCCATCGAGCACCTCGAACTTGATCCCGGCCCGCTGCAGCCGGCCGAGCAAAGCATCGCCCATGGCCACCGCGGGCGTCAGCTGGCCGGCGCGCTCCGGGAGTTCGTCGAAGGCCAGGCACAGGGCCGACTCGGCCAGCATCTTCGAGGTCTCACCGTAGCCGGGATCGCCCCCCGAGACCTGCGTACGCACGGTCCGCCCATTCGCCTGCGCGCGAAACCGCACGCGGAACCAGGACTTGGCGCGCTCCTCGGGAGACGGCCCCTCGCCTGAGCTCTTGAGCTTGAACAAGGCCTGGCGCGTGGGCGGGAACTGCGCCAGCAGGATCGCGCCGGCCGCGCCGCCGGCCAGCCCGACCAACACCGGCAGCCGCTTGACGGCCAGGTAGTGGCTGTAGCTGAAATCCGGGCCGTAGCGATCGAGCGCCCGTGCCGAGCGAAGCACGGTCTGGGGGTCGATCGTCGGCAACGGCACCGCCCAGCCGCCGCCGAACTCGTCGTGGTGAGGCGCGCCGGACATCCCGCGCACGCGCCGATCGTGCGGCCGGCTCTCGCTCCCGCGGCGCTCCCGCGCGACCGCCGCGGCCTGCCGAAGCCGCCCGAGGATCTCGACCGTCGACTGATACGTGCCGCCCGAGAAGGTCCCGCCGATTCGCACGAATCCTTCCAGCGCGATCGGCACCCCTTCGGGTAGCTGCTCCACCGTGAACAGTGCCCCCAGGTCGTACGGGACCGAGTCGAACCCGCACGAGTGCACGAGCCGCGCCCCCGACCGTTCCGCCTGCTCGTGGTAGCCGAGCCACATCCTGTCGACAAACTCGGGCTCGCCGGTCAGATCGACGTAGTCGGTCCCCGCGGCCGCGCACGCCGCCACCACCGGCTCGCCGTAGCGGATGTACGGACCCACCGTGGTGATGACCACGCGTGTCGCCTCCGCCACCGCGCGCAACGACTCCGCATCGGTCACGTCGGCCCGCAGCAGCGGAACCTCCGCGGCCCCGGAACCCAACCCCGACCGGACCTGCTCGAGCTTGACCATGTTCCGACCGGCCAGCGCCCAGCGCGTTTCGGGTGGCGCATGCGCCGCCAGGTATTCCGCGGTCAGGGCGCCCGTGAACCCGGTGGCGCCGAACAGGACGATGTCGGACTGACGCTCAGCCATCCGACGACGAGCCGACATCGCGGGCGAGCCTCAGCGCCTCCTCCGGCTCGACCCCGGCCCGGGCCACCAGCCAGCACGCCACGGGCGCGGCCACCCGCTCGGACGAGTGAGCGGCCTCGGCCGCTACATCCAACAGCGTCTTGAACTCCTCGTTGGAGGGCGGCGTGGTGCCGAGCTTCTCCGCGTAGGCGGCCAGCCATTCACGGGCGTTCATCGCCGCAGTGTATGTTGCCCGGCCGTGGGGGCTCGGGACAGGTACGCCACGCTTCTCTCACCGGCATCGATCGGCCCGGTGGCGGTGCGCAACCGTGTGGTCTCGAGCTCGCACCAGACGGGGCTGGTGCGCGACTACCTACCGACCGAAGACCTGCTTGCCTATCACGCCGCACGGGCGCGAGGTGGCATCGGTGCGATCTTCATCGAGGCCACCGCGGTCCACCCCACCGGTCTGCTGACCGCCCACACGCTGGGCGGCTACCTGCCCGAGATCGTGCCCGCCTACCGCCGGCTGAGCGACGCCGTCCACGACGAGGGAGCCCGCATCTTCGTGCAGCTCTTCCACGGCGGGCGGGAGCTGATCGCCTCCTCCCCGAAGCCGCCGGCGGTCGCCCCGTCGGCCGTCCCGAGCCTGCGATTCAAGTCCGAGCCACGCGCGCTGACCCTCGGCGAGATCACGGAGCTCATCGACGGGTACGCGATCGCGGCTCGCCACGCTGCGGACGGCGGACTCGACGGAGTCGAAGTTTCCATGGCGCACGGCTACCTCCCGGCTCAGTTCCTCTCGGCGCTCAGCAATAGCCGCGCCGACCGCTACGGCCTCAGGGCGCGGACCCGGTTCGCGGCCGAGGTGATGACCGCGATCCGCGAGGCCACCGGCGGGCGAATCGCTGCCGGGGCCCGGCTGTCGGCCGACGAGCTCGTACCCGGCGGCCTCGGTCCCGACGACGCCGCCGAGGTGGCGGCCGAGCTGCATGGCGCCGGGCTGATCGACTTCCTCTCGCTGGCGCTCGGTCACTCCGCATTCCCGGCCGCGTCGACGTGGATCGCGCCGCCCCCACCGGCCGACCTGGACGCGATCGCCGATCCCGCGGCCGCCGTCCGCCAGTCCGTCCCCGAGATCACACTGATCGCGACGACACGCGTCCTGGACCTGGAGCACGCCGACCGGATGATCGCCGGCGGCGTGTGCGATCTCGTCGGGCTGACCCGAGCCCACATCGCCGATCCGGAGCTGATCGCCAAGACGACCGGCGGCCGTGCCGACACCGTGATCGAGTGCGTTGGGTGTAACCAGGCGTGCATCGGCCACTACCACGCCGGCGTGCCGATCGGCTGCGCGGTCAATCCGCGCACCGGCCGCGAACGCGCACTGCCGGACACCACACCGCGGCACCCCGGACGTCGCGTGCTCGTCATCGGGGCCGGCCCGGCCGGAGCCGCGGCCGCCCTCGAGGCTGCGGCGGGCGGCGATGACGTCACGCTCGTCGACCGTGCGCCCGACATCGGGGGGCAGCTGCGGCTGGCCGGTCTCGCCCCGGCGCACCACGAGCTGTGGGAGCGCTACCGCCGCTCCACCCTGGCACGGCTGCGAGCCGCCGGAGTCGCAGTGGAGCTCGTCACCCACGCCGACCCGGCCATCGCGGCGGACTTTGACACGGTGGTGCTCGCCACCGGCGCTCGCCCCTACCGACCCCCGCTTCCCGAAACCCTGCCGTTCGCGATCACGGACGCCTGGGACGCGATCCGCGCGCCCGCCGATGTGACCGGGCCCGTGCTCGTCGCGGATTGGGGCGGCGGCTGGGACGGGCTGGATGCGGCCGAGCAGCTGGCCGGCGCCGGGCTCGAGGTGGCGCTCGCGTGCGCGGCGCCCGTTCCCGGCGAGACCCTCCATCAGTACCAGCGCAACCTGTACCTGGCGCGGCTGGACCGGCTCGGCCCCGCCATGCTGCATCACACCGAACTCGCGGTTGACCACGACAATCTGATCCTGCGCCACGTGTTCTCGGGGCGTTCGAGACCGCTGCCGGACTGGGTCGCCACCGTGGTCCTCGCCCAGGGGCGCGTGCCGGCGGACGAGCTCTGGCCGGAGCTCGAGCAGCACCCGGGAGCGGTTCGAGCCGGCGACGTGCTCGGGCCGCGCACGCTCGAGGAGGCCGTCCTCGAGGGAACGCTCGCCGTCCGGCCGCGCGCGGCGGTACCCGTTGCGGAGCACGCGTGACCGCGACGCCTGCGACGACACAGAGGATCGGCGGCCACGCCGTCGTCGAGACCCTGGCCGCGCTCGGCGCGCGCGTCGCCTTCGGCGTGCCCGGCGTGCACGCGCTCGCGATGTGGGACGCGCTGCGCACGAGCGAGCTGCGTTCGTTCGCGACGCGCACCGAGTTGTGCGCCGGCTTCGCAGCTGACGGCTATGCCCGCAGCTCGGGGCGGCCGGCGCCGCTGCTGCTCTCGACCGGGCCGGGCGCGCTGAACTCGCTCACCGCGATGATGGAGGCGGCGCGCGCCCACGTCCCAGTCGTGGCGATCTCGAGCCAGATCCCCCGCGAGCTGCTCGGGACTCATCGCGGCTACCTGCACAAGCTCGACGGCCAGCTCGCGTCGTTCGCCCCGATCGTCAAGCACACCGCCCGCGCCGAGAGCGCCGAGGCGATCGCCGAGATGGTCGCCGAGGCCTGGGCGGTCGCGCTCGCGCCGCCAAGCGGTCCCGTGTACCTGGAGATCCCGGTCGACGTCCTGCGCGCCGAAGCAGACCCAGCGCCGGCACCAAATCCCGACCCGCCGGCAACGCGGGCCGCGGCACCGGGCGCGGTATCAGAGGCGGCAGCACTCTTGAGCGGCGCCGATCGTCCGGTCCTGTGGGCCGGTGGCGGCACGCTCCGCTCCGGCGCTCAGGACGAGTTGCGCGCGCTGGCCGAGACGCTCGATGCTCCCGTCGTCACCACGTTCATGGGCAAGGGCGCGATCGACGAGGCTCACCCGCTCGCCATCGGATCAGGTTGCGACGAGGCCGCCGTGCTGGAACTGCTGGCCGAGGCCGACGTGGTGCTCGCCATCGGCAGCGAACTCGGCGCCGAGACCACCGCCCAGTACGCCCTGCGGCTCGAGGGCCGCTTAATCCATCTCGACGCCGCGCCCGAGCGGATCGGCGTGAGCTACCCGGCCCTCCCGCTGGTGGGGGACGCACGGACGACGCTGACCGCATTGCTGGCGGCGTTACCTCAAGCGACCGACCGGGCGGGCGCAGCGCGCGCGGCGAAGGTGCGCGAACGTATCGCCGCCGGGCTCGCGACCCAGTCACGCGACGACGAGCTCGGTCTGCTGGCGGCGATCGAGGGCGCGCTCCCCGCCGACGCCGTGACCACCTGGGACATGACGATCCTCGCCTACTGGGCCGCGGCGCACCTGCGCCTGCGGGCCGGACAACGGTTCCTCTACCCGCTCGGATCCGGCACGCTGGGCTACGCCTGGCCGGCGGCGCTTGGCGCGGCCGCCGCGTTTCCGGCTAGAAAGGCGCTCGCCGTGTGCGGGGACGGCGGGCTCGCCTATGGCCTGGCCGAGCTCGCGACGGCCCGCCAGCATGACGTCGACGCGACGCTCCTGATCGTCGATGACGGCGGCTACGGCATCCTGCGCGAGTACCAGCGCGAGGAATACGGCGAGACGGTCGCGGTCGATCTCATGCAGCCGGACCTGGTCCGGACCGCCGAGGCGTTCGGCGTGCCGGTCCGCGGCGGCGGCATCGATACGGCCGAGGAGAACCTTCGCTGGGGGCTCGAGCTCGACGGCCCAGCGGTCGTCGTCGTAGGGGCCCGGCCGGCCTCGGCCCTGCCCACGCCATGAGCCGCGTCGTCCTGCTCGACCCGGGTGGCGGCCTCGAGCCGGTCCGCGACGCGCTGCGCGAATGCGACGGCGTGTCCGTCGAGCGCGGCGAACGCATGCCGCACGGAGCCGGCGTGGTCGGCGTGCTCGTGCCACCCGAGATTCCGGTCGACGCCGGCGCCGTGGCGGCCCTCCCCGATCTGCGCATCGTCGCGGCGACCGCCACCGGCTACGACCACTTCGACCTCGACGCGATCTCGGCCGCCGGAGCGTGGGCCACCTACTGTCCCGGCTACTGCACCGAGGAGGTGGCCGAGCACGCGATCGCGTTCGCGCTCGACCTGCTTCGCGGGGTGTCGGTGCTCGACCGCTTCGTGCGCGCCGGCGGATGGGACGTGGACCCGGCGCCACCGCGCCGGGTCAGCGGAGCCGTGCTGGGGATCATCGGGCTGGGCCGGATCGGACGCGCGGTGGCCAGGCGGGCATGCGCGCTCGACATGCGGGTGATCGGCACGGACCCGGCCATCGCGGACGCCCACATCGACGGGGTCGAGGTCGTGCCGCTCGGGACGCTTCTGGCACGAGCCGAAGTCGTCACCCTGCACGCACTGCTCGTCCCGGGCGCGCCGCCGGTGCTCGGCGCCACCGAGCTCGCGATGATGCGCCCCGGTGCGTATCTGATCAACTGCGCCCGCGCCGGCCTCGTCGACCGTGACGCCCTGGGCGCCGCCTTACGGGAGGGGCGGCTTGCCGGATGCGCTGTCGACGTCCTGTCGCACGAGCCACCCTCCGCCGCCGAGCCCGAGTTCGAGTGGCCGCGAACGATCGTCAACCCGCACGCCGCGTGGTACTCGCCGGAGGCCGCCGACGAGCCGTACCGGCGCGCCGGCGAGGCGGTCGCGGCGGTGCTGAGCGGCCGCGAGCCGCGCGATGCGCTCGCGCGGCCCGCGTGACCGCTCCCTTGCCCGGCGTGGCTCCGGCCGGGAGACTCGCCAAGCCGCCGCCGTCAGACGCCGCCGGCGATTTGATGTGAATTCCTGACAGGAGAGGACCAATGGACTTCCGATACGCCGAGGAGCAGCCCGTCGAGCGCCGTGAGGTGGTGGCGCTGGAGCGTCACGAGCACGCGTGCGTGGTGAGGCTGCAGCGTCCGGCGAAGCTCAACGCGATCTCCGAGCAGGTCGAGCGCGAGCTGTGTGACGCGCTTCAGACGGCGGCGGTGCGCGAGGCGCCGTGCGTCGTCTTCACGGGCGGCGAGAAGGTGTTCTCGGCCGGCGCCGATCTGAGCGAGACCCGCGGCTACGCCGCCGACGAGGTTCTCGCCACCTACCGGGCCACCGGCGACTTCGCCGAGCGCGTCGCGGACCTGGCGCAGCCGACGATCAGCGCGATCGCCGGCTACTGCATCGGCGGAGGCCTCGAGCTGGCGCTGGCAACCGACTTCCGGATCGCCGAGGAGAGCGCCGACTTCCGCTTCCCCGAGGTCGCACTCGGCATCCTGCCCAGCTGGGGCGGGACCCAGCGCGCCGTGCGTCTGCTCGGGCCGGCCCAGGCCAAGGAGCTGATCCTGCTGCGCGAGCGCGTCGACGCCCGGGCCGCGCTGTCGCTCGGCCTCGTCACCGAAGTCGTCAACGCCGGACGTGCGCTACCCAGGGCGCTCGAGCTCGCCGGCCGCCTCAGCGCGCTCCCACGCCTCGCGGTCGCGGTCACCAAGCAGGTCATCGATGCGCTGCCCGAGACCTCGCGCTCGGCCGGGCTCGGACTCGAGCGCGTGGCCTACGGACTGCTCGCCCAGACCGCCGAAGCGACGCAGGCGCTGACCCGACGCCACGCGTCATGAGTGCCTACCAACCCCCCTTCGCGCTCACGGACGAGCAGCTCGCGATTCAGGAGCTGTGCCGGGATTTCGCCGCGCGGGAGATCCGCCCGATCTCGCTGGCCGTCGACGAGGCCGACACCCAGGTGCCGTGGGAGGTGTGGCGCAAGGCCGCGCGCCTCGGGCTGACCTCATTCATGCTGCCCGAGGAGTTCGGCGGCGCCGGCATGACCGACTGCCTGACCTCGTGCATCGTGCAGGAGGAGCTCTCGCACGGCTGCAGCGGGATCGGCAACCTGATCACGTCAAACGGTTTCTTCGCCGAGCCGGTGCTCGTGCTGGGCAGCGAGGAGCAGAAGCGCCGCTGGCTGGGGGCGCTCGCCGGCGATGACCCGCCGATGACCGCGCTGGCCACGACGGAGCCGCAGAGCGGCTCGGACGCCGCATCGATCCGCACGCGAGCGCGGCGCGTCGAAGGCGGGTACGTTCTGTCCGGCCAGAAGGCGTGGATCTCGAACGGCGGGGTGGCCTCGGCGTACGTGATCTTCGCGACGGTCGACCCGGTCCGCGGCTACCGGGGGATCACCGCGTTCCTCCTCAGCGCCGAGGACGAGGGCTTCACCTGCGGCCCGCCGATCCGCAAGATGGGCCAGCGCGCGATCCCCAACACCGAACTGTTCCTCGACGACGTGTCCGTGCCCGAGGACCGGCGGCTCGGCGCGGAGGGACGGGGTTTCTCCGGACTGATGCAGACGTTCGACCGCAGTCGGGTGACGCTCGCCGCGTCGGCCACGGGGCTCGCGCGCGCCGCGCTCGAGTACGCCGTCGACTACGCCGGCGAGCGGGTCCAGTTCGGCAAGCCGATCGCTGAGCACCAGGCCGTCGCGTTCCGCCTCGCGGACATGGCCTTGCGGGTGGACGCGTCCCGCCTGCTCACGTGGCGGGCGGCGCACATGCTCGATCGCGGCGAGCGCGCGAGCACCGAGGCGGCGATGGCCAAGCTACACGCCTCCGAGACCGCGATGT
>Ga0335073_10012035_pt1 | contig 12157 bp, 9 predicted proteins | sample Lox_Sample_22_FD_207093 | JGI IMG/M metagenome (GOLD analysis project Ga0335073, IMG submission 207093) | Soil microbial communities from Loxahatchee National Wildlife Refuge, Florida, United States - Lox_Sample_2.2 | ecosystem: Environmental > Terrestrial > Soil > Wetlands | place: USA: Florida... | reverse complement strand
GCTCCATTCACGCCCGCCGCCTGCAGCGCGGCCGTATTTGCCAGTGCGATATGGCCATCGATGCGCCCCAGAAACGCCGGATGGTTGCCCGTGACCTTATCGAGATCCTGGCGAGTCGGCAGCGTCTTTGTAGCCCACAACGTGTGGTCCCAGTTGCCCCCCGTAAGCCAGTGTCCGGCCGGCGCCGCGTCCGCATAAGCTTTCACCTTTGCCAGCATCTCGGCCAGCGACTTCACTCCAGTCAGATCGACATGAAGTTTTGTCAGGCCGGCACTGCCCAGGTGCGCATGCGCGTCGTTGAAGCCAGGAAAGATGAAGGTGCTGGTGCTTGCCGTGTTCAGATCGCGCAGGCTGGTCTTCGGCCCGGCCAGCCGCGTCACTTCCTCATTTGTCCCCACGGCCAGCACTTTGCCGCCGCCGACCGCCATCGCTTGCACTGTCACCGGTTTGTCGTCGGCGAATCCTTCGCCGGTATAGATCACGCCGTTGAAGAAGATGATCTCCGGAGGGCCCGCGGGCACTTGCGCGGCGTGCTTCGCAATCGCGCGATGCGTGGTCGCGGGTTTTGCAATCGGACTTTGAGCATGAAGAAGGGAAGTGGCAATGACGGCAACAGCCAACAACTCCGGGCATCTGCGCATGCGCGGAGTCTACCAGATACGCGTCACTGGTCCGCCGCCCAATCGGCGATCGCCAATGTCAGGAGCAGCACACGCCGCAACCCAAGTTCGCGATCCTTGTCGATATACCACTCGGCCAGCGTGTGTGCCCCGCCGCCGTCGCCACCTGCGCCCATTGAAACTGCGGGAATCCCGCGCGCAATCGGGATGTTGGCATCTGTCGAACCGAGCCGTAAATCCGTGCGCAGGCCCAGGTGGCGGTCCACAGCCCGCAGAGCCTCCAGCATCGGCGAGTCCGCAGGCACCAGCGCCGCAGGCCGGTCGCCGATCTTGTCGATCGAGTAACTCAGCTTGCCCCGGTTGCGCCCTACGTGCTTCTTCGCCAGAAGGTTGGCCCGCTCCACTGCGTCTTCCACGGCGCGGTGCAGCGCGACTTCCAGCCGCAGCAACTCATCCGGATGCGTGGACCGAAAATCGATCGACGCCGTCGCGCTCTCGGGAATCGAGTTCACGCTCGTTCCGCCATGCACCGTTCCCACATTCAGCGTGGTGCGCGGTTCCTCCGGCAGAGGCGTGTCCGCCAAAACTGCCAGGGCCCCCGCCAGAGCCGCAATGGGATTCGGCGTACCGGCGTCGGTAAAGCTGTGCCCGCCCGGCCCGGAAACCGTTATCTGGAAACGGCGGCTACCCAACGCCTGCGAAACCGCGCTGTCGGAGCCCGCTCCATCGAGAACAATGTGTGCGGCTACTCGGCCCGCGTAGGGGGACTTCTCATAGAAGTGCCGGACACCGCGCAGGTCGCCTTCGCCTTCTTCACCTACGTTGGCCAGCAGCAGCAAAGGCGCCGGCAACTCCACCTTAGCCTGCAGCAGCGCCTGCGCCACTGCGAGCAGCCCAGCAAGTCCCGCGCCGTTGTCACACGCTCCCGGAGCCGTCAGCCGCAGCGCGCCTTCCACGCGCTCCACTGTGGGAGCCAGCGGCGCTTCTGCCGGAAACACGGTGTCGAGGTGCGCGGAGAGCACGACCAGCGGCCCGCTGCTTTCGGTGGGCAACTTGCTTGCCGGCAGAATCCCAATTACGTTGCCGATCGCATCGATCCTGACTGTGGGTACGCCCAGCGCTTCTAATTTTGAAGCAAACCGCTCTGAGCGTGCCTGCTCTCCAAAGGGAGGCGCGGGAATCTCCACCAGCTCTTTCTGCCAGTTCATGATCGTCTGCGGATTGTTATGCATCCATGCAAACCCGGCATGGACGGTGCGCCGTGCCGCTATGGCGGTCACCCGCGAGAAGGCCGAGCTGCGCAGAGAGATCCCCATCGGCATGGTTTCAGGTTAGCAGGGAAGCACTGTCTATCGTTTCACGGTACTTCATGAATCTCAACAGTCGCCTGTCGCAAATTGCGCTGGATACTCTACCGAGTGCAGAAACAGTCCCCGCGCCGGAGCTGTTGGTCCTGCCATTGCCCGCGACCGCGCCGCGAGAATCCCGGCTATGGCCTCCGCGTTCAGGGCGCCGCGGCCCACCTCAATCATCGTCCCCACCAGGTTGCGCACCATGTGATGCAGAAATCCATCGCCCCGGACGCGATAAACCAGCAGTTCGCCCCATTCGGTCGGCCGCGCACTCCACTCCGACGCAAAGATCGTGCGCACAGCCGTTGCTGCTTCAGAATCGCCCTCAACACTCTCCACGGTCGTCCGCTCTGCCTGGTCCGGATCGGACGCCGCGAAGCTTGTGAAATCGTGCTCGCCCACAAAGCATCCCGCTGCCGCTTGCAACGCTTCCCGATCCAGTTGCCATGGACACATATGGACATACCGCGCCGCGAAGGGAGAGCATCGGTCGCCGCGGCCGCCTCGCTCGATCATCAGGCGATACTCATAGGTCTTGGCGATTGCCGAGTGCCTCGCGTGAAACCCCTCCGGCATGACACGGGCGTTGTGCACGCGGATCGCTGCGGGAAGCGTCCGGTTCAGGGCTCGCGCCAGATTCTCCGGCGGAATGGGGGCGCGCAACGCGAAGCTTGCTACCTGGGCAAGCGCGTGGACTCCAGCGTCCGTTCGCCCCGACCCCTGGGGCAGGGGAGTCTCGCCGGTCACGCGCCCCAGGGCTGCCTGTAATTCACCCTGAATTGTTGTTTGCTCGGGCTGTACCTGCCAGCCGCGAAAGTCCGTCCCGTCGTAGGACAGCGTCACCTTCCAGGTCTGGGGCCCTTGCGTGAGTGGAGATAGGGAACTCATGGGAACCTATGAAGATAACAGCCGCAGGCTACACAATAATTGACCGAAACCGCCCATAAGGTCAGTCTCCGCACTGAGATATACTCAGCTTTTCGCGGTTTAGCCGCCGCCGGATGTCGCGAGTAACCGCATTCGTAGAGGGAACGAACCGTGGACCAGGCGCGTATTGCCTTTGAGTGAGGCGGAATCCCCGGGAAATGCCGTCATTTGTACCCGGAACCCGCGCAAAATCTGCGTCCGAGGCGACACCCCGGACGTCTTTTACAATGGCACCCCACATGCCTTAGCAACTCGTGGAGAGGAATCATGCATTTGTTCAGTATTCGTGTGTTTGAGCAGCAGGATGCAATCACTCGCCAGATGAAAAGGCAGAAGGGAACCCGCATGCGCGCTGCAGCGACAGCCATGCTTACGCTGGCTTCGTGCATGCCCTCGGGCCTTGCGCAACAATCGGGTGGCGTAGCCGGCGCCGGCGCCAAGGTTCCTGAAAAGCAGGCCTCGCAGCTTCCAGCCGCTCCCGCGCCGGTCACCACGCAGCCCATCGATTTGCGTGCCACTGAGCGCGACTTCTCCAAGCCTTCCGGCCCGCTGTTAGGCAACCCGATCAACATGTACCGGGCGACGACCATACCCAAGGCGAGTTTTGAGAACTCCGTGCGCCTGTCGAACCTTGTCAAAGACGGCAAAATCTACCTCAGCCTCTCTGACGCTATCGCTCTGGCGATCGAGAACAACTACGACATCGCCATTGCGCGCTACGATCTTGACATTGCCGACACCGACATCCTTCGCGCCAAGTCCGGCGCGGCCATTCTCGGCGCACCCTCCGGTCTCGTGACGGGAACCCTCGGCGGTTCAGCTTCCACGCTCACTACCGGTGGCGGTCCCGGCGGCACCACGGTCGGTTCCGGCGGCGCAGGCTCAGGCGTCAGCGGCCTCGCCCTTACGACGGCAGGCGCAGGCCCGCTGCCTGAAGTGCGCGATCCCAGCATCACAGGAACGGTCCAGTTCGAGCGTGCCCGCCAGCCTCAGGCCAACACCCTCTTTTCCGGTGGCAAGACCTCGCTGACCACAAACACCAATGAGTACAACTTCACCTACAACCAGGCATGGGTCACCGGCACGGCGCTGACGGCGGGAGTCACCAACACGCGCATTACTACGGACAACCCCTTCCAGGTTTACAGCCCGGAACTTCAGTCGGTTTTCAAGGCCACGCTCACGCAACACCTGCTGCAGGGCGCTGGAATCTGGGTTAACAAGCGCTTTCTCTACGAGGCGCAGAACGACCGCCGCATTACCGACTCGTCTTTCCGCCAGCAGATTCTCTACACCGTTAACCAGGTGGAGTCGATCTACTGGGGTCTCGTGCAGGCCTATGAAGATGTGCAGGCCAAGGAGCACGCCCTTGAGCAGAGCACCAAGGTCGACAGCGACACGCGTAAACAGCTTGAGATCGGCACGATGGCGCCGCTCGACGTCGTCAACGCCGACTCCACCGTCGCCACCGACAAGCAGGCGCTCATCAGCGCACAGAGCAGCCTTAACTACCAGCAGCAGATCATCAAGCAGGCCATCGCCCGTAACCTGAACGACCCGGCGCTGGCCACTGCGCCCGTTATTCCGACGGATCGGGTCGACGTCCAGACAATTCCCGAAGAGGGAGAAAAGCCCGAAGAACTGGTCGACGTCGCCTTCAAGAACAGGCCTGAACTCGAACAGGCCGCTCTCACCCTGCGCAATGACGAAATTACCCTCAAGGGTGCACGCAACGCCCTGTTGCCGACGCTGGATGTCTATGGTTTCTACGGATCGAACGCACTCGGTGGCTCGCAGAGTCCGGACGCTTGCGAAAGCTTCGGCAATCCATGCACCCATTGGCCCGCAGGAACCTTCCCATCCAATGGCTACGGCACGGTGCTGCAGAATCTCTTCAACAGTTCCGCGCCCGACAAAGGCGTTGGTATTAGCCTCAACATCCCCCTGCGGAATCGCGAAGCTCAGTCTGCTCAGGCCCGTTCTCTGATGGAGTATCGCCAAGCCGAGCTTCGCCTTGCCCAGCTCTACACCGAGATTCGCATGCAGGTGGTCAACGCGCAGTTCGCCCTCACGAATACCCGCGCGCAGGTGCAGTCTTCCATCGCAGCTCGCGACTACGCTCAGCAAAGCCTGGACGCTGAATCGAAAAAGCTCCATCTCGGCGCCTCGACCACGGCCAATGTTCTGCTGCAGGAGCGCAACCTTGCGACGGCTGAAGATAACCTCATCGCCGCACACGCTGCGTACGCCAATGCGCGCGCCAGCCTCTACCAGATGCTGGGCACCACGCTGCAGCACTACGGCATCAACCTGCAAGATACGGCTAAGGGAGTCGTCAATTCAGCACCCGTGATTCAGGGTCTTACTCCTGCGGCGCAGGGCAACGAGCCGACAACGGCGCCGCCGACCAACTAGCACTATTCATTGATACCAACGAAAGAGGCCCGGCACGCCGCCGGGCCTTATCTTTAGGTTTCTGGAAGTTCCTACCGCTCTGCCACCTGATCAAGCATCTGGAAGAACTCCGGAAAGCTGATCGCCGCCGACTCCGCTCCCTGAATCAGCGTCTCTCCTTCGGCGCGCAATGCGGCCACACTGAAGGCCATTGCGATGCGATGATCGCCACCGGAATCAATTGTTGCTCCATGCAGCGTCTGCCCGCCCGGCACGTCGAGCCCATCTTCGAATTCCATCACCTCCGCGCCCATCGCGCGCAGATTCTGCGCCACCAAAGCGATGCGGTCTGATTCCTTTATCCGTAACTCCTTCGCATCGCGAATGCGGATGCCGCCTGAAGTGAACGGAGCGATCGCCGCCAGCACAGGCAACTCGTCAATCAGCTGGGCGGCCAGCGGCCCGCTGATCTCAGCCGAGCGAAGCCCCTCTGGCAGCGCCGTCACCTGCACGGTACCGACCAGCTCCGCATTCTTTTCTTCAAGATTCAGCACGGCAATGTGCGCGCCTAATGCCGTCAGCACGTCAAGCAGAGCGGCGCGTGTGGGATTCAAGCCAAGATTGTCCAGCACCAACGACGAGCCCGTAAAAAGCGACGCAGCACACAAAAAGAATGCAGCCGACGAGATATCTCCCGGCACCACGGCCTCGACTCCATGCAACTTCTGCGGCCCTCTGATCGACACCGAATCGATCGTGCGCGCAAGCTCTGCGCCAAATGCACGCAGAGCCAGTTCACTATGGTCACGCGTGCGCACAGCCTCATGGACGGTGGTCGTGCCTTTCGTCTGCAGCCCTGCGAGCAGCACGCAGGTCTTCACCTGCGCGCTCGGAACCGGTGTCGTGTAATCAGTCGCCTTCAGCTCCGAGCCTTCAATCATCACAGGGGCATGACCGTCGGTCAGCGTGATCCGCGCGCCCATGGCCTCGAGCGGCTTGCGCACCCGCTCCATGGGCCGACGGGAAAGGGAAGCGTCGCCGACCAAAGTAAAGCAGCCCTGCTGCGGCGCAAGCAATCCCGAGATCATACGCATCGTCGAACCCGAGTTGCCGCAATCAAGCGGTTCGTTCGACGGCGTCACCCGGCCACCCACGCCGGTCACTTCCACAATGCCGTCGTTCCGCTTGCTGACCTTCGCCCCTAGCGCCTGCATGCACGCCAGCGTCGAGGCGCAGTCCGCGCCTGTAGAGAAGTTGCTGAAGCGCGAAACTCCCTCGGCAAAAGCAGCCAGCATGCCGTAGCGATGGCTGATGGACTTGTCGCCAGGCAGGCGCAGGCTGCCCAATACATTGCGCGCGGGACGAATGATGCGTTCCTGTGTTGCGGTGTGCAAGGTCTCTCCGGGGAACTCGTTCTCACTCAAGTTTACCGGAGAGACTGGCCAGAGGGTCGTGCCGTGCGAACAAGCTCCAAGGGGGCAGAAATGCCGGTCTGGCCACTGGCGATGGATCGCCGATCCACAGCCTCAGTCTTCACAGTACGCGCAGCACGATGATCGTTTCGTCATCGAACCGGTCTTTGCCATCCTGGAACCGCGTGACATCCGCAAGAATCGCTTCCGCGATCCGGTCCGCGGGTTGATCCCGGTGACCGCAAAGAACTCCCGCGAGCCGATCCTGTCCGTACATCTCGTTCTGCGCATTCTCTGCGTCCAGAATGCCATCGGAGACAAAGACCACGGCGTCGCCTGGCTGCGTGACCAGATTCAGTTCGTCGTAGGTAGCAGAAGGAAAGAGGCCAACGGGAAAACCCTCTGCCTTCACGGTCACCGACTCGCCGCCGCGGCACAGAATCGGCTGCACTGCGCCGGAGTTCGCGACAGTCAGCGTCCGCGTCTCGTCATTCCACAGTGCAAACAGCATCGTCACATACTGCGATTCAAGCTTGCGCTCTTGCAGCGCATCGTTCAGCAGGGTCAACATTTCCGCCGGTCCAGGTCGCTGGATCGCGGCAGATCGCATAATGCCGCTTACGAGCGCAGCAAACAGGGCTGCGGGTGCAGCCTTGCCGCTGACGTCGCCTAACACGATCGCGGTTTCATTTTCGGTGTACTCGACGAAGTCGTAGAGATCGCCGCCGATAGTGCGCGCGGGCAAAAAGCGCGCAGCCATCTCTGCATGCGCATGTTGCGGGGGAGTCGTCGGCAGCAAGCGTAGTTGTACTTCGCGCGCCATAGCGATGTCGCGTTCCAGCTGCTTCTCCTGCCTGCTCACGGCCTGATAGAGCCGCGCATTCTCGATCGCAATAGCGATCTGTGCGCCCATTGTCGTCAACGCCCGCTCGTGTTCTTCGTTAAAGAATCCCGCGCGCGTGTGCTCCAGGTCGAGCACCCCGATAATGCGCCCCTTATGAAAGAGCGGCACGATCAGCTCGGAGCGCGTCTCAGGATTCATCTCGAGATATCGCGAGTCTTTCTTTACATCTGGCACATTGATGGGGCGCCACTCTCGCACCGCTGCACCCACCAGCCCGCTGGTAATCGGAATACGCCGTAGCGGCGCATGCGCATAGCCGAACCGCCAGGCGTACCGCGTGATCAGCGTCTCGCCCCTTTCGTCCAGCAGCATGATGCTGAACATCTGGTAGTCAATCAGCCTACGCAGCAGCTGTCCAATCCGCGCCAACAATGGATCGAGTTCCAGAATCGAGGTCAACTCCGCGGAAATCTCGTTCAGTACCGTCAGCGTTTGCGCCTGCCGCGAAACCCGCGAGTAGAGCCGGGCATTTTCAATTGCCTGTGCAATGCGTGAAGCTGTGAGCGTCAGCAGGTGCACATGCTCCGGTTTGAAGTAGCCGGCCTGCTCGCTTTCCAGATCCATTACGCCGATGAGCCGGTTCTTGGCAATCAAAGGCAGCGCCAGCTCCGAGCGCACGTCGGGATTTGCCGAAAGATAGCCGGGCTCTGTTGAAACATCGTTCAGCAGAATGGTTTCCCGCCGCAGCGCCACTTGCCCTACGATTCCTTTGCCCATTGGAAAGCGCATCCGTTGCACTTCTGGCGTATGGCCGATTTGGAAACGCATCCGCAAGTCATTCGTCCGGTCATTCAGCAGGAGGATGGCGAAAATGCGGTAGGGAATGATTGCCCGCACCAACTCGGATGTTCGGTTGAGCAGTGTCTGGAGGTCGAGCGTCGTGTTCAGCGCGTCGGCAAGCTGTACGAGATAGGCCAGGTCGGCCGGCTCCACGCGCACATTCATCGGGTCCAGGTGGGCATGCGGATTGTCCGACGCAGGCGGGCGATAGTCGCCTTCGAACTCCGGCTGCTCCGTCGGCGATAAGGGGAAGTCTGGCATGGTGTCGAAGGGAATGATAGCGCATCACCGCGCGGAATCCGGCTGTGTATCTTTGGCTTGAACCGTTCTTGCAATTGACTCGATCAGATCGGCCGACTGTGCAGATATTCAAACTTGCGCTTGAGCCGCAGAAAGGGGGACTCGATGTATTCGTACGAGACTAGAGCGGCAGCAATTGTGGCAACGAGAGCAACTACAAATCTCCCTGCCCAGTAAACGGAACCCGCAGCATGGATCACAACCGCATTGCCAAGAGAGAGTCCGATCACGTGGTAGACGTAGAGACCGAAGGAGATCCTTCCGAGCCTTGCCAGCCAACGGGGAATTGCAGAACTTCCCACAAGACAGAAACCCTGCAGTACACACGCGCAGCCAATCGCAAATAGAGCGTAGCCAACGGCTAAACTCAGTCCATTGACCGAGGTTCCCATTAGCGGTGGCTCCTTAGCGTGAAACACCAGGCACGAGGTAAACCAGAGCACTGGCCCAAGCGCCGCCAGCATCAGCCCAGTTGCGGGCGCACTAAACTGCCGAGACCGGCAGCGCAGCGCAAGGAGTACGCCCGTCGCGAACATTTCAAACTGAACAAATGTATTCGTCCACGGGCCAAAGTCGGTGTCCAGGTGCCGTTTGCCGATGACGAAAAGCACGCAGTTTGCGACAACAATGGTCGTAATGGCACAAAGTGCCAGCCCGACTCGGTTCAGCTGTCGTGCTGCCCAAGGCCAGATAAGGTAAAACTGCTCTTCGATCGAAATTGTCCACAGTGAGGTCATGGGATTGGCAGGGGGGCTAAATAACCCACAATAGACATTTCCAACCAGGAGAAGATACCAGACGAATCCCCTCACATCCGCGTATCGATGGAAGATTAGCGCGTATCCTACGCCGACAACGATTCCCAGAAAATAGAGTGGCCAAATGCGCAGGATTCTGCGGATGTAGAAGCGCCGCACAGAGATCAGTCCACATTCTGTGCGTTCTTGCAGCAGTAGACTCGTAATGAGGTAGGCGCTAAGCGCGAAGAAGAGACAGAGTCCTATCGACCCCGTTTCAGATATCGCTACGAGAATGCGCTGGCCTTGGCTCCCGCGATGTGCGCCGACCCACGTCCAATAGCGGGGTGAGAAGACAAATACATGATGGACGAACACAAAAAGAAACGCCAGAAACCGCACCGCATCCAGCTCGGGGCGGTATCCGCGTATCTCGCCTCTTGATATTGACGGAATTGCCGGCTCATTGCAGGTATGGGTTGGGGGCGCACTCAATGTGCGGTTACCTCGCCCCTTTATAGCACGAGGTCAAAGCGCCGCTGCGCCGGCGGGAGACCGGCCGAATAATCTCGGTTACTCAGCGCCCAGTTCGCGCACAATGGCAACCGACGCGCTTGCGCCGATGCGATTCGCGCCCGCTTCCAGCATCGCGCGCACGTCGGCCAGCTTGCGAATGCCGCCCGAGGCCTTTACGCCACATCGTCCGCCGGCAACCCCCCGCAGCAGAGCCACATCCGCAGCCGTCGCACCGCCAGAAGCGAACCCGGTCGAAGTCTTCAGAAAATCCGCTCCTGCCTGGATCGCCAATTCTGCCCCGCGCAACTTCTCCTCGACACTCAGCAACGCCGTCTCCAGTATCACCTTGAGTAGCGCGTCATGATGGTGCGCCACGGTCGCCGCCGCATGAACAGCATGTTCGACCGCATGGTGATTTCCGCTCTTCAACTGACCGATTGGTATCACCATGTCCAATTCCTTCGCTCCCATGCGCGCCAGCGCCGCTGCTTCCTGCCGCAGTGTAGAAACCAGCGAGGCACCCAACGGAAAGCCGATCACAACGCCCACCGGAATCCCCGTGCCCGACAGCATGCTCACCGCCGTGGATGCCCATATGGGATTCACCATGGCGCAGGCAAACCTATATCGGATCGCCTCGTCGCACAAGCTCTCGACCTGTTCGCGCGTGGCATCTGGCTTCAGCAGGGTGTGATCAATCACCGCTGCCAGCGACTGCCAGTCGCTCAATGTCTCCTGGGTAAACGCGGCTGCGTCAAAGCTGCCGTGGTCAAACTCCAGATCTGTTTCGCCGATCGGCGTAATCGCACTCATCGTGCTCTTTGCTCCTTCTGAACCCTTGCCTCGATCCGCCACAGCATCACTCCGGGAGACGAGTATAGAGCCTCTCGCCCGGCCGGCCAAGTAACGACGCTCACATTACCGCGGTGCATTGTTGGTTTAAACGACCAGGTCCTGCAGAATATCCATCCGTTGAATCTGGCCCGCGGCCACACGATATGCATGGTGTACGTTCTTGTCGACCAGGACATTGCCCTGCAAATCCTTGACCACCTGGTGGACCTTCACTATCAGCCTGCCCTCTTCATCCGGCTCTATCTCAAGCGGCTCGACATGGGGGTCGAGGACACTCCACTGGTAGGTCCAGTAAGCTCGTACCGCTTCATGGCCATAGACGTGGCCACCCTCCATCCCGTTTGCCCATTCCACGCCGGGATGCATGACCGCAAGCACGGCGTCAATATGCCGCGCATTGAAGTCGGAATAGGCTTTTCGCAAAAGCTCACGATCATCCATCAACTGTACCTGCTCCTTACGCTTAGATGGCGAGAGCAGAAGGTTGGATGCTACTCAGGATGATCCGGCGCCATAAGGCAGATGTCAGGCAGATTCCTGTAACGCTCTGCGTAATCCATCCCGTAACCGATGACGAACAGGTTCGGAATCGAAAAGCCAACGTAGTCGGCATCGATCTTCTCGATGCGTCTTGATGGCTTATCGAGCAACGTGGCAATGCGTAAGGTCTTCGGTTTCTGCTGGAGAAAGATCTTGCGCAGATACGAAAGGGTCAGCCCGGTATCCAGAATGTCCTCAACAATCAAGACGTTCTTGCCTTCTATCGGCTCATCCAGATCCTTGATCAGCTTCACCGCGCCCGAAGAGCGCTGCCCCTTGCCGTAGCTTGACACCGCCACGAAGTCAAATGTTGTGTCAACCTGCACAGCGCGGGCCAGGTCTGCCAGGAATAGCGCCGCGCCTTTCAAAACCCCCACCATCACCAACTTCTCGTTGTTCAGGTCCTTTGTAATCTGAGCGCCCATCTCGGCCACACGCTCCGCAATCTGCTCCCGCGTGTAGAGGATTTCAAGCCCTTGATAAGTGACGGTAGCCATGCCGATAGTATGCCCTGAATCATCGGGCACCTGCACTCCGGCATGTGAATAACCGGGACACTGAACCCGCGTATCTTTGTTGCTCTTTGGTACGTCTATACTTGAAAGAGATGCTTCCGTACCTCCATATCTTCGGCTTCCACATTCCCACTTTCGGTCTGATGCTCTGGCTTGCGGCAGTCACCGGTGCTTTGGTAATGGATCGCTCGTTTCGCCGCGCCGGCATTAGCGCCGATGCCGTCGGCATGGTCGCCGTTGCGGTGATCGCAGGCATCATCGGCGCCAAAATCTGGCACGTCCTCGACACCCCTTCGGAGTTTCGC
>Ga0335073_10012034_pt1 | contig 12158 bp, 5 predicted proteins | sample Lox_Sample_22_FD_207093 | JGI IMG/M metagenome (GOLD analysis project Ga0335073, IMG submission 207093) | Soil microbial communities from Loxahatchee National Wildlife Refuge, Florida, United States - Lox_Sample_2.2 | ecosystem: Environmental > Terrestrial > Soil > Wetlands | place: USA: Florida... | reverse complement strand
CTATATACGGCTGAGCGAGGCGATCTCACGAACGACCTCATCCCCATCAGTGAGGAAGAGGCGGCGGGGATTGTGGAGAGGATTCGGGGGGCGGTTACCGATGACGAGTAGTGGTGTGATGATGGGTGGAACCACGGTCCGTTCGGATGAATATTGTGTTTGGGCCCGAGCAGCTGCCTGAGCTGCGGCGGAAGATCCGTCAGCAGGCAGAGCGCGATTCGCGGGTGCTTGCCGAGCTGGTCGGGCAGGCCCGGGAGCTGGCGCCTGACGTCCGGCCGATCAGGCCGCGGGCGGCGACCGCGGTGGCGCTGACCGCCACCGACGGGGGGAACAACGCGGTCGCGTTCAACCCGTTCTCGCTGCAGATCGTGCGCGTCGTGGACTCTCAGGGCAAGGAGCTGTTCCTCGACGTGGTGTCGCCCGGCACCGACATCGGCGAACTGAGCCGCCAGCACCTGGCCGAACGGACCGTGCTTGGCCGGCTCATGACCGAACTCGGCGTCACCGAGCTGCGCGCCCTCTGCCCCATGATGACCGGGAGGTCGAACCGCTGGGTCCAGGACTACCGGGACCTGTGCGAGTGGGCCACGCTGTATGACCTGGTATGCCACCACGACTTCGCCGCTGACACGCTCGTCGTCAGGGACGGGCTGCTGCGGACCCCGATCTTCGCCCACGGCACGCTGGCCGGCATCGGGCAGCTGATGCGGGCGGCGATCGAGCGCCAGGGGCGCGAGAACCGGCGGCGGGTGTGGGTGGTGGGGCTGGCGAAGAAGACGAAGGTCCTCGACCACTACCGGCTCGCCATGTCGCTGGCGGGCATCTTCGATCACGGCATGCCATGCTTCGTTCCGGTCCCTGGGCGGATGCAAGCCAGCGTCTACCAGTCCCAGGACTCCCTGCGGGACCGCGATGACGGGACGGCGAGCGGCAACATCGGGCAGATGTACTTCGTGCGCTTCGGTGCCCGCTCCGGGGACCCGATCTGGACCGCGGACCTGCTCGCCTGGCAGGCGGCGGACGCGCAGGCAGTGTTCGGGCATCTGCAGGCCGACGCTGCGGCGGGTTTCCCTGTCCCGTTCTACCCGTTCAGCCTGCAGCAGGCGGACGCGCACTCCCGGGTCGCCGATCTCGACGTCGAGATCATCGAGGACAGCCTGGTCAACGCGGTGCGAGACCTCGTGGGACAGGACAAGGCGCATATCGTCGACGCGCTGCGGCTGACCACCGACGTGGCGGCGAGGCGATACGCGTGAAGCTGTTCGATCCAGCCAATGTCGTCGGCGTGTTCCGCGGATTCTCCGACAGCGGCATGGAGTTCCACGCCGACCTGGTTCTCCCCTACCGGGAGGAGCTCCAGTCGATCCCCATGCACGGCCAGTTCGTCCTCGTCCAGCTCACCCGCGAGGACGAGGCGGTGCTCGGCAGGATCACTTCCGTCGCCGCCGAAGGCCGGCTGGTCTCCCCCATCGGCGAGGACTACGCGATCCGGGCGGTCCGCGACGACCGGCCGATTCCCGACGAGCTGCGCGACCAGTACCTCAAGTACCGCGTCGACATCCGGGTGCTCGGTGTTGAGCGGGTGGCCGGGGACAAGCTGATCTTCGTGCCTTCGCACCGGCGGCTGCCGCACGTCGGCGCGAAGGTCGCGCTGTGCTCGGATGAGGTGCTGGCGGAGGTCGCGAACGCCAACGGCAGCTCCGGGCCGGGGGCGGCCGAGATCGGTTTCCTGGCGTTCGGCGAGTTCGTGTACGCGGGCGACGACCCGCGCGCCGGCGGCGAGGACTGGATGGTGCTGCTCTCGCCGCCCATCCTGCCCAAGTTCCAGGTCTCGCAGCTCGTGTCGCGGCGCAGCTTCGTCTTCGCCAGGGCCGGGTTCGGCAAGTCCAACCTGATCAAGCTGCTGTTCTCGCGGCTGTACGCGACCGACCCGGTCACGCAGTCCCGCGCCGGGGCCGCGAAGGTCGGGACCGTCATCTTCGACCCCGACGGCGAGTACTTCTGGCCGGACTCCGCCGGGCGGCCCGGGCTGTGCGACGTGCCGTCGCTGACCGACCGGCTGGTGGTCTTCACCGGCCAGCAGGCGCCGAGCGCGGCGTACCAGTCGTTCGTCGTGGACCAGGTGAAGCTCGACATCAGGCAACTGCACCCGCAGCGGGTGCTGAGCATCGCGCTGCCCGCCGACCGGCAAGACCAGCAGAACGTCACGAAGCTCAAGACGCTGGGCGGCGGCGAACGCTGGACCCGGCTCGTCGACCTGATCGCCGCGCACCGCTATGACGCGGACCCGGCCGAGATCCGCAAGATCTGCGGCATCAAGCCCGCCAACGAGGAACAGCAGACCAACGCGATCATCGGCAACATGGTCCGGGTCGTCGACGCGCTGCACGACCCGGCCAGCCAGATGCTCCGCGCGCTCAAGAAGGCGCTCAGTGACGGCAAGCTCTGCGTCGTCGACATCTCCCAGCTGCGCGGGCAGCGCGGGCTGCACCTGGCGAGCATCATCCTCGCCGAGATCTTCGCCCACAATCAGCGGGAGTTCACGAAGGCGCAGCCACGGAACGTTCCGTGCATCGCGGTGGTGGAAGAGGCCCAGACGGTGCTGTCCGGCTCGGGCGCGCCGGGCGCGTCCTCGGATGGGGACAGCCCCTTCGTCTCCTGGGTGAAAGAGGGGCGCAAGTACGGGCTCGGTGCGGTGCTCGTCACCCAGCAGCCGGGCAGCATCCCGGCGGAGCTGCTCAGCCAGGGCGACAACTTCTTCGTGTTCCACCTGCTGTCGGCCGGGGACCTGGCCGCGCTGAAACGCGCGAACGCCCACTTCTCCGACGACCTGCTCGCGACGCTGCTGAACGAGCCGCTGGTTGGCCACGGCGTCTTCTGGTCGAGCGCCCCGGGCACCGACCGGTCGGCGCGGCCGTACCCGCTGCCGGTTCGCGTGCTCAGCTTCGAGGCCGAGCACCGGCTGCTCCGCGACCCGTCGTACGCGGGCGGTCCGGTGGCCTGCTACGCGGCGTGGCTGCGCGAGCGGTTCCGCGGCGCGCTGGCGGCCGCGGCGCCCGGCGCTGCGGCGCCCGGCGCTGCGGCGGCCGCGGCGGCCGCGGGCACTGGCGGCCGGGATCGGGCCGCCGCGGCTGACGGCGACGCGGACGGCGACGCGGACGGCGACGCCCCGGCGGGCGTGGACGCCGAGGCGGCCTACCGGAAGGCGGCGATCGCCGCGCTGCGGCGGCGCGCCGAGTTCGCGCAGCGGCTTAACAGCGGCCAGGGACTGGCTTGGGGTCGGGTGCAGTCCTGGCTTGCGCAGGCCGCTCCGCCGGAGGAGGTTGTGGGTGACCGGTTCCAGTGGGCATACCACGTCGTCCGCCCGGCGTTGCTGGAGATCCTCGGTCCCGAAGGTTCCGGCTGGCGAACCGAGAAACACCCCCATCCCGAACGGCCGGGGGCTTCTCAGACCTGGATAGTCCTCACCGACACCGTGGAGGACGTCGAGCATGCGCCGCCACCGCAGGAACAGCCGTAGCCGATCGAACTCATGCGGGGCGATCCGCACGGGCCCCGCGGCAAGCGCATTGCTGAACCGGCGCGGCGGGTGCCGAGCCGTGCTTGACTTGACCCGTAGAGCAGCCGATGTCGGATGAGGAAGTCGACGTGACCGACCTTGAAGCCGTGGCGGAGAAAACGAAGCTGACCGGGCAGATCCGGTTGTTCCTTGACTGGCTCGGCGAAGGCCGCAAGCTCACCCAGACGGGCCGCGTCGGGCTGGCTGACGCCAGGTACCTGGTCGAATTCCTTGGCACCGGCGATCAGATGGACCCCGTGATCGGCGACCGGGTGTTCAAGACCCAATCCAGCGAAGAGCTTCCGCGTCTGACGAGGATCGTCGAATGGGCGAAGGCGGCGCGGCTGATCCGGGTGACCGGGACCAGGCTGGTGCCGGTGCGGAAGAACGCCGCCCTGGCAGACAAGCCACTGGACCTGGTGCTGGCGATGCTGGCCGCCTACCCGAAGCTGGGGAAATCGCTGTTCCCGAGGAACACCTGGCGGAGCTCCCTCGTCGGGGATGAGTTCCCCGATGTCGCCCCAGAACTCCTCACGGCCCTTCTGACGCGCCGCGGCCCGTCCGCGCTGACGGCGCTGAGCGAGACGGCCTACGGCGTGATCGCGGACAGGTACATGCTCGGCGAGCTCACCGATCTTCAGCACGACTCGCTGCGGCGGACGGTCGCCGTGGATGTCGCGATCGCCATGTCCGCCCTGGATGTCCTCGGCGTCGTCGTACTAAGCCGGGACAGGGATCATGAACGCTCCGACGATCGTGACGACAGTGCGGAACTCACGGCCCTCGGCCGGTACGCGATCCGCCGGCTCCGCGGCATGGCACAGCCCGGGGATCCGCTGCTTCAGGTGCGCATCACCCTTAACGACGTCGTGAGTCCGCCGGTGTGGCGGCGGGTACTGATCCCCGCCGCCTACTCGCTCGACCGCGTGCATGCGGTGATCCAAGCGGCGATGGGCTGGGACAACTACCACCTGCACGCGTTCCGGATCGGAAACGTAGCCTACGCGCCGCCAGACCCCGACGACGAGCTGGACTTCCGCGACGAGAGGAAGTTCCGGCTCACCGACCTGGCCACGGCAGCGAACCGGATCGATTACGAGTACGACTTCGGCGACGGCTGGGAGCACGAACTCCTCATCGAGGCGCGCACGGTGGCGGCAGATGATGGCGTCTACCCGGCGTGCATCGGCGGCGAGGGCGCGTGCCCGCCCGAGGACTGCGGTGGCAGCTACGGTTTCGCCGAGCTCAAGGAACTCCTCGCCGGGCCGCCAAGCGCCGAGCGCGACGAGATGCTGGAGTGGGCGGGCGGCGACTATGACCCCGCCCGATTCGACCTGGCGGCGGCGAACGCGGCTGTCGCGACCCTCTGATCGGGGCCCGGACGAATATCCGCGACTTTGGTAACTGTCGCGCATCAAGTAATGACTCAGCGTAGTGTTAACCCAGTCGCCGTCGATGGGTCACGATGGCCGGGGGTGAGCCGTGTTAAGAGATGCTGAACAGATCGTGCGGTTCTGGCAGGCGGTCGAGATTTTCAGCCCGCAGCCGCTGCCGGGCGTGAATGTCCGGGAGAACGTGACCGATGTGCGCCCGGGGGACCCGATGCCGTGGGAGGCGGGCGGACGGCTCGCCGGACGCCCGCCCGCGCCGGGCAGGGTGTGGCGGCACCAGGTGTTCGGCGGGCTCTTCGACCTCCCGCGGGTCGCGGACGCGCTGCGGATCGTGTGCGGCGACGACCAGCCCGGCGGTGGGGCGGCCGGTGCCCCCAGTGCACCAGGTGTGCCCGCTCGCGGGCAGTCGGCACTGTTCGCGTGCACCCTGGACGCCGACGGCGCGCTGGCCAGCGAGCCCGCGCTTTCCCCGTGCGCGCTGGCCCTCGCTGACCTCGTGGCCAGCGACACGGGAGCCGACCTGTCCGCGGGCGAGCTCGCCGGGCGGCCGCTGAGCGGCGATGACCTGCGGGAGTTCGCCGCCGGTCTCGCCGAACGGCTTGGCCTCGCGTCCCTGCTCGAGCCGAACGGCCTGCGGGTGCGCAGTCACCAGGTGCCGGCCGGGAGCGGCGCCGGCGACGGGGACGAACCGCCGGGGCAGCTGCTCCGCAGCGCGATCGATGGTGATCTCGCGCGGGTGGCCGGCGCGCTGCGCGCCGGAACCACCGGCGCCGCCCTGGCCGCGTTCCTTGGCGGCGGGACGAAGCACGGCCGGGACAACGGGGGCGATCGCGGCCGCATCGACGTGCGGCAGGAGCCGCTGACGGTGCGGGACGGCTGCGCGCCCAGCCGGATCCCGCCCGGCCGCTGGCCCGCGGAGCGGCCGCTCGCGCGCAGCGAGCAGTTCGCGGTCAACGAGATCAGCCGCTCGGCCGGCCTGTTCGCCGTGCACGCGCCGCCAGGGACAGGAACGGTCCCGGTGTTCAGCGACCTGGTCGCGGCGATCGTCGTCGAGCGCGCCCGCCGCCTGGCGGAGCTGCCATCGCCTGGCACGGCGTTCGGCCGCCCCCGCGCCTGGGGATCGCATACGGTCAGCGCGCCGGCGCCCGAGCTGACGGGGTTCGAGATCGTGCTGGCGGCGCCGGACGAGGAGACGGGGCTCGCGGAGATCGGCGCGCGCTGGCGGGACCGCGCGGCCGAGGCCGACTACTTCCCGTCCACGGCGCGGCTGGCCGACAGCGACGGCTCGTGGGCGATGATATCGGCCCGGCTGGGCGACCGCGCCGACCGCCGCGCCTTCGTCGAGCGCTTCTGGCACGGCACGGTGCGCGGCACCGACGTGCTGTTCCGCGCGGGCGAGAACATGCCTGCCGCGCTGCGGCGGCTGAAGAGCGAGGCGGTCGACTGGCCGGCCGCGGTCGCCAGGTTCCGCGCCGCGCTGGCCGGTGTCGCCGAATTGTCTTCGGAACGTACCGTCGCTGCTGCCGCCCTCACCCGTCTCTCCATCCTCGAGCAGGCCCGCGACGAGGCGTCCCGCGCGCTGGAAGCGGCACAGCAGCGGAGCGCCGACCTCGCCAAGCGAGAGCCGGACCTTCACGGCGGCCTGGTCGTCGCCGAGGAGCGCCGCCGGACCTGCCTGGCCGACCTGGCGGCGTGCGATCCTGAGCCCCGCTCGCTCGCGAGCGCCCTGACGGGCGGTCCCCAGGCCGTGCGGCAATGGGCCGCGGCGCGCGGCGCGCACCGGGCGCTGCGCGCGGCCTGCGCGGAAGCCGAAGAGCAGCGCGACGCGGCGCTGCGCGAGCAGCAGGCGCTGCGGGCCGGCCTGGCCACCGCGCGGCAGGCCGCCCTGGCGGCGGAGGCCACGGTGGCCAGGCTGACCGGCGAGATGACGCGGCTGCGGGAACCGGTCGCACGGGCCCGGCAGCGCTGGGGCGACCAGGTGCCCGACGGGCCGTCCCAGGCCGAGACCGAAGACGCCGCCCTGATCGAACGGCGCGAGAAGGCACCGGCCTGGGCGGACGAGGAGTACGCCACGGCCAGGGCCGAGCTCTTCCTCGCCGCCCTCGCGCTGCACAAGACGCTGATCACCGCCGAAGCGGAGACCGTCGAGCGCAACCTCGGCGCGCTGATGGACCTGCTGTCCGGCGACGGCGGCCAGCCGCCGCCGGAGATCACGCTGGCGGCGTGGCAGTCGTTCTTCCTCGTCGTGCCCGTGGTACGCGTCGCGGTCGATGCCCTCGGGTCGCTGTTCGCCGGGCTCGGCCGGGAGTCGATCGGCTGGCTGCTCACCGCCTCGGCCGGCCGTCTGGCTCCGCAGCAGGTGCTCGGCGGGCTGTGGCGAGCCAGCCGAGCCGTGCTGGCCGGCGACGCGCTGCGGGAGCACCCGGCGGTCACGCTGCCACGGGCCGGCCGGCAGGCGCTGACGAAGGCGCTCGGGGTGACCGAGCAGCAGGCACCGTGGCACGCCAGCGCGCAGCGGTTCGCCGACCGGACCGCCCGGTACGGCACCCGGCTCCCAGCCGCACCGCCCGGCGGCTCCGTCTGGGTCGGCGCGCCGCTGCGGGTGCGGCGCGGCGTGGCGCCGTCCGCCCCGGTCGCCGCGCTCGCCGCACTCGCGGCCATGGTCCCGGCCCCGGCGGCGGGCCCGCTCCCCCCGGCGGTCCCCGCGACGCTCGCCGTCCAGGGCGCCCGCTCCGGTGCGGGCGAGTACGACGACGGGCTGCTGGTGTTCGGCGCCTTAGGCCGGGATCAGGTCCGGCTGGCACCGCCCGGCGGCGGGCCGGGCGCCTCCCGGCGGCCGGCCCCCCAGCTCAGGTGGTATCGGTTACGGGATGGGGTCCCAGCCGCGCTGGACGACGGTGATGATGCCGGCGCTCTCCGGGTGCGCGCTGCCCGGCGCGTAGTCGTACACGGTGTGGGTCGCGAAGTTCATCACGAAGACGTCGACGATCGCGTACGTGGTCGGGTCGAGCCAGGTGACGTAGAGCTCATGGTTGCCGATGGGGATGGCGACGTAGTCCTCGACGGGGAACGTGACGCCCACATCCGGCCCGGCGACCGGGACGCCCTGGACGGTGGAGCTCATGTAGGTCTGCTGGAAGGTGTTGCCGGTGTTGCGGCCGAGAATGTACTTGGCGTCGATCACGTAGCCGTCGAGGTCGAACCGGTTCAGGCTCAGCCGGGGGTGATGCGAGCTGGCGAGTGCCGGATTCTGGCTGGCCGAGGCCGACGTGGCCATCGCGGCCGCGGTCCCGCCCGCGGCGAGCGCCACCGCCAGTGCCGCCGCCGCCAGCCGGATCCGCTTCGTTGCGAACATGTGTCCCTCCTTGGTAGGGAAATGTCGCCCGCATCGTAAACCGGGTGGCTTCCGGTAACAATGCGCGGATCAAGCGCGCTTCGCTCACGGCCCGCTCGTAACACTGGCCACTTTTTCTCCGGCCAGTGGGCCAACTATCTATCAGTTCGGTGACTCCCTATCGGCTATGACCATTTTAGAACGTTTCAAAGTGGCTGCAGCTGATAGGAAGTTGGCTGTAGGTGATAGGAAGATGCCAGAAGTGGTCATAACCGATAGAAAGACGCGGTCCTGAATTAGGGATCACGGAATTGGGCGGGCGGAATTGGGGCGGACGGCCGGTTCGGGGGTCAGGCCGAGGATTTCCGCTGACCTTTCGCGCATCTCCACCTTGCGGACCTTGCCGGTGACGGTCATCGGGAACTCGTCGGTGATGTGCACGTAGCGGGGGATCTTGTAGTGCGCGAGCTTGCCGTGGCAGAACTCGCGGAGCGCGTCGGCGGTCAGCGGGGCGGCGCCCGGCCGCATCCGGACCCAGGCCATCAGCTCCTCGCCGTACTTCGCGTCGGGAACGCCGATCACCTGGGCGTCCAGGATGTCCGGGTGCGTGTAGAGGAACTCCTCGACCTCGCGCGGGTAGACGTTCTCGCCGCCCCTGATCACCATGTCCTTGATCCGGCCGGTGATCGACAGGTAGCCGTCGTCGTCCATCACGGCGAGGTCGCCGGTGTGCATCCAGCGGGCGGCGTCGATCACCTCGGCGGTCTTGTCCGGCTGGCGCCAGTAGCCGAGCATCACCGAATAGCCGCGGGTGCACAGCTCGCCCGGGGTGCCGCGCGGGACGGCGCGGCCGGTCGCCGGGTCGACGACCTTGACCTCGATGTGCGGGCCGACCCGGCCGACCGTCGCCACCCGGCGCTCGATCGAGTCGTCGACCCGCGTCTGCGTGGAGACCGGCGAGGTCTCGGTCATGCCGTAGCAGATCGACACCTCGGCCATGCCCATCCGGTCGATGACCTGCTTCATCACCTCGACCGGGCACGGCGAGCCCGCCATGATGCCGGTGCGGAGGCCGGCCAGGTCGAAGCGGTCGAAGTCCGCCGTCGCGAGCTCGGCGATGAACATCGTCGGCACCCCGTACAGCGACGTGCACCGCTCCGCCTGCACCGCCTCCAGGGTGGCCACCGGATCGAAGGACGGCGCCGGGATCACCATCGCCGCGCCATGGCTGGTCGCCGCCAGGTTTCCCATCACCATGCCGAAGCAGTGGTAGAACGGCACCGGGATGCAGATCTTGTCCTCGTGCGTGTAGTGGCACAGCTCGCCGACGAAGTACCCGTTGTTCAGGATGTTGTGGTGCGACAGCGTGGCGCCCTTCGGGAAGCCGGTCGTCCCCGAGGTGTACTGGATGTTGATCGGGTCGTCGGCGCTCAGCTCGATGGCGTCGAGCGCGCCGCGGCCGGCCGCCCGGCCCTGTTCGAACAGCCGTCCCCAGCCGGCGGTGCCGAGGACGATGACCCGTTCCAGGTCGCCGCACCGGGGCGCGACCTCCGCGGTCATCGCCGCGTAGTCGGACGTCTTGTGCCGCTCGGCGGAGATCAGCAGCTTGCAGCCCGACTGGTTGAGCACGAACTCGAGCTCGCTGGTCCGGTATGCCGGGTTGATGTTGACCAGGATCGCGCCGATCTTCGCGGTGGCGTACTGGGTGAACACCCACTCCGCGCAGTTCGGCGCCCAGATGCCGACCCGGTCCCCCGCGCTGATGCCCGCGGCCAGCAGGCCGAGCGCGAGCGCGTCTACCTCGGCGGCGAGTTCCGCGTACGTCCATCGGCGGCCGGCCGGGACGTCCACCAGCGCCGGGCGCCCGGGGAACCGGCGCACGGTCCGGTCCAGGTTGTCCCCGATCGTGTCCCCGAGCAGGGGCGTGTCGCTGACCGCCGATGTGTAGCTCTTCTCCGCCATGGCTATCAGCATGGACCGCCCCGGACGGGTTGAACAAGCCTGGACTGACCGGCTGTCAGACCGGGTGCGGTCTCGCGGGCCCAAAGGCGGAAACGCGGCCCGCGAGACCGTATTGCCCCCGGCCCCCACCCCTGACCGGCCATTCTGCCTGCTGGGGAGCTCGCCCGCCGCATAGACGCCCATTACCCGGACAAGGTCGGACAGCGCGGCGCGCGCGGCCGTTAGTCGCAAGTTGGCATCGATGTCACTTTTCGGGTGAACTTCATGGTTGCCCGGAGTGTCATGTTTAGGGCAAGGGATTCACGTGGGGGGAGCAATGGCTGACGATTCGGCCGTACAAGAGCGCATCGAGACCCAGGCGGACTTCGGCCGGGAGCTGACCGCGCTCAGGGAACGCGCCGGGCTCCGGATCCGGGACGTCGCCCGCGAGGCCGGGATCCCGGTCAGCACCGCCGGCGACTACTTCTCCGGCCGCCACCTGCCCGCCGACCGCCAGCAGCTGACCCGGATCCTCGAGGTGTGCGGGGAGGCCGACCCGGCCCGGATAGCGCTGTGGGCGGCCGCGCTGCAGCGGGTCCGGCGGTCACCCGGCAGGCGGAAGGAGACCCCGTACCGCGGGCTGGCGAGGTTCGAGGCGGAAGACGCGCGCTGGTTCTTCGGCCGGGACGACGTCACAGAGCTGCTCGCGTCCCTCGCCGCCGACTCGTCCCCGCTACCGCTGATGCTGGTCGGCCCGTCGGGCGCCGGCAAGTCCTCGCTGCTGCGCGCCGGGCTGCTGCCCCGCCTGTCCGAGCTGGCCGCGGTGGCCCCGGACATCGCCGGGCCGGTAACCGTGCTCGAGCCGACCGCCAGCCCGGTCGCCGACCTCAAGGGCCGGCTCGCCGAACTCGAGGTGGGCCCGGACGGCGCCGAGGGCGGGCGCCCGGCGATCATCGTGGATCAGTTCGAGGCCATCTTCACGCGCTGCCCTGACGAGGCGCAGCGGCGCGACTTCATCACCGAGCTGTGCGAGCTGGCCGGGACCGCGCTGGTGGTCCTGGCGCTGCGCGCCGACTTCTACGACCAGGCGATCCGCTACCCGGCGCTGGCCAGCGCGCTGCAATCCCGGCAGGTCGTGCTGGGCCCGATGACGGCCGATCAGGTGAGCGAAGCGATCATCGAGCCCGCCAAGCTCGCGCGGGTGAGCGTGGAAGAGGGCCTGGTGGCCGTGCTGCTCGCGGACCTGGCCCCGCAGGACGTGGGCGTGAGCGCCGACGGCACCCGGCCCGCCGGGGCGTACGAGCCGGGCGCGCTGCCGCTGCTGTCGCACGCCATGCTGGCCACGTGGGAGCGCAGCCACGGCGGCACGCTCGCGATCGCCGACTACGTGGCGAGCGGCGGGATCAGGGACGCCCTCACGCAGACGGCCGAGCGCGCCTACGGCTGCCTGTCGCCGGAACAGCAGCGGCTTGCCCAGCGGCTGTTCCTCCGCCTGGTGCACGTGGCCGACGGCCTGCCGCCCAGCCGGGCCACCGTCGACCCCGGCGAGCTGCGCGACTGGGGCGGCGGGGACGCCAAGACGCGGGCCGACGCCGACCGCGTGCTCGCCACGTTCGTCGACGAGCGGATGATCACCGTCGACGCGGGGACCGCCCAGATCACGCACGACGCGCTGCTGACCACCTGGCCCCGGCTGCGGTCATGGATCGATGGCGGCATGGACGGCCTGCGCACCCGCAGGCGGATCACCGAGGGCGCCCGCGCGTGGGCCGACGCCGGGCGGGAGAGCGCCGCGCTGTGGCGCGGCAGCCAGCTCGCGGTCGCCAGGGACTGGATCGCCGACAAGGACAACCGCGCCTCGCTGCCCGGGCTCGCCGCCGAGTTCGTCGGCGCGTCGATCGCCGAGGACACCGCCGTGCGCCGTGGGGTGCGG
>Ga0335073_10012033_pt1 | contig 12158 bp, 11 predicted proteins | sample Lox_Sample_22_FD_207093 | JGI IMG/M metagenome (GOLD analysis project Ga0335073, IMG submission 207093) | Soil microbial communities from Loxahatchee National Wildlife Refuge, Florida, United States - Lox_Sample_2.2 | ecosystem: Environmental > Terrestrial > Soil > Wetlands | place: USA... | reverse complement strand
CCGTGATCGCCGAATCGGCGATGTTGAACGCCGGAAAATAAGCGCGATCCCAGTGAAAGTGAATGAAATCGACCACCGCACCCAGGCGGATGCGATCGATCAAGTTGCCGATCGCCCCGCCGAGCACCAGAGACAGTCCGGCGGCGAGCAGCCCGTGCGAGCGCGGCATGCGGTACAGCCAAACCACGATGCCGATGCTCACCACCGCGGCCAGGCCGATGAACAGCCAGCGCTGCCAGCCGGAGGCGCCGGCGAGGAAGCTGAAGGCGGCGCCGACGTTGTGCATGCGCGTGATGTCGAGGATCGGTAGCACGGTGGTGAACTCGAATTCGCCGTAGTGGCTGGTAATGTAGCTCTTCGAGAGCTGATCTGCGAGCACGATCACGGCGGATAGCAGCAGCCAGATGGCGGCCCGACCGCGGTTCTCTGAGACGGTCATGCGTACTTGCGCTCCTCGCCGGGTCCTTCGATGTTGACGATGCAGCGCGCGCAAAGTTCCGGGTGCCTGGGGTCGCTCCCCACGTCCGGACGCAAATGCCAGCAGCGCACGCACTTGGGCTGGGTACTCGGCGTGACCTCGATCCACACGTTCTCGGCGTGGCTCGGCACGGCCGTGCTCGGCGGCGTATCGGTGGCGATGACCCGCGCCTGACTGGTGATGAGCAGGAAGCGCAGCTCATCGCCGAGCGCACCGAGACGCTGCGCCTGCTCGGGCGGGGCGTAGATGGCGACCTCCGCCTCGAGCGGCGCGCCGATCGCGCCGGCGGTGCGCAGCCGCTCGAGCTGGCGCGCGACGTCCGCCTTGAGCGCAATGAAGGCCGGCCAGTCGATGTCGCTCGCGCGCTCGGCGCCCGCGGGAAATTGATGCCAGGTGCTCAGGAATACGGATTCATTGCGCTCGCCCGGCATGAAGCTCCAGACCTCCTCCGCCGTGAAGCTCAGGATCGGCGCGAGCCAGCGCACCATCGCATCGGCGAGCTGATACATGGCGGTCTGCGCCGAGCGCCGCGGCATGCTCCGGACGCCGGTGGTGTAGAGCCGATCCTTGATGATATCGAGGTAGAACCCGCCGAGCTCCACCACGCAGAAATTGTGCACCTGCTGATAGATGTCATGGAACTCGTAGTTGCGAAACGCCGTCACCACGTCGTTTTGCAGCGCGAACGCCTTGCTGATCGCCCACTGATCGATCGCCACCAGATCGTGCCAGGGGAGCGAGTCCTTGGCCGGATCGAAGCCATGCATGTTGCCGAGGAGGAATCGCAAGGTATTGCGGATGCGCCGATAGGAGTCCGCCATGCGCTTGAGGATCTCCTCGGAGACGCTCATCTCGTTGGCGTAATCGGTGGCCGCGATCCACAGTCTCACCACATCGGCCCCGAGCGTGCTCGTGAGCTTCTGCGGCACGAGCGTGTTGCCCACCGACTTGGACATCTTGCGGCCCTTCTCGTCGACGGTGAACCCATGCGTCAGAACGCCACGGTAAGGGGCCCTGCCATGCATGGCCACCGAGGTGAGGAGCGAGCTGTGAAACCAGCCGCGGTGCTGGTCCGAGCCCTCCAGGTACAAATCGGAGGGGGCGATGATCTCGGGCCGCAACTGCGCGAGCGCGTGGTGTACGACCCCCGAGTCGAACCACACGTCCATGACGTCGGTCGACTTGTCGTAGCGGGAGGCGTCGGCGCCGAGCAGCGTCGCCGCGTCGAGGTCGAACCAGGCGTCGATTCCGCCGCGCTCGACGCGCTGCGCCACCTCCTCGATCAGCTCGGCGGTGCGCGGATGCAGCTCGCCCGTCTCCTTGTCGACGAACAAGGGTATCGGCACGCCCCAGGTTCGCTGCCGCGACACGCACCAGTCGGGGCGTCCGGCGATCATGCCGCTGATGCGCTGCTCGCCCCAGGCCGGCATCCAGTCCACGTGCGCGATCGCCTCGAGCGCGCCCTTGCGCAGACCCGCCTGATCCATGCTGATGAACCATTGCGGCGTCGCCCGGAAGATGACCGGCGTCTTGTGGCGCCAGCAGTGCGGGTATGCATGATGGTAGGGCTCGCCCTTGAGCAGCATCCCGCGCGTGCCGAGAACCTCGATCACGTGGACGTTGGCGTCGAACACCTCCTCGCCGGCAAACAGCGGCGTCGAGGGCAGGAAGCGCCCGTCGCTCCCCACCGGATTCTCGACCGCGAGGCCGTAGCGCTGGCCGACGACGTAGTCATCGAGGCCGTGCCCGGGTGCGGTATGCACCGCGCCCGTACCGGCATCGAGCGTCACGTGATCGCCCAGGATCACCGGCACCACGCGATCGTAGAAGGGGTGCCGGAGCCTCAAGTGCTCGAGCGCCTCGCCCTTCGCTTCCGCGATGGTGGTCCAAACGCCCACTCCCAGCGTCTGCATGAGCGGCTCGACGCGCTCGCTCGCCACGATCAGGCGCTCGCGGCCGCCGCCCAGGTCGAATTCCACCAGCGCATAGTCGATCTGCGGATGCACCGCGACCGCCTGATTGGCCGGCAGCGTCCAGGGGGTCGTCGTCCAGATGGCGAGCGAGGTGGGCACGCTGTCATCGAGCGCGGCCCCCTCCGGCAGCATCGGGAAGCGCTGCGTCAGATCGAGCCGATCCAGCACCGGAAAGCGCACGTAGATGCTCGGCGATGTGATGTCCTCGTACTCGACCTCCGCCTCGGCGAGCGCCGAGCGACAATTGAGGCACCAGTGCACCGGCTTGTAGCCCTTGTAGACATGGCCGTTCTTGATGATGAGGGCGAAGGCGCGCAGCTGCTCGGCCTCGAAGCGAGGATCCATGGTGAGATACGGATGGTCCCAATCGCCGAACACTCCCAGACGCTTGAAGTCCTTGCGCTGCGCATCGACCTGCTTGTAGGCGTATGCGCGGCACGCCGCGCGGAACGCCTTGGCATCGATCTTCTGCCCGACGCGGCCGTGGGTTTTTTCCACCTGCATCTCGATGGGCAGGCCGTGGCAATCCCAGCCGGGAACATAGGGCGCATCATAGCCATCGAGCGTGCGCGACTTGACGATGATGTCCTTGAGGATCTTGTTGACGGCGTGCCCGAGATGGATCGCGCCGTTCGCGTACGGCGGGCCGTCGGTGAGCACGTAGGGTGGGCGCCCCCGCGATGCGCTGCGGATCTTCTCGTAGAGTCCCGCGCGCTCCCAGGCCTCGAGCATCGCAGGCTCGCGCCTCGCGAGATCTGCCTTCATCGGAAAGCCCGTCTGCGGCAAGTTGATCGTCTGTTTGTAGTCAGCCACTAATCCAACCTCGACAAGAGCTCGCGTGCCTGCGCCGCATCGACGTGCATCTGCTTCACCATGTCATCCAGGGAATCGAACCTGGCCTCATCGCGCAATTTCTCGACGAATTCCACCTCGATCAATCGCCCATACAGGTCGCCCGCAAAGTCAAAAACATGCACCTCGAGCAAGGGCTCGGTGCCGTTCACGGTGGGGCGAGTGCCGAGGCTCGCCACCCCGCCCAAGGGCTCGGCCCCGATGCCGAATATCCTCACAGCCGACACCCCCCAGGTGGGCGACTTGCGCCGCATGAGATGCAGGTTGGCGGTGGGAAACCCCAGCGTGCGCCCGAGCTCGCGGCCATGAGCCACATGACCGAGCATACGGTAAGGCCGTCCCAGCAGGCGCGACGCACCTGCATAATCGGCCCGCTCGAGCCGCTCGCGCACCGCGGTGCTGCTCACGCGCACCCCGTCCATCACGAAGGGTGCGATCTGCTCCACGCCGAATCCTTGGGCGTGTCCTGCATCGCGCAGCGTCTCGATGGTGCCGCGCGCCTTGCAGCCGTAGCGAAAGTCATCGCCCACCACCACGTGGCGCGCGCCCAGCCCCTCGACGATGAGCCGATCGACGAACTCCTCAGGGCTCATCGCGCGCATGCACTCATTGAAGCGCAAGGTCACCAGCCGATCGACGCCGGCCGCGGCGAGCGCCGTGAACTTCTCGCGCCAGCGAGTCAGTCGCGCGGGGGCGCCGTCCGGATCGATGAACTCCTTCGAGCTCGGCTCGAACACCAGGACTGCCGCCGGTGCGCCATGCTCGGCCGCGCGCTGCCTCAACGCGCGGATCATTTGCTGGTGCCCCAGATGAACCCCGTCGTAGTTGCCCACGGTGAGCACGCAGCCCCGAGCGGCTTTGGACAAGTTTTGCAGACCGCGCACTAGTTCCATGGCTAAATCGCCAAATTATACTCGACTCGTTCTCGCCGGCCCGGCGCATTTGACAAGCAAGCACCCGAGCCGGACAATACGCGGCTCTTTTTTGGGGCCCGCGGGCCTCTTGAGTCCGTCGCAGGAGTGCACGCTTGGCGAATACGAAATCTGCTGAAAAAGCGGCCCGACAGTCGGCTGCGCATCGCACCCGCAACGATGCGCTGACCTCGCAGCTGCGCAGCGCCATCCGCAAGGCCACCCTGGCCCTGAAGGCCGGCAAGCAATCCGACGCTGCCGCGGCGCTCGCCGCCGCGACGCCGATCATCGACGGCATGGTGAACAAGGGCATCATTCACCGCAACAAGGCGGCACGCCACAAGAGCCGCCTGACGAAGCAGGTTCGCGCGCTCGCCGCCAAGTAAGCTTCAGGCGCTCTCGCGCGCCGCCGCCCTCGCCGCACCCGGCCGTGGGTGCTCCTCCAGGTAGCGCATCAGCGCCTGCGTGAGCTCCTTCGTGCCCGCGCCGGTGGCGCCCGACACCAGCCACACCGGTCCCTTCCAGCGCAGTCGGCGCACCATCTGCGCGGCGCGGCGCTTCGCTTCCGCCGGCTCGAGCAGGTCGATCTTGTTGATCACCAGCCAGCGCTCCTTGGCCGCAAGATCGGCGGCGAATTTCTTGAGCTCGGCCGCGATGGTACGCGCGTCCTTGACCGGATCGGCACCCGGATCGGGCGGTGCGATGTCGATGAGGTGCAGCAGCACCCGGGTGCGCTGCAGGTGTTTCAAGAATCGGATGCCCAGACCCGCCCCCTCGGCGGCTCCCTCGATGAGGCCCGGGATGTCCGCCATCACGAAGCTGCGGCCGGGGCCGGCGCTCACCACGCCCAGATTGGGATGCAGGGTGGTGAACGGATAATCGGCGACCTTGGGCCGCGCCGCGGAGACGGCGCGGATGAGCGTCGATTTGCCGGCGTTCGGCAGTCCCAGCAAACCCACGTCCGCGATCAACCTCAGCTCGAGCGCGAGCTCGCGCCTCTCCCCCGGCAGGCCCGAGCCCGCCTTGCGCGGCGTGCGATTGGTGCTCGACTTGAAGCGCGTGTTGCCCCACCCGCCTTTACCGCCCTTGGCGACGAGCAGCAGCTGGTCTTCGGCCATCAGATCGCCCAGCTGCTCGCCCGTATCGACATCCGACACCACGGTGCCCACCGGCACGGGCACGTACGCGTCCGCACCGCCATGGCCGGTGCAATCATTGCCGCTGCCGCTCTCGCCGTTCTGGCCCCGGTAGGTGCGCGCGATGCGGTAGTCCGCCAAGGTGTTCATGCCCTCGACGGCCTTGAGGTAGACGCTCCCGCCCGCCCCACCATCGCCGCCGTCGGGACCGCCAAAGGGCACGAACTTCTCGCGGCGAAAGCTCACGCAGCCGCGCCCGCCGTTGCCGGCTTGCACTCGGAGCTTCGCTTCGTCGATGAATTTCATGAGCGAGGTCGACTCGAAAATCAAAAGGGGAGCAGGTAGTGGCCGGCTCCCCCTCTGCACGACGGCGGTCAGTCGGCAGGCGCCGCGCCTGCGGGCGCGCCTGCGACAGCGCTATTTCGCGATGACGCTGACGTAGGTGCGCTGGTCCGAGCCCTTGACGCGAAATTCGACCACGCCATTGGCCGTCGCGAACAGGGTGTGATCGGTGCCCATGCCGACGTTGGTGCCCGCCCGATAGACGGTGCCGCGCTGGCGGATCAGAATGTTGCCCGCGAGGACATCCTCGCCGCCGAATTTCTTGACGCCCAGGCGCTTGGCGTGCGAATCGCGGCCATTGCGAGTGCTGCCGCCGGCTTTCTTGTGTGCCATCCGAGTATCTCCTGATCCTTAAGCGACGATCTGCGTGATCTTCACATCGGTGTAGGGCTGCCGATGGGTCTTCTCGCGCTTGTAGTGCTTGCGGCGGCGAAACTTGACGATGCGCACCTTCTCGCCCTTGCCGTGGCTCTGCACCGTCCCCACCACCTTGGCGCTGCCGATGTACGGGGCCCCGAGGGTGACGCTTGCACCGGCGCCGACGAGCAGAACCCGATCGAACTCGACGTTGGCGCCCGCATCCGCATCGAGCTTCTCGATGCGCACCACGGCGCCTTCTTGGACGCGGTACTGCTTACCGCCCGTGGCGATTACGGCATACATGATTTATGGCTCCAGATCCGGCAAGCTTTGGGAGCTCGCAAAATAGCCGCTAATTCTACGGCGGGGCGTGGAAACGGTCAAATTGGGGGTGCCGGATGCGCCCCGGAGCCGGCCTTCGCCCCCGGTCCGCGGTCACCCTGGCCGGCGGTTTCTTATGTACCATGGTGCATCAGCCTCGGGCGATTCATGACACTCGAACAAATTCGTGAACTGGTGAGCGGCGACTTCGCGGCCGTCGATCGGGTCGTCAAACACCGCCTGTACAGCCAGGTCGCCCTCGTCAACCGGGTTGCCGATTACATCATCTATGCCGGCGGCAAGCGTTTGCGCCCTCTTCTGGTGCTGCTGGCGGGGCGCGCCTGCGGGCACCAGGGCGAGCAGCACATCGACGCCGCCGCCATCATCGAGTTCATCCATACCGCCACGCTCCTGCACGACGATGTGGTCGACGGCTCCTCGCTGCGACGCGGCCACAAGACCGCCAACGAGGAATTTGGCAATGCGGCGAGCGTTCTGGTGGGTGATTTTCTCTATTCCCGCGCCTTCCAGATGATGGTGCGCCTCGACCGCATGTCGATCATGGACATCATGGCCGACGCCACCAATGCCATCGCCGAGGGCGAGGTGCTGCAGCTCATGAACGCGCGCGATCCGAACACGAACGAGGCGCGCTATCTCGACGTCATCAACCGCAAAACCGCTCGTCTCTTCCAGGCCGGCGCCCAGATCGGTGCGGTGCTGAGCGATGCGCCCCCCATCATCGAGGAATCCCTCGCTCGATACGGCAAGCATATCGGCACCGCATTTCAGCTGGTCGACGATGCCCTCGACTATGAAGCCGACGAGGCCTCCCTCGGCAAGCATCTGGGCAACGACCTGGCGGAAGGCAAACCCACCCTGCCGCTCATTTATGCGCTGCAGCACGGCAACGACTCGCAGCGCCGCATGATCCGCGAGGCCATCGAGGGGGGTGGTCACGAGCACCTGAAAGAGATCAACCGCGCCGTTGCAAGCCTCGGGGGCCTTGCGTACACTGCGCGCCTCGCACAATGCGAGGTGGATCAGGCGCTTGCTGCGCTGGCACCCCTTCCCGAATCCAGTTTCAAAGAAGGTTTGACCGAGCTCGCCAAATTCGCCGTGGCACGCAAGCACTGAGGGCCAGAAGTTTCGGGGTGTAGCTCAGCCTGGTAGAGCACTACGTTCGGGACGTAGGAGTCGCAGGTTCAAATCCTGTCACCCCGACCATTGAAATCCTTGAAGAAATTTTCTGCAATTTTGCTCGGGGTGCCACCTGATTTTCCTCCGGGGTACCTCTGGGGTGTCAGCTCCGAGGGGTTCACTCCTACAACGCTCAGTGCTGTCGTGTTGTATTGGACGAGTCCGCCGAACCCACGCGATATCCCATCGCCCGATACCCACGCTGCCGCCTCTCCCACATCCGGAGCAAAGCCGGGTGACCGGTGTCAACGAAATCGATGATTCGCACGCCTGCCTTGCCCGCGTGCTCCCGGTGGAGGCGCCCCGCGTATTGCTGCAACGTGCCTTTCCACGAGACGGGCATTGCCAACACCAGCGTATCCAGTGCTGGATGGTCAAAGCCTTCACCCACCAGTTTTCCCGTTGCCAACAGAATACGTGGCGCATCTGCCGGCAATGCCTCCAGCTCGGCGATCAGCGCTCCGCGCTGCCTTCGGGACATCCGGCCGTGCAGCATGAGCGGGGGCGGAATCTGGTCGTGCAATGCGATCCTGATCGCGTCAAGATGCTCTGTGCGCTCGGTCAGCACCAGCACTTTGCGACCTCGCGCAAATGCATCCTTGACCTCCGCAGCGATAGCTCTGGTCCGCTCGTCGTCAGTCGCGAGGTGACGAAACACGTCCTGAATGCCGGCCTGCGGCGGTAAGTCGATTGCAGCGAAGCGCGAGCGCGCCACCACCTCCAGGTCGTGCGGAGCGCCGGCATGTCTGGCCGCCGTGTGTCGGATCGGGCCACACCGCATGAAGATGATCGGCTGCTGTCCATCGCGTCGGATCGGCGTTGCTGTCAGGCCAACCACGTACTTCGCCTTTGTCCGCCTCAGAATGGCATCGAAGGAGACGGCGCCGACGTGGTGGCATTCATCAACGATTACTTGCCCATAATTCTCGACCAGTGCGTTCACTTCCCCTTGACGGGACAGCGACTGCATCACCGCGATGTCGATGTTTCCGGTGGGTCTCGCTTTGCCACCGCCTATGGTGCCGACAACCTTCTTATCGAGGCCAAGAAAGGTCTGCAATCGCTCCTGCCACTGCTTTGACAATTCGGTGCGGTGTACCAGCACCAGAGTATTCACACGACGACGAGCAATCATCGCGGCCGCCATGACGGTCTTGCCGAAGGCCGTCGGCGCACACAAGACGCCATCGTCGTGATGCAGCATCGCTGAGACTGCAACTTCCTGGTCCGTGCGCAAGCTTCCGATGAAGTTCATGTCCAAGGGCTGACCACCGAAGCGCTCGTCTCGCAACTCGTACGCGATGCCGTTGTCGCGCAGTAAGGACAGCGCCGCCTCGAGGCAGCCGCGGGGCAGCCCGATGTGGCGCAGGAAGTTTTCGGCGCAACCGATGACCCGCGGCTTGTCCCACACTGATATGCGCATGGCCTGCGCCTTGTAGAACTCTGGATTCTGGAAGGCCGCCAACCGGATGAGTCGGTTGGCGAGTGTCTGCGGCAGTTGCGCCTTCTCGAAGTAGATCAAGTTGGCAAGCGTCAGATCAAGGGATTTCGGCATCGACCCGGCCAGCTTCGTGCTCGACCCACTTTGCCGCTTCCAGGGCGTCGCCAAGTCCTCCTCGTCCAGAAAGGTAACGTCGAGCGGATGCGCGCCACCGGTGGCCCGCAAAATGGTTGGCTCGATGTCGTGAGCGTGCATCGGCCGGATAGTCGCCAAGTAAGCCCACTGATCCGGGTACGGCCGCAGCTCGGCGTCGACGAACACACTGCATCCCTTCTCGCGCGGCCCCTTCTGCAATGGCAGTGCAATCAGGTTGCCGAACCCACCTTTGGGCATCGTGTCCTGGTTGGGAAACAAGCGGTCGTAGGACTGGAGTTGAAGCTGCCGCGTACAAGCGCATGTGTGGCTGATGATGGCCGTGCCCAAGCGCCGCGCGTCACGAGCCGAAATACGGTCGGCGAAGAACACCCAAGCGTGAGCGCCCTGCCCGGACCGCGAGATCTCCAACGCCGCAGGTACGCCTAGGGTTCCGCAGGACTGCATAAACGCTCGCGCATCGTCCCGCCATTCCGCCTCGTCGAAATCGACGGCGAGGAAGTAGCAGCTGTCATCCTCCAGCAAGGGATACACACCGACAATGTGCTCCCCGGCCAAATGGCCGTAGATCACCGCATCGGACAGCGGGATCAGCGAGCGGTTGGGGCAGTCGCTGCATTTGATGCGTGGCTTTTCGCAGACGCCGGCTCGCCACTCGTTGGCGCAGGCGGGCGCGTAGCCTGACTTGCCGCTCGTCTTACTCTCCCAGCGTAAGGGGTAGACATCAGTCCGCCCGCGAAACAGGCGTCGAAATAGCGCGACTTTGTCGCCAGTGGATAACCTCGACGGTTCAGTTGCCGTTGGAGGCGGCGGGCGCCGCTGGATCCCATGCGAATCGAGCAACGCGATCAGCCGCGCATTTTCGGCTTGCAACTTAGAAAGCAAGTCCTGGTCAGGCATTGCGCTGTACGTGATCCTGCGTCACCACGCTACGCTGGTCCGAGAGAGCCTTCGCAAGCACTGTGGGACACAGCCATAGCCTCTTGAAACCAGGGCTTACGCGACCTTTCTTTGCCTCGCATTGCGAGTGGCGCGCGGAAGCTTGCTGCTCACGGCACTGAGGATCGCCGCCAAGTTATCCATGCTTGGGTTGCCCTTCGGCGAGAGCATGCGGTGCAGGCTCTTGCTCGGAACGTCTGTCAATCTCGCGAGCTGCTCGAATCCCAACGTCGCATTGACGAGATCGCGTAGGATCACCCGCGCAGTCTCCGCTTCTCCGCTGACGAGCAGCATAGTCGCTTCATCAAGAAGCGCTTTAGCGAATGCGGGATCACGTTCGACTCGAGCGATAACCGTCTCTTTGAAATCTCGGGTCAGTCCCATTTCGCTTACCTCCCGGGCCGCTTGCCCTTTACCTCTGCTCGGACCGCCGCTTTCCTCGCCTTGTACTCCGCGTGAAATGCCTTCGCCCGTTCGATATCCGATTGCTGTCGGCGCTTGGTCCCGCCGCCGAAGAGCACGATTAGTGCGTCGCCATCCTTCGCCAGGTAGATCCGGTAGCCCGGACCCCAATCAATCACATACTCCCCCATACCCGCAAACCACTTCACGTTCGACGTATTGCCGAGTTCCATGCGCAGCTTGGCTGTAACAACTTTCGCCGCGGCCTGCGCGTCGAGACTGTTGAACCAGTCTGCATAGGGGCTTGATCCATCCGGGCGAATGTATTCTTCAACCCGGATATTCATGGCGCTATAGTAACGTATATGTTACCTTTATGCAACCTGGTTGGCGTGACTGCACCGCGCCCTTGCTCTGGCGGGGCGGTCAGTCTCGTTATGCAGTTCAGCCGCCCCCCCGCAATTGTTTTTTTAAACTCAAGGGCAATGCATGCAATCCACTCGTCTACTTCGCCTTCCGCAGGTCATCGATCGGACCGGCATCAAGAAAACCAAGCTCTACGAGTTGCAAAAAGACGGCTTGTTTCCGATGCGAATTAAAATCACTGCACACGCCGTTGGCTGGATCGAAGTGGAGGTCGACACCTGGATCGCCGGGAGGGTAGCGGCGAGCCGCGCACACCCCTGCCAGTGAAAGAAGCGCCGGGAAGGCGGGTTTCGCTTAAAATGCAGCGAAACCCTCGTCAACATGGCGCCGGTCACACTCTAAAATGAACCGAGGCGGAGGATTTATACTGTTCGGGCGTAGGAGTCGCAGGTTCAAATCCTGTCACCCCGACCATTGATTTTAGGTGTTCGGCGCGTCCCTGTGGGTCACAGGGTCATCGGGGCTCTGGGTCACGGATTGGGTCACAAGTTTGCCGAGCTTTGTGGCCAGCAATAAATGCCGGCCGGATGGCCCTCGTGGCCCAACCGATGAGGGCGCAGGGCGATTAACCTCAGCGCAGGCCCGCCACGCATCGCCGTACGGTTGGGTAGGCTCGCATTGGTGTCTCGACGACGATGAGTTTGAGTTGCGCGCGGAAATCCCGGCAAACACCTTCGCGACCATTCGGCTGCCTCGTGCGATTCAGAGCCAAGTCACCGAATCTGGTGTCAGGCTGGAACACGTCGAGAGCGTCCGTAGCGTCGTTCAACAAGAGTCCGCTGTGGTGCTCGATGTGAGCTCTGGCCGATACGTGTTTAAATACCAGTATTCACCCTAGCCCGGCAGCGGCGTCGGGCGTCAGCCTGGGGGAAAAGCCCCGGCCGCGAACTTAAAAATGGATTCAACCAATCCGCCGCGTCCCTTCTTTTTGATCATGGCGAGGGAAATGACCACGTTTGGCGGTTCCAAGGGGCGATACACGACGCCCTCGTGCCGAATCGCGCTCGCGTAACCGGGTAACAGGCTACACCCCCCTCCCATCGCGACAAAGTTGATCATCGAGGGTGAAGTTTCGAGCTCGTAAATGACATTCATGACGGCGCCCGCGCTTAAGAATAGCCGCTCGATTCGACGGTGCGTGTCGGGATAGAGTTGCTGCGGGAAGAATATGAGCGGTTCGTTTGACAAGTCCCTGATTGAGACCGCCGATTGGGCAACAAGACG
>Ga0335073_10012031_pt1 | contig 12160 bp, 8 predicted proteins | sample Lox_Sample_22_FD_207093 | JGI IMG/M metagenome (GOLD analysis project Ga0335073, IMG submission 207093) | Soil microbial communities from Loxahatchee National Wildlife Refuge, Florida, United States - Lox_Sample_2.2 | ecosystem: Environmental > Terrestrial > Soil > Wetlands | place: USA: Florida... | reverse complement strand
AACCCGCGCCCGTGCAGATAGAACACCACGCCAGACGCGATCAGGCAATAGATGCCGAACCAGTGCCAACGCCCGGACTCGAGCCAGCTGCTTAGCCACTTGAGCGCCAACAGTCCAGCGATAAACGAGAAGACCGCTCCAAGCAGGCTGGTGACGAACGCCGCATGCAGATCGATCGGCGTGCCCGCAGCGCTGGCCGCATGCGCCGCATGCACCAGGCGCAATGCCTCCATCAGGACCACCGGTGGCGTGAGCACCACGGCCAGCGCAAAGCTGAATCGCTCGGCCGGTTCCTTCGCCGCGCCGGCGAGCATGCCGGTTGAGATCGTCGATCCGGAGCGCGAGAATCCGCGAAACGGTAGCGCCAGCCCCTGCACCAGGCCCATCCATCCGGCCTGCTTCAGCGTCAGCGTGCCTTCGCCTGTGCGCAATTTCTGTCCGTGGGCTACGGCCCGCTCCTGCTTACGCTTCTCGGCGAGCCCCGCAATCACAATCAGAACGCCGGCCGCAGCCAGAGCCGGCGCGATCAATTCGAGGTGGCTGAACAGCAGCTCGATCTCCGCCTTCGGCGCACCGCGGAAGAGCGTCTTCTCAATGATCTTCTTCAGCACCTCGCCCACGATGCCCGTGAGCAGTGTCGCCCAGATGACAAGGATCGCAAACCGGCGGAAGGCATCGCGGCTCGAAAAGTAGACTTTCTTCCACGTCTTCCAGAAATAGACCAGCACGGCAAACATGGTGCCGGTGTGCAGCATCACCAGCAGCAGCGTCATCTCAGGAGACGACGGATCGAGCCCCATCAACTTTTCAGCAACCACCACGTGCGCGGAGCTGGAAACCGGCAGCAGCTCTGCGAGCCCCTGGATCAGGGCGAGTACGATGACTTTGAAAATCGTCATGGCTTCAGTGTATCGTTCGCACTGTGAAAGATCCGCAATGTGGAAAACGCGCCAGAACAGTGGCGCTATGCGGTAGAGTCGCCGCGTCTTTTCCGCTGCGCCGCACATCCATTCCCAGTAGGCAGTAGGAGAAAAAACACGCAATGAGGATAGGGTTTTTAGGAACTGGCGCGATGGGAATACCGATGGCTCTGCGCCTGCTGGCCGCGGGCCACGAACTGGCGGTGTGGAACCGCACCGAGGGACGAACGGAACCCCTGCTTCGCGAAGGCGCCATCGCCGCGGGCACTCCTGCGGAAGCTGAACTTGGCGCCGATGCCGTCATCACCATGCTCTTTGATGATGAAGCGCATGAAGAAGTGCTCTTTGGCCCGAATGGACTGATGGAAGCGCTTTCGCCAGGCGCCCTTCACATCTCGTGCAGCACCATCAGCGTCGCGCTTAGCGAGAGGCTCACGCGCGAGCACGCGCGGCGCGGCGTCGACTTTGTGGCCGCGCCTGTCTTTGGCCGGCCCAACATTGCCGAGCAGGGCCGCTTGTGGATCGTTGTCGCCGGAGCCGAGAGTGCAGTGGCCAGGGCGCGGCCCATCCTTGAGCCTATGTCGCGCGGCATTTCCGTCGTGGGCACCGAGCCGCAACTCGCGCACGCTCTCAAGCTGGGCGGGAACTTTCTCATCAGCGCCATGATTCACTCCCTGAGCGAGTCGTTCGTGTATGCCGAGTCGCAGGGTCTCGATCCGCAGATCTTTGCCGATACAGTGAACAGCGCGCTCTTTCAGTCGCCCTACTATGCGGCCTACTACAACGTCATGCTCCATCCACCGGAGATGCCCGGCGCGAACCTTGATGTGGGCGAGAAAGACCTGCGCCTGCTGCGCGAAGCTGCCGCGGCCCGTGGCACACGTCTCAGCCTGGCGGACTCGATGGCCGAAATCTTCATCGAAGCGCGCAAGAATGGGCTCGGCGCAGAAGACTGGGCCGTGGCCCAGTACCGCGCGGCCCAGCTTCGCAGCCGCGCGCCTGCCAAGCGCCTGTAAGATGAGAACGATGAACCTTAAGGAAAAGATCGTCTTCATAACCGGGGCCAGCGCCGGCATTGGCGCGGCCACCGCGTATGCGTTCGCAGGCGAAGGGGCGCGGCTGCTGCTTGCTGCTCGGCGCGCCTCAAAGCTCGCTGAGGTCGCCTCCCGCGCGCTCGAACTCGGCGCATCGGCCGTGTACTCCATCGATCTTGACGTGCGCAATCGCCGCGCCGTGCAGCGCGCCATCGATGAACTGCCTCAAGAGTGGGCCGAGATCGACATCCTGGTGAACAACGCCGGGTTGAGCCGCGGTATGGACAAGCTCTACACCGGCAGGATCGACGATTGGGAAGAGATGATCGACACCAACGTGAAGGGGCTGCTCTACGTATCCCGCGCGGTGGTGCCGGGTATGGTGGTGCGTGGCCGCGGCCACGTGATCACGCTGGGTTCCATGGCCGGTGAACTGGTCTATCCGAATGGCGCCGTCTATTGCGCCAGCAAGGCCGCTGCGCGGTTCATCAGCGACGGGCTGCGCGAAGATCTGCTGGGAACGCCAGTACGCGTGACGAGTGTCGATCCCGGGCTGGTGGAAACCGAGTTCAGCGTGGTGCGCTTCCACGGGGACCATCAACGTGCGGACAGCGTCTATAACGGGCTCACGCCGCTGACCGGCGAGGACATCGCCGACGTCATTCTGTGGGCCGCAACGCGGCCTGCGCACGTCAACATCGCGCGCGTGTCGCTCTCGTGTGTGAACCAGGCGAACACGCTGCTGGTGCACCGCGAGGCGTAGTGCCGTGCGCGATGCAAAAGCCGGGCAGCCTCAGCCGCGGGCAATCTCAACCAATAGATGCGAGCTGGGATTCCACCTGCGCCAATGCGGCTTCCAGCGCAGCGCGCCGCGCCGGATTCGAAGTCCTCTGCGACAGGATGTTTTCCCGCTGCAGGTTCAGCGCCTGTTTCTGGCGCTCCCGTGCCGCGCGGTCCCGAGTGGCCGCGCGCCTTTCGTCATCGTTGGCGAAACCTGCGCCCGCATCTCCCAAGGCATTTGCCATCTGCTCCTCCACCGATTTACTTTCCCAACCACGAGCCATATCTTCATTCTACGGAGATTTTGGGTTTTCTTATCCCACGGAATGAAGCGAACCGAAACCAAAGATACCTGCAGTCCCAAAATTTATTGAGGATTCATCGAGGATTTGTGATGCGAGCCTGGCAGATTTCCAGTTTTGGCATTGATTCTTTGGAGTTTGTGGAGCGTCCCACGCCCACGCCCGGTCCCGGCGAGGTGCTGGTGGGCGTGCGTGCCATCTCCTTCAATTACCGGGATTTGATGATGGTGAAGGGGCTTTATAACCCCAAGCTGCAGTTTCCCCGCATTCCGTGCTCGGACGGCGCCGGCGAAGTGGTGGCCGTGGGCGCGGGGGTGACGCTGTGGAAGCCGGGCGACCGCGTGGCCGGCATTTTTATGCAGAACTGGATCGATGGGCCGCTCACCGCCGCCAAGGCCAAAGGCGCACTCGGCGGCGATATCGACGGCACGCTGGCCGATTACGTTGTGCTTCACGAGCACGGCCTGGTGCCCATTCCTGACCACCTGAGTTTTCAGGAAGCAGCTACGCTGCCCTGCGCCGCCGTCACCGCCTGGAATGCGCTCGCGGCCGGCGAGGTCAAGCCGGGATCGACGGTTCTACTACTGGGAACCGGCGGAGTGTCGATCTTCGCACTGCAGTTTGCCAAGCTCAGGGGAGCCCGTGTGCTGCTGGTTTCGAGCAGCGACGAGAAGCTGGAGCGCGCGCAGGGCCTCGGCGCAGACTCCGTGCTGAATTATCAGGAGAACCCGGTCTGGGAGCGCTGGGCCTTCGACGAGACAGCCGGAGAAGGCGTCGACCTGGTCGTCGAAGTGGGCGGCATCGGCACGCTCGGGCGATCGCTGCGCTCCATCCGCACCGGAGGCACGGTATCCCAGGTGGGCGTGCTCTCGAGCACGAACGAGCCCTTTCCGCTTCCCGTCATCCTGCACAAAGTGGCGCGGCTGCAAGGGATCTACGTCGGCTCGCGCCACGATTTCCTCGAGATGAATCGCGCCATCGCATTCGCGCAGCTGCGCCCCGTCGGCGAGGAGTTCCACTGGACCCAGGCCCGCGAAGTGCTCGAGCGCATGGAAGAAGGCAGCCACTTCGGCAAGCTGGTGCTGACGGTCGCGTGAAAAGAGCAGGGAACAGGGAATAGGGAACACGGTCTGTTTTTACAAGGTCGCCATATGGCGAACCAAGTGCATTCGATGATTTCGTTGTGAGGACACGTGGATGAGCCGGAAAGGCAAAATACCCGCGGCTGAAGCCGCCCGCCGGTTTGACTCCTTTTCAGCGGCCTGAAGGCCGCTGCTCCCTCCGTCCTAGCTGCTGAAATCGCTCCGCTGTCGCTGTTGCAATCGCTCCGCCGCGATGTTGTATCGTGCAAGCGAGCCAACATCGCCATGAAAACCAGAGCCAAATCTCCTTTCATCCTGCTGTTCGTTTTCCTCGCAACGTGCGCCATTGCGCAAACCCCGCCCGCCGCAACACATCCGCCGCGTCCCACGCCGCCTACACGCGATTCGCACACGCCGGGCTACGTCGCGGCGAAGGATTTGCCCGACGGCGAAAACGCGCCTCCCGATGTGGACGGCAACTTTGTTCTCGGCCCCACGCACAATCCCGCGCCTGAAGCTGTGGAACACGAAGGCGTGCCCAAGGGAGCCGTCTACGAGTTCACCATGGACTCGGCCGACAGCAAGCTCTATCCCGGCATTGCGCGCGATCCCGGAACCTTCGGCACGCCCGATCCCAGCGATCCTGCCAAACTCGTCGTCACCACGAGCCACCCCGCGCCTTATACGCGCCATGTTGCCGTGTATGTTCCTGCGCAATACGTGCCCGGCACCGCCGCGCCGTTCATCGTGGGCGCAGACGGCCCCGACCGCCTGCTCTTCACCGTGCTCGATAACCTGATCGCCGAGCACAAAGTTCCCGCCATGATCGCCATCTCCATCGGGAACGGCAGCGGCGATGCGCAGGGCAGCGAGCGCGGCCTGGAGTATGACACGATGTCCGGCCGCTACGCTGAGTTTGTCGAAACGGAAGTGCTGCCGCTGGTCGAATCGAAATATCACGTGAAGCTCACGCGCGACCCAGAGGGCCGCGCCGCCATGGGCGGCAGCTCGGGTGCTGCCTGCGCGCTGATCATGGCCTGGTATCACCCCGAGTGGTATCACCGCGTGCTTTCTTACTCTGGCACGTACGTGAACCAGCAGTGGCCGTACAATTCCGCTGCGCCGCACGGCGCCTGGGAGTTTCACGAGCACCTGATCCCCGAGAGCCCGCGCAGGCCTATCCGCATCTGGATGGAAGTGGGCGACCGCGACCTGCTCAACCCGAATGTCATGCGCGACAACATGCACGACTGGGTCGTCGCCAACGAAAACATGGCGCGCGTGCTGGCCGCCAAAGGCTATCACTACCAGTTTGTCTTCGCGCAGAACGCGGGACACACCGACCACAGCGTCAAGCAGCAGACGCTCGCCGAAGCGCTGGAATACCTGTGGCAAGGCTACCCGCGCTGACAGTCGCGCATGGGCTTACGAGACCTTCGCCTGCGTCGGCGCATGGTGTTTCACGCGCAGGTTGTCCAGCGCGTGGCCGACGAAGCGCGGCTCGAAGGTCGGCGCGATCTGCATGAACCGGCAGCTCGCCACCACCTGATCGACGATGAACTTGGGCTGATAGGCCGCCAGATCCAGTCCTTTTTCTTCTTTGAGCTTGTAGACGATGCCTTCGAAGGCCTCTTTCGGCAGGCTGAAACCCTGCTTGGCGCACTCTTTCTCGAAGATCTCCTGGTAGGTCTCCAAACTCGGCGCGCCCACCTCGATCTTGTACGGAAGGCGACGCAGAAAGGCCGGATCCATCAAGTCTTCGGGTTCGAGGTTGGTGGAGAAGATGATCATCTCCTCGAAGGGAATCGAGAACGATTTGCCGGTGTGCAGCTTCAGATAGTCCACGCGGTTTTCGAGCGGAACGATCCAGCGGTTGAGCAGGTTGGTTGGCGACACCAGCTGTCGCCCAAAGTCGTCGATCACGAAGCAGCCGCCGAGCGCCTTCAGGTGCAGAGGCGCTTCGTAGAAATGGCCCAGCAGGTCGTAGCGCAGGTCGAGCATGTCCAGCGTCAGCTCGCCGCCGGCGATGACGAACGGCCGCCGGCACGGAACCCAGCGTGCGTCGAAGATCTCGCGCCGCACAATCGAGAGCGAGGCCTCATCGTCGGTCACCTCCGCGCGGTCCAGCGGCACGTGAATGCTGGGGTCGAAGACGCGGATGATCTGCCCTTCGACGTTGATCGCGTACGGCACATAGATCACGTCGTTGAAGACGTTCGCCAGGCAATGCGCAACGGAAGTTTTTCCGTTCCCCGGCGGCCCATAGAGAAGCATCGCGCGGCCAGAGTTCAGCGCGGGACCGCACTGCTCGATGAGCGCGTCTTCAAATGTGAACGCAGCCACGGCTTTGCGGATGCGCTCGAAGGTGATCACTTCATTGGTCACCTTCTGCAGGTTCACCTGGTAGCTGAACTCTTCGAGTGTGACTGGCGCGGGCCCGGTATATCCCACACGGTTGATCGCGTCCAGCGTCCACCGGCGGCCCTCCTCGGTGAACATGTAGCTAAGGTCGGCAATGCCGGCCGTTTCCCGCGAGCCCAGGTTGATGAGCAGCTTGCGGTCGATTGCCATCTGCACCAGATCGAGAACGATGTGGTAGGGCAGCTTGATGGCGTTCGCGAACTGGCGCACAGTCTCCAGCCTCTCGACGTAGATGAGCTTCAGCATCAGGCCCATCAGGTCAGGCCCGTCGATGCCGGTCGCGCCAATGTCGGCCGGCTCTGTCGGCAGCCGATGCAGGAATGCCTCCAGCGCCTCTTGCGTCAGGGCCTTGATTGCGACGAGATTTTCGCCCAACCGGCCGCCATGTTTGGCCTGATGCTCAAGCGCTCGCGCCACATCGTCTACCGTAACGAGCTTGCCGCGGATGAGTAGATCGCCTAATCGCAATGGGGTCGAGATGGCGTTCCTCCTGCACGAATCCAGAATGGATGTTGATGGCTGTTGCTAGTGTACGGCTCCTGCGCCGCTCTAGCTGAAGCCGAGCACCGGGTGCGGAATGTACTGTTCCTCGAGCGAAGCGATCTCCTCCGGCGTGAGCTTGACCGAGAGCGCCGCTACAGCATCTTCCAGATGATGCGGCTTGCTGGCTCCAACGATCGGCGAAGTCACGCCCGGCTTGGCCAGCAGCCACGCCAAGGCAACCTGCGCGCGCGGAATGCTGCGCTGATCCGCCAACTCCCCGAGCCGGTCCACAACCTTCTTATCGGCCTCTTCGGTGCGCGAGTACATCGTATTGCCGAAGACGTCGGTCTCCGCGCGTTTGGTGCTCTCGCTCTGCCAGGGACGCGCCAGCCGTCCACGCGCCAGCGGGCTCCACGGAATCACGGCGATCCCTTCCGCCCGGCACAGCGGCAGCATCTCGCGCTCTTCCTCGCGATAGATGAGATTCAAATGATTCTGCATCGACACAAAGCGCGTCCATCCGTTCAGCCGCGCCAGATACAGCGCCTTGGCAAACTGCCAGGCATACATGCTCGACGCGCCGATGTACCGCACCTTGCCCGCCTTTACCACGTCGTGCAGCGCCTCGAGCGTCTCTTCGATCGGCGTCTGGTAATCCCAGCGATGAATTTGGTAAAGATCCACGTAGTCGGTCTGCAGCCGGCGCAGGCTCTGGTCCAGCTCGTGAAGAATGGCCTTGCGCGAAAGGCCGCGGCCGTTCGGATCGGTGCTCATCTGCCCGTGCACCTTGGTGGCCAGCACAATGGCCTCGCGCTTCGTGCTGGCTTTGAGGAAGTTCCCTATAACCACTTCGCTGTCGCCGCCTGAATACACGTTCGCGGTGTCCCAGAAGTTGATGCCGAGATCGAGCGCCTGCCGGAAGAAGGGAATGCTCTCCGCCTCGCTCAGCGCCCATGCCTGCCGGCCGGGCAGCAGCTTGCCCGTGGCCGGGCTGCCATAGGTCATGCAGCCGAGGCAGATGCGGGAGACTTTTAATCCGGTCGATCCAAAGTTGATGTAATCCATCACGACTCCTGCTGCAAGTTTACGGCGTGGCGCCCACGCGCAGATCAACCTGTGAGCGGAGAGAAAATGCAGACCAATGGAAAGGGATGAAGACGCGGAAGGCCTTGGTTGAAGCAGATGACTTGCTAACGCGAGAGAACCGGGGAAAAGTCGATCAGAAGAACAGCGTCGATCTAATGAACCCAGCGTAGCGGAATGCCGGAAAGCCGTCACTACAACTTTCGTTCTATCTTTTGTGCGGTCGAAGAAAAATTAACTGGGAGAGAATTGAGGTGTGGTGCGGCGCCTGTTGCCGCAGCACCGGTGCTGCGGCCCGGCGCCTTCGTGAAACTCTGGCAAAAAGAGGACTTCCGTCTTGAGCGAAGCGGGCCGGAGGCAACTCTTTCCCGCTGGCCCGGGTCTAAAATGGCATTTGAGGAAAGTGTGCGCGGCGAGCTCGCCAGGGTTTCCGTGGAAGGGCGCTTACGAGAACCGGTCAGGGCGCGTCAATCAGTCTTTTGAGAGTTTTTGAAAGTTTTTGAGCAGGTTTTCGCGCGGCACGAGTGCGCAGGTGGACGCCGCACTATCGAAGACCGGGAAGGCAGTCAGCGCACATTGATCGTGAGCGCACAATTGGCAGCGCAAGCCAAGGCCGAATCGAAGAGAGGCCGAAAACGGCGCTCGCGCGTCCTTGGGCGCTATGCCGTGCGCGTGCTCGCCATGGTAGGCCTGCCCGCGGTTCTCGCCCTGGCCGGATGCGGAGCCAGCACGGTGGCTGCCAATTCGCCCAATGGCAGTTCGGGCGCAAGCTCTTCGGGCGGGGCATTCTCCATCACACCCGGAACCGTCACGATTGATACCAATTGCACCGGCTGCAATGGCAACAATTTCGGCACATCGGTGGAGCAGTTCTCCGCAGCGCTCTCCGGCGGCAGCGCGGCCAGCGTCACCTGGAGTCTGAGCGGCGGCGACGCGAAGGCTGGGCCGGGCAGCATCTCGTCGAGCGGCCAGTACACGCCGCCTGGCTACCTCACCGCGGACAGCGTCAAGGTGACCATCACCGCTACGCTGAACTCGAATACAAGCGACAAGGCGACCGCTGTTGTGACCGTGACTCCGGGCTTTCTGCAGCCGCTGACGCCGGAGAATGTCGCGCTCGGCGCGAACGGGACCCTCACCGTGACCGGCTATCTGGCCGAGGCCGGCGGGAGCGCCGGGATTAATTACGCGCTCTCCAGCACGACCAACGGATCGAGCGGCGGCCAGGGCACGCTGGGTACACCGGCATGTTTGCGCAGCAGCAGCGTCTTCACCTCCTGCACCGTTACCTACACCGCGCCCGCAACCATCGGCGCCACCGCGGCCAGTTACATAGTGGCGACCGTCGGCACGTCCTCTTCGAAGACGACCTCGGTGGTTCTGCTGAACACCGCGGGCGTGGAGAGCAATCCGGCCTCACATCAGCAGCAACTGACCGGGCCGGTCGCGCTCGGCTCCTCGGGCGGCAATAACAAAGACTACGACGCAAACTCGAGCGGCCAGGTGACGGACTGCTGCGGCGGAACACTCGGCGCGCTCATTCAGAACTCGAGCGGCACGCAGTATCTGCTCAGCGCGAATCATGTGCTTGCGCGCAGCGATCAGGCGAGCGTGGGTGAAACCATCGTGCAGCCGGGCCTGATCGACGACAACTGCGCACCCTTTGGAGAGGGAGGCACAGAGACGCCGGTTGGCACACTCACCGGATTTGTGCCGCTGAAGTCTTCGACCACGAACGTCGATGCGGCCATCGCGCAGGTGAACTCCGGCGCGGTGAGCGCGAACGGCAGCATTCTGGAATTGGGTACGAAGCAATCCGACGGCACACTGGCCGCGGCGCCTCCCGGTGTTTCCTCTACCGGCGGCAAAGGTGAAGCGGGCGCGATCAACATGAACGTAGCCAAGAGCGGACGCACCACCGGGCTTACCTGCGCCGCCATCTCGGCCGTCAATGCGACGGTGCAGGTTTCCTACTATTCGAACTGCGCGGAGACCACTCCCTATTACACCAAGACCTTCTCGAATCAGCTGGAGATCACGGGCAACCAGTTCAGCGACGCGGGCGACTCCGGCTCACTGATCGTGGATACCAATAATGCCGAGCCGGTGGGACTTTTCTATGCCGGCGGCCTGGATCAGTCTGGCGTGAGCCAGGGTGTGGCCAATCCCGCCGGTGATGTGCTGAGCGAGCTTGGCTCGCAGATGGGAACCAGCTACAGCTTCGTGGGCACAACCGACCATCCGGTGAGCTGCCTCAACTACGGGGACGCGACCACCACCGCCGCGCAGGCGCACACCCTGACGGATACTGAAAGCTCGCGCACCAGCACGGCGCTCACCACGGCGCGTTCGATCGTGAATCCCTCCACCGGCATTCTCGGCGTTGTTGCCGGCAAGAGCAGCGACCGCATCGGCGAAGGCGCGCTGACGGTCTATGTCGACCAGTCGATGAATGTGAGCGTGCCGCAGACGATCAACGGAGTGCGCACGGTGGTGATTCCCACCACGGCGCAGGCCCTGGCCTACGGCATGGCTCCGCAGACTGCGATCGAAACCGCCGCGCCGCTGCAGGCTGCAGTTTTGAATCAGGCTATCGGCACCAAGCAGCAGATTGTCGCCGGCCTGATGAGCCAGAACCCCGCCTTCTTCGGTGTCGGCGTGGGCCAGAGTCTCGACAATCCCAAAGAAGCTGCCTTGGTGATTTACGTGGATCGCCGCCAGGTGCCCGCCATGCTGCCCGCGACGATCGACGGACTGCGCGTGCGCTACGTCATCATGGAGCGGCTGCACGTCACACGCTCCTACGCGACCGGCCTGCAATCCCGCAGCCGCTGCATGAGCCACGCTGCCGCACCGCAGCCCAGCGCAAACGATCCCTTCCACCTGAACCGCCGCGCGAAATTGAGTCTGTACTGATCGCCTAACCTGGGAAGGCTTTACTCCACCGGGCGGGCCTTGCCGTTCTTCAGGCTCTCGTCGATGATCGACTGGATCTTCTCGCTGTTCTCGTGCGCCATCTGGCCCATCTGCGCGCCCAGCTTGCCCATCTTCTCGCCGTACTCGCCCTGCGCTTTGCCGAACTCGCCCATATCGCTCCACTTCACGTCGACCTTGATCTGAGCGTTGATCAGCTTGCGCTGCAGTTCCTGGACCTTGCGCTCAATCTCTCGCAGCTGCTCGCGCGTAATGGTGCCGCCCTGCGCGTTCTTGAGCGCAGCCACGGCTGCATTCAGATCGGCCATTTCCTGTGTCAAGTCAGGTGGGTTAATGTTCTGGCTTGCTTCTCGTGCTTTCCGCGCTTCTTCTCGCGCCTGCTGGTTGGCTTCGCGCATCTGCCTGCTCATCTCTTTCATCTGCGCGCTCAAGTCTTCCATCGGCTTTTGCATGGCTTCAACCTGGCTCACGATTGCCGGATCGTCCACGATGTACGACTTGCCGTCGTGCCGGAACCAGAGAAAGTGCCCGTGAGCCACTTTGCGCGCCTTCTCAATCTCCGCGTTACGCTCTTCGTCGTCCCAATCTCCGAAGTAGTGCGTCTTCGTTCCCGGATCGCCAACCACCGCGTAAGGATCGCCCCAGTCGTACCGGAACTCATATCTGAGGTCGTGAAGGCTTTCGTTAATTTGCGCAGTCACTGCGGCCATGGACGGCATGGGCGGCATGGGCGGCACATGGACTTCCACGTCGATCGGCGGAATGGCGCCCTGCACTTGAACCGGCGGGGCCGGTGGGGCGGGAACAGCTTGCGGAGCAGGCGTGGGTTGCGGATCGGCTACCGGTGCAGGATCGCTCTGTCCTTCCTCGTCGGCCACCTGCGACTGCTCGGGATGGGACTGGCCCTCCAGGCACATTGCATCGGACGACGGCGAAGACGCCTGAGATGGGTTGCTTGCCGCGCCGGACGGCTGTGCCGCCACGGCGCCCGGCGCCGATCTACCGGGTGTTGCGGCGGTCGGGGACTGCGCCGTCAGCTCGAGCTTCTCCGGCGGCTGGACGGCAATCTCCGCGGCCTGCACGTGAACCAGAGCGGTGGCCGCCATCAGCGCCACGGGCGC
>Ga0335073_10012030_pt1 | contig 12160 bp, 8 predicted proteins | sample Lox_Sample_22_FD_207093 | JGI IMG/M metagenome (GOLD analysis project Ga0335073, IMG submission 207093) | Soil microbial communities from Loxahatchee National Wildlife Refuge, Florida, United States - Lox_Sample_2.2 | ecosystem: Environmental > Terrestrial > Soil > Wetlands | place: USA: Florida... | reverse complement strand
TATCGCTATATCATGGACAACCGTAATTTCTCGGGGGACCCTGCTTTCCACCCCGATGCATACTCGACTGATATCGTATTTTCCGATCTTTACGGGCACGGAAATACGATTCCGGTCATGGTGAGGGCGAACGGCATTTATATCTCGCACATCCGGGTCATAGAAGACTAAACCGTACAGGCGCACCGGGAAAAATACCGGTATTTGGGCTCTTTCGTCCGGTGGATAGCAGTTTGCAACCTCACAAGCGACGGAAGGAGTTACGTCCAAATGACGATCCGAAACTTTGTACCCGCGGCTGCGGCCTTCTTCGTGCTGGGAGCAGCGGGTTTTTTTACGCCCACTGCGTCTGCCCAGCCGATGTGGGACCAGGTTAAGGTGCACCTGCCCTATTCGGTGACAATCGAGAATAAGACCATTCCGCCCGGCAACTACTGGATCAAACAACTAGACAATCCCGAGGGGAACTCTCCCGTGTTGCTGGTCTACGGCAAGAACGGCATGCATTTCAAAACGTCGGCCCTGACAATCCCGACGATGGATGTGAAGACGCCAACCAAGACCGATGTTACTTTGCAACACATCGGCGACAACTATTACCTCTACAAGATCTGGATTGCCGGTAAGAATTATGGCTACGAGATCCCGCTGCCCAAGAACGTGAGAGAACGGGCGACGGAAGCGGCCTCGATCTCGGTACCATCGGAGCCGAGCTCGAGTTCCGAAACTACCACCACGACTAACACTGCGACCAGCGAAAGCAACAACCAAACCAGTACCACCACGGCGGAAGCCACGCCGCCAACTCCGCCTCCGCCAGCACCCGCCACGCAACCCGCGGCAAACCCGCCCCAGGAAGAGCAAGCTCCTCCTCTGGCTCCGCCGCCGGCGGCCAGTGCAGACAACAGCGCCAATCGCGAAGCGCAGCCCGCGCCCAGCATGCCGACCACATCCGCCGGCTGGCTGGCGATGCTGCTAAGCGGTGGCACGCTCTCCGGCTTTGGCATGATGCTCCGCCGCCGGAAGCAGTAACCGTCCTCTCCGGCCGTCCGGCGATTATGTTTCTTCCGCAAGTGCGATATTATACGGTGATCCATAATCGATCGGACGGCGGATGGGCGAGACATTCGGCAGATATACCGTAATCGGCCAGTTGGGCCGGGGAGCGATGGGCGTGGTTTACCTGGCGTCCGACCCCCTGCTCAGCCGCCAGGTGGCCGTTAAAACGGTCGACCTCGCCGTTCAGGAGCCCGAGGAACGCGAGACGCTGCGAAACCGCCTCTTGCGCGACGCCCGCGCGGCCGCGGTTCTCAAACACCCGAACATTGTCGCCATTTATGACGTGTTCGAAGAGGGCGGCCGGGCCTATGTCGTGATGGAATACATCGACGGCGAAAGCCTGGCTGCACGCCTGAAGACCAACCCGTTTCCGGACGTCTCGGCGATGCTGAAGGTGCTGCGCCAGACCGCCGACGCGCTGGATTACACCCACGCCCGCGGGGTCATTCATCGGGACATCAAGCCGGCCAATGTGATGATCGATTCGAGCGGGGCCGCGAAAATCATGGATTTCGGCATCGCGCGCATCAGCGACACGCGCACCTGTACTCCTACCGGCATGGTGGTGGGAACCGTGGAGTACATGGCGCCGGAGCAGATTCTGGGTGAGGAACTGGATGGGCGCGCCGATCAGTTCGCGCTCGCCGTGGTGGCTTACCAGATGATGACCGGCAGCACGCTGTTCGGTCCGCAGACGCTTGCCACCCTGACTTATAAGATTGTCAATGAAGCGCCGCCGCTGCCGTGCACGCGCAACGCATCGCTGCCCCGCGGGGTGGATGCCGTGCTGGCCAAGGCTCTGGCCAAAAAGCCCGACGCCCGCTTTGTCACTTGTACCGAGTTTGTGGACACCCTGGCGCGAGCTTTCGCCGACGCCCCCACCGCACCGCTGCCCGCGCCCACTGTCGAGGCGCCGCCATTGCGAACTCAACCCAGCGTTGTGATGGCCGCTGCCGAAGAAAGCCAGGCCGCACCCACCCGCCGATCGAACACACCGATACTGGCGGCCGCCGCCGCGGTCGTGATTTTGGGGTGCGTGCTGGCCGGTCTGATCCTCAAACCGTGGAACCGTCCCCACCAAAATCCCGCCGCTAGTGCGGCTACAGTCAATCCGCCGGCCACCGCGCCTCCCGAGCCGTCACCGGCCACAAGTACCGAAGCACCAAACCCGCCTGCCGTGCCGGTCTCGCAGACTCCAGCCGCATCCGCGCCAGCCGAACCGGCAAAATCGCAGCCGGCCAAACCGGCCCTCGCCGCGGCTCCCGATCCGGCCAAATCGATTGCGGCGGCGCCAAAGGTCGAACCGGGCAACGCCCCGGCAACTCCGGTGACGATGGCTGATGAACCGCACGCGGAGGAAATGGCTGCGCTGCCTCCCGAACCGAAACTGAAATCCGGCCCCACTCCCTTTCAGCAGGCCATGCGGCGGGGAGAGCAGCAGGTCAAAGATCGCGAATTCGTGAACGCGCTACGCTCCTTCGGCGACGCGGTTGCGCTGAATCCTCAATCCGCGCCGGCGCGCTACAGCCGCGGCACGATGTTCGAACATCTGGAGCAGTATGACGCCGCGATGCGCGATTTTCAGGATGCCGTCCGGCTGGAACCCGGCTTTGTGGTGGCGCACACGCAGCTCGGCGCCTGCCTGGCCCATTTTCGCCGCGACGACGAGGCCATGGCGGAGTATCAGCGCGCGCTGCAACTCAATCCCAATGCCCCGCTGGCCCTGTTTGGACGCGCCAACATCTACTATCGCCACAAGCAGTATGCCGCGGCGCTGCGCGATTACGACAAACTGCTCGAAATCAATCCGCGTTTTGCGGCGGGCTACCAGAATCGGGCCAACGCGCGCCAGGCGATCGGCGATGGAGCGGGCGCGGCCCAGGACCGGCGCACGGAGCAGTCGCTGCGAAAATAGAGCCTTCCGCACCGAAAGCGTGCCGGGAGGAGAAAACCAGGGCCGGCTTCGGGTTCTGGCTTCAACAGGTTCTGCTCTCAACGCATAGTCTGACGAGCCGCGACCGCGGGAGATACCTGCCTTGGTAACTCGCGGATTGCGCAAGTCTCGCGAAGTTGTCGCGGGCTCGCCGGCGAGCAATCGTTTACTGCGCGCAGCCGTTACCGATTACGGAGTTGATCACGATCTGTACGTCGACCACGTTGACGACACCGAGACCGGCCAGGTTGTTGGCGGCCGAGGCGCCGCCGAGCGCCTCGTTCACCATGAGTTGTACGTCCTTTACGGTCGGTAGCGCGTCGTTTGTGACTTCGCAGGCCGTCACATTTCCCTCCGGAATGACGGAAGCTGTGTTCGACGACGTGACGCCGGAATTGCCGGCCGCCGTCACGCTCGCGGCAAGCGTCGCTGGGGGAGCGGTGCTTCCGGTGGGCACCGCGCAGATGCCGACCTGCCCTGTCTGTCCGGCCGGCACGGAGATCGAAGCCACGCTCTGGATGATGCTGTATCCCGCCGGCGCGGTCACGGTCAAATTGAAGGTCTGGGTGGCCGGTCCGGTGTTCTGGATGTTGGCGATGAAGACGGTGGGCACATCGCCGCCGCTGTAAGGCTGAGTGAAGAATTGATCCTGGGTGAGCGTGAGATTGACCGACGGGCTATTGCCGGGAATCACCGCGGAGGGCCCGGGAATGATGTCGGACGACAGGAACGGGAAAACGTCCGGGTCGGCGGGCAGCGCGCGCAGGAGAATGTTCTCGGATTGCGTGACGCCGAATTTCAGCCCGCCAACCAACTGGCCGGCGAGCGTCTTGCCCTCGCCGCTGCCGCAGCAGGAGGGCAGATTCTGGATAGCGGTATTCAAATCGCCGAACGCCTGAATCACATAGGGAGCCAAAGGCGAACTGGAGCAGGATCCGCCCTTGATACAAGCCACCGACCCTTTCGACGTGGCGGCGCCCGAGGCGATGGCGGCGACGCCACTCAATACGCCCGCGGCAAACGCATAGCCCGTGACTCCAAAACCCGTGACCGACCCGATGAAATTCGTTTGCCTTCCTTTTAAAGCGGTCAGCAACGCGGCAATGAACTCAATCGCGCCCTCGTGGTAGCCGGTGTCCGACTGGCTCACCGTTTCTCCGGTAGTCATATCGACTTCCAGCCACATGTTGACCGGAGTCCCGTTAATTGTAGGAGTCTGCGCCGGCGCGATGACCGCCTTGTTATTATTCAGCGCGACATTGATGTAGGCCACCGCGTCCGCGGAAAGCGCAGGCATAGAGATCAACCCGTTCACCGACGGGATCAAGGCGACGGCCCCATCGGGCGGCAGGGCGGCAAAGACATCCGAGATATCGATGGAGGTTTGACCCAACACTTCGTTCAACACCTTGGCCTCGGCGGACGATTCGACCAAGCCGCGGTTTTCTTCAAAGTAGAACGAAGCGCTCGTGTTCTGCCCGGGACTCGGCACGATATCGATGTCGCGCTTCATCAGGTCGAGCGTGAATACGCCCGACGCTGTCGAGGCGCCGATGATAATCCTCGGCGAGTTGTAGTAGGCGTCGGTGAGATACTCGCTTTTCATTTGCCCGAGCACGTAATCGGCTGTCGATGCGAACGTCATGGTGGTGAGTTCGGCCAGGGCGATCTCGAGATCGGTCTGCGCTGTGATCGCGGACTCGATGGTTGTCGTCTGCGGGCCGGTGAGCGAAGTAGCATCGCCGATGGCTTGCACCGCCGCCTCCAGATTGGAGAGGCGGGTCTGCTCGGTCTGGACTCGTGTCTGCTGATTGGCGAACGCCGCTGACGATTGCAGGCCGGGCAGTACGTTCACGGTCACGATATCGCCGGGTAGCACGACCGGCGGTGTGGTCGTGACATCCGGCGGAGTCGCGTTGAGGTTGTTCGCCTGCCGGTTCGCGAACCCCACCCGGTCGACAATCGTATGCGAGTAAGTCTGCATATTGCCATTGATATCCGGGGCGGTGACGACCAGAAATATGCCGCTGACGAATGTGGTGCCGAAAAGCGACATCGATTCGGTATATTCAGTGCCGGGGTTGGTAGGATCCTGCTCGATATCCGTGCTGCCTTGGCCATAGAGGAAATATGGCGTGTAGGTATAGGTAGTCGTAGTAAAGCCTGCGAACCCGGATGTGCCGCCTGAGACGGTATTAAAAATCGAAACTGGCATTCCCACTAGCAGGGCCGACTCGAAGGTCTGGGTCAGCATCGGAGAACCGCCAACCGGCGCATTGACGGCGGCGCCGCCGAATTCGCCGCCGGCTGTTTCCACATTCAGCGTGATGGTGACCATCTGCTTGAGCGATGCCGGCATGTTGGCGACAGTGAACGTCTGCGTGGGCGTGCCGTAAGCCGTGCCTACCTGCGCTCCGGCAAAACTCGGATCCATGGGAGTGTTCGACGGCCCGGATTCCACCCAATAATGGTCGGAAATCGCGGTTTGCAGGGTCGCGTCGTTGACGGGGTCCGCCAGCGCAGTGCCCGGCGGAATGCATCCCACCACGCGCGAGGGCGCCGTAAACATCGAGCCGATCAAAGTCTGCTCCTGGGCGGTGGTAATCGTCCCCTGCACGTATTGCGCGCTGATTCCGGCCGCCCCCAGCAGCGCGATCAGCAGGCTGGATTTATCGAGCGAGTTGCCGCCCATGCTCCACAGCGTCCCGCGCGCGCCGCGCACCGATCCGTGGTACGCCTGGAAAGCGATGTTGTCGCGCACGAAAGCAAAGATCTTGTTGGGATCGTTATTAAGCGCGGTTGCCTCGGCAATTATGTACGGGTCGGTGGGATCGGCGGCCGAGGCCAGGCGATGGCTCGGAGCCCGATTGACCTGCGCGGTCTGGAACAGGGCTGCCGGATGGGCGATACGCCTTACGGGCGCGGAATGGGCTTGGGAATCGGCCAACGCTTTCGCCTCCAGGCATGGCTGGAAGGCCAGCATCGGAACCAGGACCGGGCAAAAATAGGAAAAACGGACAGCAACGCCAGCTAACCTCAAGACAGGATCCCTCAGGGTTGACAGCTTACCGGAATCGGGTGGAAGGGTGCAAGCGCCGGCCGCGAACAAAGTACCGGTACAACTGCCCGCCGGCCGCTTCAGGTATCATGGTTTCACTCCTTTATGGACAGACGCGCTTGGATGCAGCTGATCGGTGTTCTGGCCGCCGCGCGGCCGGGGTTTTCGCAGACCCAGCCGCCCGCGGGTGGAGGAAGGGGACGCGGTCCGCAGCGGCCGCTGCGCGTGACCCGGGAGCAGGTGCAGGCGGCGCTGAAGCTGATCGGACTGGAATTTCAGGATTCCGAGATCGACATGATGTTGCGCAACGTGGACAATGCGCTTTCGAACTATGAAGCGGTGCGCAAAATCGAAGTCGGGTACGATGTCGAGCCCTCCTTCACATTCCATCCGGGTCTGCCGGATCGCACGCCGATCAAGGGCCCGCAGCGCTTCGAGACGACGATTCCGAAATCCAGCGCCGCCAAGGCGCCGCCGGATCTCGAAGAGTTGGCCTTTCTGCCGGTGACGCAACTCGCGCCGCTGGTGCGCTCGCGCGCCGTCTCTTCTACCGACCTCACCAGAATGTACCTGGCGCGAATGAAGAAATATTCGCCCAAGCTGCTCTGCCTGATCACCCTCACCGAAGAGCACGCCCTTCAGCAGGCTGCCGTCGCCGACGGCGAGATCAAAGCAGGGAAATATCGCGGTCCGCTGCACGGCATTCCATTCGGCGTGAAGGATCTGTTCGACACCAAGGGCGTCACCACCACATGGGGCGCCGAGCCGTTCGAACAGCGTGTGCCGGATGCCGACGCCACCTGCGTGGAGCGGCTGTACAAAGCCGGTGCCGTGCTCATCGGCAAACTTTCGATGGGCGCGCTGGCGCAAGGCGATGTGTGGTTCGCGGGAACCACCAAAAGCCCCTGGCCCACCGAGGAGGCGCGTGCCCGCGGCGAATACGATCGCGGGTCGAGCGGCTCGTCGGCTGGTTCGGCTTCCGCGACCGCCTCCGGGCTGGTGGGATTCTCGCTCGGCACCGAGACCCTCGGGTCCATCGTTTCGCCGAGCACGAATTGCGGCACGGTCGGACTGCGCCCCACGTACGGGCGTGTGAGCCGCCACGGCGCCATGGCGCTGAGCTGGACCATGGACAAGATCGGGCCCATCTGCCGCGGCGTCGAAGACTGCGCCATCGTGCTGAATGCCGTCTACGGTCCGGACGGGCACGATCGCTCGGTGGGCGCCGACCCGTTCCACTGGGAGCCGCGCAAGCCGGTGAGCGGTTTGCGCGTCGGTGTCTTGCAGGCGAGCTTCGATCGCCTGCCGGAAGCGCCGAAGAAGATTTACGATCAGGCGCTGTCCGATCTCAAAAACGCCGGCGCAAGATTGACGCCGGTCGAATACCAGGACGATTTGAACAACATTCGCTATCTGCTCGAAGCGGAAGGCGCTGCGGCGTTCGACGACATCACGCGCGATGGCGAGGTCCGCACCCTCCGCGGGCAAGCTCCCAACGATTGGCCCAACAGCTTCCGCAGTTCGCGCCTCATTCCGGCGGTGGAATACATCCGCGCGCAGCGCGTGCGGACGCTGCTGGTGGAGAAATTCGAGAAATTCATGGCGGATTGGGACGTGATTGTCGTACCCGGCTCGGGTCCGCTGCAAACCACGAACCTTACGGGGAATCCGCAGGTGGTGGTGCGCTGCGGATACACGCAAGGGACCACGCAGCGGACGCCGTGGTCGATGCTCGGGTTCATCGGCAGGATTTACGACGAGGGCTCTCCCTTGCGGCTCGCGCTGGCATTCGAACAGGCCACCGACTGGCACAAGAAAACTCCCACCTTGATTGCGTGAGCGCTATGAATCGCAGAACGTTTCTCGGCACAACTCTCGGCACCAGCGCGGCATTCGGAATAGCCAGGCTGGAAGCACAAGGCTCGGTACCGGACGCCATCAAAGATCTGCGCCCCATGACCGCCGGCGTCCAACCGATTTCGGATGGCGAACGGCGCGCGCGCGTCGAAAAGGCGCGGCGCCTGATGCGCGAGAACAAGCTCGACGCCATCGTAATGGAGAACGGCTCGAGCATGTTCTACTTCACGGGGATGCGGAAGGCCGGAGTTTATTGGGCGCTGGCGATATCGGGCGAACCGGTCTGGATCGAGCCCCCCGGTGAGTTCAAGCGGCTGGCACAATATTTCAGGGACCGCGGCGCCCGCAGGGTCGGGATCGAGGAGCGCACGCGTTTCGCCGTCTTCGAAGGATTGCGCCAGGAAGCGCCGGCACTGGAACTGGCGAGCGCCGACCCAGTGACCATCGGCTGCCGTGTGATCAAATCGCCGGCCGAAATCGCGCTCATGCAGCACGCCAACGATGTCACTATCGCCTGTTACAAGGCGGTGCTGGGCTCGCTGCGCGAGGGAATGACCAACGCAGAGTTGAGCGCCTGGGTTGATGCGGCCTATCGCGCGCTCGGCTATCGCGGCAATGCGCTGGTGATCTTCGGTAAATACACGGCGTTCCCGCATGGCAGCATTCAGCCGCAAAAACTTCGCGAGGGCGATGTGGTGCTGGTGGACGATGGGTGTACGGTAGAGGGTTACCAATCGGATATTACGCGCACCACGGTCTTCGGCAAACCGACGGCGCGCCAGCGCCAGGTGTGGGAACTGGAGCGTAAAGCGCAGGACACGGCGCTCGCCGCGGCGCAGGTGGGCGCGACTTGCGAATCGGTGGATGCCGCCGCGCGCAAGGTGATCGTAGACGGCGGGTTCGGCCCCGGCTATCAGTTACCAGGTCTGCCGCACCGCACGGGCCACGGCATCGGGCTCGACGGCCATGAATGGACATACCTGGTACGCGGCAACAAGACGCCGCTCCAGCCGGGCATGTGCTTCAGCAACGAACCGACCATTGCGATTCCGGGCGAATTCGGCATTCGCCTCGAAGATTGCATGTACATCACGGAAAATGGCGCGCGCATGTTCACCAAACAGAGCCCGGCCATTGACCAGCCGTTCGGATAGAGAGCCCTATGCCACAGACCGCGGAAGTCTCGCCGGCGACGTATCGCCAGCGAATCGAGAAATTGCAGGCCGCCATGAAAGAGCTGGGATTCGGCGCGGTGGTGCTCGAACCCGGTCCGGCGATGGTCTACCTTACGGGAGTGCGCTGGGGAAAGAGCGAGCGCACCTTCGCCGTGGTGCTGCCGGCAAAGGGCGAGCCGGTGTGGGTGCTGCCGGGATTCGAGGAGGGCCGCGCCCGCGAGTTGATCCACGTTGGCGACGACATCCGCGTCTGGCAGGAAGACCAAAGTCCCTACCAGCGAATTGTGGAAGGACTGCGTGATCGCGGTGTTTCCACCGGCAGAGTCGCGATCGACGACAACGCGCGGTTCTTCGTGTTCGACGGAGTTCGCAAGCTGGCTCCCAAGCTCGATTACGCGGGCGCCGCGCCGGTGCTCAAGCTCGGTGGCGTGAGCGGGAAGTAGAATACAACCGGTGCGTTCAGCGTGGCAGTCAAGCCATCGCCCGGGGAGATTGCGGCGCCTGCTGAGGGTTTCATCCACCCGCAGGAGCGTGCCTCGCGGGATGAGCACGCCGGCCGGGGCGGTCACCGTCGCGGCATCGGGTTGGGCAGCGGCCCGGCCAGGGCGCGGCCGACGCGGTCTGGATCGCTTGCGCTTTCGCCTGAGGCTGAACGGGCTGCTTGCAATGACTCCGAGAGCAGGCCCGGTAGACTCTGTCGGACATCCCACTCCATTCTCTGCATCGACCTTTTTCTTTGCGCCGGCGCTGCTCTTCCCGGCACGCTGGGTTCAGCGCTCAAAAACGCCCAGGAAAATAAGTAGGGCACGTCCGCGTTTTTATTCGCGTCTCCGAAAATTCCGCTCTGTCCGACGGTTAAATTCGGCTCCATACAACTTTTTCCACGAAGCCGCAGGGGCGCGAGGAAAAACTCGGATTCCGTCGCTTCTCCGTCCGGAAAATCGCCGTGTCATAATCGAGGAATCGGCATGAAATGGGCGTCCGGGCTCCTGGTTTTCGCGTTGGCGTTTTCCGGGTGCGCACATAAAAAGAAGCATGTCCGGCAGGTCCCTCCCGCTCCGGCTCCAACTCTGCCGCCGATGAAATCGGTGGCGCGGGGCTATGTCGAGACCGGCAAGGCCAGTTGGTACGGCCATCCATACCACGGCAGGCCGGCTGCCGACGGTGAAATCTACGACATGGAGACGATGGTCGCGGCGCACCGCACGCTGCCATTCCAGACGTGGGTGCGGGTATACGACCTCGACAACAATAAAAGCGTCGAAGTGCGCATCATCGACCGCGGTCCATTCGTGGATGGGCGCATTATCGATCTTTCTCACGCCGCCGCCCGCGCCATCGACATGGTCGGCCCCGGCACGGCGAACGTTCGCATGGAAGTGATCAGCGCGCCAGTGGAAACCGGTCCGGCGATTTATGTAGTGCAGGTGGGCGCCTTCGAGAACCGGGCGGTCGCCGAGCGCGTGCAGGCAGGACTCGCCGAACATTACGGCATGACCAGGGTGATCCAGCGGCGCGAAAATCCCGGCATCTGGCGGGTGCTCGTGGGGAACGAAGCCAATATGAATGACGCGAACATCCTGTGCGCCCGCATCCAGCAGGAGACCGGTGAGACAAAGGCCTTTACCGTCCGACTAGATCCTTAATGACATCAATGCCCGAGCTGTTGGGGCGGTCGGCCGAGATCGATAGGCTTCGCCGTCTGGTCCTGAAGGCATCGCGTAACCGATTGCCAGTGCTGCTCTTAGGCGAAAGCGGCACGGGCAAGGAAGTGGCCGCGAGAGCCATCCACAACGCCAATCCGCGCGGGCAGTTCGTGCCCATCGATTGCGGATCGCTGGTGGGAACCCTGATGGAAAGTGAGCTTTTTGGCCACATGAAGGGGGCATTCAGCGGCGCCACGGAATCCAAGAAAGGGCTGGTGGAGATCGCCGACGGCGGCACAGCCTTTTTCGATGAAATCGGCGATATGCCCATGGAAATGCAGGTAAAGCTGCTGCGGGTGGTGCAGGAAAGGGAATTCCGCGCGGTTGGATCCACACAATGGCGCAAAATCGACCTGAGGATCATCGCCGCCACCCACCGCGATCTGAAAGCCGCAGTCGCTGCCGGCCGTTTTCGGCAGGATCTGTATTACCGGCTCAACGTTTTCACCATCCACCTGCCGCCTTTGCGGCATCGCAAGGAAGACATTCCGCTGCTGGTAGAGCATTTTCTGAACGGGTCGGGGTTTCGGCCCAGCCGGGAGATTTTGGACGTGCTGCAATCCTACGACTGGCCGGGGAACGTGCGCGAATTGAAGCATTGCGTGGACCGGCTGGCGGCCATGCAATCGGAAGGGGCGCTCCAGATGGCCGATCTGCCTTCGGCTTTGCAATATCACCGGGCGTCGAATGGAATTGAACGGCTGTCGGATGCAGTGGAATGGGATCGCGATCTGCCGTCAATCTCGCTGGCGCCGACTTCACCCGTGATTTCGGTGCCGGAGAGCGAAAAACAGGCCATCGGCGCCGCCCTCGCCGCCACCCACGGCGAGCGCGCCAAGGCAGCCCGCATTTTGAAGATCGGCCGTACCACTCTCTATCGAAAGATGAAACAATACGGTTTCGATTGACCATCGCACTGGACGCGACGTACAGCACGGACGAACAACTTTCGGGGGTCGGGCTGTATTCAATGCAGCTCATGGAGGGGCTCGCATTTTCCCACCCCGAAACGCGTTTCCAGTATTGCTATCGCCTGCATCGCTACCGGCACGCCCACGGCCCACTGCCGCCGAACGCCGCCAAACGTTTGATTCTCGAGCCGTTCTCGCCACGCGGCGCGGACCTCTTCCACGGGCTGAATCAGCGACTGCCACGCTTGCGGATGCGCCGCGCAGTGGCCACGTTCCACGATCTTTTCATGATGACGGGCGAATATTCCACGCCGGAATTTCGGGCCCGCTTCACCGCCCAGGCACGGGATGCCGCCGCGCGCGCCGATGCCATCATCACCGTTTCGGCATTCACGCGGGGGCAGGTGATTTCGCTGCTGGGCGTGGAACCATCGCGCGTGCATGTGGTACATCACGGAACG